>OGZK01003578.1_pt1 | contig 12005 bp, 9 predicted proteins | sample 1576791 | NCBI WGS metagenome assembly OGZK01 (sample SAMEA3541556, study PRJEB24748) | human gut metagenome | biome: human gut; feature: human-associated habitat; material: faeces | place: China | collected 2012
GCTCCATGCCGCTTGCCAGCGCAAAATCGTAGTAGGTGTCCCAGAAGAACCAGATGGGGAGCAGATTGACCCCGTTGTACAGCAGGCTCGCCGCCGTCCAGGCGGCAGTCAGCCGTTTCGGCTTTTGGCAGGAGCCATCCTTCCAGAGAATCGCCTCGCAGAGGATCCCCACGAGAACATAATAAGGGAGCAAGAACCAGTTTCCCATCAGGAGAAAAATCACGCCGAGGATCGTCATGTAGATCAGCGTCACAAAACGCTTGCCGATCCGGCTGACCATGAGCATATAGACCGGCGCGCAGAGGAACATGGTGATCCCCACCGACAGCACCATGCTGACAAAGTCGTTGGCCATGCAGACCATATTGACGACGAGCTGGATCACGATCAGCACCGCGGAGAGCAATACCGTTGTAATGACATCCTTAACCGTCCACTTTTTCTTTTCGTCCATAAATCCATTCCTCCGTTTTCTGTTAATTTATACTACTGTTAAGAATCCGAGCATCCACGCAGATATAATTTGCAATGCAAATAAAACAATCGTAAGTACCGATGCTCTATTTTTTCTCTTTACAACATAGCTGAATCCCGTGAAAATCCCGCAGATGGCCGCTGCAATTCCTATACCTGCTACTATGTTCAGCTCCGTCGAAATAATTGTGTAAAGAGAAAACCAATGAAGCATTCCGGCAATCCCTGCCACACCAAGAATGAGCCCACATATGGGAAGTATAATCCTTTGCCATTGAAAAGAGCTGCGTTTGCAAACGATCTTTGAGCTCAATACGATCAAAATGGCAAGCCACAGGACCGTCAGCAGGATATAACTTCCCAATGATAGAAAGCTGCCGGCAAAGCCGTTTAGAGGTCCCGCGGGAACATAGTCATGAGCCAGTCGGAACGTCATGCTCGTCACCCTACCGTCCGATACAGAGAAAGCAAGGCTTCTTTCCTCCGGTATCGCCTCGGCACAGTAGAACTGATATTCTCCCACAGGCTCGTACAGTAAATCCTTATCGGCAAGAGGCATTTTCAGCCGGAGATTTTCTTCTCCCTCTTTTGAGATTTGGATTATTTGCATTCGCGCCTGTATCTTGCCTACATATGACCATGCGGATCGTGCCGGAAGATAGTCGCCAAATAGCATAGAGAGGTCCCGTGACCCTACTTCCTGCTTCAGCGGTCGCGCATCCTGCTCGATGACCGCCTCCATGATGGCGGAGCAGTAATCCGTTTCCATCACATTGGTCAGGATTAGGATTGCACGTTCAGCTTCCGGTTCCACCCAAAACTGCGTCTTGAAGCCATAGGTTCCACCCTCATGCCCGAGTATTCCGGGATGATTCGCATACTGCCAGAAGCCATGAGAGAGTCCGGCGTTTGCCCCATAGGAACACCATGTCTCTTTAAACAACCGCTCCTTTGTTTCCGGGCTTTTGAAGAGTCGTATCTCCTCTCCTGGCTCTTTTGCCAGCCACTCGGCAAACAGAAGCAGGTCTGCGGCTGTGCCATTCATGGCTCCTGCAGGATACATGCGGAGGTGCATCTCATCCTCCCGCCGAAATCCTTTTCCGGTATAAGAATAACCCTTCGCCTTGTGATCAAGGAGTCCGTCCACATCCATCCAAAAGGGACCGACAGAGGTATGCGTCATACCCAGAGGCAAAAGAATATGTTCTTTGATATAATCCTTATAGCTTTGGCCGCTGACTTCCTCCACGATCAACGCTGCAAGTGCCGCGCCGTAATTGGAATAGGCACTGACGGTTCCCGGCGGATAGATCTGCTTGGGCTGGTGCGCAGATAGTACTTCTTTGAAGGGGATTTCCTCACTCGCGCTGTAATAGCGCAAATCCAGCAATTCTTCCTCAAATCCTGCCGTATGGTTCATCAGGTGAATCAAAGTAACCGGCTCAGCGAATCGCAGATTTTTCAAAAAGCCGTCCGGCAGATAGGTGCGGATATCCGTTTCCAGATCGATTTTCCTATCCTCAACAAGCTGCATCACGCTGACCCACACGAAGGTCTTTGATATGGAACCCCATTCAAAAACCGTGGTCTCCGGATCCATGGCCGTATTGTTCTCTAAATCAGCAAAGCCATACCCCTTCGCAAATACCGTATTGTCATGCTCCGAAATTACAACACACGCGCCTGGAACCGTTTTGCCAATATACTTTTCGGAAACAGCGTTTGCGCTTGCCTCATATGTGTCCGGTGCACCGGATGCATATGCAGAAGGAGCGAGGAAGGCAATCATAACCAGCGCCGCAAGAAAGCATTGGAGGGTCTTGTATCTCATCAGTCTTTTCATAGGGTCATTACTCTATTGTCAGTCTGAAATCACAGCAGTCTCCGCCCTGTCCGAGCGTCTTTGTCCGTCCCCATTTGAGCTTTGGGTGCATATGTCCGTAGGCCTCGTCATCCGCGCGGCAAAAGCCGGCTACAATCTCCGGGCAGCCGTATTTCACACAGGTGTCCTGATAGGGGCAGGCCAGCATGTCGAAGCACATTTCCTCTTGCTCCGTTCGTATCCAATTAGCCCGAAAACCGCAGTCCTCTCCAAAGGAGCTTTTTGTCATTTTGGCAAAGAACTTTGGAACCAGCTTATACAGACCCGGTATTCTCATTGCCCCTCGAATTTTTGAACCAACGCCCGCTGCCCGCTTTTCATAATATCTATTCAGAAAAGCCGCCGCTTCCCCACGGGAGATTCCGTTTCCCGTCATGGCGTCAAAGGCGGCGATGGCAGGATAGATGCGTTTCCTCGTATGCATATACATCTTTTTCGGCTCGTCGGCGTTTTCATCCACGATTTCCGCATAACGTCTCCATGCATCTTCTATGATTGCGTCTGTCTTTTCCACGCCATACTGTTTTTCCATTGCAGATACCGCTCCGGTCAAGTATCTTTTGTCTAACCTTCTATCCATGTGCTTTCCCACCTTTTAGCGTCCAGCCGATTGCCTGGCTGCGCATTCCCACAAAGCGCCTGTACAGGCCGTCTTCGCGCATCAGCTCCTTATGGTTTCCGCATTGAATAATCCTGCCGTTCTCCAGCACGATGATTTGATCTGCCGTGCGCACGGTGGACAGACGGTGGGCAATCATCAGAATCGTTTTACCTTTTGTCAGTTCCCGGATGGCCTTTTGCAGCTCCTGCTCGTTTTCGGGATCCACGCTGGCTGTAGCTTCATCCAAAATGACGATGGGCGCGTCCTTCAGAATTGCCCTTGCAATGGAGATTCGCTGCTTTTCTCCGCCGGAGAGGCTGGAGCCTCCTTCGCCGATCTTTGTCTGATAGCCATCGGGCAGCGTCATGATAAAGTCATGGCAGCAGGCTTTCTTTGCGACCGCTATGATTTCATCCTCGCTCGCGTCCGGTCTGCCAAACCGGATATTGTTCTCGACGGTGTCCTCAAAGAGATACACATTCTGAAATACGATGGCGAAATTCTTTAGAAGGCTGCCGCTGGTATATTCCCGCACATCCCGGCCGCCGAGCGTGATCTGTCCTTCCTTCACATCCCAGAAACGGGCAATCAGACCGACCAGCGTGGTTTTTCCGGCGCCGGAGGGACCAACAACGGCGCAGGAGCTTCCCTGGGGTACGCTTAAGCTGATTTGATGTAATACCTCCTTTTCCCCGTATCCAAAGGACATATTCTTCACTTCGATATTGAAATTTTCCGGCACAAGATCAGCCCCGTTTTCGTCCAGGGATGGAATGTCCATGATGTTATCCAGCCGGTCCAGGGAAGCCTCCACCGCGCGGGCAATGGAGGACATACTGCCCGCCACCTCCACGGCGGCATAGATCATGAAGCTGGACACAAGAAGCAGCAGGCACTTCTCCGGCGTGATGCTTCCTCCTGCCAGAAGATAGGGCGCAAAAACCAGAATAGCCGTCCGCGCGAGCTTGAACACCGTCTGATAGAGCGCCGTCATTTTGGAAAACGCCTTTTCAAGCACGATATTTGCCTCTTTGCTTTCCTCAATTGCGGCGTCAACTGCTTTTCCGGTGCGTTCCGCCAGCCCAAACGCCTTGACTACGCCCATGCCTTGCACATATTCCAAAACAGCAGTGACCAGGCCAGCTTGGGCGGCCTGACGGCGGGGCGCGTGTTTCCTGCCGACCTTGCCGATAAACGAATAAACAATGAGCGCCACAGCAAGTCCGGCCAAAGAGATCAGCCCGATCCGCCACTCATAGATCATAAGCCAAACGCCAATCACGATGGCGTGGATAAACCCGCCCGCCACATTTTCCATAATGATAACGGACTGCTGCTCCAGATCACCAAGGGTGGTCGTCACCGCCGCAGTGATATCCCCGAGCCTGTTTTCATTGAAATAGCCCATAGGAGCCCTTTTCAGGCGTTCGCCGATCTCCATGCGCTTTTCCGACCCGAACGCGAAGCTGCCAAGAGTTCTGGCATTGGCAGAGAGATTGACAAATACAATTCGCCCTACAATGGAAACAATCATGATGCCAAGCGAAATCCAGATCGTGCTTTCAGGCATAACATCGCCGGAAAGCTGCTTCAGGATTCCTGTGAGCACCGTTAGAATGGCCATGATTGGGATCATCTCAAAGAACGAGCTGACAAGGTATGCAAGGAAAGAGCGGATAAGACGCTTTTTCTGTAAGCCCGAGAACAACAAAAGTCTTTGAAATAACCTTATCATCACACCACCTCCTCTGCGGTATCTTTGCCCTGCATATGGGCTTTCCACAGTTCCTTGTATAGAGTGCTTGTTTCAAGAAGCTCCTCATGGGTTCCTTCCGCAGCGACATTTCCTTTATCCACGACAAGGATCTTGTCTGCTTTTGTAATGGTAGACAGCCGATGCGCAATGACAATTAAAGTTTTTCCTGCTACAAGCCCTGCGATGGATGCTTGAATAACGGCCTCATTTTCAGGATCGGTAAATGCCGTGGCTTCATCCAGCACCACTATCGGGCTATTCTTTAGGATTGCCCTTGCAATGGCGATTCGCTGCCTTTCTCCGCCGGAGAGATGGCTTCCCGCATCGCCCGCCAGCGTATCATAGCCCTCCGGCAGAGCGGCGATGAAATCGTGACAGCTCGCTTTTTTTGCCGCTGCCTCGATCTCTGCGTCTGTGGCCTCCGGTTTTCCGATACGAATGTTTTCCCGGATAGACAGGTGGAACAGGAAGTTATCCTGTGATACATATGAGACAAGCTCCATTATCTGAGGAAGAGGGATGTTCCGCACATCCACGCCGCCAATACGGACGCCGCCGCTCTCCGCCTCCCAGAAGGAGGCGATGAGCCGTGCAATGGTAGATTTACCGGAGCCGGAGGGACCCACAATGGCCGTCATACCGTTTTTTGCGCAGGCAAAGGAAATTCCATGCAAAACCTCCGTCTCTTTGTATCGGAAGGTAACATGATCAAAGGATACGTCGGCGTCCGCAAGGACAGCTCTCTCGGTCGGCCGCACAAGCTCCGGCTCATCCAGAAGATTCCCTACCTCTTTTACGGTGGAATCCGCCATGGCCAGGCTGTCGGTGTACTGTAATGCCTGAATCAGTGGTTTTACGAGTCCAAGGGCGAGAATGATGCAGGTAATCAGCGTACCCGCTTCGACTCTTCCGTTTATAAAGAGCCAACTCCCCAAAGGCAGCACGCCCACAAGCGTTGCCGTCAGGATGGAAAGCCCCATCACATAGTAGCCGTTGGTCTGCTTGAACCAAGTCGCTTTGGCGATCTCGTTCTCCGCCACGGCGTCGGCGTATTTTTTATATGAGCGTTCACCCTGATTGAACGTCTTCACCACTTCGATGCCGCCGATGTATTCCACCGTTGCGGCATCCATGTTTTTCCCGGCGGCAAGTACTCTGGCATATCTCTTCTCGTAATCCTTCATCATTCCCATATAGCAGAAGGCACCCACCGGAATCGTCACAAGAGAGATCAGCGCGAGTCTCCAATCAAGGCTAAAGAGGTAAACGAGCATTAGAATTGGGATCAGGATGTTGGCAGTGAGCTCCGGTACCATATGCGCCAGCGGAAGCTCCAGCTTTTCCACGGTGTCCACGATGATCGTTTTAAATTTCCCGGACGGCGTATCAAGGATCGTTCCCATGGGGACACGGGAGAGCTTCTCTGTTATCGCCATACGGATATTCCGTAGAATGATAAAGGCAGACTCATGGCTTTTCATTGTAGAAAAAGTTCCAAACCACACCTGCCCGAGATAGCCCGCAAAAGCAATCAATGCCAGAAACGCCAACTTGCTGAAAGCATAGTCTTCGTGGCAGATCATAATGATCCCGCGGGACACCGCGAGGTAGGGAATCATGCCGCAAAGCGCCCCCAAAACCGCAAGTATGACGGAGCCGATCAGTTTCCCTTTGCACGGCTTCGCAAAATCCATCAGAATCGTCATCGCCGAGTTTTCTTTTCCCGCCATCATTCCTCACCTCGCAAAAGTCTTATAATCTTTTCCTTCTGCCCATCGGAAAGATCCTTCACGATTTCTCCGTCCCGGATGAACAGTATTCTTGTGCAAATCCGCATCATAAACTCAATATCATGTGTGATGATCAAAAGCACCTTGCCTTGCGTCGCAAGGCTTCGTGTCAAGGCACCGACCTCTTCCATGCTTTTCAGATCCAGTCCGCTGGTAGGTTCATCGAACACCAGCAGCTCCTTGCCGCAGATATCGCTCACCACAACCGCAAGGCGCTGCATCTGCCCGCCGGAAAGAGACAAGGGATGCCGTTCCTTATACGCCAGCAGATTCACCTTTTCTAATGCGCAGTCAATCTCGTCTTTGTTCGGAGCTTTTATGCCAAGCGCGCATTCCGCCGACACGCTGTCGGTAAAGAGCTGGTGCCCCACATCCTGCATGACCATGTATGCCTTTTTCCGTCTCAACCGCCGGCTCATCGGTTTTCCAGCCCACAAAACAGTACCGGAGCCGGTCTTTTGCAATCCGCAGAGCATTCTGGCGAGGGTCGATTTCCCGGCGCCGTTGACGCCCGCAATGGCGATGATTTCTCCGCGGCTTGCCTGAAAAGAGATATCATTCAATACATTCCGGCCGCCGAGACGGACGCTGATTTTCTGAGCGGAAAGCAATCCATCGGCAGCGATTGTTTTCACACCGCCCGATTCGGATACCGACAGATCCCTGACACGCAGTCCCATTCTGCGAATATCTGCTTCAGGCAGCGCCTTGAACGCTGAAGCCTCCATGTCCGATGCAATCCGGCCATCCTGCATATAAACGACGCGATCCACAATGTCCATCAGATACCAGATGCGGTGCTCTGCGATCAGAATGGTCTTTCCTGATATTTTCGCCCGTTGGATCAAATCAGCCAATTCTCCGATGGCCTTCATGTCGAGATTGGATGATGGCTCGTCAAACACAAGGACATCGGGAGCCGAAGCATATACGCTGGAAAACGCGATCTTCTGCTTCTCTCCGCCGGACAGTTCAAAGATATTTCGGCCCCGGAGTTCGCTAAGATGCAGCTCCTCCGTAAGTTCATCTAATCGGGAGCGCAGAGCCTCTCGCGGAACGCCCCGATTTTCAAGCCCAAACACGATCTCGCTGTCCGTATCCGTATTGAAAAACTGCGTTCGAGGATTCTGAAAAACCGTCCCTACCGCATCCGATAGCGCAGCGATCTCTGTCTCCCGGGTATCCATACCGTTTACGTTCACCTGCCCCGAAAGATTTCCGTGGAAGAAATGGGGAATCAGTCCGTTTGCGAGCCGTGTAACCGTTGTTTTTCCACATCCGGATGGTCCGCAAAGCAGCACGCATTCGCCGGACCGAACAATAAGGTTCAAATCAAGGACTCCGCCGTTTCCGCTTTCAGCGTATGTAAAAGAGACATTCTGGAACGATATCATAATCAAAACACCCCTTTCATGCCCGCGTATACCATGCCGGCAACGACCGCCGCGTAAGCAATTACCACCAGCAAATCAGCAAACGAAAACGCGATTTTCTCTATACAGCTTCTTTCACCTGTGTGCTCAATGCCTCTTGTAATCGCTGCCTGCGTAATCTCGTCCGAAATTCTGGAAGCAGAAACAAGCAGGGGAACATAGACATGCTCCATCGTCTGTATAGGATGGCTAATCAGCCCAGCCGCGGACGCTGATATCCCTCGCAGCGCCATGGCATCCCGTATGGAGGCCCACTCTTCTCTCATGGTCGGGAAATAACGGAGCGTAACAGCAAGAGCGATCGTGAGTCCTTTCGACAATCGGAGCTTTGTGATCGCCGCAAGAAATTTACTTACGCTTGTCGTTGCAATCAGAAAGCTGCCCAGCATAAAACAGGGAAGAAGCTTGCGGATATACACTGCAAACATATAGACGATTCCGCCGAAAGTCACGGGCAGCCTCGGTACGATAAAAAGCTGGATCAGCAGAAGCGTGAGAAAAAAAGCTGCGTATTTCAGCGTCCTTTTCAGATTGCCGGAAACGCTCAGAAGTACAAGCGGAATCCCCGCAAGCACACACTCCACCGCGATGCTTTTATTCATAAAAACGGAAACGCTAGTGACTGCGAGAATCAGAATCTTCGTCCGTGGGTCGAGTCTCATTTATACGACCCCTGCTTTTTCAAAGTGTTTTTTCATAAGCTTCTTTCCAATCAGTCCGCCGATGATCGCGCAGACGATCGTCCCGATAATCATTGCGGGGATCGCCCACCAGGTAGCCCCGATCGAATGAATCACTCCTTCAAAGGAGGCGAAGTCGCCTTTATTCTTCATAAAAGCATCAAACTGTGCGGGCATGACAACCATTGGAATATATGCCCCCATCGGCGCAAGCGCCATGACGCAGTAGGCAAGCAGGTTTTTCTTAAAGGATCTGAAATCAGCGGAAGCGCAGATAAAATCCGCAATCACGCCGAAAGCCAGGAAGAATACGGACATCATCCAGAACATTCCCGTAACAAACAGCAAAATCGCCGCGATTACACCGAGAATGGAGAGAGCTCCCTTCTTCGGTATTTTTGCCACATAGAGCATGAAAACTGTCCCCGTAAAGAGCGCCACGATCATTGGCATAAACGGGAAAGTGACCGGCGTCATCTGCGCAACACCGCCAATCACAAACGCCACCACAGCATAGATGAGCGAAAAGATGCCCACTGATATAAAGTCCCTTGTTTCCAGCTTCTTCGAATCTGTTTTACGCATAATAAAAGACCTCCAGTTTTATATTGTTCAGTTAGAGTACGCTAACTCGCGTGTAAAAAATTAAAGTGCTGGTGTGATTGTGCATTATTCCAGCCGGAGCAAGCCTTTCCAGCCAGAGTTGAAAAACCTTGCAAGCTCCTCAACATACCGCATAGCTTCTTCTTTGGGCATATCATGGGCAATCGTCTCACATACCGCCGTAAAATAGGCGCTGGTAATCATGTGGTGAAGCTGCTTTGTCATTTTCCCGGAGAGCTTTCCTCTTTTGCGGAGAAGTGCATAGTATTCCTCTGAGCACTCTACCTCCAGTTCCACAAGCTCCTCCAAAAAATTTGCATAGCGCGTACCTTCCGCCCGGCAGAGGATCAGCTTGAAGGCATCAAAATGGGCGTACATATATTCCACAAAGACGCGCAAATACTCAGTGGACAGCTTCAGGCTGTCCTTCGTCTTTTCCTCGGAGACAAGATCGAAATGGGCGACCTGTGCGGCTTTGAACTGCTCCAACAGTCCCTTTGCTGCCTCGCCCACAAGATCTTCAAAAAGCGCGGCCTTATCCGGGTAATAGCCGTAGAAGGCGCCCTTCGTGAAGCCCGCCTCTGCAACGATTTTATTCAAAGATGCATCCTTGAAGCCTTTTTCCAGAAATTCTTTTTTCCCAACTTCGAGGATCTTCATTTGAGTCTCTGTACGTTCCATTGATGCCTCCCGATATACTGGTAGTATATACTGCTGGTATATTATAACCGAGCAGATTGAGTTTGTCAATAGGATCTGCATTTTCCGGTTGCCGTGCTTTTCTACCTCGTGGGGCTGAAGTGCTATCGGGCAGTACGCTCAGCTGATTTAACATATAGCAGAGCAGCACCAGATCGAGGCCACTTTTCCTTTGGATACAGGAATATATAGAAGATTTCTATACGCTTTTGTTTTTTCGCTGTACTTTGAGAAGAAATCTGTGATATACTTTCAATTATAGGGATGAGCAAAACGTGAGTTTTGCAAAACCGATACACAATATATAGTGTTCGAGTAAGTTAAGCGGAACCGTTTATTGTATTTCTTCTTGAGCAAATCGGAGTTTTGCTCAACCCTGTATTTAATTACTGTAGGAGGTGATGCGAATGATCACGGTCGCGGATGTCATGAAACTACCATCTATGTATGGCGCAACTATTCTCGCAGGCCATGCCGGAATGTCAAACCCTGTTGAATCAGTTACCGTTTTGGAGTATGGGTGGATTACCAACACGTTGGATGAATTATTTTCCAAAACCGAGTTTCAAGGGAATGATCTGATTATTACCTCGTTTGCCACAATTGCAGACAATGTTGAGGCACAGTGCGAAAACATCCGTAGATATCAAGCAATGGGGAGCGTTGGGTTTATCCTTTTTTACATCGGGTTGATCCTTCCAAGCGTGGATGATCGGGTTATTGCCTGCTGCAATGAACTTGATTTAGTATTGATTACCATGCCCGAGGATATAAGGACCCATAAATATAGTGACGTGATTGGCGACATATATCATGCGATTTTCAAGGATCAACAGGCAGGTTCAAATTATGTAAGTACACTTATTCGCCGGTTTTCTAATCTTCCTGCAGAGCAGCGCAACACAGGCACATTACTTCGTATGCTCAGCAACCACTTGCAGGCATCGATTATTCTAACAGATTACAAAAAATCAATCAGCAATATCGTGTGCTGGCCGCAATCGCTATCGGAGCTATTAAGCAAGGACCTGAAAAAACAACTGCAAAAAATGCAGGGTGAACAAGCGGTCAAGATTTCTTATGATGATGGTGCAGGTTATTTGCAACACTGCCCAACACTTTTGGAGGGCAAAGAAGGTTTCGACTTATATACATTTAAGTACAATGAATTACTATCAAGGGAAGATCTGTGGCAAGCGAGTGAATTTGTCCAGCTATATAGCCATATTTGGAATAAAGATCTGGGAAAACTTGTAACATCAGAACTGGTTCGAGCCATCATTGACGACGACCCCTTGAAAATGAGGCGATTAGCAGACTTGTTCCAAATTAATGTTGCAGAGTTGAATCAAATGTGGGTGTTTGATTCTGTTGATTCTTCAGAGCCGGATTTGAAATTGCTGAGGAAATGCACAGAGTACTTTTCCGGAATATACAAAACGGTTTTGGTCGGTTACTATGAATCCAATATGGTGATTTTTGCCCATGCTCCCAAAACGGCAGGTGAACGAGATGCTATCGTGCAAGATTTCATTAACGAGTCGGCGGATTCTTATAGTAACTACATAGTGGTTTGCTGTGATTGCCTCAATACGACCAATGATGCCCATAACGCATACTTTGATGTCATGCAGTATGCTTCTTATGCCAGAAGCATCTACCCACAAAAGCGCGTCTTACGTCCATCGGATGTGTCCTTCGCCTCAATATGCGCAAAGGAAGCTGCTTGCAGGGAAGCTCAGATTCACTATCTAAAAATCATAGAAGACATTGAAGCAACGCCTGAGTTGCTGACAACCTTGACCGCATATTTGCTAGACCATGAGAGCAGCATGGCCAATACCGCAAAAGCACTTTGCTGCCACATCAATACGATAAAATATCGATTAAATGCTATCCGCGACAATACGGGCTATTCCCCATCTAAACCAGCAGACGTATATCCACTACTGATTGCTGTAGCAATCAATCGCATGAGGAACTCCGAAAATGAATAATAAAAGAAAAGAAAAGAGCGGCGGATTTGTCCAAATGATTCCGGTGGATCTGGCTGGCATCGTCTGCGATTACGACCGTATTTTCGCAGC
>OGZK01003587.1_pt1 | contig 11982 bp, 9 predicted proteins | sample 1576791 | NCBI WGS metagenome assembly OGZK01 (sample SAMEA3541556, study PRJEB24748) | human gut metagenome | biome: human gut; feature: human-associated habitat; material: faeces | place: China | collected 2012
CAGCAGGCGGAAAAGACCCGCTGTTTGGGCATGTTGACGGTTTTCAGATAGACCCAAAATCTTTTCTAAAGATTTTAATTGAAGTTCAGCATTACTCATCTCTTTTTTCTGAAATTCCGTTGCTTTTTTGACATCAAAGTCCCTCCCAAACGTGCGCTGCCCTGCTGCCTGTCACTTTTTTAATGCAGTTAGCTAACGCTAACTGCGGAGACATTGTAGCACACGGCGGCGCGGTTTTCAATAGGAAATCCGCATTTTTCGCCCCGAAAGGTGCCTGTTTCGGAAGACGCAAAGCTTTCCGGAGAAATTTCCGCGCCGGGGTCGATCTTTGCCGGATTTTAGGGAGAAAAATCCCTTGACTTATGAGTGGATAAAGACCATAATAGTAGAGTGTCTGGAAGCTTGGGAGGAAAGAAAGATGTATCAAAAAGAAAAAAAGCTGAATCCGGTGCTTCTCATCGTGCTTGCGGTCGTGCTGCTGGCGGTGGGGATCGCCGTTTGGTTTCTGCTGACCCATGTGCGGGTGGCGGGGACGTTTTATTCCCGGAGCGCCGAGGTGCTGGATCTTCGCTTTGCCGACATTACGACGGCGGATTATGAGAAGCTGCGGAAAAAAGCGCCGAACAGCGAAATTCTCTGGCGGATTCCGTTTCAGGGGAAGACCTATGACCAGAACACCGACGTGCTGTACGTGACCTCCCTCACGGACGAGGACGTGGCTACGCTGGACTATTTCACCCAGCTGAAAAGCGTGGAAGCACAGGAATGCACGGACTATGCCCAGCTGGCCGCGCTGGCTGCCCGCCGCCCGGCGGTTGCGGTGGATTATGCGGTGACCATCGACGGCAGAAAATACGATCAGGACACCGCCGTGGTGAGCGTTTCCGACATTACAGATGAAGAAATTAATTTGCTTACATACCTGCCGGATCTGACGGCGGTGACGGCGGTGGGCTGCGAGACGCCGGAACAGATGGAAAAGCTGCGGGATTTCTGTCAGGAGAAGGGGATTTCCTTCGCCCTGCGCTTCGGCACGAAAACCTATCCCGACACGGTGCAGGAGCTGGATGTCACCGGCATCACCGACGCGGAACTGGAGCTTCTCCAGCTTCTGCCGGAACTGAAAACGCTGCACCTTGTAAACCCGGAAGCCGACCCGGCGACGGTTCTGCAGCTGCGCAGCACCTATCCCAAGGTGAGCATCAACTGGGAAGTGGAGATGGCGGGGATCTCCTTCCCGGACGATACGAAGGAGGTCGATCTTTCCGCCGCGCTGGAGACCACCACCACTGACAAGACTACGACCCAGACTGCGGCCACTACGAAGGTCACGACCGGCACCGTGACCGGCACCCAGACTACGGAGGAACCGAAGCCTGCTGTCACGCTGGACCTGCAGGATCTGGAAAAGAAGATGTCCTATCTGCCCGATGCCGAGCAGGTGTTCCTTGGCAAATGCGGCCTTGACAACGAGGAGCTGGCCGCCCTCCGGGAGAGAGAACGGGAAAATTACAAGGTCGTCTGGACGGTACAGCTGGGCAAGAAGCTCACCGCGCGGACGGATGACACCACCTTCATGCCCGTCCGGGAGCATGTCTATTACTTCCTGGACGACGATGCCTACAACCTGCGCTACTGCGAGGAAATGCTCTGCGTGGACGTGGGACACATGGGTCTGACCAACATCGATTTCGTGTCGGGGATGCCCCATCTGCAATTCCTGATCCTCGCCCACAACGGGCAGCTGCAGGACATTTCCCCTATCAGCAGCTGCAAGGAGCTGATTTTCCTTGAGCTGGACTGGAGCGCCGTGAAGGACTTTTCCCCGCTGGTGGGCTGCACCTCGCTGGAGGACCTGAACATCGGCCTGACCTATCCCAGCGTGGAGCCGCTCATGCAGATGCCGTGGCTGAAAAACCTGTGGATGGTAGAGCGGGGCGGCGGATACCAGCTGTCTCAGGCGCTGCCGGACACCAAGATCGTGGCCACGGCCAACGCCACCGTAGGTGCGGGCTGGCGGAATCTGCCCAACTACTACAAAATGCGGGATATGCTGGGCATGGAGTACATGAAGGGCTAGTAGCCGATTTCTGGAAAAAGTTGCAGATACAAACATATTATGGAAATATTTGACGCTTTTGAAAATAATTATGTGGGAAAATACGCAAAAGTCCCGGCTGCGGCCGCTTTGCGTGCAGACCCCTTAATTAAATCTTAATGGATTCTTTAGAATATCCTTACAAACCCCGCCGCCCCGGAATCTTGACAGGGGGGCGGGGCTGAACTATAATGGCAAAAGGAGGTATTGAGCATGAAAAAAGCGCTTTATGTTATTGTGATCATGATTCTGATCATCGCTTTCTGCGTCAGCGCGTTTCTGGTTGCCAGATACGTACTGGAAGGCAAGAAGCAGGCAGATCGTTACGAAGACCTTGCGAACATCAAAAATCAGGCGCAGACCAGCGTCCCCACACAGGCGACGAAGCCCTCGACTGCGACAGAACCCTCAAAGCCCGGATTTGAGGTCATCAGCGACCCCACCGTGGAGGGCGGCATCCTTCTGGATTATGCTGAGCTGCACGACATGAACCCGGATCTTGCGGGCTGGATCAAGATCGAAGGCACCAAGGTGGATTACCCCGTGATGCAGACGTCCACAAACAACAAGGACTACTACCTGAAGCGGGACTTCGACAAGCAGGACAGCGTCCGGGGCTGCATCTACGCCCGTGAGGAGTGCGATCTGGAGAAGCCCAGCGACAACATCACCATCTACGGCCACAACATGGCCGACGGCAGCATGTTCCACAGCCTGATGTCCTACACCGAGAAGAGCGCGTGGGACTACAACAGCCTGATCTTCTTCGACACCCTGAAGGAGCGGCACATCTACAAGATCTTCGCGGTGTTCAAGACCAGCGCCAACGCGGGCAAGGGCTTCTCTTACCACCAGTTCGTGGACGCCCAGAACGAGACGGAGTTCAACGACTTCGTCACCAACTGCAAGAATCTGTCCTTCTACGACACCGGCATTACGCCCAAATACGGCGACAAGATCATCTGCCTGTCCACCTGCGAGTACACCCTGAACAACGGCCGTCTGGTCGTGGCAGCGGTGCGCATCAGCTGATGAAAATCCTCAGACGTTCCGCGTCTGAGGATTTTTTTGCCGCGGGGCTTTTCTTCCGGAAAGTTTATGCTATAATGATACGAGAGATATCCAGACCGTTTCTATCCGCAAAATCGAAAGAAAAAGAGGGGGCTTTTGCCATGCAGAGTTTATGTGATCGATGGGAGTTTGTTTCCGACTGGTACGACGGATTTGCCGTCGGAGAAGGGGAGGGAGAGTGCGTCCGCCTGCCCCATACCGTGAAGGAAATCCCGCAGCACTACGCCGACAGCCAGTCCTATCAGATGGTCTGCGGCTACCGGAAAAAGCTGACGCTGGAGCCTGCGCTGGCGGGGAAGCGCCTGTTCGTGCAGTTCGACGGCGCGGCGCATATCGCCACGGTGTACTTAAACGGCAAGGAACTGGCGACCCACCGGTGCGGCTATACCGCCTTCCGGGTGGACATCACCGACGCGGCGGTTCTGGGCGGAGAAAACTGGCTGGCGGTGAAGCTGGACACCACGGAAAACGGCGCGGTGCCGCCCTTCGGATTTGTCATCGACTATCTGACCTACGGCGGGCTTTACCGGGAGGTCTGGCTGGACATCCGGGAAAAGAGCTATATTGAGGATCTGTACATAACGACCCCGGACCTGACCACCCTGAAAATCAAGCCCACTTTGCAGAATGCCGAAGGCTGCATTCTTCTGGTGGAGCTGCAAAAGGGCGAGCGGGTGCTGCTGAAGAAGGCGTTCACCGCCGGGGGCGTGATCACCATCAGCTGTCCCGGCGTCAAGAGCTGGGACACGGAGCATCCCATTCTCTACACCTGCCGGGTGTCCCTGCTGAAAATCGGCCGGGTGATGGATACGCGGGAGGTCAAGGTGGGCTTCCGTACCGCCGAATTCAAGGCGGACGGCTTCTACCTGAACGGGAAGAAAACTTTCCTGCGGGGATTGAACCGGCACCAGTGCTGGCCGTATGTGGGCTACGCCGTTCCGGAGCGGCTCCAGCGGGAGGACGCGCGGATTCTGAAGCAGGAGCTTGCCTGCGTGGCGGTACGCACTTCCCACTATCCCCAGAGCCAGTATTTTATCGACGAATGCGACCGACTGGGACTGCTGGTGTTCACGGAAATTCCCGGCTGGCAGCACATAGGCGGAGAAAACTGGAAAGATCAGGCGGTGGAAAACACCCGGGAGATGGTGCTGCAATACCGCAACCATCCCAGCATCGTCCTCTGGGGCGTGCGCATCAACGAAAGCCAGGACGACGACGAGCTGTACCGCCGCACCAACGCCGCCGCCCATGAGCTTGACCCCAGCCGGGCGACCTCCGGCGTGCGGTTCCTGGAAAAGAGCCACCTGCTGGAGGACGTCTACGCCTACAACGACTTCTCCCACACCGGGGACAATCCCGGCTGCAAGCCCAGGCGTACCGTTATGCAAAGCCGGAAAAAGGCGCTGCTGATCTCCGAGCATACCGGTCACATGTACCCTACCAAGTCCTATGACACCTGGAGCCACCGGCAGGCGCAGGCACTGCGCCACGCAAGGGTGCAGAGCGACGCCGCGGCCGACGGCGGCCATGTGGGCTGCTTCGGCTGGTGCATGTTCGACTACCCCACTCACAAGGATTTCGGCTCCGGCGACCGGGTATGCTACCATGGCGTCATGGACGCCTTCCGCAATCCCAAGCCCGCGGCGGCGCTGTACGCCAGTCAGGGAGAGGGAACGACGGTGCTGACGGCCTGTACGCCCATGGACATCGGCGACTATCCCGGCGGACAGATCGGGGATTCGGCGGTGCTGACCAATGCCGACTCCGTCCGGCTGTACAAGAACGGGAATTATGTCACGACCCTCCGCACCGGGGACTACCCCGGACTGCCCCATCCGCCTATGATTCTGGACGACATCATCGGCGAGCTTCTGGAGACCCAGGAGGGCTTTGACGAAAAGAAGGCCGACCTTCTGCGTGCCTGCCTGCTGGCAGTGCGCAAGCACGGCTTTGCCCATCTGCCCCCGGCGGATCTCGCCCGGATGGGTGTCGCCATGACAAAATACGGCCTGACCTTTGCCGATGCGCAGAAGCTCTACGGAAAGTACGTGGGCAACTGGGGAGGGGAGTCCACCGTGTGGCGGCTGGACGCATTGAAGGGCGGGAAGGTGGCTTCCTCCGTCACCCTGTGCCCCAGCGCAAAGCTGCATCTGGAGGTCACGCCCAGCCACACGGAGCTGACGGAAGGGGACACCTACGATATGGCGGCGGTGCGCGTCCGCATTCTGGACGAATACGGCAGCCCGGCGCCCTACGCCCAGCTCCCGGTGACGTTCCGGCTGGAAGGCGCGGCGGAGCTGGTGGGACCGGAGGTGACAACCGCCGAGGGCGGTATGACGGGTACCTACGTCAAAACCACCGGGGAGACCGGCACGGCGGTGCTGACGGTGACTACCTCCCAGACGGAGGCGGTGCGCATTGCGTTTACGGTCGGCCGGAAGCCGGAGCGGTGAACGTCCTCAAGGCGGCTGTAAAATTCTGATAAAAATCTCAGGAATGTGGCCGACAGATATTGACATTTCCGCCGGGAAGTGGTATTCTTATTTCGGTACTTAAGTACCGAATAGAATGTGTGCAGTGAGCCATTGCAACGGCAGCTGCATAAATCCTGTATGGGCCGATCCACAGAAAACGGTAGGCACCAACAAACTACAAGGAGTGTATTAACAATGGGATTCAAATCTGACATCGAAATCGCACAGGAGACCCCGATGCTGCACATTCGCGAGATCGCAAAGACCGCGGGCGTGGACGAGAAGTATCTGGAGCAGTATGGCAACTACAAGGCCAAGGTTGACTACAACATCCTGAAGGACATGGCGGACAAGCCCAACGGCAAGCTGGTTCTGGTCACCGCTATCAACCCCACCCCCGCCGGTGAGGGCAAGACCACCACGACCGTCGGTCTGGCTGACGCCATGCGCCGCATCGGCAAGAACGTCATGGTTGCTCTGCGTGAGCCTTCCCTCGGCCCCGTGTTCGGCGTCAAGGGCGGCGCTGCCGGCGGCGGCTACGCACAGGTCGTCCCCATGGAGGACATCAACCTGCACTTCACCGGTGACTTCCACGCCATCGGCGCTGCCAACAACCTGCTGGCTGCGATGCTCGATAACCATATCTATCAGGGCAATGCTCTGGGCATTGACCCCCGCCAGATCACCTGGCGCCGCTGCGTCGATATGAACGACCGTCAGCTGCGGTTCGTCGTTGACGGTCTGGGCGGCAAGGTCAACGGCACCCCCCGTGAGGACGGCTACGACATCACCGTGGCTTCCGAGATCATGGCGGTTCTGTGCCTGGCCTCCGACATCACTGACCTGAAGGAAAGACTGTCCCGTCTGGTGGTCGGCTATACTTACGCCGGCAAGCCCGTCACCGCCGGTGACCTGCACGCACAGGGCGCTATGGCCGCTCTGCTGAAGGACGCTCTGAAGCCCAACCTGGTTCAGACGCTGGAGCATACCCCCGCGTTCGTCCACGGCGGCCCCTTCGCCAACATCGCCCACGGCTGCAACTCCGTGACCGCTACCAAGATCGCTCTGAAGCTGGGCGATTACGCCATCACCGAGGCCGGCTTCGGCGCCGATCTGGGTGCCGAGAAGTTCCTGGACATCAAGTGCCGTATGGCGGGTCTGAAGCCCTCCTGCGTGGTTCTGGTCGCCACTGCCCGCGCCCTCAAGTACAACGGCGGCGTGCCCAAGGCCGAGACCGGCAAGGAGAATCTGGAGGCTCTGGAAAAGGGTCTGCCCAACCTGCTGCAGCACGTTTCCAACATCACCACCGTCTACAAGCTGCCCTGCGTGGTCGCCATCAACCGCTTCCCCACCGACACCGAGGCCGAGCTGAAGCTCATCGAGACCAAGTGCAAGGAGCTGGGCGTCAACGTTGCTCTGTCCGAAGTCTGGGGCAAGGGCGGCGAAGGCGGCATAGAGCTGGCCAAGGAAGTCATCCGTCTGTGCGAGCAGCCCAATGATTTCACCTTCTCCTACGAGCTGAACTGCTCCATCAAGGAGAAGATCGAGGCCATTGCCAAGAAGATCTACCACGCCGACGGCGTGAACTTCACCGCCAATGCCGAGAAGCAGATCAAGACCCTGACCGAGCTGGGCTACGATCATATGCCCATCTGCATGGCCAAGACCCAGTATTCCTTCACCGACGATCAGACCAAGCTGGGCGCACCCAGAGATTTCACCATCACCGTGCGCAACGTGAAGGTTTCCGCCGGCGCCGGCTTCCTGGTCGCTCTGACCGGCGAGATCATGACCATGCCCGGCCTGCCCAAGGTACCTGCCGCTGAGCGTATCGATGTGGACGAGACCGGCAAGATCTCCGGCCTGTTCTGATTCATAGTACCGTAAAAAGCGCAGGCGGCCCCCCGCCTGTGCTTTTACGGTTTTGGACTTGTTTCATTGGGAGATTTTATGGCGGGTATTCACTGTTTGTCGTTCATCCCCGCGGAGAACCCGGCCCACCGGAGTCAGGGCGTGAATCTGCTGCTGATGGTGGACAATCAGGGGGAGGACGCCGCCGTTACGGTGCGTTTTTACGGCTCCGACGGCTCTGACTGGCGGGAAATTTTCGCCGAGGAGCGGAGTTTTCAGGGGCATAGCCATATCCACGCCTATTTTCATCTTCCCCCCGCCTGCTTTGCACCGGAAAACTGGGGCGGAGAGACGCTGGAGGAACTGGCGGTATGGGTGGGAGAAGCGCCTCCCGCGCCAACGGAGCAGGGACAGCTCCTGTTTCTGGAACCATGATTATTTTGGAATCCCTGAATCAATCGACTTCGGCTGAGCAGCGGGTCTTTTTCCCCAGCTGTGCGGTTTCAAAAGCGGGAAATATAGCGCATCCGTAAGCCAGCATAAGCTGGCTTACGGATGCGGCATACCCCTTGCGGGTACATACAGTATTTCTCCGCTTCTGAAATCTTCATCTGGTGAAAAATCTCTCACTGTCAGCTCTCGCCGATTGGTTCAGAGCTTTCCTATTTGAAAGGAAATTTGACCTATGGACATGACATTGGAATCCTGCCGCAGATTTGTGGAGGTTCTGGCTTCTGACGCCCCGGCTCCCGGCGGCGGCGGCGCGGCTGCTCTGGTGGGCGCCATCGGCACTGCACTGGGCAACATGGTCGGCTCTCTCACCGTCGGTAAGAAGAAATATGCCGACGTGCAGGACGAAATTCTTGCGCTGAAAGCAAAATGTGACGATCTGCAGAAGCAGCTGCTGGATCAGGTAGAAGCCGACGACAAGGGCTTCGTTCCTCTGGCCAAGGCTTACGGCATTCCCAAGGACGACCCTAACCGGGACAAGATTCTGGAGGAAGCCACCGTCACCGCCTGCGCGGTGCCCATGCACATCATGGAGCTGTGCTGCGAGGCGCTGGACTGCGTTGCCGTGTTTGCCGCGAAAGGCTCCCGGCTGGCAGTCTCCGACGCCGGATGCGCCGCCGTGTGCTGCAAGGCAGCCCTGCAGGCCGCGTCTCTGAACGTGTTCATCAACACCAAGAGCCTGAAGAACCGGGAAGTGGCGGAGGACATGAACCGCCATGCCAACGTGATGCTGAACAAGTATTGCAGCGTTGCGGACGAGATCTTCAACGACGTCAAGGCGGGCTTCGGTCAGTAAGCCCCACAACGAACATATTGGAGGAAACATATTATGGCTAAGTTACTGTTGGGCAAGGAAGTTACTGATGCCCTGAACGCGAATCTGCAGGCCCGTACCGCCGCGCTGCGGGAAAAGGGCATCATCCCCACTCTGGGCATCGTCCGTGTGGGCGCGGATCCCTCCGACCTGAGCTACGAGAAGGGCGCGACCAAGCGCGCCGAGCTGGTGGGTGTGGATGTCAAGAAGTTTGAACTGCCTGCGGATGCTTCCAAGGAAGACGTTCTCGCGGTCATCGATCAGGTCAACGCCGACGATTCCATCCACGGCGTGCTGATGTTCCGCCCCCTGCCTAAGCACCTGAAGGCTGACCAGAACGAGATCTGCAACCGCCTCGACCCCAAGAAGGACGTGGACTGCATGACCCATCTGTCCAACGCCGGTGTGTTTGAGGGACTGAACGGTCTGGGCTTCGCCCCCTGCACCCCCGCCGCCTGCATGGAGATTCTGGACTACTACGGCATCGACTGCAAGGGCAAGAACGCCGTGGTCATTGGCCGCAGCCTGGTGGTCGGCAAGCCCGCCGCCATGATGCTCATGGGCAAGAACGCCACCGTTACCGTCTGCCATACCAAGACGGTGAACACCGCTGAAATCTGCCGGAACGCGGACATCATTGTTTCCGCCGCCGGTGTGCTGAACAGCCTGACCAAGGACTATGTCCGCCCCGGACAGGTGGTCGTGGACGTGTCCATCAACTGGGACGAGAACAAGATCAACGCCAAGGGCGGCAAGGGCGGCATCGCCGGCGACGCCAAGTTTGACGAGGTCGAGCCGATCGTTGAGGCCATCACGCCCGTTCCCGGCGGCGTCGGCTCCGTGACCACCTCCGTGCTGATGAAGCACGTGGTGGAGGCTGCCGAAAGAGTATAACGCCATATTGGCTTCTGCGTAACTGACGGATTCGCGGGTTTACACCGCATGGGAGCGCAGAGAAAAGCCTGCCGACCGTCTGGGCGATTCAGTTTCCACGCTGGGTCGCCCTTTTTGTCTATGGACATTCAAATTCAATATTGAGAGCAAGGTGCTTTTATGAAAAAATTAAAAAATCTTGAGGAAGGTTCGTTCCTGAAGCTGTTTTTCGCCTTCTTTTCCGCGGCGTTTCTGATCGCGGCGGTGTGTATGCCGGACAGGAATACCATGTTTTCCGGCCTGTGGCAGATCATGAGCCAGCCGGGGAAAATTTCCACCAACTATTTTGCCGTGGGCGGCTATGCCGCGACGTTCCTGAATATGGGTCTGGTGGGTCTGTGCTGCCTGGGGCTGTATGTCCTGTGCGGCGCGACGCCCAATAATGTCTCCACCCTGGCCTTCGTGCTGACCCTTGGCTTCTGCTCCTGGGGCATCAACATCCTGAACATCTGGCCGACGGTGCTGGGCGTTGTCCTCTACTGCCTGGTGAAGAAGGAAAAGCTGGGCGCCAACGTCAACGCCATGCTGTTCTCCACCGGCATTGCGCCGCTGATCAGCGACCTGCTGGTGCGCCATCCCTATCCCGATGTGGTGGGCTTCAACCTGTACGGGTTCGTGGTGGCGATGATTGTGGGCATTGCCATCGGCTTCTTCCTCCCGGCGGGGCTGACCCATTCCCCGAAGGTGCATAAGGGCTTCGATCTGTATTCTGCCGCCGTGCCGGTGTGCCTGTTTGCGTTTTTCCTCAATGCCACGCTGTTCAAGACCATGGGCATTGAGCTGCCCGCCGCGCCCGGCGCGGAGACCCTGCAGGTGGCGTCCCGGCTGACGGTGAATCTGTTCTGCGGCATCCTGTTCGGGCTGTGCATTGTGTTCGCCCTGGCCATGGGCTGCAAGCCGAAGCAGTATTGGGCGCTACTGACCGCCCCGGAGCATGTGGGCTCCGTTTCCTCCCAGCTGGGTACGGAGGTATTCCTGATGAACGTGGGCGTGTTCGGCCTGTTCATTCTGGCTTACTACAACATTATCGGCGCTTCCTTCAACGGCGTGACGCTGGGCATTATTTTCTGTATGCTGTGTACCTGCAATTCCGGCTCCCATCCCGGCAACGTCTGGCCGATCATGCTGGGGTACGTGCTGGCGTCCTTCCTGGCGGGGGGGCTGTCCAGAGTGGCGGGGGGCAATTTCACCTTCGTAATCAACGCCCAGGCCATCGCTGTGGGACTGTGCTTCGCCAACGGCCTGAGTCCCATTACCAGCAAGTACGGCTGGTTCTGGGGCATGGTCGCGGCTATGATGCACTACCTGCTGGTCACCTCTGTGCCGAATCTCCACGGCGGATTCTGCCTGTATAACGGCGGCTTCACGGCAGCGGTGATCTGCATTATTCTGGTGCCGGAGCTGGAGTGCTTCTGCAAGACCAAGGCCGAGCGCAAGGCGCTGAAGGCCGCAAAATAGTGAAAATGTATTGGGGCAGGAATGGATTTTCCTGCCCCAACGCGAAAAAGGAAGGAAAGCGCGTAAAAACGCTTCTTTTTTTCATTTCCGGCGTGATATAGCATCACGGGAAGAGCGGGGGAACGCCATGAAAAGAACAAAAACGTCGCTTAGGACGGGCTTCCTGATGACCATACTGATCTGCTGGCTGGTGCCCATTTTTATTGTGGTGGCGCTGGCAGGTGTGCTGCTGAATGAGAACTACCGGCAGTCCGTGCAGCAGGAGATCGACAGCAGCGCTGCGAATGCTCTGCGGCTGGTGCAGATGCGCTTCGAGGACGCCATCGACGATTCCAAGGCAGTATCCTACGACGGCACCGTGCGGGACGCTTACCGCACCTGGCTGCAAAACGGCGACAGCGCCGGACTGTACGGCACCGTCACCGACTACTTGAGCCAGAGCTTTACCAGAGGCGAAATTTATCAGGCGGTGTTCATCCACTTCTGGAACGTGGACGCCAGCGCCTATGTCCTCAGCGACGGTACCACCAGCTTTGGCCTTCTGCGTCAGTGCCGCGAATGTGCCCCGCAGATCATGGCGGAAATGGAAGACGCGGACACGGACATCCGCCTGCTGCTGATCGACGGGCAGATGTACATGGCGCGAAACCTTCTGGACAGCACCTTCACCCCCTATGCCAGCGTGGTGATGCTGCTGCAGCCGGGAAACCTGTTCCTTCCGCTGGACTCGGTGAACCGGGTCGGGAATCTGCAATACAGTCTGGACGGCTACC
>OGZK01003600.1_pt1 | contig 11934 bp, 9 predicted proteins | sample 1576791 | NCBI WGS metagenome assembly OGZK01 (sample SAMEA3541556, study PRJEB24748) | human gut metagenome | biome: human gut; feature: human-associated habitat; material: faeces | place: China | collected 2012
AAACCAAGACTGAAGGGGTAAAGGATAAAAAAGAATCCACTTTGCTTAAACAAATCGGTTTTGCCTGTGTTTGTGCAACAGTTTTGCTTGTTGTTGTGCTGATAATACGAAAGCATTGGCGCAACAGACAATCTTCATCATAAGACTTTAAATTTATAAATTGGACTGCCCCGGCTCGTGATGAGTCGGGTTTTTCTTGTCTTTTACCGGCTGTTTTTATAACCTTATTTTTGAAATAAAAAAAGATGGCTATACATGAAAAAGCGACCGTTGAACTCCAGGTGAATGGGGAGCAGGCTAGAAAAGAGATGCAATTGATGGAACAACATGCGCTCTCTTTAAAAGCCAGAATTGTTGAAGCCCAAAATGCGGGTGATACCAAAAAAGTCAAGCAGTTACAAAAAGAACTGAAAGAGACCAATACAGCATTGCGCGCTATGAGGGATAACGCTCGGAATATTGATGCGGCTATGAACAATATTGGTTTGGCCACTCCAAAAGAACTTCGACGGCTGTTGAAAGATATCGATGCTAAGTTGAACTCCGGTCACATAGCCCGAGGTTCTGAAGAGTGGAAGAAGTACCAGGCACAACTCAAGTTGGTCAATGCGGAGATTCGTAAAGTAAATGATGAAATTAAAGAAACTGAGGGGTGGTTGACGCGTTTTAATAATAGATTTGCCAAATGGGGGGCGTTGGCGGCATCCGGTATAGCTGCCATTACCGGTATATCTATGACGTTGAACAAAATGCGCAAAGACCGTGATGATAAAGAGGCGTCGGCAGCCAATCTGAAGGCTCTTACCGGGTTGGATGATGTATCCATTCAGTGGCTTGCCCGACAGACCGAGATATTGTCTACTTCGATGCACAAGTCTGGACTTCGGGTTACTCAGTCCAGTAAAGAGATTCTTGAGGCATATATGTTGGTAGGATCTGCCAAACCGGATTTGTTGGGTAATAAAGAGGCGTTGAATGCCGTGACCATTGAGGCGATGCGTTTGTCCAAGGCTGCCAAGATGGATTTAAAAGAAGCGGTTGATGCGGTTACGTTATCAATGAACCAATATGGGGCATCATCCGAGAAGGCGGCCGACTATGCCAATGTGATGGCTGCGGGGTCCAAATACGGTTCCGCAGCTGTACAGAGCATTACGGCAGCCGTCACTAAAGCTGGTGTTTCCGCTTCTACGGCTAATGTTCCCATTGAGCAATTGGTAGGTAGCATCGAGACTCTAGCAGAGAAAGGGATTGTGAATGAGGTGGCTGGTACTGGACTGAAGATGTTTTTCCTTCGCCTACAGACGGGAGCAGATGAGACAAATCCCAAGATAGTGGGCTTGCAAACGGCTCTGAAGAATTTACAAAAACTATCTACAGAAGAAATCGTGAAGCGTTTTGGTGCAGAAACCTACACGGTAGCACAGACCTTGATAGACGGTGCTGACAAAGTTGAATATTATACTAAGGCAGTGACCGGTACTAACGTGGCCATGGAACAGGCGGCAATTAACTCTGAAACCAACGAGGCGCGTTTGGCTCAGCTGAAGAATAAAATAAGAGAGACAGGCATTGAATTAATGGAAAAATTAAATCCCTCTCTCAATATGTTGACGGGATGGACTACTAAATTACTTAGTATGGCTCCGGCATTGATTGATTGGTTGGTTAAATACAAGGGTGCGTTAGCAAGTACCTGTGTGACATTGCTTGCTTTGATCGCTTATAAAAAAGCGGATGTTGCCTGGGCGAAATTACAGGTGGTTTGGAATGAAAAAATCGTTGCATCGCTGCTTTCTCTAGGTAAGTTTGTTAAGGCAAATCCTTATGCTTTTTTAGCGGTAGGGGTAGCAGCTTTAATCGGTAGGCTGATTGATTTAAAAAGAGAGCAAAACAGGGTTACAGAAAGTCAGAAATCAATGTTGCGCATTAGTAATGATTTGAATGATAAATATGGCGAGCAGGAGTCAAAAATTAGATTGCTGACAAATGTGATTCATAATCAGAATTTCTCCTATGATGAACGCCGTCGCTGTATTGATGAATTGAAAAAAATCGTTCCGGGTTACAACGGTATGCTGAATGAAGAGGGCAAGTTGATGAATGACAATACAGGTGCTATCAAAGACTATTTGGTGCAATTGGAGAAACAAATCAAACTGGAGGCGGCTAGAGAAGAGTTGGCAGGACTGTATCAGGAACAACGCAAGACGGAGAAGCTGAAGAGAAAACAACAAGAAGAGGTGAAGCGAGCTAATGCCAATTTTAATTCGGCACAGTTTATGGCATCGGCTCGGACTACTAATTTGGGCACACAAGGTACAAGAGCGTTGGCTAAAGCTACAGATGCGTCTACTCAGCAAGCACGTAGCCAGCTCACGATAGCCAACCAAGAACTGAATAAGACTCAGGCTCGTCTTGATCAGTTAAATCAGGCCATTAAAGATGTTAATGCTGAAATTGCAGCTAGCGACATTCAGCTCGATGTAGTAAAAAACGATGATAAAAAAAATGGAGGTGGCACTTTAACAGAAGGGGAGAGGTCAAAAGCGAAAAAAGATGCGTTGGTCAAGGAGGAAAAAGAATATTTTTCTGAATTGGCACATCTCAAGCAATTGTATATTGACAGTGACTTGATGACGCAAGAAGAGTATGCCCGATTGGTTGAAGATTTAGAGATGCAGCATTTGAACAGACAGCTAGATATTGCTGGTATGGAGCCAGATGAGATTGAAAAAATCAATCAAAAGATTTTAGATGCACAAATTAAATTCAAAGAGCGTTGCAGGCAAGAAGATGATAAAGAGTATAAAGAGGCACAGCAACGTGCTTTGACAGCTAGAGAAAAGCGATATCAGTTAGATATTGAAGCGGCTGCCCGTTATCATTATCAAAATCTGACATCTGAAGAAGATTATCTTCGGCTTTTGTCTGATTTGGAATACGGTTATTATAGCGATATGCTGGCCAATTATCAATTAACAGAACAACAAAAAGCAGACTTCCAAAAGCAAATTAACGCTAACAGGTTGAAGGAGGATGAACGGGAATACCAAAAAAGAAAAGAGGCTCAGGATAAAGAAAGGGCCTTGGCCCAAAAATATACGGATATGGCTAAGGGGATAGCTGAGGATTATGGGCAGACTTTAGGTGAAATGATTGCTAATGGAGAACTGACAATGAAGAGTTTTCTCCGTGAAACCCTGCTAATGGCGGTTGATGCCTTGGAGAAAGTTATTGAAATCGCAGCTGTTGAAATCACAGCCAAAAATGCAGCGGCTACTGCTCCTTTGTCTTTTATCGGTATAGCGAAAGCGGCTGCCCAGATTGCGGCCATCAAAGTTGCATTTGCAGCAGTTAAGGGGATGATTGGTAATTTCTATACTGGAGGCTTCACAGGCTCCGGTGAATGGGATCGCCCTCAGGGTATTGTACATTCCAATGAATTTGTTGCCAACCGTTTTGCGGTGGCAAACCCGGCTATTCGTCCCGTACTTAATTTGATTGATCATGCGCAGCGTACCAATACAGTGGGCAGCCTGACTGCTAGCGATGTGTCGGCTGTGGTTGCTCCGTCTGCTGTGGTTCCGGTATCCGAAGGTGGAACCGAGGTGGATTTGGAACTGTATCGTCTGGTGGTTGAATGTACTGAGACAATGAAAAAAGTTAAGTCTCGCCTTCAAGAACCGTTGGTGGCTGAAACATATGTTACAGGCAAACATGGCATTAATCAGGCGCAAAAAGAATACAATCGTTTAAATAACAATAAATCACGCAATAAGTTATGACGGAATTATATATAAACGGGCAACTGGCTGTATTGTCAGAAGATTTTTATTTTACGTTGGCTTCTGAGAATCCGTATTTTACACGCAGTTCCAACTATTCATTGGATATAGAACTTCCAATGTCGGCCAATTACGCGATTTTTGGTCATATTAACCGGCTCGATGTGACCAAGAAGAAAACCATCTTGACGGCCGTCCTTATGGTTGATGCCAGATGTTTGTTATCCGGCAGTGCCGTATTGATGTCTGTAGAAGAAACACGGGTTAAAGTGCAGCTGGTGTCCGGAAATGCGGAGTTTAATTTGCTGACCAATGATGATATCTATGTGGATGAGTTGGATTTAGGTAGCGATTGGACACCGGTTGTAGGTCGTCCCATTGGAGGATTTTTGCCGGCTTCTGAAATGGTTGATTATTATGGATCGGTTGATCAGGTTGAATCTGTCTGGCTTCCTGTTTTCTATCAGGATGTGAATCCGGAGAATTTGAATAATAATGCTCAATACGAAGATGGCTCTAACCGATTTCTTCCTTGTCCGGAGTTCTTGCGTACATGTATTCAGCCTTATTTAATGACTGTGATTACAAAAATAGTGGAGCATTTTGGTTACACGTTTGATACCTCTTTTTTCGATAATAATTTTTTGCGTAATGTGTATGTCTGTAGTGCGGTGGCGTCATTAGGAATATCCAGTGCGCTCCCACATTGGACGGTTTCAGAATTCTTTGATGAATTGGAGAAGTTTTTGGGTGTGATTACTATTGTGGATGAACATACAAAAGTGGTTCGTTTCGCCAAATTAAATGACTATTTTTCTTTTTCTGATAAAGAGGTGATTAATGAAGACGCTGTACTTCATGAGTTTTCTGTGGAGATTGAAGATAAAAAAGACGATAAAGATATCAGTTCCGGCAATGTCAGTTATGATTTGTCGTCTGTGACTGATGATGGCTTCTTACGGTTGGATAGGGAATTGATAGAGGCGGCTCAAAAGACTGAATACAATACTTACGACGAACTGGTGCAAGCTTATAACGCCATGTCTGATGAGAACAGAAAAAAGACGCTCTTTGTGGTTGGCAGGCGGTATTACATTAATTATAATGAGGGTGATAAAAACAGTCTTCGTGAAGTCAACTTATATGCTGACTTGATTCGGAATCCGGAATCAGAAACGAGCGCCTCTTTGCGGATTGTTCCGGCCAAAATAGTACAATACAATATAGGTACTTACACTTTTCTTTCACATAATTTTGATTATGTGCGCACAGACACTCCCTTGTTTTTTAATATCCCGGTCGTGAGCTTTCATAAAGTGGGTTACGAGCAGAGTGCCTTCAATATCCAGGAGGCTATTGAAGGTAATGTGGAATTGCAGGAGAAGCAAAAAAAGAGTGATATTATGGAGGTTGCGATCAATACCGGTATATTCAACCGTCATACCGTTAACGGGCAATCATTTGATTATGCTTATCCGTTTACCGATTACCAACAAAGACCTGAAGGGCTGGTATCAACACTTATGCCTTATTCGTTGAGCTTGAATGATGTATGTCCGGATAGTATCGGCAACAAATTGTCATCACTTAACCTGTTTCATTCCGATATTCCTTATACTATTCAGTTCATTACGGATAAACTGCCGGATGTGAATAAAGTGTTCTTAATTGGTAACAAGCAATATTTGTGTGAGAAAATAGAGGCGGAGATAGATGTGAACGGGATAAACAAGGTGATGAAAGGTATATTTTATAGAATTGACTAGAATAGAAAATCCCCGTAGCGGTTCAACTACGGGGATCGTGTCAATAAAACAGACCATCACAGTGCGATGGTGAGTGAACCAATCTTTTTGCTAATATCCTGTAGCGCGAGGTTTAAGGTTTTGATATCCTTTTCGTTAAGGGTATATACCTTACCTCTTACTTTATAACCGTAAAGACGTTGTTGTAACCAAGCGGCACTTTTCCCGAAATAGTTCCGGGCGATATATGAGACAGGTATTATTTCCTTTACGCTTTTGATCTGATTCTGGAGTTCCAAATAGCGAGTCATGTTTTCCAGTTCATTATTGATTTGTTTGTATCCGTTTAGGGTAAAGTTATAAATAGCCTCATTATCTTTTTCGCTGGTGTAATGTTCTCGGATGTAGAGAAACTTTTTTTCGAATTTTTGTTCTCTGTCTTCATCTGTTGAATGCATGATCTCTTCCAGTTCCTTCAATTCTTTTTTGATGTCTAACATATTATATAGGGTTGTGTCCCCTTGTTTAAGGGGACTGGTTTAACAATTAATTTTCTAACTCTTTCAATCTGTTTTCCAGAATCCGGATGAATTTTTCTATTCTTAATTTTTCATCTAGAATGGAATTTACTTGTTGTTCTGTTAACTTTTTGTTGTTTTTGAAAGTGAACTCTGTCATCTTCAACTCCATTTTTAACTGTGTTAAACGATGGAGTAAGGCTGAAATTTCTTCTTTTTCATTCATGGTTCTTGTTTTATTGACATTGTAAAGATACATAGTAAATTTATTATGTGCAAATAATACATAGTAATTTTACTATGTATTAACCTTCTTTTTATAAGTTTCCTTCAAAATGCTTGGTTTCTTCATGTACGGTCATATTATCTCCTTTCAGATATTTGTTGGTGGTGCTGATATCCGCATGACGTGCCTGATCACGGGCTATCACGATGCCTTCGGCATTTGCCAGATCACGGATGCCGGAGTCCTTTAGACTGTAAAACTGATAGTTTTTCGGGTATCGCAAAAAAGCTCGTACTTTGTTGAAGTATTCTCGAAAAATGCGTGAGTCTGCTTTTTGAATAGAGGGTTTGAAATCCTTGCCAAAAAGGTAATAGTCTGAACTGTTCCTAAAGATGTCTAATTCAATCATTAGTTTGACCAAACTGTCATTCAATCCGACCATTCCGTCGCGTCGGTTCTTGCTGATAGTGGATGATACAAAAACTTTTTGCTCCTTGATTTTAATGTCTCCTAATCGGATATTGCTTAGCTCGTCCGGACGGATAAAGGTATAATATTCCATTTGACAGGCTAATAAAAAGTGTTTGTTGGTCTCTTTCAGATATTCATGTAATTGTGCAAGATCCTCTTTCGTAAGTGCGGAGCGGAATTTCGTTTCTTCCGCTAAAGAGCGGATTTTATCGGTCGGGTTGTCCTCGATATATTTTTTTTCCTTCAGCCAGGTACAGAAGGTAGATAACCAGGTACGATAGTTATTCCGTGTCCGGGCACTGGCATCACGGTCTAATAAGATATAATCCAAAAAGTCGCTTATATATGCTTGGTCGAATTGATACATATACATAATAGGCAGGTGCCTGCTGTTATTATATTCTAGCAGCATGTTTAATCTTGATTGGTAATCATAGAGTGTCTTCTGTTTTAGTGTTTGGGCAGAAGTGAGTTTTTCCAGATACTTGTTATAGATTTCTGTGACATAGACAAAGTTTGCACATTGTCTGTCTGTTGTGGCTTCCGCCCATGGGTTCCAGCCGTTCCTGAGGCGTTGTGTGGTGACTGTTATGATTTCAGTGGCTCTTTTCTTACGTTCCGAAATTTTTGCAATTGAGTCAAGCATGAATTTTTTTCGTTTCATACTTCCTTCTAGCGGATCGTAGCACTTGAAATCCACATACCAGTTTTTGCCAGTGTGCAGTTTGGGGAGAGTGTAGGTTACAACATCATACAGAGAAGTTCCTTTTCTTTTTCTTTCTGAAAACATTTTTTTATACGTTTTTCGAGTTCGAAAACGTATACCGTTAATGAATTCAATTATTTTTTGTCCGACTTTTGTCCGACTGTTTTAAAAGTAAAGAGGATAAAAGATTGTGATTCAATCATTTATCCTCTTTTTAGTTGCGGAGGCCTGACTCGAACAGACGACCTTTGGGTTATGAGCCCAACGAGCTACCAACTGCTCCACTCCGCGATGTTGTGTTTTGATTACGGGTGCAAAGGTACGGCTTTTTTTCTAATCTCCAAATTATTTCTGCATCTTTTTCTCAAATAAAATAATCTTTTTATCTAATGTGTTGATATATAGAGTGTATGTAATATGTTAATTAACATTTACTTTAAGATTATACTTTATTTGTTTGTGTGGTACAAAGAAAAAATGTAATTTTGCTCACATATATATGTAATGTGCAATTGAACTTATATGGCAGTATCAAAGACTAGGGCTAAATTGGTAGACGTCGCCCGTCAGCTTTTTGCGAAGAATGGGGTGGATGATACGACAATGAATGATATAGCGGTGGCTTCCAAGAAAGGAAGACGCACGCTCTATACGTATTTCAAGAGCAAAGAAGACATTTATATGGCAGTGGTGGAGTCGGAGTTAGAGATGCTGTCGGGCGCTATGGAGAAAGTGGCTGAACAGGATATCGCTCCTGATACGAAAATACTGCGGCTGATAGAAACACATCTGGACTCTATCAAGATGGTGGTGTTCAGGAACGGAACTTTGCGTGCCGGTTTTTTCCGTGATATATGGAGAGTGGAGGCAGTGCGGAAGAATTTTGACCGAACGGAAACAAAGCTGTTCAGGCAGGTGTTGACGGAAGGAAAGGAAAAGGGAATCTTTGATATAGACAATGTGAATATCGTGGCGGATATTGTGCACTATTGCGTGAAGGGAATTGAAGCGCCTTATATACGTGGTCAGATAGGTGAGGAGCTGGACGATGAGACAGGATGGGCATACGTGGCAAAAATTGTGTATGGCGCATTGGGACGCAAAGAACAGAATAAGGAATAAAATTAACTTTATAATTATAAAATCAAAAATTATGGGATTATTAACAGGAAAGACTGCGATTGTGACAGGTGCCGCTCGTGGTATTGGTAAGGCGATTGCATTGAAGTTTGCTGCCGAAGGAGCAAATATCGCTTTTACAGACTTGGTAATTGATGAAAACGGTCAGAATACAGAAAAAGAAATTGCTGCGTTGGGTGTAAAGGTGAAAGGTTATGCTTCTAATGCTGCGAATTTTGAGGATACTGAGAAAGTGGTTAATCAGATTAAGGATGATTTTGGTTCTGTTGATATTCTGGTAAACAATGCAGGGATCACGAAAGATGGCTTGATGATGCGTATGAGTGAGGCACAGTGGGATACGGTAATCGCTGTGAACTTGAAGTCTGCCTTTAACTTTATCCACGCATGTACTCCGATCATGATGCGTCAGAAGAGTGGGAGCATTATTAACATGGCTTCTGTAGTGGGTGTTCACGGAAATGCCGGTCAATGTAACTATTCTGCTTCAAAAGCCGGTATGATCGGTTTGGCTAAATCCATCGCTCAGGAATTGGGTTCTCGCGGTATCCGTGCCAATGCCATCGCTCCGGGATTCATCATTACGGATATGACAGCCCAATTGTCTGACGAAGTAAAAGCTGAGTGGGCTAAGAAGATTCCTTTGCGTCGTGGAGGTACTCCTGAAGATGTGGCGGATGTGGCTACTTTCTTGGCTTCTGATATGTCTTCGTATGTATCAGGACAGGTTATCCAGGTTGACGGCGGTATGAACATGTAATATGATAGTTGTTTACGAGGATAATCATATTATTGTAGTCAATAAGACTTCTTCTGAAATCGTTCAGGGAGACAAGACCGGTGATACTCCTTTGTCGGAGATGGTGAAACAATACCTGAAAGAGAAATATAATAAGCCGGGTAATGTTTTCATTGGGGTGACCCACCGCTTGGATCGTCCCGTCAGCGGATTGGTGGTGTTTGCCAAAACGAGCAAGGCATTGCCCAGACTGAATGAGATGTTCCGTAATGGTGAGGTGAAAAAGACCTATTGGGCGATAGTGAAAGAGTGCCCCAAGGAAACGGAGGGTGAGCTGGTACACTATCTGGTACGTAACGAGAAACAGAATAAGTCTTATGCATACGATAAGGAAGTAAAAAATTCCAAGAAAGCTGTACTGCATTATAAGCTTATCGGCCATTCTCAGAATTATTATTTATTGGAGGTGGATCTGAAAACCGGAAGGCATCATCAGATTCGTTGCCAGTTGGCCAAGATGGGATGTCCCATTAAAGGTGATTTGAAATATGGCTTTCCACGTTCCAATCCGGATGGCAGTATTTGCCTGCATGCTCGGACGGTACAGTTCGTTCACCCTGTGTCGAAGGAAATGATCCAGTTGACTGCACCGGTACCCGAAGGTAATTTGTGGAACGGCTTTGAGATGGATTAAAGATAGAAAACAAAAAGGGAATGCTTCACAGCATTCCCTTTTCTTACTTTTAGGCATCTTTCATTTACTTCAAAACTTCTCCGCTTTCGCTGAAAAGTACAGTGCTTTCAGTTCCCTCTTCATCAGTTAAAACAACCTTGTAAGTTTTAGTTCCATCTTCGTTCGCTTCTACGGCAGCTTCTTTGATAGTAGATTCTGCATAGTTCTTTGTGATAGCTTCCTGCACGGCAGCCGGAAGGTCTTTCACTTCAATAGGGGTAAAATCATTTATCATAGTTACGGTCACAGAGTCCACCATAAAGTTGTCGGCGAATGCTGCTGATGTTCCTAATCCCATTACCAATGCTGCTGCAACAAATAACTTTTTCATAATTGTAGGTTTTTACTGTTAATACTATGTTGTTTAGTTTTCTCTGATAACAGAAAAACAATATCTGTGCCAGAAAACGGGATTATTCTTTAAAGTGTTGATATTTAGTAAATTGCCTTCGATTGGGATGAAAGGAAGATGGGAAAAAGTGTGGAATATGGGGAATATCTTGTGGAATTATTCCACATGGCCGATGGGGGAATGGGGTATATACTGTAAGGTTGTGCCCTACTGGAACAGCAGGGGTAACAGCCTTACGGTACAGTAGATTCTTGTTGGTAAAGTTATTGAATATCGTACAGCTTCAATTTGTTATATAAAGTCTTCCGGTCTATGCCTAATAAGATGGCGGCTTTACTTTTATTATTTCCTGTTTGCTTCAATGCCTCAAGGATACGTTTCTTTTCTGCCGCTTCATCATGCAGGCTGAATGTCTGCGGACCGGCGGACCTTATAGGTTCCTGCAGCTCATAACCTAATTCGGCAAGGGTGATGAAGTTGCTCTGTGCCAATAGGGTGGCACGTTTTACTATATTTTTCAATTGCCGGAGGTTTCCGGGCCATGAATACGTTTGTAAAGCTTGGCTGGCAGCGGTATCAAACCCTATCAGCTGGCGGTCCAGTTCCCTGTTTGCCTGATCCAAAAAGAAATTGGCGAATAGCAGGATATCTTCTTGCCGCTCTTTTAATGCCGGCATACGAAGGGTGAATTCATTGATGCGGTGGTAAAGATCTTCGCGGAAGTTTCCTTTTTCAATGGCCTGTTGCAGGTTCTCATTGGTAGCGCTGACCAGTCGCACGTCTACCTCTATTTCTTTATTGGAACCGACCGGACGGATACGTCTTTCCTGCAAGGCACGGAGCAACTGTATCTGTACTTCATAACTTAAGTTGCCTATTTCATCCAAAAACAAAGTACCTCCGTTGGCTTCTACGAATGCTCCTGTTTTGTCGTTTAACGCCCCTGTGAAGGAGCCTTTGACATGACCGAAAAATTCGGAAGCTGCCAGCTCTTTGGGGATAGAACCGCAGTCTATGGCAATGAATGGCTTGTCGGCCCGTTTGCTTAGCTGATGAATACGGTGCGCCACATACTCTTTACCTGTTCCGCTTGCACCGTTTATCAGCACGGACATGGGGGTGGGGGCTACCAGACCTACATAATTGTAGAGTTGGCGCGCTGCCTCGCTTTCCCCCTCCAGAAAATTAGAGGGAGGAACGGTTGCACTGTGGGGAACGGCTTTGTTCTTAGATGCTTTGGGCGCGACTGTGTTCTTTTCTATTCCTACCGGTGTGGGTAAAGCTTTGTTTTGCAATGCCTCATTAATTTTCTTCAGCAACTCATCCGGTTGTATCGGCTTTGAAATGTAATCACTGGCTCCATGTTTTATAGCCTGTACAGCGCTTTGGATGTCAGCATAGCCTGTCATGATGATGAGTGGGATGTTATATTTCTGTTCTTTCATCCATGAAAGCAAGAAGATACCATCTTGATCAGGCAGGCGCAGATCAGACAAAACAAGATCGTATGGTTGTG
>OGZK01003624.1_pt1 | contig 11847 bp, 10 predicted proteins | sample 1576791 | NCBI WGS metagenome assembly OGZK01 (sample SAMEA3541556, study PRJEB24748) | human gut metagenome | biome: human gut; feature: human-associated habitat; material: faeces | place: China | collected 2012
TAACTTTCTTGTATCCAATAAATCAGCGTATATTTGTCAAAAATATCACGTTTATAATCAGAAACAAAGGGGAAGCCTTTTTTGTTATAAACCAAAAGAGAACATGAATTATTAATCTCAATTAAAAGAATGAACGATACTAAAGTATTAATTGAAAAAATAAAAGAGGGAATTCAAGAGAAAAAAGGTAAAAACATCATTATTGCCGATTTAACCAATATAGAAGATACTATCTGTAAATACTTCGTTATTTGTCAGGGAAATTCTCCCAGTCAGGTTGGTGCTATCGTAGATTCTATCAAAGAATTTACCCGTAAAGGTGCGGACAGCAAACCTTTTGCCGCTGACGGACTTCGAAATGCAGAATGGGTAGCTATGGACTATGCGGACGTACTGGTACATGTTTTTCTACCGGAAACAAGAGCCTTTTATAATCTGGAACACCTTTGGGCAGATGCCAAACTTATTCAAATCCCCGATTTAGACTAATCAACGATTATGGACAATAATAGTAGCAACAAAAACAATAGCAATAAACCTAACAACAAGGTTAATATGCCCAAGTTCAACTTGAACTGGATGTATATGATTATTGCCCTTATGCTTCTCGGCCTCTGGTGGGGCAGTGATTCAAGGGGAGCCGGAAACAAAGCTGTCACATACAGCGAATTTCAGGATTACGTTAAAAACGGTTATGTCAGCAAAGTGCTGGGGTATGAGGACAAGTCGATTGAGGCTTATCTCAAACCTAATTCCGTAGGTGCCGTATTCGGAGCGGACTCTACCAAAGTAGGGCGCAACCCGATCATCACAAGTAGGGCGCCGTCTACTGACAAACTGGAAGAATTTTTGCAGGCAGAAAAAGAAGCCGGTCATTTTGACGGGACCTCGGATTATCCGCCTAAATCAGATATATTCCCTGCTATCCTGATTCAGGTCCTGCCGCTTGTGCTGCTGATTGCTTTATGGATATTCTTCATGCGCCGTATGAGTGGCGGTGGTAGTGGAGGTCCTGGCGGTGTGTTTAATGTAGGTAAATCAAAAGCCCAGCTTTTCGAAAAAGGAGGGGCGATCAAGATTACATTCAAAGATGTAGCCGGCTTGGCGGAAGCCAAACAGGAAGTAGAAGAAATTGTGGAGTTCTTGAAAGAACCTCAAAAATATACAGACTTGGGAGGTAAAATTCCTAAGGGAGCATTACTGGTAGGCCCTCCGGGGACCGGTAAAACATTACTCGCCAAAGCTGTGGCCGGTGAAGCTAATGTACCTTTCTTCTCGCTGGCAGGTTCTGACTTTGTGGAAATGTTTGTCGGCGTAGGTGCTTCCCGTGTCCGCGACTTGTTTAAGCAAGCCAAAGAGAAAGCTCCTTGTATCGTATTTATTGACGAGATTGACGCCGTTGGACGTGCCCGTGGCAAGAATCCTGCAATGGGAGGAAATGACGAACGCGAGAATACATTGAACCAGTTATTGACTGAAATGGACGGTTTCGGTTCCAATAGTGGTGTAATCATCCTGGCTGCGACCAACCGTGTAGATGTACTCGACAAGGCTTTACTCCGTGCCGGACGTTTTGACCGTCAGATACATGTAGACTTGCCCGACCTGAATGAACGTAAAGAAGTATTCGGTGTGCATTTGCGCCCGATCAAGATAGATGATACTGTAGATGTGGACCTTCTTGCCCGCCAAACTCCGGGGTTCTCCGGTGCGGACATTGCCAATGTTTGTAATGAAGCGGCCCTGATTGCAGCCCGTCACGGCAAGAAGTTCGTTGGAAAACAAGACTTCCTCGACGCCGTAGACCGCATCATCGGCGGTTTGGAAAAGAAGACAAAGATTACAACAGAAGCAGAAAGACGTTCTATTGCTCTGCATGAAGCGGGACACGCTTCGATCTCCTGGCTGCTGGAATATGCAAACCCGTTGATTAAAGTGACAATTGTTCCTCGCGGACGTGCATTGGGTGCTGCCTGGTATTTGCCGGAGGAACGCCAGATCACAACTAAAGAGCAAATGCTCGATGAAATGTGTGCCACTCTAGGAGGACGCGCTGCCGAAGATTTATTTCTCAATCGTATCTCCACAGGTGCTATGAACGACTTGGAAAGAGTCACCAAACAAGCATACGGAATGATAGCTTATTTAGGTATGAGCGACAAACTGCCTAACTTATGCTATTATAACAATGAAGAATATTCTTTCAATCGTCCATATAGTGAAAAGACAGCCGAACTGATTGATACGGAAGTCAAGAATATGGTGAATGAGCAATATGAACGTGCAAAAAAAATTCTGTCCGAACATCGGGAAGGACACAACCAGCTCGCTCAATTACTAATTGATAAGGAAGTAATCTTTGCCGAAGATGTTGAACGTATCTTTGGAAAACGCCCTTGGGCTTCCCGCTCAGAAGAAATCATGGCTGCCAAAGAAAGTCAGGAAGCTGCCGAAGCGGAAAAGAGACTGGCCGAAGAGGTGAAAGAGAAGGAGAAAGAAATCAAGGAAGAAGAAGCTGAAAACTCTACAGAGGAGAAAGAGGCAACCGAAGCTAAGATTACCGTGGAAGGTAAAGTTTCCATAGAAAAAAAGGTGATCTCGGCGGAAGGTGGAAAGAAAACAACTTAAAACGCAAATATTTTGGCTAGCAATTTTATCAAACGGGCTATTACAGGTGTGCTTTTCGTCGCCATTCTGGTGGGATGCATCCTTTACACATCATTCAGTTTCGGTATACTGTTCATAATCATTAGCGCCTTGACTATTTATGAGTTTGGACAACTAGTAAATATGCGTGCTGACGGAGTAAACGTAAATAAAACGATTATCATGCTGGGAGGAGCTTATCTCTTCCTTGCAGTAATGGGCTTCTGTATTGATGCAGCTGATTCCAAGATCTTTATTCCTTACGTACTGCTACTGCTCTACTTAATGATTAGCGAGTTATACCTGAAAAAGGGAAATCCGGTGCTGAACTGGGCATATTCTATGCTTAGCCAGCTATATATCGGTCTGCCATTCGCACTACTGAACGTACTTGCTTTCCACAATGATCCTAGTTCGGAATACAGCAGTGTTAGCTACAACCCGATTTTGCCGTTATCTATCTTCATCTTCCTTTGGTTGAGTGACACAGGTGCATATTGCATCGGTTCGCTGATCGGAAAGCATCGTTTGTTCGAGCGTATTTCTCCTAAGAAATCGTGGGAAGGCTCTATCGGCGGAGGTATCGTTGCTATTGGTTCTTCCTTTATACTGGCACATTATTTTCCGTTCATGTCGATGTGGCAATGGGCAGGATTGGCGCTGGTAGTTGTAGTGTTCGGAACTTGGGGTGACTTGACAGAATCATTGCTAAAACGCCAACTTCACGTAAAAGATTCCGGGACAATTCTTCCGGGACACGGAGGCATGCTTGATCGGTTCGACAGTTCATTAATGGCTATACCGGCAGCAGTAGTCTATCTTTATGCTCTCACTTGGTTTTAAATCTGTATATTCAGAATAGAGATAAAAAATAAAGGTCGGGAAACTTTCTTTGCGAAAATTATCCCGACCTTTTTTTACACACAGTTACATAGGTTAGGTTATTTATCTGATTACAGATGTAGCATGTACATCTTTAGCTTTCTCCGGCACACCGACCGGATGTTCCAAGTCAAGTACTACCACTACTCCTTCTCCATTTTCTTCAGAGTTAATCGTTACCTTAAAACCTTTCATCGTAGTTTCACCTTCTTTGGGTGTCGGGTAGAACTTTTCCAAATTATAGGAAACTCGTCCCCACCCCCAATAGTCTGTTACATCATCATACGTATTATAACGTAACTCCAAATGAACATAGCCGTCTTCACCGATGCTTAAAGTTTCCGGAGTTTCGGGTTCACCCGGCTCAGTTGCTATCTTATTCTCCACGAGACTGATGCGATGTTTTTCACTGCGAGGCAAATTCTGGCGGAAGATAATGTTCAGAAACTTTCCTCCCAGCCACATATCACCCTGATAAATCAAAATAGGATCATTTCCAAATTCTTCTTCATTTTCAGCAGTCATTTCCTCAACTTCCTTAGTCAACACTTCCTGAATACCTTCCATTTTCACCTGAACACCTTTTTCATCACTCATGTCAGCCAAAGGATTGAAAAAGGATACCACACGTTCACCATCCACAGGTTTGAACCAAGGTATAGAAGTGGCAACCGGATCGATGATTCCCCAACGGTCACCTACCAAATAATAACCTCCTCCACCGGTAGTCCGGACCGTAGCCCAGTCCCAACTGAAATCTCCGATAGAATATCCATCATCATCATCACATGATTGCAACATTGGCATTAGTGCCAGCACTAACATACCTAAAAGCCACTTAAATTTTTTCATATCTGTTCCTTTCTTTTTTAATCTTCTGCTTAATAAATAAAAAAGCCGTGCAATTACTGCATCGGCTTTACGTTTATTCAGAAAAAGAAAGTTATTTTTTCAACAGCTTCACTATTCCATGAGCTGCATGACAGGGAGCACCGGCAGGTCCCAATCGTTCCGCCACATAATCATATCCAGTAAGCATTTCCTTCTTATACACTTCATTTTCAAGAAGATTAGCCAGTTCACACTGCATATTCTTTACCGTCATGGTATCAGCAACCAACTCTTTAACAACCTCACAGTCAGCAATCAGATTAACCAATGAAATATATTTCACAGTCAGAATGTGACGTCGTAGGAACGAAATAACTTTTCCAATCGGAGTATGATAGCAAACCACCTGAGGAACACGAAACAAAGCTGTTTCGAGAGTAGCCGTTCCCGATGTCACCAAAGCCGCATCTGCATGCTGTAAAATGCGGTATGTCTGTCCGAATATAATTTTTACGTTCGCCTGCCCCACATACTTTTCATAATATTCCGGGGTAATGCCGGGCGCACCGGCTAATACCAGTTGATAATCCGGGAAAGCAGAAGCAGCTTTCAGCATATCAGGCAAATTATCCTTGATTTCTTGCTTCCGACTACCTGCCAGCAAAGCAATAACCGGTTTATTCTCCAACTGGTTTGCTGCAATAAACGCAGCAAAGTCTTTCGGGTTCGTTTCCTGATAAGCAGCCACTTCGTCCACGGTAGGGTTTCCTACATAGTGAATGGGATACTGATGCTTCCCTTCAAAAAACTCAACTTCAAAAGGAAGTATAGAGAACAATTCGTCTACATCACGTTTGATATTCTTGATGCGATACTCCTTCCATGCCCATATCTTAGGAGATATATAATAGTAGACCGGTATTTGTGTCTTTGCATGAACAAATTTGGCAATATCAAGGTTGAACCCCGGATAATCCACCAAAATTACGACATCCGGATTCCAAGCAACAATGTCTTCTTTGCAACGTTTCATATTTGCAAAGATAGTGCGCAAATGAAGCAATACAGGAATAAATCCCATATATGCCAGCTCTTTATAATGCTTCACCATTTTGCCGCCAACAGCAGCCATTAGGTCGCCCCCGAAAAAGCGAAAATCGGCTTGCGGATCTGCCGTTTTCAAGGCACTCATCAAGTGGGAAGCGTGCAAGTCACCGGAAGCCTCACCAACAATCAGATAATACTTCATGATAGTTGAAGGTTCTTAATTGAACCATTTATTAAGCTCGTCCATAAAACCATAAGCCGTCACGTCAACAGTAGTCGGGGTGATAGCTACATAGCCGTTAACCAACGCCCAATGATCGTTTTTCTCATTTTCCGGTTCATGATCGGTAAATTCACCGGTTAACCAAAAATAATTTGTATCATTCAAACGGGGACAAGGAGTCCATTCCCCGGTCCAACGTCCCTTTGCCTGTTCACAAATCCTTATTCCTTTGATATCGGCAGTATTCGGGAAGTTCACATTCAAACAAGTTAAAGGAGGAAGTCCTTTCTCCAATATCATAGCAGATATCTTGCGTACATAGAGTCCCGTAGCTTCAAAATCCGCATCATGGTCATGGTTACAAAGCGAAAAGCCAATAGAAGGAATACCATTCAGACAACCTTCAACCACCACTCCCATAGTACCGGAATAATGCATATTAGTTGCCGAATTATCTCCATGATTAATGCCTCCGACCACAAGATCCGGTTCTCGGTCGAGAACGGTATTGCGCGCCAGCTTGATGCAGTCGGTAGGCGTTCCCGTACACTTATAGACTGTTAATCCGACTTCTTTCTTGACCAGTTGATAATGAACAGGCTGCGTCACCGTCAGCGCACATCCGCTACCGGAACGCGGAGAGTCAGGAGCCATGACCACAATGTCCCCAAGAGGACGAAGAAATCTCACTAATTCATTAATACCCTTGGCCATAACCCCATCGTCATTGGAAACGAGTATCAACGGCTTCTTATTTTCCATATATTCAATCCTTTCCTTTTTAATATTCGCACAAAAGTAACAAAAAGAAGCCGTACCTCCAAACCCTCTTTCCTCCAGATGAAAAAGTATCTTCCTTCCCTGTTTCTACCCGTTTACAAATCTTAATCTTCTGCAAGCGAGCAAAAAAAGAAATAAATATCCAATATAAATATGTATATTTGCAAGCTCATAAAGAGAAAGGTAGATGATGAACCTGTCGAAGTTTGGTAACCGTTTCGTCCGACAGTTATTAACAAAACAGGCGACTTATCAACAGAAATTGCAAAGTTTCTCTTTTTTCGTAGGCGCTCTAAGGATTTATCACTTATTTCGCTGCCAATAAATTTAGAGAATATGGGAAAAATTATTGCTTTGGCTAATCAAAAAGGTGGTGTAGGAAAAACAACGACTACGATCAATCTCGCAGCTTCGCTTGCTACACTCGAAAAAAAGGTACTCGTAGTAGACGCCGACCCGCAAGCTAATGCCTCCTCCGGTCTGGGAGTGGACATCAAGCAGTCGGAATGTACTATCTATGAATGTATCATTGACAGAGCCAACGTACAGGACGCTATCCATGATACCGAAATTGATTCTTTAAAAGTAATCTCTTCGCACATCAATCTTGTAGGAGCAGAGATTGAAATGCTGAACCTCCCAAACCGCGAAAAGATACTGAAAGAAGTACTTACTCCTTTGAAGAAAGAATATGACTATATCCTGATAGACTGTTCTCCTTCATTAGGACTTATTACAATCAATGCCCTGACGGCAGCCGATTCTGTGATTATCCCCGTGCAGGCCGAATATTTTGCTCTCGAAGGGATCAGCAAACTGCTGAACACAATCAAGATTATCAAGTCGAAATTGAATCCGGCATTGGAAATCGAAGGTTTCCTGCTGACGATGTACGATTCACGCCTGCGCCAGGCAAACCAAATCTACGATGAAGTAAAACGCCACTTCCAGGAACTGGTGTTCAACACCGTAATTCAACGAAATGTGAAACTGAGCGAGGCTCCCAGCTACGGTGTCCCGACTATTCTTTATGATGCGGATTCCACCGGTGCCAAGAACCATCTGGCTCTTGCTAAAGAGATTATTAACCGTAATAAATAAGTAACGAAGAAGATATGGCAACACAAAGAAGAAATGCATTAGGACGCGGACTTGACGCCTTGCTCTCAATGGATGATGTGAAAACCGAAGGTTCTTCTTCCATTAACGAAATAGAGTTAGCTAAGATTTCAGTCAACCCTAACCAGCCTCGCCGTGAGTTTGACGAAACGGCCTTGCAGGAACTGGCTGATTCAATAGCAGAAATAGGTATCATCCAACCGATCACTTTACGTAAGGTATCGGACAATGAATACCAAATTATCGCAGGTGAACGCCGCTACCGTGCTTCACAGAGAGCCGGATTAAAAACAATCCCTGCTTACATCCGCACAGCCGACGACGAAAACATGATGGAAATGGCGCTGATCGAGAATATCCAGCGTGAAGACCTGAATGCTGTAGAAATCGCATTGGCTTATCAACATCTGCTAGACCAATATGAACTGACCCAAGAACGCCTTAGCGAGCGTATCGGCAAGAACCGGACGACTATCGCCAATTACTTGCGTCTGCTCAAGCTACCCGCTCCTATCCAAATGGCGCTACAAAACAAGCTGTTAGACATGGGACATGCCCGTGCGTTGATTTCATTAGGCGACCCTAAACTACAAGTAAAAATATTCGAAGAAATACAAGAACACGGATATTCAGTCCGCAAAGTCGAAGAGATTGTAAAATCATTAAGTGAAGGTGAAGCTGTGAAAAGCGGTACGCGGAAAATAACTCCGAAACGTGCCAAACTTCCGGAAGAATTTAACTTACTGAAGCAACAACTCTCAGGCTTTTTCAGCACCAAGGTACAACTCACTTGCTCCGAAAAGGGGAAAGGGAAAATTAGTATTCCTTTCAGTAATGAGGAGGAACTGGAACGTATCATGGAAATCTTCGATACGCTAAAGAAATAAATGACAAGAAAAAACAAGAAATATCAGTTACTAATCAACACCCTGCTTCTCTGTTTTTTACAGATGGCAGGGATTGATGTGTATGCACAAGCCCCTGTAACTCCAGTTCAGAAAGATACTATCATTACGCGCCGAGAACCGCCAAAAGCCCGTGCACGAAGGCATCGTGACCCTATGCAAGAGCAAGATTCATTGCGAAAAGACAGCATAGTGTTACCTCCTAAGCATCTTCAGTCTATTGACAGTTTATCGGCAGCTAAAATACAAGTAGCCGACAGCCTTGATGCAGCCAACAAAAAAGAACTGAAGAAGATAGAACAGCCGGCAGCCATTGTCGTGAATACCGATACGGTTCCGCCTCCATCCCAAGACATTAATAAAAAGATATTCGTACCTAATCCGACCAAAGCTACCTGGCTTGCCGTCGTATTCCCGGGTGGAGGACAGATTTACAACCGCAAATACTGGAAACTGCCTATTATATATGGAGGATTTGCCGGTTGTGCGTATGCCTTGAGTTGGAATGGCAAGATGTATAAAGACTATTCGCAAGCCTATCTGGACATTATGGACAGCAATCCAAACACTAAAAGTTATGAAGATCTGCTGCCCCCTAATTCCTCTTACAACGAGGAACAATTAAAAAGTACGTTAAAACGAAGAAAGGATATGTTCCGGCGTTACCGGGACCTTAGTATATTTGCATTTATCGGAGTTTACCTCATCTCTATCATTGACGCTTATGTAGATGCCGAGTTGTCCAACTTCGATATAACCCCCGACCTAAGTATGAAAGTGGAACCGGCAGTTATCGACAATAACAACCAGTTCCGTTCAAATAGTTTGAAAAGCAAATCGGTCGGCTTGCAATGCGTATTACGATTTTAAAAACACAATTTAGATTGATCTTATTATTGAAGCATGAAGAAATTAGTTAACTATTGTTCGATTATTCTTCTTTTACTATTGGCAACATCCCAAGTAAAAGCCCAAAGTGTAGATGTGGTGATTCGTGAAAATGGTACAGAACGTAAGGAAAGCATCGACCTGCCTATGAGTATGACTTATCCGCTCGACAGTTTGCTGAACGATTGGAAAGCCAAAAATTACATTGATCTGGGCAAAGATTGCAGCACGGCTGAAGTAAATCCTTTATTCAGTGATTCTGTTTACATGGACCGCCTCTCACGCATCCCGGCTATTATGGAAATGCCATACAACGACATTGTACGCAAATTCATAGATATGTATGCAGGACGCCTACGTAATCAAGTTTCTTTTATGCTGAGCGCCTGCAACTTCTATATGCCGATTTTCGAAGAAGCATTGGATGCATACGGACTTCCATTGGAACTTAAATATCTTCCTATCATTGAATCAGCTTTGAACCCTTCCGCCGTATCACGTGCCGGCGCATCAGGCTTGTGGCAATTCATGATCGGCACAGGTAAAATCTACGGTCTGGAGTCCAACAGTTTGGTAGATGAACGCCGTGACCCGATCAAAGCAACATGGGCTGCCGCACGTTATCTGAAAGAGATGTACGCCATTTACGGCGACTGGAACCTTGTAATTGCCGCCTACAACTGTGGTCCCGGCACAATCAACAAAGCAATCCGTCGCGCCAACGGTGAAACGGATTACTGGAAAATCTACAATTTATTACCCAAAGAAACACGTGGTTATGTACCTGCCTTTATTGCAGCCAACTATGTGATGACCTATTACTGCGACCACAATATTTGTCCAATGGAAACTAATATTCCGGCAAGCACAGACACTGTGCAAGTGAACAAGAACCTGCATTTCGAACAGATTGCCGATCTTTGTAATGTGCCATTGGATCAAATAAAGAGTTTGAATCCACAGTACAAGAAACAAGTTATCCCGGGTGACAGCAAGCCTTATACCCTGCGGTTGCCGATCGAAGCAATCAGCAATTTCATCGACAAACAAGATACAATCTATGCACATCGCTCGAATGAATTGTTCCGTAACCGAAAAACTGTTGCCGTAAAAGAGAATACACCTAGTACCCGCAAAGCTACAACAGCCGTTGCTGGAAAAGGAAAACTGTCTTACTACACAATAAAAAGTGGAGACACTCTGTCGACTATTGCCGGAAAATATGGTGTCAGTGTTAAGGATATACAGCGGTGGAACGGAATGTCAAACACCAAGATTGCAGCAGGAAAACGATTGAAAATATACAAATAAACGGTATCCCGCTTGCACCGTTCGGAAATTTGCTTATTTTTGCAAAAGTAAGCAAGTGAAAGGATAACAATTATGGATAATCTGACCCCCAAAGAAATAGCTGATGAAGAGATGATCAATCAGGCGTTCCACGAACTGCTGAATGATTATCTCGCTACAAAACATCGCAAACGTGTTGAAATCATTACGAAGGCTTTCAACTTTGCCAATCAGGCGCACAAAGGAATCAAACGCCGTTCGGGCGAACCCTATATTATGCACCCGATTGCTGTGGCGAGTATCGTATGCAACGAAATCGGTCTCGGATCGACTTCTATTTGTGCAGCGTTACTGCATGATGTAGTGGAAGACACCGATTATACGGTAGAAGATATCGAAAACATCTTTGGTCCAAAGATTGCCCAAATTGTAGATGGACTTACTAAAATATCCGGAGGTATCTTTGGCGACCGTGCCTCGGCACAAGCAGAAAATTTCAAAAAGTTATTGCTTACCATGTCGAACGATATCCGGGTGATCCTTATCAAAATAGCCGACCGCCTGCACAATATGCGTACCCTTGGTTCCATGTTGCCCAACAAGCAATACAAGATAGCCGGCGAAACTCTTTATATCTACGCTCCCCTTGCCAACCGTCTGGGGCTTTATAAAATAAAGACCGAACTCGAAAATCTAAGTTTCAAATACGAACATCCCGAAGAATATGCCGAGATAGAAGAAAAGTTGAATGCGACAGCAGCCGAACGCGACAAGGTATTCAACGATTTCACAGCTCCTATCCGTACACAACTCGATAAAATGGGATTGAAATACCGGATTCTCGCCCGCGTAAAATCAATCTACTCAATCTGGAACAAGATGCAGACCAAGCACGTTCCTTTCGAAGAAATCTACGACTTACTGGCCGTCCGTATTATTTTTGAGCCTCGCAACATAGAGGAGGAACTCAACGACTGTTTCGATATCTACGTCTCTATCTCCAAAATATACAAGCCTCATCCTGACCGCCTCCGTGACTGGGTAAGTCATCCGAAGGCAAATGGTTATCAGGCGTTGCACGTTACCCTGATGGGGAACAACGGGCAATGGATTGAAGTTCAGATTCGCAGCGAACGAATGAACGACGTTGCCGAACAAGGCTTCGCAGCTCACTGGAAATATAAAGAGGGAGGCGGCAGCCGACGATGTCCACGCAGTGGACGCTTTCGGCCACAA
>OGZK01003640.1_pt1 | contig 11790 bp, 10 predicted proteins | sample 1576791 | NCBI WGS metagenome assembly OGZK01 (sample SAMEA3541556, study PRJEB24748) | human gut metagenome | biome: human gut; feature: human-associated habitat; material: faeces | place: China | collected 2012
CACAGGCGACACAGCTCTCGCTCTCGACGCTCGCGACATAGGCGCTGCGCGACAGGTTCGGCGTATTGAACAGCTGCGATGTGCGCAGCGCGTTGCAGACATTGACGTTGCAGTTGCAGATGCCGAAAATTTTCTGCTCACCGTCGATATTCGTGATCTGGTGGACAAAGCCGTTGTCCTCGGCCTTTTTGAAAATTTCGAGCGCTTCGTCCTTCGTGATGTATTCGCCGCGCTGTGTTTCGACGATGTAGTCGGCCATGTCGCCCACACCGATGCACCAGCTTTCGGCGTCATCGCCGCAGCCCTCGCCGAGCTTGGCGCGGCTAGCGCGGCAGGAGCACATGCTCTTGGCGTACTTGCCCTCGTACTTGCTGAGCCAGTAGGAGATGTGCTCTAAGTCAACGGACTCGCTCTCTGTCTCGATGGCCTTTTCCACGGGAATAACGTGCATGCCGATGCCTGCGCCTCCCGGCGGCACCATGGGCGTGATCTTTTCGAGCGGGAGCATCGTCATGCGCTCAAAGAACGCCGCGACCTCGGGATGCTCGTCGATCTGGCTTTTGCGCATGTTCAGAAATTCCGCGCTGCCGGGGACGAACAGCGGCAGCACCCAGCGCTTTTCATGCTTGGGGTTCTTGCCGTCCAGGTTCTCCCAGTTGTACTCGATGATGCCTGTCCACGCCATCTCCGTCAGGAGCTTTTCGAGCGGCTCGCGCTCCATTTTGGTGAGCTTCATCAACTGCTCGGTCGTCTTGGGCTTGCGCACGCCCATTTTGAGCGCGACGTCGACCATCTCGTCGGTCATCACGCCGGCAAGGCCCCAGTACTCGGGGTCGTCCGCCGTGGCCTTGAGGCCGATGCGGTTCGTGATCATGCTGCCGAGCTTGAGGACGTTTTCACGCGGGGCGTCCGTGCGGGGTATTTTGAAATCCAGTTTACTCTCGTCGAGAGGAAAATTCGTGGGCTTGCTGCCGTTGATATCACTCATGTTCCTGCTCTCCCTTTTCGCGGCGTACCGCGTGCTTGCCGCCGCGCAGCAAAAATATCGCGCGGCGATCATCCCCTATCTTATCCAAGCTCTATTTTACAGGAAAATGTTGGATTTTTCCATTGACTGATTCCATAAACCGCAGTCACATCGCTCAATTCCCCGCATTTTTGCGCAGATCGGCAGAATTGTCCAAATTTACAGATCAAGGAACCGCCGCGCAAGCGCGGGCACATTGGTGTTTTTGAGACACACGACGTTCAGCTCGTGCACGCCCGTGAGCGGCGGGCAGGAAAAATGCCCGAACTGCGCATCATTCTTGACGACGGCCTCGTAGAGGAAGCTCACGCCGCAGCCCTCGCTCACCAGATGCCGGATGAGCTTGAAGCTGCTGATGCAGACATTCGCGCGAAACGCCTCGACCGTGTAGCCGCACTGCATGAGCTCTCGCTCTAAAATCTTTCGCGTACCGGAGCCAGGCTCGCGCAGGATGAGCCGCTCGGAAAAGAGCTCATCCATCGGCACCTCACAGCCCGAAAACGGGTGATCTTTCGCGCAGATGCCGATGTAGGGCTCGTTGCGCAGCAGAAAGCTCTCGTACCGGCTCTTGTCGAAAATGCCCTCGAGCACGACGAAGTCAAGCTCACCTCCCTCGAGCTGGGCGAGCAGGTGTGCCGTATTGTCGACGGTAAAAAAGAGCTCGTTGTCCGGTTCTTTCAAAAAGCGGATGATCTGCGGCAGCAGGATATAGTCGCCGATGGACTTCGTCGCACCGATGCGAAGGCTCGTCTTCTCCTGCCGTTTGAGCGCACGGCGCAGCTCCTCGTCCTGATAGCGCTGGCTGATGGCGTAGATCTCAAGCGTTTCGCCCTGCGGCGTTTTTCTGAGCTTTCGGCTGTCGTAGGTAAAAAGGCGCACGCCGTACAGCGCTTCAAGCGCCTGAATTTGTTTCGTCACGGCGGGCTGCGTCAAATGCAGCTGCTCCGCCGCCTTGCGGTAGTTCATCGTGGCGCACACAGTCAAAAAGGTCTCAAGCCGCTGGTCCATGTTCTCTCTCCTTTGTCGATAACAAACAGGAATCGACATATTCTTATTTATAATTTTATTATATCATAAGTCGGTGATATAATACACCCGCAACACGCATTGGAGGAGAAAAAAAGCACATGAAATTTATCGAATCCGTAAAGAAAATGCTGCCCGGCTGCGCCATCGCGCTCGTCATCGCCGTGGTGGCCAAGTTTTTAGAGCAGCTGGAGGAATCCGTGGGGCTGCACCTGATCGGCGCATCGGTCATCGCGATGTTCATCGGCATGATCGTGAACCGCTTTTACGCGCCGAATGACAAGACGAAGCCCGGCATCAAATTCACCTCGAAGAAAATTCTGAAATTCGCCATCATCCTGCTCGGCGCCAGCCTGAACATCACGACCGTGCTGACGGTCGGTAAGTTCTCGCTCACCGTCATGCTCTTCACACTGGCGACGTGCTTCGGCCTCGGCTATGTGATCGGCAAGGCGCTGGGGCTTGACTGGAAGACGAGCAGCCTCATCAACGCGGGCACGGGCATCTGCGGCGGCAGCGCCATCGCCGCCATCGCGCCGGTCATCGAGGCAACGGACATGGACATCGCCTACGGCATGTCGGCAACGTTCCTCTTTGACACGATCATGGTCGTCGTGTTCCCGCTGCTCGGCCGCGCGATGAGCCTTTCCGACGCGGCGTTCGGCCTGTGGGCCGGCACGGCGGTCAACGACACCTCGAGCGTCGTCGCCACGGGCTACGCCTTCAGCGAGGCCGCAGGCGACTTTGCCACGATGGTCAAGCTGACGCGCACACTCGCCATCATCCCGACGGTGCTGGTCTTCGCCGCCATCAGCGTGCACCTCAAGAAAAAGGCCGCCGCGCAAAGCGGCGACCATGGCGTCAAGGTCAATATGAAGTCGGTGTTCCCGTGGTTCATCCTCGGTTTCCTTGCAATGTCCATTCTGTGCAGCGTCGGCGTCATTCCCGCGGGCCTCGCTGCGACGCTCAAGAGTATCAGCAAGTTCCTGATGGTCGCGGCGCTCGCCGCCATCGGCCTCAATACGAACTTCGCGGCGCTGTGCAAGTCTGGCGCAAAGCCGATGCTTCACGGCTTCATCATTTCGCTGCTGGTCGTTCTTGTGGCGATTGCGGTCGAATATGTGCTCGGCATCGCGCCGAGCGGCACGCTCATTTAATCGTCCGCCGAAAGGATGAGATCGCAGCGGTTCCGCACATCGAGCGCGTCGAAATAGCGCTGCTCGAAAGGGATCCAGCGGTCGAAAAACTGCTTTGCATGCGCGGGCGCATTCCGTTTGAGGATGCGCTCGCGCTGTTTTTCTGCCGAAATCGGCAGAAAAACGGATAGATCGTAGTACGGCGCAAGGTCGGGGTGCATGGAGTACGCGCCCTCGACAATGTTGAGTGTTCCCGCCTTAATCCGCTGCGGCGGGGCGATGGTAAACGTCGCGCAGTCGAAGCGGCGGTAGTCGACGGGTCTTCCCTTGCGCAGAGGGATCAGCACCTCTTCCAAAAAGCGCTCGCGGTCGACGTTGCCGCCGGGCTGCGTGAAGCGCGCCTCCGTGCGCTGCTCGGGCCGGAGGAAAAAGTCGTCCATGTGGAAGACAGGGCAGCCGTAAACATTTTGCAGCAGCTCGCCGAGCGTCGTCTTGCCGCTGGCGCTGCCGCCCTCGATGGCGACGAGCACGCGGCTTCTTTCCGCCGTCAGGCGGTCGATGCGCGCAAACAGCGGCAGCGCGCGGGCGAAGTCGCGCCGCAGGACGCGGTAGGCGGGCGCGTAATTCTGCCGAAATATCTCGGAGTGGTGCAGCGGCGGAAAGCCGTCCTTGCGCCACCTCTCAACAGCTTCCGCCGTCTCCTGCGCAGAAAACGGCAGCTCGCCCGCGTCGGCCATTGTCTGCAAGGCGGTGAGCATCGCTTCGAGCTTTTCGCGCCCGCACTCCTCGTGCCGCGCAGAGAGGGCGAAGAGCCGCGCAAACGTCTCCGCGCTCAAGCCGTCCTGCAAAATGCCGAGGTGCACACGGCAGTAGTCGCCGCCGAGCAACTCGACGAGCTCGGAGATACGGTCACCGCTTCGCGCCGCTTCGGCGCGGATGTAGTCTGCGGCGGCGGACGGGTCGGCGATCAGATGCTCGCAGCCAAAGGCGCTCTGATAGAGCGCCTTGAAGACGTCCTGAAGCGCCAGCTCTGGATAGCGCGCGCAGTGGGCGCGCAGAAAGTCGCGAATATCGGTAAAATTCGTCATAGCGGCGGAGTTCCTTTACCAAAAAGTTTCGTTTATCATAGCGCTTTTTCGCCCCTTTCGCAAGGGGCAAGGGATTGACAGCCCTGCGCTTTTTTGATAAAATTCCCGCGTCGGCACAAGCCGGCAGCGTTGGCACAAGCTAAATTTTCTTCCGCGCGTTCCCTGAAAGCAAACGAGGTATCACCAAGGTATCAATCTCCCTGCAAGGGGAATATTGATGCCTTTTCTTTGTCTTTTCAAGGGTTTTCGCGCAGAAAACAAGACGCAAGAGAGGATGAGAACACCGTGACGATCCTTGTCATCGACGGCCAGGGCGGAAAGCTCGGCAAAACTTTGGTCGAGAACATCAAAAAGTCCTTCCCGCACCTCGAGATCATGGCGGTCGGTACGAACAGCGCCGCTTCCGATGTGATGCGCCGCGCGGGCGCTGACCGCGTGGCCACGGGCGAAAACCCCGTCATCGTGGCCTGCCGCAGCGCGCAGATCATCGTCGGCCCCATCGGCATCGCGATCGCCGATGCGCTGATGGGCGAGATCTCCCCCGCCATGGCAAACGCCGTCGCGTCAAGCAATGCCTACCGTGTGCTCATCCCGATGAATCTATGCAGCACGTATGTCGCGGGCGTGGACAAAAAGTCCTCCGCCATTCTGGACGACGCCATGGCGCACATCCGTTTGCTGCTCGAAGGAATGGAGAACAAACCATGAACAACGCTGCCACTGCAACTGCCCGTACCGCTTCCCCGGTGAGAAAGCTCACCTATTCCGCGCTCTTCCTCGCCCTTGCGATGGTCCTGCCGTTTTTGACCGGCCAGATCCCCGAGATCGGCTCCATGCTCTGTCCCATGCACATTCCCGCGCTGCTGTGCGGCTTCATGTGCGGCTGGCCGTGGGGACTCGCGGTCGGCTTTATCTCCCCGCTGCTGCGCTCGATGTCCGGCATGCCGCCGATCTGGATTGCTATTCCCATGGCGTTTGAAATGGCGACCTACGGCGCCATCGCCGGTCTTCTGTACCGCAAGCTGCCGAAAACAGGCTGGCGCATCTATGCCTCGCTCATCTCCGCGATGGTCGCGGGCCGCCTTGTGTGGGGCCTTGTGAAGTTCCTGCTCGCGGGCCTTCAGGGCACGGAGTTCAGCCTCGCCCTCTTCCTCTCCGGCGCGGTGACGACGGCCATCCCCGGCATCATCTTGCAGCTCATCCTCATTCCCATCCTTGTGGTGGTAATGGAGCGCACAAATATGGCGCTCGACGTGTGAGCACTTGATAAAAGCAGAAAAGGACTTGGACGAAAGCGTCCAAGTCCTTTTCTTTATTCCTCCGCTTTACTCAGCAGCTTCGGCGCGCTCGTGTCCATCAAAAACGCCCCGAGCGGCGCGGTGATGACGATGCCGAGCACCGCGACTGACAGCACGATGCTGCCGCAGGGCAGCCCCGCCGCAAGCGGCACCGAGCCGATGGCCGCCTGCACCGTCGCCTTGGGAAGATAGGCAAACACGCAGTAAAGCCTCTCTTTCGCCGTGAGCGGCGTTCTGACAAGGCAAAGGCACACACCCACGGTGCGGAAAATGAGCGTCGAGAAGATCATGCCGACCGCCGCAAGGCCCACGCCCGCCATATAGCGGATATCGACCGCCGCTCCGACGAGGACGAACAAAATGACCTCCGCCGCCAGCCAGAGCTTGCCGAATTTTTCAGAGAGCCGCTTGGCAACGAACGGCGTGCACTTCATCTTAAGTAAGCACGCCATGCTGACGACCGCGAGCAGACCCGACACGGGCACGATGCCCTCGAGCCAGCCCTCCGCCGCGACGAGCAGCAGCGAGACCCCCAGCACGATGATGACCTTCATGCTGTTGCGGATGCAGTGCGCTCGGGCATAGGCAGTCTCGAAAAAGCGGCTGAGCACCCCCCCGACAAGCGCACCCAGCGCAACGCCGAGCACGATCGACGCAGGGATGCTCAAAAAGTCCGCGGCGTTGGCGCTGCCGCCCTGCGCCGTGTGCAGAAACGTTGTAAACAGCACAATGACGAAGATATCGTCGCACGATGCGCCGGCCAGGATCATCTGCGGGATGCTCTTGTCCGTTCCGCGGCCGCTTTCCATCAGCTGCACCATGCGCGGCACGACGACCGCGGGCGACACCGCCGCGAGCACCGAGCCCATGACCGCCGCCTCCGCGCGCGTGATGCCAAGGAAGCACGGCGCGAGCAGCACATAGCCGATGATCTCGCACGTTGCGGGCAGGCACGACATCAGGATTGCCGGACGGCCGACCTTTTTGAGGTCGCCCAAATCGAGCGACAGTCCCGCCTTGAGCAGGATAATAACGAGCGCGAGCTTGCGCAGGTCGGCTGAGATCGACAAAATCGAGCCGTCCAGCACGTTGAGCACGCACGGCCCCAGCAGGATGCCCGTCGCCAGCATGCCGATGATGCGCGGCAGCTTCAGCTTCTGACACAGCGCGGCCAGCGCAAGGCCAACCAAAAAGACGAGTGCGAGTGAAGTTAACATAAATTTCCTCCTCCGGACACAAAAAAAGCTGATGCCCCCCTGTGACCGTTCAAAATCACAGAAGTCATCAGCTCAAAAAAGCGGTTTCGGCAGTGCCGTGGGAGAACCTCATTCCCGATTGCGCAGTATAGCAAAGCGCGGGCAAAAATGCAAGCCCTTTTTCAAAAATCAGCGCTCGAACGTCACCTGATAGGCCCCCAACACCTGCGTGCAGGGGATGACGGCGGCATTTTCGACCGTGAAAGCCGCCTTTTCATAGTGTGTCGTCTCCTCTTCGGGGATGGCGGGCAGCATTTTGCCAAGGCTGACACCGTGCGCGCCGCCTGCAAAGCGCCAGGCGAATTCACAGTCGCAGAATTCCTTGTTTGCTGTGATCTTCTCCGCGGGCACGAGCGTAAACGTACCGTCTTTCAAGTAATAGCAGCCTACGTTGTCCTTTTCCGCAGGGCAGCCGCCCTCGATGCCGACGCCGGTGAACGAGATCGTCAGCTCCGGCAGCGTGAAGGTCGTCTTTTTGCCGTCCTTCGTAAAGGGAACATCGTCCCAGCGGCCGATGTTGACCCAGCCGCGATTGTCGGCTCTTTCCGCGGCAGTGTTGAACTCGAGAGCCCCCGTTTTGCCGTCGCGCACCTCCGCGTTGATGCGCAGCACCGGCCGCAGCGAGGCAAAGCCCTCCGGCAGCAGGGCGCGCAGACGGTCCTGCTCCGCGCCGTAGGCCATGACAAACTGTTCAACGGTCATTGCGCTTCCTCTGTTTCCTTTTGTGCGCGCTCCGCGTCTTGCCTCAGCAGCCGCAGATAGGCGTCGAGATAGAGCTTGTGCGTCACGCTTAAAAGTGCCGAGCGCAGCAGTTCCTTTTCATCCGACTCGTCCTGTCCGACGCTTGCAAGATGGTCGCTCGCGCCGAAGACATAACGGATGAGATTTTCAAATTCCTCGCAGAAGTAGTGATAAGCGGTCGGCAGATCGTAGGTCTCGTGCTGAATGCCGATCAGCGCGCGGATGTCGTCCATCGCGGCGACGCTCTTGATGCACGAGACAAAGATGAGGTACGCAATGCTCTCCGCGCCGTAGGCCTTTTTCTCTGGCCCGGGGATGATCTTCTGCTTAACATAATTGCTGACCATCGAGGCCGTGATGGGACTGAGCCCGCATCCCGTGATGGATTGATTGACATAACGCGTCACCTGTTCGAGATACAGCCCCACGTCGGGGATCTCCCCGAGCCGCGGGATATGAAAGCTTCGGACAGACTCCGCCAGACGGCTGCGCATATTTTCGTCCATAGCTGCTCCTCCGTTCAAACTGCGTTTTCATCATCTTAAACTTTGGTGAAAAAAATGTCAATAAGTTTTCAAAAAACCGATTGACAGTTATTGAAAATCGTTGTATTGTAGTCAAAGATGATTTCACCTGACAACAGGTTTTTGAATAACCGATTATTTTTTGGAGGCTTCCCCATGATGAAACTGATCGCCGACTCCTCTGCCAACCTCACGATGCTGGAGGGCGTAACCTATCAGAGCGTGCCCATGACCATCCGCGCCGGCGAGCGCGACTTCGTGGACGATGAAACGCTCGACACGCACGAGCTGCTCGACTATCTCGCGGCCCACAACGGCAAATCCGGCACGGCCTGCCCCAGCCTCGACGGCTGGCTCAAGGCGTTCGAGGGCGCGGATGAGATTTTCGTCATTACCATCACAAGCAGCCTGTCCGGCACCTGTGCCTCGGCCATGGCCGCGCGCGACGTGTATCTCCAGTCGCATCCCGAGGTCAAAATTCACATCTTTGACACGCTGAGCACGGGACCGGAGATGCAGTTGCTCGCAGAGAAGCTCGCAGAGCTGCACGCCAAGGGCCTCCCCTTCGATGCGATCTGCGAAAAGGCGCAGGAATATCTTGCCACCACGCACCTCTTCTTCAGTCTTAAGTCCCTGCACAATCTGGCGCAAAACGGCCGCGTCAGCAAAATCGCCGCGGGTGCCATCGGCATTCTCGGCATTCAGATCCTCGCCACCGCAAGTCTTGAGGGCACGATCCAGCCCGTTGAAAAATGCCGCGGCGAAAAAAAGACGTGCGCGGCGATGGTACAGAAGCTTCTGGAAGCTGGCTACCACGGCGGCAAGGTGCGCATCCACCACGCCGAAAATCCAGAGGCGGCTGGGGCGCTCGCCGCTTCGCTGCGCGGGCACTTTCCCGAAGCAGACATTGAGATCCGTCCCTGCCGTGGTCTTTGCAGCTACTATGCCGAGCGCGGCGGCGTGATCGTCGGTTTTGAGACGATGTAAAACCGAACAGACAGCAAAAAGCAGACGGTCTGCGCGAGCCGTCTGCTTTTCTTTATCTCTGCCATTAGGCAGTTGGAGTGGTATCGGAGGTACTGTCGCCCGCTGGGGCGTTGCCGTCAGCCGGTCTTCCCTGACCGCTGGGCGGTGTGGGGCGCTCGCCGTTGGGCATTTCGGGCACTTCCCCGTCGGGAAGCTCTGACTTCTCGCCGTTTGGCATCTGACCGTCAAAGCTCTTGGGCGGTTCACCGTCTGGCTTCTGTCCGCCGCCGGGGAAGCCGCCGCCCATGCCCATGCCGCTGCTGCCGCCCGCGGCGAGCACCGTGCCGCCTGAGACGGTGATGGTGCCGTCGGCATCCAGCGGCTCGTTGTCCGCCGTGTTGGCCGTCCAGACGATCACTGTGTCGCCCGTGATGGTCAGGTCACCGTTGGAGTCGAAGCCGTCGCCCGCGGAGGAACAGGCGTCGATCGTGCCGCCGGAGATCGTCATCGTGAAGTCATAGTCCGTCAGGTCGGAATTTGCCGCATTCAGGCAGTCGTCCGAGGCATTGATCGTAATATCACCGGAGCAAACGTTCAGCTCCGCGCCCTCAAGGCCCTCGCAGCAATTCGTGATGTCGATCGTGGAGCCGTCCGTGCCGTCCGCACCGATGTTCAGCACCAAATCGCAGTGAATGGCGTCATCCGCGGCGTCGATGGTCAGTGTGCCGCTCTCGACGTTCAAAAGCTGCTCGGCGTTGATGGCGTCGTTGACGGGTGCATCGATATTCAGCGTCAAATCGCGGATGGTCAGCGACGCTTCGCCGTCCTCATCCGTCGTCGCGCCGGATTTGATGCCGTTTTTGCCGTTGGCCGTGATGGTCAACTCTCCATCGCCGCAGAGGGTAACAAGCGAGCCATCCTTACACTTAATGACGGCGTTTTCGGCATTTTCGTTTTCGGGGTAGTTGTCGTCATTGTTCTGCTCGGTATCGCTCAGGGAATTTTCCGTACCGTTGGAAACAAGGATGGTCACCTCGCTCGACTTGCCGCAGGTGATGGCGGCGGTGTTCTCACTCGTAAGTGTCAGGCCGTCCAGCACCAGCGTCACGCCGGTCGTACCCTTTTTCACCTTGATGGAGCCGTCCGCGCAGCTGCCGGAGACGGTGTAGGTACCACTCGACGTGATCGTGAGCGCTGTGCCGTCGATCTCGTAGCCCGTGTCCGTCTCGCCCGCAGCGGTCACGCCGCTGTCTGTAAAGGTAAAGGTCACATTGCTTGCCGTGTCCGCCGTACTATTATTTATCGTACCGGCGCAGGCCGTGAGCGACAGCGCCAGCGCCGACGCGCACAGGAAAGGCAGCGGCTTTGGCATCGGCCTTTCCATCGCGCGCTCGATCGCCGAGGGACACCACGGCTCCATCCGCGCCAGAGTGGAGGACGGGAGGATCGCCTTCACCGCCGAGCTCAAATAAACGGCTTTTGGGCAAAAAAGCGCTTCGCAGAAGTTCTGCGAAGCGTTTTTCTTATCAAAGGCTTTTCTCCCCGCCCGTGACGGTCTCGATGGCGCAGGCAATGAACTTTTTCGCTGCGGGCGAGGCCTCCCTGAGCGAAGGGACGGAGATACCGAGCGTGACGAACTGCGGCGGGTCGAACGGGACCTCCGCCACCGTGCCGCTCCACTTGCGTGAGATGAGCCGCTGGTTGAAGCTGACGCCGAGCCCCGCCTCGACCATGTTGTAGGTCGTGAAGCCGTCGCGCGTCGTAAAGCAGGTCTGCGGGTGCAGGTCGTGCTGCTCGAGCAGGCGGTCCTGATCGGTGTCGTGATTGGGCGAGGTGTGGATGAACGGCTCGTTCTGCAAGCGCATAAGCGGAAAGACATCCGCCGCTGCCAACTCGTGCCCGCGCGGCAGCCACGCGACCAATTCGTCGCGAAAGACCGGCAGCCAGTCGTACTTGTCGCCGTGCATCTGCGCGCCGAAACAGCAGTCGACCGAGCGCTCGTTCAGCCAGCGCGCCATCTCGAGGTTGCCGCCCTCCTGCATGCGCACGGTCACACCCGGATAGCGGGCGCGGAACGCCGTCAGGATCTCTGGCATCCACAGGGCCGAAATGCTGTAATAGCAGCCGATCGTCAGCGAGCCCTTTGACACGCCGCCGATCTCCGCGCTGAGCTGCTCGGCGTTGTGATGCGCGCGCACGACCTCGCGCAGCAGCGGCAGCATGAGCTTTCCGTTTTCCGTGAGCTGCACGCCCTTTTTGCTGCGAAGAAACAGCGGAAAGCCGAGCTCTTCTTCCAGCGTGCCGATCATGCGCGTCACGCCCGACTGCGTGTAGCCCAAAAGCTCCGCCGTGGCCGTCAGGCTGCCGAGCTCTGCCGCGGCAAGGAACGCCTCGCATTTGACCGCTTCCATACGCCCTCCTATCCATGATTTTATATCATGTTTTTCATTTCAAATAACCGTTTGCGTCATGTTTTCTCTTATTCTACAATAGCAGTCAGAAACCGTCAATCCTGTTTTTGAAACGAGGTCTTTTTTCATGGAGCATCGTCTTTCTTTTTCCTGCGACTATCTTGAGGGCGCACATCCCGCCATCCTGCAGCGCCTGTGCGAAACGAATTTTGCGCAGACCGCCGGTTACGGCACGGATGAATACTGCGAATCCGCGCGCAAGAAGATTCGCGCCGCTTGCGGCGCGCCGAACGCGGAGATTCACTTCCTTGTCGGCG
>OGZK01003654.1_pt1 | contig 11751 bp, 10 predicted proteins | sample 1576791 | NCBI WGS metagenome assembly OGZK01 (sample SAMEA3541556, study PRJEB24748) | human gut metagenome | biome: human gut; feature: human-associated habitat; material: faeces | place: China | collected 2012
TACGGACATGAGCAGCGGGGGCTGGCGCTGGTGCGCCTTCTGGCCAAACGGCTGCACCTGCCCGTCCGGCGGGAAAAGGCAGGACTGCTGGCCTGCGAGCTGCATATGAAGGCCGGGCTGTATGACCGTCTGCGCCCCGGCACACGCCGGGACGTACTCTGGATCGTGGCCACGCGCGGCCTGATGAAGGAGTTCTGGAGTGTGGTGGATGCCGACAGCAAGCAGGACATCAGCAGCAAGGCACTGGAGGATACGGCCCTCCTCCGCACCATAGGGCTGCCGCCCCAATGGCAGAACAAAGGAGCGGAATCCGCCCGCAAATTGCGGGAACTGCACTGTCAGGCCCTAGTCGGCAGCAGGTCGGCCTAGCTCCAGACTTCCGCCTCGGCCCTGCTCCGGCACCAGTCGCAGAGGGCATCCATCTCTTCGCCGTGGTCATATCCGGCCAGGTGCCCCACGGAATGCGCCAGCAGGCGCAGCAGATGCTCTGCCGGGTCCTGGCCGTAAAGCAGGCATTCCCTGTTCAGCGTATCGAGGGAAAGGAGCATCACCCCCGGCAGGCTCTCATCACCGGGGAACGACAGCACATTGGTCGGGCCTGTGCAGCCCATGTAGCGCTGATTGGCCCGGGCGATGCAGGCATCGTCCACCAGATGGGCTTCCACAGGGCCCAGCGGACAACCGGCCTCCCGCGCTGCGGAGGTCAGGGCATCCAGTATCCTGCCTATCTGGCGTGGGGGCACAGGCAACAGCCAGGCCCCCGCCGGACAATGATCGATGACCCGGACAGCCATCATTCCCGCCCCGCCTGTTCTGTACGGGCCAGCTGTTCGGCTTCCAGCTTCTCCGCGGCTTCGACGGCGGCAGCGTCATGCACACGACCGTGATGATGGCCGCTGTGGCTGTTCTCGGCTTTTTCTTCCGCCTCCCTGGCAGCCGGGGCGTTCTCGTGCCCCTTGGCTTCGACCTTGCTTTCGGCCGGGCGGGCATCCGCATTTTTGGCTTCCGCAGCCTTGCCTTCCTGCTTGCCTTCGTTCTTGGCCGGCGGATAGGCGATGCGCTGGTGGAAGATGCCCGTCAGGATGCGCTGGAAGTTCTCGCTCAGGTAATGCAGATCCTTGAAGGTCAGTTCGGACTCGTCGAGCTGGCCTTCGGAGAAGATGCCCTTGATGATGGTATCGATGTGCGTCCTGATACGGGCAGGCGTGGGATCCGTCAGCGTCCGGCTGGAGGCCTCCACGGAGTCTGCCAGCATGAGGATGGCGGCTTCCTTGGTCTGGGGCCGGGGACCGGGATAGCTGAAATCCGATTCGCGCGGCCGCTCGCCCATATTGATGGCCTTCTGATAGAAGTAGCGGATGACGCGGGTCCCGTGATGCTGGCGGATGATGTCGATGATCTCCTGCCCCAGCTTGTAGCGCTCGGCCAGTTCCGTGCCCTTCTTGACGTGGGACGTGATGATGAGCGCACTCATGGACGGGGCCAGCTTGTCATGCTTGTTGGGACCGCCGAACTGGTTCTCGATGAAATATTCGGGATAGGTCAGCTTGCCCGCGTCATGATACAGGGCCGCCACCTTGCACAGCAGGCTGTTGGCCCCGATGGCCTTGGCCCCGGCCTCCACCATATTGGCCACCACCAGAGAGTGGTGATAGGTGCCGGGGATGGTCACCATGAGCTCCTGCATCAGCGGATGCTCAAGGCTCATGAGCTCCATGAGACGGAAACGCGTACTGTAGCCAAAGGCCAGTTCCAGCACGGGGCTGACGGCGAACAGCAGGATCAGGGACAGAAGGCTGTTGATGGCCACGGCCCCCAGCTGCATGGGGAACTCGTTGGGCGAGATCTGCGCCAGCAGGGCCATGCCCAGCCAGATGAGTGACTGTCCCACCGTCAGGGGGATGATGCTCCAGACAACGTCCTGTCTGGTCTGGGCATTGGTCACCAGCCAGGTGGCCAGCATACCGCCCAGGAAATGATACAGGAAGAAGGTGTAGTCCGCTTGGAACATGAGCATGGCAAAGAAACAGAGCAGCAGGCTCATGGTGCAGTAGCGGCGGGCGGCAAAGACCATGGCCACCAGCCCCACGCCCCCGGCGATGGGGAAGGCGACGGCATAGTTGGCCATCAGCGTCAAACTGTCGAAACGGGTGGCAAGACAAAACGCCCCCTTGGCCCCCACGCTGAACAGGAACAGCACCAGCGAGATGAGCAGCATGTCCTTGCAGCGCAGCGGCGTTCCGGGCTTGCCGCTGGGCGCCACGAAGAAGCCGATGGACAGGATCAGGGAGAACAGGAAGGCTCCCAGAACCACGCCCCAGCGGACGGGATCGGCAGCGCTCTTATACAGGGTCTGCAGTTTGAGCTGCTGCTCGCGGCTCACCCTGTCCCCCTTGCGCACCACCAGCTCGCCTTTCTGGATTTGGTAAAAGACGGGCTCCACATTGGCCACCACGGCCTCACCACGGCGCTGGGTCGTCTCGCGGTTGAGCGTCAGGGACGCCGGGACCGTGGCGGAAAGCAGGATATTGATGGCCCGACGGGAATGGGCATTGAGGGAATCTTCCTGCCGCAGCAGGGACGAGATCTCGGCCAGGAAGGACTGCACATCGGGCAGCGTGGTCACTTCGGGGCGCAGCAGTTCCGAACCGTTGTCGAGATTGCGGATGACGACCCCGGCCCGTCCGGCTCTGGCGGAACGGATGTCGCCCACGAGGCCTTCGGCCAGACGATCCCGGATCAGCGGCATCAGGGTCTTGAGGAGGTACTGCTGCACTTCCGGCAAGGCCAGCTGAGGCAACACCTCTTCGGCTACCCGGGGCGTCAGTTCTTCCACCAGACGGCGGACAGAGGCCTCCCCTCTCGGAAGGTCCGCCAGATCTTCATCGGCTCTGGGCAGAGGACGCTGGGCGGCAACAGGCGCGGCAGGAGCGGGCGTGACCGGGGCTTCCCCGGCCTGCCCGACAGTAGGCGTGCTGTCCTCCGCTTCGGGAGCCGCCGGAGCAGCTTCTTCCAGCACAGGTTTGACGCTCTGCAAGCCCTTGTGGTCGGCCATCACGTTCAGATGATGCAGGATCCCCAGGATGCGGTTCTGGAACATCTCATAGGGCTGCATGCTCAGGTCATAGACCGAGGGCTGGAGCATGAGCACCTGGCGCTGCCGGGCCTTGCTGGCCTGCACGTCTTCCACCAGGATGTCGCGGTCAGCGATGACGTCACTGTCCGCTACCTGCCCCGCCACATAGACCCGGCTTTCCGGCGTCAGATTGGCACCGGCCAGCAGCGAGAGGAAAAGCAGGGTCAGGATCAATACCAGCAGGCCGCGACCGCAGTGGTGACGCGTTCTCAGCGTCTGCCACAGGGCCACCATGCTGGAGGGTCTAGCTGTCTTTTTCGGCGTTGTCGTAGGCATTGACGATGGCTCCCACCAGAGGATGGCGCACCACGTCAGCCTTGCTAAAGTGGTGCACGGCAAGACCGGGGATCTTGTCCAGGATGGCCAGGGCATGGACGAGGCCCGAGCGGGCCCGTCCGGAAGACGGATTGACGGGCAGGTCGATCTGCGAGGTATCGCCCGTGACCACCACACGCGATCCAAAGCCCATGCGGGTCAGAAACATCTTCATCTGCTCGTGGGTGGTGTTCTGGGCTTCGTCCAGGATGATGAAGGCATCATTGAGGGTACGGCCACGCATGAAGGCCAGGGGGGCAACCTCGATGGTCCCCACTTCCAACATGGATGCCACCTTGGGCTGGGGCACCATGTCGTGCAGGGCATCATACAGGGGGCGCAGGTACGGATTGACCTTGTCCGCCAGGTCGCCGGGCAGGAAGCCCAGCCGCTCCCCTGCTTCCACAGCAGGACGCGTCAGCACGATGCGCTTGACCTGATGCTGCTGCAGCATGGAGATGGCCATGGCCACCGCTAAATAGGTCTTGCCCGTACCGGCAGGGCCCACGGCAAAGACCATCTCGTTCCGGCGCAGGATATCCAGATACTGCTTCTGGGCCACATTGCGGGCCGTCACCGTCTTGCGCGGCGTATTGACGAAGACAGCCTCCTGGAAGACCTGCCGCAGGTTGAGCCCGGGATCGGCCGCCAGCATGGCATAGGCCCGGGACATGTCCTGCTGGCTGATGCTGATGCCGTTGCGCAGCATATCATAGAGCTGCACAAAAAGCCGGTACAGACACTGCAGGACAGCATGGTCCGGACTGGAGAAAAAAACAGAAGCACCGCGGCTGCCTATCTGGGCACCGCTGGCAGCGGCCAGCAGGTCCAAATGGGCATTGCGGGGACCAAACAGCTGATTGGCCAGCAAAGGATCATCGAAATCGATCCTTTCCTGAGAAGATGAATATGAAGCCATGATTTTTGCCTAGCGTATTTTGGGCTTTCTGTCCATGAAAGGGCTTCCGGATCCGGCGCACTATTCCTTAAAGTATAACTTTAATAAAATTGGAGCTGCGTTCAAAAAAATAAGGGGGCACCCCAGGCGCCCCCTTGCAGCTTTTTATGCTCCCGGACTAGCCAGCCAGCTTTTTGGCCAGCAGCTCATTGACCAGCGCGGGATTGGCCTTGCCGCGGGTCGCGCGCATGACCTGGCCCACAAAGAAGCTGATGAGCTTGGTCTTGCCGCCACGGAAAGCCTCCACTTCGGCGGGATTGTCGGCCAGCACCTTGTCCACGGCCGCTTCCAGTGCAGAGCTGTCGGAGATCTGCACCAGGCCCTTTTCCTTGACGTAGGCTTCGGGCATGGCACCGTTTTCCATCAGGTCGGCAAAGATGTCATTGGCGATCTTGGCACTGATGAGGCCCTTGTCCACGATGCTGACCAGCTCGGCCAGAGCTTCGGGCGTCATGGCACAATCCTGCACATGCAGGGAGCGGGCGTTGAGCTCGCGCAGCAGCGGACCGAGAATGAAGTTGGCCACCTTGCGGGCATCGGCTTTGGCCGCCGCAGCCTCAAAGAAGTCGGCCATGGCACGGCTCTGCACCAGCACTTCCGCCTCGGGTTCGGGCAGGCCCGTCATGGTGATGAAGCGCTGCATGCGGGCGGCAGGCAGCTCGGGCAGTTCCTGCTGCCAGCGGCTGAATTCCTCATCGGTGATGGTCACGGGCAGCAGGTCGGGATCAGGGAAGTAACGGTAGTCGTGCGCTTCTTCCTTGCCGCGCATGGAAGCCGTGATATTCTTGGTGGCATCGTACAGGCGGGTCTCCTGCATCTATGTTGTTCTTCATACTTGCAATTCCGTAGTCCCCGTCCGCCAGCGCATCCTGCTGGCGAGCGATCTCGTAATCGATGGCCCGCTGCACATTGCGGAACGAGTTCAGGTTCTTGAGCTCGGTGCGGGTGCCGAAGGTGGTGCTGCCCACGGGACGGATGGAGACGTTGGCATCACAGCGGAAGCTGCCCTCCTCCATATTGCCGTCGCAGACGCCCAGATAGGTCACGATGCCGTACAGGGCCTTGAGGTAGGCCACGGCCTCGGCGGAAGAACGCATGTCCGGCTCGGAAACGATCTCCACCAGCGGCGTCCCGGCACGGTTGAGGTCCACATAGCTGACGTTCTCGCCCTGGGCATGGATGTTCTTGCCCGCGTCGTTCTCCATGTGGATGCGCGTGATGCCGATGCGCTTTTCGGCACCGTCCACCGTGACCGTCAGATGGCCATGCTCGCAGATGGGCAGGTCGAACTGCGAAATCTGGTAGCCGGACGGCAGGTCGGGATAAAAGTAGTTTTTGCGGGCGAAGATGGAATTGCGATGGATGCTGCAATTGGTGGCAAGGCCCACCAGGCAGGCGTAGTGCACGGCCTGCCGGTTGAGCATGGGCAGAGCGCCGGGCATGCCGCCGCAGACTTCGCAGACATTGCTGTTGGGAGCCTGCCCGAAACTGGTGGGGCAGGAACAGAAAAGTTTGGTGGCCGTAGCCAGTTGTACATGGACTTCCAAGCCGATGACGGCTTCATATGCAGGCATGAAAAACTCCGTGAACCAGATGTTAGGAACGGCTGATGGTCGCGTCGAAATATTTGCCGACGCCGTACTCGCCACGCCGTGTAAAACGGGCCGGATCGGGCCCGATGATCTGCATTTCCCTGTTTTGCCGCTGTACATCCAGGGCTATGCGCATCTCCTGGGTGCAGCCGGTAGAAAAAGTGGCGTCCTTGCCGGACCAGACGGGCGGGACCTTGCGTCCCATGAGCCGGAAGCTTTCTTCGATATCAGCAAACGTCTGGAAACGCCAGACGTCGATGAAGCCGCTCCGCTGTACGCGCTCCCACATGAACATGAGGTCGTCCCCGTCCATGCCCTCCACGAAATGCTCGGCAGGATTCACGATCAGGACGTTGTCCAAGCGTTTGCGCAGATCGCCCACAAAGATCCGTGCCAGTGAGATGGCGGTCTGGGTCTCGCCGGGGATGCTGCCGATGATGCAGCTGTAGAACATGACCGTACGGCCGTTCATGCGGGCCTCGCGCATGCGGGCGATGATGCCGTCCGCATGGGCCGCCACGTCCTGCTCGGTCAATTTTTTTACCCCGGGCGCATGCCGACGCAGGGCCAGATGCATGTCCGCGCCGTCATGCCAGTAGCAAAGGATATCGCGGGTGAACTCGCAGCTGGTGCCCAGCAGCATGTCGGCCGAACGCCAGCCCTTGGCCAGGATAAGGTCCGCTTCCTTCCATGCACGGGAAAAACTGATGGAGACCCGGTACAGGTTGAGCCGCTCACGCGTCCCGTCGCTGATGACCAGCAGACGGTGCTCGCGCAGATGGCGCAGCAGCTGGTTCTTGCTCAGATGGGCGTCACGAACGATATAGTCCTGCTTCAGCTCCTCACGCAGGACAGGATCCTCTTCCACGTCATCCAAGGTGGGCGCATAGAAGAAGAAACCGTCCTTGACGGCAAAAATGACACGATGCTGCATGCGCAGCAGCTTGCGCACCACCGCCAGATCGAAGACCACCCCGCCGTCGGCATCACACAGATACAGGATGGTCCGCGGCCGGGAGGCCAGTTCATCCAGGTAGCTTTCCAGCTCCGCAGCCTTCTGCTCCGCGCGGTGGAACTCTTCTTCCAAAAATATCCTGTCGGGGACGGCGGTCTCCAGCTCCAGCGTATAGGCGGAAAGGAACAAATGACGGACCAGGCTGCAGGCATCCAGCCGGGCCCGGGCCGCCTCGAGCGTATCCGGCAGCGGGGCTACTGGCATGCCTTCAAGGGCGGTACGCACGCTCTCCGAGCGCAGGATCTCGCGCTGCAGGATATTGAGCGCATGGCGGCGCTGCCGCCAGGGATCGCCATCGCCCAGCCCCTGGGCCAGGACGATGTTGGTCATGCGCTTGATGAGACGCGGCGGCAAAAGCGTATGCTGGGCAACCGCACTGCGGAAGCGGTAACGACAGAACAGCAGCAGCGCCCGGCGCTGCATCCTGTCCGTCACGAGGGACCGCACAAGGCGCACGAGGATGCGCCAGGCACGATTGTACTCTTTTTGCAGCCGTCGGGGCATGGTCGGCTCGCACAGCAAGGCGAACAGGGCGTCCGAACAGGGAAGATACACGCTGCCGGGGCCGCCGGCCACCATGAATTTCAGCTGTTCAGGACTGGCAACGATGTGCGGATTGAGGTCATGGACAAGGTTGTTGTCGATGAACAGATTGTACAGCCATGCGTCGAAGCAGGCATCTTTTCCCAGCCGGACATCAGCCATGCGGCGCGGCGCGTTCCCATTCATGCGGGCCTCACTTGTGTTTGGCGCCCGATGCCATATCCGTCACGAAGCCGCGCGTCCGCAAGCGTTCAAAAAACGGCATTTCCTTGCCCACAAAGCAGACGGCGTCTTCCAGCCCCGTCACCTCCACCCGGTCCCCCACCTGAAGCAGCAGGCCTTCCTGACCGTCCACCGTGATGTAGGTCTCGGTGGTACCGGGCAGCAGGTCGATACAGAAGCGGGTCTTATGGGGAAAGACCATGGGGGGGATGGTATTCAGGAAAGGACAGATGGGTGTGAACACCATGCAGTTGAGGCTCGGGTACAGCAGCGGGCCTCCGGCGGAGACGCTGTAGCCCGAACTGCCGATGGGGGTGGAGATGATCACGCCGTCACTGCGCAGACGGCACATCTCCTGCCCGTCCACGCCGATGTCCATGTTGACGAGCCGCGAGAGGGCCGCCCGGCTGAGGACGACGTCATTGACGGCCACGCCCTTGGCGAGCGTGCTTTCATTGCGTACGACTTTCCATTGCAGGGCCATACAGGTACGCTCGGGAGTGATGCCTGCCAGGGAATCGGCAAGGCCCTTCTCCCACTGCTCCGGCTGGATGTCGGCCAAGAAGCCGACCCGGCCGAAATTGATGCCCAGCAGGGGGATGCCCCGGCCTGCCACCCGACGGGCCACACCCAGCATGGTGCCGTCCCCTCCCAGGACAACGGCAAAATCCAGATCGGGAAGAGCATAGGCGGGATCGTCAAACCCTCCGCTGATGGCCGTGACAGAGTGTCCCCTGGCGCGCAGCCAGGCACCTATTTCAGCTTCGAGACGTGCCGCACGGTCACTGTTGGCCTTGCGGACCACGAGAATATGGCGGGCTTTGCTTTGCATCCTTTTTCTCTACGTTATAGGCGCGCGCAGTGCAAGTGGGAAGAGGCTTTTTATCTTGTCAGGGCAGTTGCTTTGTCTTAAAAATGGTACGGCCGCAGGCCATCAGGACGACACCATGCAGACAGCGCAGGACATCATAACGACATACAGCCGGACAGGCGCCCGCCTGCGCGAGGTCTTTTTCCAGGAAAGAACGCCCCTTTTGCAGAAGGCGGCCCTGCACATGGCCCGCTGCCTTATCCATGACGGCAAGGTGCTCGTCCTGGGCGAAGGGGCCGCCGGTATTTGTGCCCGTGCCGCAGCCCAGGCCCTGCTTGACCGGCTCGATCTCGACCGGCCGGCGCTGCCGGCCATCTTGCTGCCGGCCGGGAGTCCGGGGAGCCAGACGGCGGACAGAGCGGCCCTGCGGCAGCTCGAGGCTCTGGCCCGGCCCGGGGATGCGCTCCTGACATTCCTCCCCGACACAGCACAGACGGCCATGGGGCCCGTGCTGGCACTGGCGCAGGAGACCGGCCTGTCCTGCATCACTCTTTGCGGGCGTCCTGTCGCGGGTCTGTCCCTGCCCGGGCTCGTGATCGATGTCCCGGATGCTTCCGGGGCCCCTGCCTCCCTTGTCCATGAACTGCTTTTTGCCGCCGGCCATCTTGTCTGCAGGCTGGTGGATTACTATCTTTTCGAAAACGTGACGGCGATCCAGACCGTCGATCCGCAGTAAGAGGTTACACGACCATGCCCATCTACGAATACACTTGCACCAAATGCGGCAAGGATTTTGAGGAACTTGTCTTTGGCGATGACCTGCCCGCCTGCCCCCATTGCGGCGCGGCCGAGACCCGCAAGCTGATGTCCCGCTGCGCTCACTGCAGCGGCGGCAACGGCGGCGATGACTCCTTCGCTCCTTCCATGCCCGCCTCTTCCGGCGGCTGCGCCGGCTGCTCCGGCGGTAACTGCGCCACCTGCGGCCACTAGGAGACGCCATGCGCAAAAATCTCGTCATCGCCACCCGCGGCAGTCAGCTGGCCCTCTGGCAGGCCGAACACGTCAAAGCCTGCCTGGAGTCCCTGGAACCGGGCCTGAACATCAGCCTGCGCGTCATCAAGACCCGCGGCGACATCATCCTGGATGTCCCCCTGTCCAAGGTGGGCGGCAAGGGCCTGTTCGTCAAGGAGATCGAGGAAGCCCTGCTGGACGGTTCCGCCGACCTGGCCGTGCACAGCATCAAGGACGTGCCCATGGTCCTGCCCGAGGGCCTCGTCCTGGGCTGCGTGCCCCAGCGTGAGATCTGCGTGGACTGCCTGCTCTCCAACCGCTACGCCTCTCTGGACGAACTGCCCCGAGGGGCCCGCGTGGGCACCAGCAGCCTGCGCCGCCAGGCCCAGCTGCTCAATCTGCGTCCCGACCTGGAGATCCTTTCCCTGCGCGGCAATGTGGATACCCGCCTGCGCAAGATGAAGGAAGGCGAATACGACGCCATCGTGCTGGCCTCCGCCGGGCTCAAGCGTCTGGGTCTTTCCGCGGACCGCATGCACCATTTCGAGGCGGCCTCCTTCGTGCCCGCCGTGGGCCAGGGTGCCCTGGGCATCGAATGCCGTGGCGATGACAGTGAAGTGCTGGAACTGCTGTCCCGCATGGAACACCGCCCCACCCGCATCTGCGTGGAAGCCGAGCGCGGTTTCCTGGCCGGTCTGGACGGCGGCTGTCAGGTGCCCATCGCCGGTCATGCGGAGATGCTGGACGACGACCGCTTCATCCTGGACGGCCTGGTGGCCGAAGTGGACGGCAGCGTCATCCTGCGCGAACAGCAGGAAGGTACGGCCGCCACGGCACGCGAAACGGGCTTTGCCCTGGCCCGTCATCTTCTGGACAAGGGCGGCAAGGACATCCTTGACCGCCTGTATGCTGAAAACCGGTAGTAATGATGCCCAAGATCCTTCCTCTGCCCACATCGCGACTGCACGCGACGTTCGATCCCGAACGCATCCCCTGGCAGGACAGCCGGGAGATCCCCTTGCCCCGCAACGGGGCGGGCAGCCGCAACGCTTTCCAGCCTCGCGCCATGCAGGCTCTGGACATGGCCCTGAACATCAGGGCCTGTGGCTACAATGTCTATGTCTCCGGCGATGCCAATCTGGGGCGCAGCTATACCCTGCTCTCCTATCTTGGCCCGCAGGCCCGCAAACGGCCGACGCCGCCGGATCTGGTCTATGTCCACAACTTCGATGACCCCGACCGACCGCGTCTGCTTTCCCTGCCTGCCGGTCAGGGCAAGAAGTTCAAGCAGTGCGTGACCTCCACCGTGGACGCCATCCTGCATGAACTGCCCCGCCGCTTCGAAGCCGCGCCCTTCGTCAAGCAGCGTGCCCGGCTGGTGGACAGCTTCCAGAAGGTCCGCAGCGGCCTGCTGAGCAAGATGACCTCCGTGGCCCAGCACAAGGGCTTCCATCTCGACATGGACGAAGGCGGCAGCCTGACCCTGTATCCGCTGGTCAAGGGCAAGCGGCTGAGCGAGGAAGAGTTCGAGCATCTGGACGACAGCCTGCGCATGACCCTCAAGCGGCGCGGGGAGACCCTGGTCCAGAGCATGGCCAGCTTCATGCGCCAGTTGAGCAAGGCCGAGGAAAGCTTCCATGACGACGAGCGCAACCTGGAACAGACCGTCATGGCCCAGGTGCTGGACGCCCTGCTGCTCCCGGCCCAGAAAAAACTGCTCAAGGCCTGCCAGAGCGAGGCCCTGGAACAGTACTTTGTCAGCCTGCGCGCGGACATCCTGAAGAACACCGAAGCCTTCCTGCCCCGGGAGGCCGGCCAGTCCGGCCCGGATGTCCCCCATGCGCCCCTGCCGCCGCAGGGCGATCCGCTGTACCGCTATGACGTCAATGTCTTCGTGGACAACAGCCAGCTCAGCGGCGCCCCCATCGTGGTGGAAGACCATCCCACCGCGTCCAACCTGCTGGGCTGTATCGAGCGGGAATCCGAGCTGGGCGCTCTGGTGACGGATTTCACCCTTGTGCGGGCCGGGAGCCTGCACAAGGCCAACGGGGGCTTCCTCGTCCTGCGGGCGGAAGACCTGCTGCAGCATCCCAATGCCTGGGAAGGTCTGCTGCGGGCTCCTACGGCCGTACTGCTCACCGTGCTCGG
>OGZK01003664.1_pt1 | contig 11733 bp, 5 predicted proteins | sample 1576791 | NCBI WGS metagenome assembly OGZK01 (sample SAMEA3541556, study PRJEB24748) | human gut metagenome | biome: human gut; feature: human-associated habitat; material: faeces | place: China | collected 2012
TTGTATGAATATCTGCTGTTCGGGCTATGCTCGGGTGTGGGCTTTGCGGCGGCGGCATATATGCTGTCGGGCGTTTACGGTCAGCTTTATTCAAAGGACGTGCCCTCGGTGTTCAGAGGCTATCCTGCGGTAATGATATTCACAGGCATTATCGCCATGGCGCTTTACGGCATTCTGGGTCACATTCCGTCATATATGTAAATATAAAGAACAAAGATTCTCAGCGAAAGGAAACGATAGAAATGAGAAAAAGCAAAAGAATTTTCCGTCCCAAGAGACGTTACAGGATAAAGAAAAGAAACGACAACGCCATAAAGATAATCTCGGGCGTGGCGGCTCTGGCGGTGCTGGTATTTGTGGGCTACAGCGCAGCAGGCCCCATAAGCAGATATCTTGCCAACCGCTCCGTTCAGACTGAGACAGAGCCATGGACTCCCGAAAACACCGACACTCAGGCGGCTTCGGAAACTGCTCCTGCTGAAAGCGAGGTTGCCGCCGAAAGCACCGCACAGCCTGCCGAAACTGCCATTACCGAAAGCACATCTTCCACAGAGGTGACAGATATTTCACAGTCGCAGGAAGATGCGGCGGTAACTCTTCCTGCCGACGGCACAAAGCCCGTGAACATCGGCACTCCCGAAACAACAGCTGTAAATATCCCCGCTGACCTTGACATAAAAGAGGACGGCAACGCATATATGCTCTCCGCCTCCGATATGGCGGATATGCAGTCGCTGGAGGCTGCTCTGGGCAATCTTTCCGTGGAGGGCTACAGCGCAGTTATCTTCCCCATGAAGGAAGAGGGCGGCGCATTCAACTACGCAACCACTGCTCCCCTTGCCCTTACGGACTATGAGGAGGATATTATCCACTCCACACTTACCGCAAAGGACATTGCTTCGGCTGCATATTCCCACGGAATGAGACCCGTTGCACTGGTGTCCGTGCTCAACGACAACAACCGCTACGGCGATTACCGTGACGGCTCATACCACACTCTCGATGATGACGCATGGCTGGACGCTTCCCCCGACAAGGGCGGCAAGCCATGGCTCTCCCCCTTTGAGGACACCACAAAGGAATATATGAAGGACATTGTTACTGAGCTTGCCAACGCAGGCTTCAAGGAGATAATCGCAGATGACTTTATCTTTCCCGAGTTCCGTTCCTCCGATATCGAGCTGCTGGGCGAGCAGGCTGCTCCCTACGGCGACAGATATCTTGCCCTCACAAGCCTTGCAAAGTATATGACCGAGGCAGGCAATGAGGCAGGGGCGCAGGTAATGCTCAGGATAACCGCAAACTCGATTATCAGGGGCTACAGCGAGCTTTTCCACCCTGAGGAGCTGGACGGCTGCACTATCATGGTGGATTACTCCGAATACAACATCTGCCGAACCATGACCAACGGCGACACCGAGACGGTACTGGAGGGCATGGGCATATATGAAAAGACTTCCGCAATTTACGGCGGCATCAACGCACGCTGCGGAGATATTGCTACATATCCTATGATCGAAAAGAACTCCATGACCCCCGATGAATTTACCGAGTGTATCAAGGCTCTTGAGGCGCTGGGATACAAGAAGATATACATTTACTGATGAAAGGCGCTTTTTATGGAACTTAACTACACAGAGCTGGTAAAGGAAATTTTCAGCCGACGTGAGACTCCCCCTCTTTGCTGCGTACACAGCTACGGCTGCCAGCAGAATGTGAGCGACGGCGAAAAGATAACGGGTATGCTCTGCCGGATGGGCTGCGGCGTTACATATGACATGGAGCAGGCGGACGTTATCATACTCAACACCTGCGCTGTGCGTGAGAATGCGGAGCTGAAGGTTTACGGAAACGTGGGCGAGCTGAAGCATCTGAAAGAAAAAAAGCCCGATATGATTATCGGACTGTGCGGCTGCATGGCTCAGGAGCCCGCCACCGCCGAGAAGATTAAAAGGTCATATCGCCATGTGGATATGGTGTTCGGCACATTTGCTTCAAAGGAGCTGCCAAGGCTCATGTATGAGGTGCTGACGGAAAGAAAATTTGCCGTTGACACTGCCGAACGTGCGGAGGAATGCCCCGAGGATATCCCTGCGGTGAGAACGGAAAAATACAAGGCGGGCGTATCAATAATGTACGGCTGCAACAACTTCTGCTCATACTGCATCGTGCCTTACGTAAGGGGCAGGGAGCGCAGCAGAAAGCCCGAAAAGATACTTGAAGAGATAAGCGCACTGGCGGCGGACGGCTGCCGTGAGATAATGCTGCTGGGTCAGAACGTGAACTCCTACGGAAGAAATCTGGAGGAGGATATAAACTTTCCCGAGCTGCTCAGGCGCATCGACGCTCTGGACGGAGATTTCAGGGTAAGGTTCATGTCACCGCACCCCAAGGACGCCACGGAAGAGCTGTTTGACGTTATGGCAAACAGCAGGAAGATATGCCGCAGCATTCATCTGCCCTTGCAGTCGGGCAGCAACAGGATACTTAAAGAAATGAACCGCAGATATACGGCGGAAAAATACATGGAAATAGTGGAATGCGCAAGGAAAAAGATGCCTGGGCTTTCCATTACCACCGATATCATAGTGGGATTTCCCAATGAGACATATGAGGATTTTCAGGAGACTATGAAAATAGTCAGGGCGGTAAAATACGACAACATTTTCTCGTTCATCTACTCAAAGCGCAGCGGCACAAAGGCGGCACTTATGGAGGACAAGACCTCGGAGGAGGACAAAGGAAAATGGTTCAGGGAGCTTCTGGCAGCTCAGAGGGAGATATCCGACGAGCATTACAAGCGTTTCCTGGGAGCGGAATTTGAGGTGCTTTTTGAGAGCGTTTACAAGGACGGGCTTATCAGCGGCAAGAGCGGTGAGTTCATCATCACGCTGGTAAATGGCGATGAGTCGCTTATCGGTACGATGCACAGGGTAAGGGTCACAAAGACGCATAACTGGGCTGTTGAGGGCGAAATAATAGACTGATAACAGAAACGGACTTTCGGGAAGTGAAAGTCCTTTTTTTTATCCCCCAAAAGATAACAGGTTAAGTGACAAATGAAAAATTCAGCACAAATTAGAGCAAGGTAAAGGGTTTAGGAAGTCCACTGAGGGCAGAGCCATCTGGTCGCTGTTGCCGCAGGTACGGACAAATTTACTTATCATCTGCACCGCATATCATATTACCCCCGCCAATCCGCACAGAAAAAGTGCGGATATTTTTATGCACTTTTTTTGATTACAGAAGTTCTGCGCCATTGACAAGCCGCATATAATTAGGCTATAATTATATGTGTATATACCCCGAAGATGGAGGAACTATGGAAAGACACGACATAATAAAAGCGGCAAAAATCGCAAATATACTGCTCTGCGCCATGCTTGCAGGCTCCTGCTCCGCCCTTGCGGACGAGCTGCCCGACAGCTATTTTGAAACGGATAATGTTGCCTCCGCCGTGACGACAGCATCAAGCTCCGAAACCACATCGGTTTCCACTTCCCGGACGCAGGAAAATATAGTTTCTCTCGAAACAACGGCTGAAATATACAAAAACACCGTAACAGCCGCCGAATGCACTTTTGAAACAGCTGTTTCAAGAGCTAACGTTCCGGAAACAACAATTCCGGAAACAACAGTTCCCGAAACGATCTCCGAAATAACAGCTTTCGAAACAGCTGTTATCACATCGGAAGAGACAGCCTTTACGGAAGAAATCGCCGCTTCGGAGACTGCATCGCAGACTACCCGGACCGAAACAACCACAGGAGCAGCTGCTTCCGAGAATACCACTGCCGCTCCCGAAAGCGCAGGCACATATTATCCCCGGAACAGCTATTATGCCCTGAACTTTGACAGGCAGAAAGCCGTGTGGATATCATATCTGGAATACGACAGGATAATGAAAAACGCCGATGAAGCGTCCTTTACATCTTCGCTGGGCGAATGTTTTGACAACATAGCCGCCCTGGGCTGCAATACCGTTTATTTTCAGGTGCGTGCCTACGGCGACGCTTATTATGATTCATCGCTTTTCCCCAAGGGCGACCGCCTGACAGGGGACTATGACCCGCTTAAAATCGCCGTAAAGCTTGCCCACGACAGAGGGCTTTCCATTCACGCATGGATAAACCCAATGCGGCTCATGACCGACTCACAGATGTCAGGACTGGGTACAGACTGCGTTATCGGCAAGTGGTATAACGACAGCTCCAAAAAGGGCACATACATTGTTGAAAGCAGCGGCAGATGGTATCTCAGCCCCGCTTACAGCGATACTATCTCCCTTATCTGCGACGGAATAAGAGAGATCCTCACGGGATATGACGTTGACGGCATTCAGATAGACGACTACTTCTATCCCACCACCGATGAGAGCTTCGACAGGGAAGCTTACAGTGCAAGCGGCACAGCCCTTGCCCTCGGCGACTGGCGGCGTGAGACGGTCACAAAAATGGTGAAACAGCTGTATCTTACTGTCCACGGAGCAAATCCCACGGCAGTTTTCGGCATCTCGCCCCAAGGAAATATGAGCAGCGACTTTGATACCCTTTACGCCGACATCTATACATGGTGCAGCTCATCGGGCTACTGCGACTACATCTGCCCCCAGATATACTACGGCTTTGAAAATTCCACCCTGCCCTATGCGGAAACTGTGGATTCATGGGCAAAGCTCACAGGGGATAACATTTCACTTGTGATAGGTCTTGCGGCGTACAAATCAGGCACTGAGGATACCTATGCGGGGCACGGCAAAAACGAGTGGCTTAATTCAAGCGATATCCTTTCCCGCCAGCGTGACCTTACGGAAATATACAGCGCAGGCTATGCCTTTTTCCGCTATGATTCGCTGTTTGAGCCTGCACAGTCTGTTTCGGCTCATGCGAATAAAGAGCTGGAAAACTTATACTGATAATTAGTATTAAAGAAATAAAACAAAAGAAAAAAAGAAAGAACAAGATGATAAAAATGAAAAAGAGAAAAATATTATCGGTGCTTGCCGCCATTGCTATGGCGGTGACGGCACTACCTGCGGATTTTTTGTCGGTTTATGCCGAAAGCAACGTTACGGAAGAATATGAGGAAATTATTCCCGATGTTCAGCGTGACGAGGAGCTGGACAGCTTCAGTCAGCCCGAATACAGCCCCATGTTCTCGTTCCCCGATGAGGTAAGGGGCGTTTATATCACCCCCGAAAAGGATTTTGACATTTATGACGAAAACGGCGATATGCTGTCGGAAGAAGATATCCTTTCAGGCATAAACTCCGCCCTTGACAGTGCGGAAAATATGAGCCTTAACACGGTGATAATAAATACCTCCTATAACGGAAACGTGTATTTCAGCACGGATATGAACGGCAGCACATCTCCCTCGGAGCTGTGCGCACAGGCGGCAAATGAGCGTGGAATGTTCGTGTATGTCACCTTTGATATCGGCACAGTGCTTTCGGGAATCACGGAGGAGACCGCAAAAGCAAGGATAGACAGGCTTGCCCTGACCGCACACGAGTTCACCGTAAAATATCCCGTGGACGGTATTATCCTTGACGGATATTATTCCTCCAAGGACAGCGGCAGCTTTGCGGACTATATGACTAACGGCTCTGGCATCGGATACGATAACTGGCTTATGGATAACGGCGCATATGTGTTCAGCCTGGTATCGGACGCAGTGCGGCGCACATCTAACTCCGTCCCCGTAGGCATTTCCATAAACGATGTCTGGGCAAACTACACTACAAACGACGAGGGCAGCGAGACCTCCGTAAGCTTTGAAGCCCTTACCGACGGCTATGCCGATACGCTGGGCTACATAAACAGCGGCTATGCGGATTTCATCATCGTCAAGGCAGACGGCTCCCTCAGCAGTCAGTCTATGCCCTTTGAAGAGGTGGCAGGCTGGTGGGACAGGCAGGCGCAGAGCGCAGGCGTTCCCATGATGATAGACCACATCAACGAAAAAATATGCACCGACAGCACAGGCTGGGGCTCTCCCGATGAGCTGGTAAAACAGGTCATCAAGGCAGATGACTACAGCTCCTACATCGGCAGCATTTTCAACTCCCTTTCAGCGCTGGACGCAAATACTGAGGAATCCACCTCGGTGCTGGTTAAGCACTACAATGACCAGATAGACCGTGAGGGTCTTAACAACGAGCTGGAAATGACCCTCCCCCTTGCCACGACCTTCAAAACGGAAGAGCCTACCGTTATTTTCGCAGGCTCCTTTGACCCCAACTTCACCATCTATTTTCAGGGCAAGCCCATTGAGCTGAACGAAGCGGGGCGCTTCTATTTCAATATGGACCTTGATGTGGGTCTCAACACTTTTACATTCAAAAACAAGGGCAAAACTATCACGTACAAAATAACAAGAACCGTAAATGTCCTTAAAAGCGCAGAGCCCAGCGGCGGCGAGATGCGAATTGAGGAGCAGTCGGCAGTAAATCTCAGCGTAATTGCTTACAAAGGCTCCGATGTATCGGCGGAGATAAACGGCAGATCCGTCACCCTCAGTCCCGTGGAGGGTCAGACAGATGAGCTTGACCCCAACTCCAACTACACAAAATATGTTGGCACATATATTGCTCCCGCAGGCATAAAGGGCCAGGATATCGACCTTGGAAACGTGACCTTCTACGGCACATACCACACCAAAACAGGCGACTTCAACGAGAGCCGCACAGGCTGCCACATTATCGTAAACGCCCTTGCGGAAATACTCAACGACTACAGCGGCAATCTTTTGCAGGTGAAAAACGACAACACCATGGTGTACGACAGCAAGACCACCGGCACCGACCCCACCCCCGATATGGCACGTCTCCCTGCGGGCACATTGGATTATCAGGTAAAGACCGTCACCTACTCAGGCACGGAATATTACCTCACAAATTCGGGCAAGCGCATAAAGGTGAGCGACGTGAACGTGCTGGATAACTCGCCCTTAGGCTCAAATCCCGTAAGCGTGGTAAGCGCCGCAAAGGACGGCACGGACACGGTGCTGAAGCTCCACACCAACACAAAAATTCCTTTTGCCATGTCCTTCAATAACCTTAACTGCACAAGCGGCGGCAACGGAAATTACTACATATCCTCATTTAATTCGGACGCTCTTACCATTACCTTTGACTATATCACATCAGTTTCCGCAAGCGATATCACGTTCCCCGAAAGCTCCGTTTTCACCTACGGCAAGTGGGGCACATACGAATCGGGTGAGCTTACCAAGACTACCCTTACCCTGAGCTTCAGGCAGGCGGGAATTTTCGGCGGAGTTACATCATATTACGATGACAGCAATAACCTTACATTCCGCTTCAACGGCTGCAGAAATTCCCTTGATGGCGCAACCATCGTGGTAGATCCCGGCCATGGCTACACAGGAGCCGATACCTTTGACCCCGGTGCCGTGGGACACATCAAGGAGCAGGAAGCAAACCTCGCCATCGCAAAGCTGGTGGAAGAAAAGCTGAAAGCTGCTGGTGCAAATGTCATAAGACTAAAGACCGAGAGTGAAACATATGTTACCGCCCAGCGAGCTTCCTACGCAAGGCAGTATAACCCCGACCTTTTCCTTGCTATCCACTGCAACTCCGCAGGAGAGGACGCAAAGGGCGCAGAGGCATATTATTTCACCCCATTCTCCCAGCCGCTGGCGGACAGCATTTCAAAGCGTGTGGGAGCATATCTGGGCAGCAGCGTCCACGGAACAGGCAGCCTTGACAGGGGAGAGAACTACAACTATTTCTTCGTCACCCAGCAGCAGGATTTTCCGTCAGTGCTCATCGAATGCGGCTTTGTGACAAACTATACCGAAGCAATGGCACTGGCAAATCCCACTCATCAGAACGGCATTGCCTCCGCCATAGTACAGGGAGCTTCCGATTTCCTTGCACGGTGCGATTATTCCTGCTACGGAGAGGGCAGCGGAAGCTTCACCAACAGCGGCTCTTACGACAGCACTCCGACCGAAAGCAGCACTTCCGAAAACACTGCGGAAGAAGTTCCCTCAGAAACAACGCCGTCCGAAACGCCCGAAGAGACTGCCTCAAATATCGGCTTTGAGTATAATCCATTCTCAGACCCTTATAACAGCTATTATTGACAGACCAATACACAAAAGCTCCTCTGCAAACTGCGGAGGAGCTTTTTTATGCAATGATATTGCTAAATAAACAAAGGGACTGCAGCCAATGCCGCAGTCCCTCATTTTATTATAAGTTATAAGTCAATTTACTCAGCAGTCACATAAACAATGTCGGAAGATGTTACGTCAGTGAACTGACCGTCAACATATGCCTTAACAGCAAAGCCGTACTTCTTGCCTGATGTAAGATTTCTTACATACATGCCAAGCTCGGTTCTTTCACCTGCATATGTCCACTTGCCGTCAGCGAAGTAATATACACGGTACTTTTCAGCACCATTCACAGCAGACCAGTTGAGACCAACGGTTCCCTTTCCTGAGGTGAATGTCTTGGTGATGACAGGTTTAATGTTAGATACAGTCACATAAACAATGTCGGAAGATGTAACGTCTGTCCACTTGCCGTTTACCAGAGCCTTAACGGCAAAGCCGTACTTCTTGCCCTTAGTAAGACCCTTTACGAGCATATGCTCCTCAGTTCTTTCGCCTGCAAGTGCCCACTTGCCGTCAGTATAGTAATATACACGATACTTTTCAGCAGCATAGACCTCAGTCCAGTTGATGCCTATAACGCCCTCTTCGTCGTATGTCTCGATGATCCTGGGCTTAACGTCAAGAGTGGTTGCATAAACGATGTCGGAAGCGGTTACGTCAGTCCATTCACCGTTGAGCAGAGCCTTAACGGCAAAGCCGTATTTCTTGCCGGGTGTAAGGTTTCTTACATACATACCGGTCTCGGTTCTTTCGCCTGCAAGTGTCCACTTGCCGTCAGCGAAGTAATATACACGGTACTTTTCAGCGCCTCTTACCTCGGACCAGTTAACGCCTACAGTTTTTGCGGCAGGTGTTACCTTGGTTATCTCGGGCTTAGCGTAGTCATATATTACCTTGTATTTTGCGTTGAATATAAGAGTATTGACACTGTCCTCGGATAATTCATATCCATCAGGCACTGTCAGAGTAAGTTCTACCCTGCCGCTGTCCATGCTTGCTACGTGATATTTTTTAACCTCATAGTCGCAGTCTGCGTTTTCAACAGTATAAGCATCATTTATGTAATTGTATGCCAATGCTATTCTGCTCAGTGCATCATCAGTCTCCTTTACCTCAATAACGGGGCTAAGTGTCATGCCGTCCTTGAGAGCAAGTGTAGCGCTTGAAACGCCGATGACCTTTGCATCGAAGCTGAGTGTAGTTATGCAGCCCGGCTTTGTTTTATAGTAGTAGTTGCTGCCGTCTTCGGGAAGTATAAGCCGTACCTCTCCCTCTACTTGATCGCCACCCGTTACGGTTGGCGTGATTTTAACACCGCAGCCTTCAAAGCCGTTGATAATGTTGAATGCGTTTTTCATATAGTCAACTATAGCATCATCAATAGTCACGTCGGTCATATCGGCTAAAGGAATCCTTAACTCGGGAGTAAGTGTTGCGTCAGCTTTGAGGGCAAGGGTCGTATCTGCTTCGATTTCCCATGTCGGAGTGAATGTCAGTGAATAATTGTATCCATCCTCAGCATAATCATCGGGGTGAAGCACTACCTTTGCCGTCATGCTTGCAGGGAGACCGTTGTCACTGTACTCGGTGGTGTATTCAATGTCGTCGAGATCATAGTCAGTGCACATTTCTTTGTCTGAAGCGGGAGCAGCTTCAATCGCTATGCTTTTCTTAATATATTCCTTAAGAATAACTTCACGGTCTTTGTTTGTGTCGCTGATGTCAGTGGAGAGTACAGGCGTAACCGACTTCTTTGAGATCAAGCTTACCATTGCGGGCTTCTTTTCAGTAAATATTATGGTCTTTGTCGCATTTGTATTTTCTTTTGATTTGAAGCAGTAGTCGTCATTTGTCAGGCTTATGGTTATAAGAAACAGCGTCTCATCTTCATTGCCTGCGTTGTAAGGTTGAATGTTAACGATATAATCGTCCTCGCTGAGTTCTTCCGCACCTGTTACGGTGAACATTTCCTTTACACGCTCTGTACCAAGAGCAATTCTTGCGTTAAGGTCATCATCGGGCATTACATAAACCACATTGTCGGTAACGTCTGATGGCTCGATCTTAAGGTCAATAGCTTTTCTTTCCCGGTATGTAATATTGAACTCAAGGCGTGTAGTTTTTTCTGAGGACAGTACCTCATTATTTCCGTTTTTCATCAAAGAAACAGCGATCGTTGACCCATTGGCGTCGGAACTAACGACCTTGACTTCTACTGAAGTATCCGGCTCCATATCAATGCAGCGTAAGGCATAGTTTTTGGCAAGCCCGAGTCTTGTGAGCACGTCATCATCAGGATTTACCTTGATAACAGCTTCGGTCGAAGCACCATCTGCAAGCTTCAGCTCACGGTCGGAAACGGTGTATTCAGTGCCATTGTCTGTAAAGGTGAAATTCTGTCTGCCCAGCTGTAATTTCTTTGCTTCACTGTTGCCGATAACATATCTGCGGTCGGTAATATTGAAGGTTGCATCTGCGGTCCTGTTAAAGATGTCAATGTCATTATCGCCGAAACTGAGCTCATATGGATATTTGTCAATGATCTCACCGGTGGTTATGTCACGGATATCGATAGCCTTTACAGCTTCCTTAACAGCCGCTATCTTTTCCGCATCTGTGGAAGTTTTGCTGATATTTACCTTGATGTCAGTATCTATGAAAGTAGGGACGATATAAACATTGAAATCTACCAGCACATTGAAGTTATTGCCTGTATATACCGTGCCGGCAACATCGCCCTCGTCAAGGTCATAAAAGTCAGCATATTTTCCCTTGAAGCCAAGTGTCAGCAGCATAGAATCACCTGCACCCGTTGTGACGATATAATAGCCGCTGTCGCCGTCTTTGCCGCAGAAAGGTATCGCTATTTTCTTGCCGCTTCCATCGGTAAAGGAAACTGCGTCATCAGCCATTTTCTCTTCTATAGCTGCCATCATGCCGTCACGGTTGAAGGTGTTTAAATTTAATTTGAGCTTGCCGCCGTTCCAGTGAGCGGAGATCGTCTGCTTTTCAACATACTCAACGGGAACTGTTATCTCAGTGGTGGAAAGAGGCTTGTTGTAGTCCTCAGTTCTTGCGATACATATTTCGTCCTTCTGGCTGTCAGCTACCTCGATAACGGCTGTAGCCGTGCTGTCATTGTTTAAGGTTATTGATTTTACAGTGTAATCAACATCTATAGCTTCGCCTGTGTAGGTAGTAAAGCTAAGGTTATCGAAATAGTCCTTTATATACTCATTTACTTTCTCAGAATCCTTGGGAACAGTAAGAGTGTCAAGCACGGGGTGGGCATCACGCTTGGCATAAACTCTCAGCCTTTTTACAGAATCACTGCTGAGGCAGGTCGAGTTTTCTATCGGGCTAAAAGAGAAAAGCATACTATTGCCGGAGAAAAGTGCGCCTAAAGAGAATCCTCTTGTATCAAGATAATGATCCGTAAAGTCATATTCCTTTGCATTGCCTGTTACAACTGCATTATTTTTGACAATGTTATTATAGTATTTAAAGTCCTGATCAGTTTCATCACTGTCTGTTTTTTCATACTTTGTAACATAAAGATAATAAGCACTATTATTTTTTTCTGCA
>OGZK01003673.1_pt1 | contig 11708 bp, 10 predicted proteins | sample 1576791 | NCBI WGS metagenome assembly OGZK01 (sample SAMEA3541556, study PRJEB24748) | human gut metagenome | biome: human gut; feature: human-associated habitat; material: faeces | place: China | collected 2012
GCGGAATTCCTAGTGTAGCGGTGAAATGCGTAGATATTAGGTAGGTAAATCTACCTTGATGAACTTATTGAGCAAGAGTGAGGTCTTTGCCGAGAATAAGTTGTTCGCTACGTTAGATACGACCGTACGCAAGGTCATTATCGAGAACTTGCCGTTCTTGCTGTCTGATACGGTCGGATTTATCCGCAAGTTACCGACCGAGCTGGTGGAATCTTTTAAATCGACCTTGGATGAGGTACGGGAGGCGGATTTGCTGGTACATATCGTGGATATCTCACATCCTACTTTTGAGGAGCAAATAGAGGTTGTGAACCGTACGTTGGCGGAGATCGATAAGACCGAGAAACCGATGATTATGGTTTTCAATAAGGTGGACGCATTTACCTTTGTCCCGAAAGAGGAAGATGATTTGACCCCTCGTGGTCGTGAGAATATCGATCTGGATGAACTGAAACGTACGTGGATGGGAAAATTGCAAGATAATTGCATCTTTATCTCCGCCAAGGAACGTACGAATATAGAGGCGTTGAAAGAGATGTTGTATGAACGGGTCAAACAAATCCATATCACCCGTTTCCCCTACAATGACTTCCTCTTTCAGCAATATGATGAAGAGTAGAGTCTTACAAAATTAGTACCAATGAATCATTTGAGAAATTTGCGGCCGGATGAGATCGCCACCTTGCGATCTCAGGCTTGCCGGGCCGATGATTGGAATCAAGTTTGGGTTCCAGAGGTGTTTGATATTGAATATGTGAACCATGTACGTTTTTCAGGAGTGGTTAAGTTAGGAGCCTTTCGTAAGGTGTTTACCCTGCCGGGAGGATTGGTAAAGCATAGCGGGCTTCGTCATGTTACCCTGCATAATTGTACGTTGGGGGATAATGTGCTGATCGAGAACGTACAGAATTATATCGCTAATTACCGGATCGGTGATGACTGCTTTATCCAGAATATAAATGTTAAGGCAAGGCTACGTTCGGGAATAATGTCGAGGTGTCGGTCTTGAATGAGACCGGCGGGCGTGAGGTTCCGATTTACGATGGCCTGTCGGCTTCATTGGCTTATATTATCGCTTTGTACCGCCATCGTCCGGCCTTGATCGAACGCTTGCGGGATATGATTACCGCTTATACGGAGGGTATCGCCTCTACGGAGGGAACGGTTGGCGATAAGGTCAAGATTGTCAATACCGGTACGATCCGTAACGTGAAGATTGGTGATTACGCGACCATAGAGAATAGCGCACGTCTGGAAAATGGTTCCGTAAATAGTAAGAGAGAGGCCCCGGTATTTATCGGGGATAGTGTGATCGCGCAAGATTTCATTGTCTCTTCGGGAGCCAAGATCGCGGATGCCGCTAAGATTATCCGTTGCTTTATCGGACAGGCTTGCCAAGTGACGCATAACTTCTCGGCCCATGATTCCTTGTTGTTCAGCAACTGCGCTTTCGAGAATGGGGAGGCTTGCGCTATATTCGCCGGTCCGTTTACGGTGTCTATGCATAAGAGTAGTTTGTTGATAGCGGGAATGTATTCGTTCTTGAACGCGGGAAGTGGCTCCAACCAGAGTAATCATATGTATAAGCTGGGACCGATTCATCAAGGGATCGTGGAACGTGGCTCCAAGACTACCAGCGACTCGTATATTCTTTGGCCGGCCCGTATCGGCGCTTTCTCTTTGGTAATGGGCCGCCATCATCATCATAGCGATACTTCCGATATTCCATTCTCCTATTTAATAGAGAAGGATGATGAGACTTACTTAGTCCCGGGAATTAATCTTCGCAGCGTAGGTACGATCCGTGATGCCCAGAAATGGCCGAAGCGTGATAAACGTACGGACCCGGATCGCTTGGATATGATTAACTATAATCTATTGAGTCCCTATACGATCCAGAAGATGCTGAAAGCGGTGGATATCTTGAAAAACCTGCAGGCATTGGTTGGAGAGACTTCCGAGATTTATTATTATCAGAATACTCGTATAAAAGGTTCCTCCCTCCGGAATGCGTTGAACTTTTATGGCATGGCAATTAATAAGTTCTTTGGTAACTCGTTAATCAAGCGTTTGGAAGGTACGACCTATTATTCTATGGAAGAGGTCTGGGAGCAATTGCGTCCTACGGAATCCAAAGGCTCCGGAGAATGGCTGGACTTGGCGGGCTTGATCCTCCCGAGGGAACCGCTAGATGCCTTGTTGCAAGATATCGAACAGGGGGAAATTGCTTCCTTAGAGGATGTGGAATGCTTTTTCCGTTTGGTTCACGGACGTTATTATTCCTTGGAATGGACATGGGCCTACGAGATGATCGAACGTTATTATGGGGTGGATCTCCGTTCGATTTCCGCCGCGGAGATTATTGATCTGGTTCGTCGTTGGCAAGAATGTGTGATCCGCTTGGATGAGATGCTTTATGAGGATGCCCGTAAGGAATTCTCTTTGACTTCTATGATCGGTTTCGGTGTGGATGGTTCCAACAAGGAAAAACAACAGGATTTCGAGGGTGTTCGAGGAGATTTCATGAATAATCCGTTTGTTACCGCCGTGCAGGAACATATCGTGAATAAACGGGCGCTTGGGGATGAACTGATCGAGAGGTTGAAACCTTTAGTATAAAGCCTATGAAACCATTATTTCAAGAACTGCCATTCCCGATAGATAGTCACATTCATTTCTATGTGGAGGATCTACCGCATTTTATAGTGCCTTGGCACTACCATCCGGCTATTGAGATAATGTATATCACAAGTGGTACGGGTACTCGCTTTGTCGGGGATCATGTGGAAGGATATTTCGAGGGCGATGTTTGTATGATCGGCCCTCAACTACCGCATGAGTGGAGAAATGACCCTGTTTATTTCGATAAGAGTTCCGGCTTGCGGGCTACTTGTATTTGCTTGTTCTTCAAGCGTCAGATTTTTGAACCTAATTTAATCCGTCTTCCGGAGATGAATAATATCCGGGAATTGATAGAGCGTTCCCGTAGAGGGATTAAGTTTGTGGGTAAGTCCCGGAAGAAGATTGCCGAGCTGATCAGCCAATCCGCCAATGAGACGGGAGCGAGTAGGGTGATCAAATTGATTGCTTTACTGGAATTAATGGCGACTTCCGAAGAATATGAGATATTAGCCAGTACGGGGTTTACGGAAACGGTCAACTCGGATGATTTCGAGCGTTTCAATAAGGTCTATAAATATCTGGTGAAGAACTTCACGTCTCCAGTGAAGCTGGAGGAAGTCGCCGCTTTGGTAGGTTTGACTCCGACCGCTTTTTGTCGTTATTTCAAGAAACGGACCAAGAAGACTTTCGTGGAGTACCTGAATGACATGCGCATAGGACACGCGAAAAAACTATTGATAGAGGGAAACCTGAAGATATCCACGATTAGTTCCGAGGCCGGATTCAATAATCTATCCAACTTCATCGGCCAATTTAAGAAAACCACGAATATGCTTCCATCCGAGTACCAGAAAAAATATAAGGAGCGCCTGGATGGAGAATAAGGACAGGATTTCATAGTTGTTTGGAAAAATACTAAAATAAAGCCCAAGGTATTCGATCTATTTTTGCGATATAAGTTGTATCGTAAAATAGAATATCATGGAACATAAAAAGATTGTAATCCCATCCTTGTCATTTTTTCAAGATGAGCTAAAGGGGGAAGGTGTGGTAAAGAGCCGGAGAACTTTAGGCGAGCTTGCCGGAATTTTTGAGAATCAAGATGCTTATTCCCAATTACCATTAGATCAATTAGCATACGAGGTATATAGTTATTTACCGGAGCGGGAAGGCTCTCCGGGAGGGCTTTATTTTGGTATTACTCAATTATATCCGGGAAAGGTGGGAGATGAGTATTTCATGACGAAAGGCCATTTTCATCAACAAGAGGATCGTTCGGAGTATTATTGGGGATTGGAAGGCGAAGGTATGTTGATCTTGATGGACCGGGAACGGAATACGTGGGCGGAAAGGATGATGCCGGGTAGCCTGCATTATATACCGGGCGGTGTAGCGCACCGGGTAGCTAATACTGGAAATAGCGTCTTGTCATTTGCCGCGTGCTGGCCTTCGGATGCCGGGCATAATTATGAAGAGATCGCGAATAAGGGCTTCTCGGCCCGATTGGTAGAAGTGGACGGTACCCCTAAATTGCGATAGCTTATGTATACGATAGCGATAGATTTAGGGGGGACGGTCGTAAAGATCGGACTATTGTCTGATGGTGAGATCGTAGACTGTGTGAGATTACCTTCCCGTCTGGCTCTGGGATTAGCTCCGAACTTACCTAAGATAAAGGAGGCGATCGATCGGTTGTTGGCCGCTTGGCGTATTGATGTGGCGGCGCTTCGTTGTATCGGCCTGGCTTTTCCCGGGCTGGTAGATCCAATTCATAACCGGGTAATCTCTACGAATGAGAAGTATGATGATGCCTGTTCGATCAGTCTGGATAAATGGGCATGGGAGAATTGGGAAGTTCCTTTCTGCATGGATAATGACGCTCGTTTGGCCGTAGCTGGAGAATGGTGGCAGGGTGCGGCCCGGGGAAAGAACAATGTAGTCATGATGACAATCGGAACCGGTATCGGTACGGGAGTCGTGATTGATGGACGGCTTCTGTATGGACAGCATTTTCAAGCGGGTTCTTTGGGAGGACATTTTGTGTTGGATTATAAGGGCCGTCGATGTTCATGCGGGAATAAAGGCTGTGTAGAAGCTCTGTCTTCCTCTTTCTTCTTGCCGACCATTATCCGGGAGCATGCCCTTTTATCGGAATCATTTAAGCGAGATGCGGATATCTATGATTTCAAGCGCATTTTTAGGTTGGCGCAGGAGGGGAATACAGACGCTTTATTGATTAGAAACGAATGCATGGATATCTGGGTATCGGCGATAATAACCTATATACATGCTTATGATCCGGAAGTGGTGATTCTGGGAGGGGGGATTTTAAAAAGCCAAGAGGTAATCATTCCTTATATCAGTAAGCGAGTGGATGAATTAGCTTGGTGTCCTTCCGGGAAAGTCCCGATTGTCCCGGCAATCTTGGGCGATGACGCCGCTTTATTCGGCTTGGAGTATTTCATGGTAAAACAACAGCAAAATGAACGGATTTGTATTTGATAAAGGAATTGATATAACACCGGTTCAATCGCTTATGGGGTTTACCTATGGGGCGGGTGTATTTGGTCCGGAGGTCGAGATTCGCCGGCTGGAAGATATACGGGCTAGTTTGCGTGATCCTCAATGCAAGGGACCGGAGCAGGTTTACTCGATCGCTATGGATGTCGGCAAAGAAGAACATCGTGCGTTGCTGAATAAGTTACATTTGTTATTCGGGGTAGTGACATATAGCGCTGGTAAGTTGGGGCAGGAACCGGTCAGAAGCCAAGGGCATATTCACAAGATTTCTCCTTATAGCGGTTGGTCTACGCCGGAAATCTATGAGATTTGGTCGGGAGAGGCGATTATTTATATGCAGGAGTATGCGGAGGATCAGCCGGGTAGGTGTTATGCGGTGCATGCCTTTCCGGGGGATGTGGTAATCGTACCGCCTTGTTGGGTACATGCGACGATTAGCGCGAATCCGAGGTTGCCTTTGACTTTCGGGGCGTGGTGCGATAGGGAATATGGCTTTGTATATGAGGGGGTTCGTAAGCACAAGGGAATCGCTTGGTTTCCTGTGTTTAATGGACGTGATGAATTAGAATGGATCGCGAATCCGATGTACGATTCCTCTCATTTGATTTGTAAATCTCCTTCGGATTATATTTCTTTAGATATTCGGAAAGGGGTGTCTATTTACAGACAATTCGAGGAAAATCCGGAGATTTTCTTATATGTGCCTAATCCTGCGTTGAAAGCGGAGGTCTGGCGTGATTTCGAGCCTTGAGTTTATAGATGGATTAAATACACAAGAAAAACATGAGAAACACGAGCTATAGATATTGGATGATTTATGTGATAGCGATTGTCGCCGCCATGGGAGGACTATTGTTTGGTTTTGATACCGGCGTGATTTCCGGGGCGATTCCTTTCTTCCAGAAAGATTTTGGCATAGACGATAGTATGGTGGAGGTCGTTACTTCCTCCGGTTTGCTGGGAGCTATTCTGGGAGCGCTGTGTTGTGGTAAGTTGACGGATCGCATAGGGCGTAGGAAAGTCATTTTGACTTCGGCTGTTATTTTCGCTATCGGTGCGTTATGGTCGGGATGGGCTCCGGACATTTATCATTTGATCGCCGCCCGTTTATTCTTGGGAGTGGCTATCGGGATATCTTCTTTTGCGGTGCCTCTTTATATCGCAGAAGTTTCTCCGGCGAAATCACGGGGGATGTTTGTCGCTATGTTCCAATTGATGATTACGATCGGGCTTCTGGTATCTTATCTTTCGGATTTGTATTTTGCGGATGAGGCGTCTGTCTCATGTTGGAGGCCGATGTTTTATGTGGGGGTGATTCCCGCTATTATTTTGTTCGTGGGTATGTTGCTCGTTCCGCCATCTCCAAGGTGGTTGATGTCTGTTGGCAGGGAGGAAGAGAGTCTATCCGTATTAAAGATGGTTGAGCATCCGGATTTGGTAAATGCCTCGTTTGAGCAGATGCGGAATGAGATGCGAAAAAATGATGAGCGACAAGGACGTTTTAAGGATCTGGCTCAGCCTTGGTTACGGAATGCGTTAGTTATCGCTATCGGTATCATGTTCTTCCAGCAGTTTGTAGGTATCAATACCGTGATTTATTATAGTCCTAAAATCTTCTTGATGGCTGGTTTCGATGGTGCGGTTTCTGCGATAGGGGCTTCTGTCGGGGTAGGAGTTGTCAATTTATTGTTCACGCTGTTGTCCGTTTACTTTGTAGATCGATTGGGAAGGCGTAAGCTTTATTTTCTGGGGTTGAGCGGTATCGTGATTTCCTTGTTGCTACTCGCTACTTCTTTTATATTCGCTGTGCGATTAGGGGATTCTGGGAAATAGCTTTCCATCGTCCTTATTTTCTTATATGTGGGATTCTTCGCTATTAGTATCGGACCGCTAGGTTGGCTGATTGTATCGGAAGTGTTTCCGCAAAAGTTGAGAGGACTGGGGTCTTCTCTCGGTTCGTTGTCCGTATGGTTTTTCAATGCGATCGTATCGTTTACTTTCTTCAAGATATTGAAGGTGTTTTCAATACCGGGAACCGATTTAACGATCAATGGCGAAAGCCAAGGGAATCCGGCGGGAGCATTCTTGTTCTATGCGTTCATTGGAATTTTGGCGATTATTTGGGGATATTTCTATGTACCGGAAACGAAAGGGGTACCGTTGGAAAAGATCGAGGCTTTTTGGAGAAAAGGAGGACATCCGAAAGATAAAATAATATAACATAATATGGATAGAAGAGTATTTATTAGACAAACAGCGGTAGTGGCATTAGGCAGCTTAGCGGCTTTCGATTTATCAAAGGCATCAGCTAAAAATGAAATGGCTTTTGCGGGGAAAGGAAAGATATCGCCCCGTGCAATTACCATGTGGGATTTTTCTTGGTTGGAGAGACGTTGGCCCGGAGCCGGTTATGAGAACTGGGACCAAGTATTGAACGAACTCTCGGAACGGGGGTATAATGCGATACGTATTGACGCTTATCCCCATTTAATCGCAGAGAATCCAACGAAGAAATGGTTGCTTAAAGAAGTCTGGAATCAACAAGATTGGGGAAGTCCGGATATGAATGAGGTGCAAGTTCAACCGAATTTGAACTTGTTTTTGTCGAAGTGTAAGGAGCGGGATATTAAGGTGGGGCTTTCTTCTTGGTATCGCCTCGATGTGGATGAGGTTTGCCTGAAATTGGATACACCGGAAAAATTGGCAGATTGCTGGTTGACAACCCTTCGTTCGATCGAGGAGGATGGACTATTGGATACGATCCTTTATGTGGATCTTTGTAATGAGTGGCCCGGTGATTCGTGGGCGCCTTTTTTCGCTAAGATATACCCGAATGTCGGTTGGGGGAATTGGTATAAGGAGGAATCCTTACGATGGATGAAAACCTCGTTGGAGAAGATGCGACAAGTATATCCGGATATGCCATTCTTATATTCGTTTGATCATGGAGATGTCAAGAAGTATGAAGAGGTAGATTGTTCTTTCCTTGATTTGTATGAGCATCATATTTGGATGGCGCAACAGAATGGTGGCGAATTTTATAAACAGGTAGGATATGGCTACGATCGTTTTTCTCCGGATGACTATAAGAATGTGGTGAAAAACGCGGAACGGGTTTATCGGGAAAGACCTGGATATTGGCAGAAGTTGTTGACTGATAAGATAGAGCTTATGGCTTCTGTGGCCCGGAAGAATCGCCGTCCTCTTGTTACGACAGAATGTTGGGGATTGGTGGATTATAAGGATTGGCCTTTATTGAAATGGGATTGGATAAAGGATCTTTGCGAGTTAGGAGCTATTACAGCGGCCCGTACGGGTATGTGGGTCGGTGTAGCGACCAGTAATTTTTGTGGGCCTCAGTTTGTTGGGATGTGGCGAGATGTGGAATGGCATAAACGATTGACTTCTATTATCCGTTCTTCTCCGATTGATGCGTCTCTCATGAAGAATAATGAGGTAGCAGCCAAATTGTTGAAACGACTTTAATCTTGGGATGGTATGTATTACGATCATTCTTATATTTTGATAAGATTCTAAAAGCAGGAGGTAAATTTCTAAAAAGTTTATGTTTCTAATAATTGTAACTTGCCTTCGTGAAAGAGTTAAATAAATCGGATGTCATGAAAAGAATAATTTTAATTATGTGTTGCTTCCTATCCGTATTCGCTTGGGCCGATGACGGGAGGACAACGATCTCATTAAATGGGGAATGGGATTTTGATCAGACGGAACAGGCTTTTCCCCCACGGAAATATACCCGTAAGATACCGGTTCCGGGATTGGTGCATCTAGCTAGGCCGAAAATCTCTCAATACGAGAAATTCTTCAAGAAGCCTGACGGCGTGGAGTTGGTGGAACAGTTTAATTTCTTGGAGAGAGATTATACGCCAATGTATAATTGGTATAAGCGAAAAGTATTTATCGACGAGAAATTCAAGGATGAGCAATTATTCCTTACGATAAAGAAAAGCCAATACGTTACACGAGTCTTCGTGAATGGACATCAAGTAGGGTCTTTCATGGAATGCTATACTCCAATGGATTTTAATATTACGAGTGCCGTAAAATATGGCTCGGACAATGAGATCTTAATTCAGGTGGGCGACCGGGCGTGGTTGCCTAGCGAGGCTGCCGGTGGTACGGATAAGGAGAAAGTCCATTACCTACCCGGAATCTGAGACGACGTGTTCATCACGGCTACCGGTAAGATGCGGGTCGACAAGATTTTGTTCCTACCTTCTCTGGCTAAAGGATTGGTGACAGTTAAGACTTTGGTGAGAAGTTTGTATCCACCCCAAATGTTGTATGGGGATAAAATGAAGGACTCTTGTAAGATTGAGTTCTGTGTCAAGGAGAAGACCACAGGGCAGGTGGTTGGAAAGAAAGTGATTGAAGGTGAGGTTAAACGGGATAATAGGACTTATTTCGAAACGAGTATCTCTTTGGATAATCCGAAGGCTTGGACTCCGGACTCCCCTTTCTTGTACGAAGGCGAGGTCTCGGTGTATGACCAAGATGAGCTTGTAGATCGTTATTCGGTGAACTTCGGGATGCGTGATTTTTCGAGAAAAGGCAAATTCTTTACGCTTAATGGGGATAAATTCTACTTACGAGGCTCCAATATCACGCTTCAACGTTTCTTTGAGGACCCGGATTGTCAAGCGTTGGCTTGGGATCGGGAATGGGTGAAGAAGCTGATGATAGACTTGCCAAAGTCGATTGATTGGAACGCTATGCGAATATGTGTCGGTATTGTTCCGGACTTCTGGTATGATCTTTGCGATGAGTATGGCATCGTATTGCAAAATGAGTGGCTTTATTGGCAAAATCATGGATGGGATGAACAGGTACGTAAGGAGTATACGAATTGGGTATGGAGCGATGGCAATCATCCCAGTATCGTGATCTGGGATGCGATCAATGAGAATTGGGACAGTTATATAGGAAATACGCTGATTCCCGAACTAAAGGAATTAGACCCGACCCGGATCTGGGATGCCGGCTATATGACATCTGATCAGATGGGAACGAATGATGAGATGGATGAGCCACACCCATATCGTGCGCTAACGTTGATGCATTCCAGTGAACTGAACGACTACTTCAAAAACAATCCCTATAACTTAGGTGCATTGCATGAGAATTGGGTAGGTTTCTCTTCTATACTAGATGCGGGCGTTCCTCAGTTGGTCAATGAGTACGGATGGATTTGGTTATGGCGTGATGGACGGCCCTCGAAATTGACACTCAATAATTATAATTATTATCTCGGCGAGAACGCTACTCCGGCTCAATGCCGTGAATTGCAAGCCTATTGGTTACAGCTTGAGACCGAGTGGCTGCGTTCAGAACGCTCGGTGGGTGGAATCTTGGCCTTTTGCCATCTGACCAATAATTATGGTTTCACGGGAGATTGGTTTATCAATGATATTAAGGACTTGCAACCTTCGCCGGCTTTCCGGTGGTTCAAGCATTCCTTCGCTCCAACGGCGGTCTTTATCGACTTGACGGACCATCGTTATACAAAACATCTCCCTGCCTTGAAACCGGGTAGTGATTTAGTCTTCAACTTGGTTGGGGTGAACGACTTGAATAAAGACTCGTCAGGAAAAGTTCTCTTGAAACTACTAGACGAGAAAGGAACTATTATTTCGACACAAGAAGAGTCTATTGTGATTGAACCTTTTGGCAAGCGGCTTCAACCTTGCCTTCTGAAATTGCCCTCAAAAGCAGGAGGTTATCTTTTGATAGCCGAGTATCATGAGAAGGGGGGGGCGAAACCAGTACTTAGTCGCCGTTATCTAAAAGTAGGCGATGCGGTAACCTCTTTCAAGGATTACTTTGAGTATACATTAAATTAGTTAGGTTAGCTTTTATATCCAATTTCCTACGGCGGCACTCCTCGTGAGTGCTGTCGAGGGGAATGCTACCCCTTTTTTGAAAATACTCAGAGTCCGAATAACCAAAAAGTAATGTTAGGAATATTGTTTAAACCTTTAAATTCGAATAATTTATGAAAAAGAAAAGTAAGGATCAGCGATGGCGTTGGATATGTGCCGGGTCATTATTGCTCGCTTCCTTAAGTGGCAATCTGGAGGCAAGCGGCCTTTCCCATCCTGATGTAAATCCGATGGAAGTTTCTCAAACGGTAAGAAAATTGCGAGGAACGATCTTGGATACGAATGGAACTCCGGTTATCGGTGCGAGTATTTCCGTAAAAGGAACTACTACCGGTACGATCTCTGACATGAATGGTGTATTTACGCTAGATGTGAAAAATGGCGATATCTTGGAAATCTCGTTTATCGGCTATCTCTCCCATACGGTTAAGGTCGGTACGCAGACTGATTTGCAGGTTGTCTTGAAAGAGGACACGCAAGCCTTGGATGAGGTGGTCGTGGTTGGTTATGGCGTCCAGAAGAAGAGCGTGATGACAGCGGCCATAAGCCGGGTCACCTCCGATGATTTGGAGAAGCTGACACCTACCCGGGTAGAGGATGTGTTACGGGGATCTTTACTTCCGATTTAGGTTCGGAGATGCAGCGGCCGCTTTCTATTGCTATGAT
>OGZK01003684.1_pt1 | contig 11674 bp, 19 predicted proteins | sample 1576791 | NCBI WGS metagenome assembly OGZK01 (sample SAMEA3541556, study PRJEB24748) | human gut metagenome | biome: human gut; feature: human-associated habitat; material: faeces | place: China | collected 2012
CGAGCTCTTCGACAAGGTCGGCAAGGATGGCGACGGGCAGCAGAAGTTCTTTGCCTCCCGGGCGGCAAGGCTCGAGACGTCCCCGAGCATCGCCTTCGACTCGACCACGGTTTCGACCTACAGCTCGGGGCAGGCCGAGGCCCGCCAGGGATTCAACAAGGACGGCGACGGGCTGGACACCGTCAAGCTGCTCACGCTCTACTCGGTGAATGACCGCCAGCCCGTCGCCTTCGCGAAGCAGCCGGGGAACGTGCCGGACGTCATCTCCATCCAGAACGCCATCCGCCAGCTCCAGTGCTTCGACATCGACAAGCCCGTCGTAGTTACGGACAACGGCTTCTACAGCCAGGCGAACATGGCGGAGTTCGCACGGAACAGCATGAAGTTCCTGACGCTCGCCTCGCCCTCCACCCTCTGGATTCGGGAGATCGTCGACGAGCTGCGCGACAGGCTCGACTCGGTGTCCTCCGTCTGCTCGTTCGACACTTCGGTCCATTGCGCCTCGAAAATGGTCATGAAGGAGCTGTCCGTCGTCAGGCAGAGGAGCCGCGGCGGCATTGCCGCCGGCGAGGCGGAGACCTTCAGCCGCAGGCTCTATGTCCATGTCTGCTATTCCAGGGACCGCGCCACAAAGGACGAGCAGAGGCTGGTGAACGACCTGTTCGAGCTCAAGAGGCTCGTCGAGGCTGGCGAGCAGCTCTCCCCCGCGGGCGAAAAGAAGGCGGAGAAGTTCCTCCACTGTTCGACCGTGGGCCGCGGCGGGAAGCTGAAGGTGGCCTTCAGAGACGAGGCCTTCCGCGAGGCCAGGAAGTATTTCGGTTTCTTCGCGCTTGTCTCCAATGAGGTCAAGGACGCCGAGGAGGCGCTGAAGTCCTACAGGCTGAGGGAGAAGATTGAGGAGCTCTTCAATGTCCAAAAGAATGGCATGGACGGGAGCCGCCCACGCGTCTGGCACCCTGACAGCCTTCAGGGCAGGCTCTTCGTGCAGTTTGTCGCGCTCGGCTACCACTGCTACCTCACCAAGCGGATTGGCGAGATCAAGGAGCGGCTCGGCACGGAAAAGGATGGGAAGACGAAGGCCGAGCTCGATCTGGAAGTCAGCCTCAAGAAATGGCTTGAGGCCAGGTCCCTGATTCAAGTCCTCGAGTGGTTTGACTGCGTGAAGACGACCTCCGTGATGACGCCGCGGGGAATGAGGCGCTGGAGCACCGAGTCCGTGAAGCGCGACCAACTGTTCCTGAAGCTGCTCGGCATTTGATGAGCCAGAGCCACGAAGGCTTTCGTGGCTCTATTGCAGAACTTTTGGGATCCTATACCCATCTGGGACGGCTGATTATGAAACCGCGAAGGCTGTTGAGGCTATTAACACGGCGATCCGGCTGATCAGTATCAGTAACGCCGTTGGGGCGGCAGGCAACATTGGGACGGATCTTGATCGGGTAGATGAAACTCAACCTCCTCAGGTGATGGCTTATGACGACATGATTGCGGTACGTGATAGCCTGCTTTCCGCGATTGATAATGAGATGCTGAAGGTGTCGGATGACAGCGTGTACTCAGCGCTTTCTTTGGCTTACTCGTCCGTGTGGAATGACATGACGGTCCGGGCAGAAAACAAAGCCCGGCTGATTGACTACACCCCCGAGGAGATCATGCCGGCGCTGGTGCTGGCTTATGATTACTACGGAGACGCCGCGCGGGATACTGAAATTGTTGAGCGTAACGGCATTCGAAGACCGGCGTTTGTCCCCGCGAAGCCCCTGAAACTTTTGAGTACTTAATTTTTCTTTTTAACGTCCCTCCTGGGCAGTAAGATGAAATGAGAAGCTTTTCTCTGCCTACGCAGAGGTGTTTCGAAGGCTGATGGAGGGGAGCATGAGAAAGATTTTCGTATTGCTGTTAGGTTTGCTTGTGGCAATACCTGCCGTTTCGGCTGGTGGGAATTCTCCCGAGAGAAGGGCCTCCATTTCGTCGCCGGATAAGCCCCTGCATGGAGAAGCTACTGCTGCTTCCAGAAAAGGGAAGTTTGATAAAAACGGGGTTTATGTTTCCCCTAGCGGATATGTATTTAGGGCAGGGAAGGGGGGAACCGTCAGGTTGAGGGAGCCTATCCAAAAGGAAACACCACCTTCATTCCTTGACATGAGAAGGGTCGGAAGGAATGGTCTTGGGGAGGTTTGGGAAGACACCAGAAATGGGCGCACCTACATATGCAATGAATCGGGGTGCCGATGAGACGGTAGTTAAGGAGGGGGATTAAGCGCTCTGGGAACAGGGCGCTTTTTTATTATGGAACAAACGGTCGTAAAACTTCTGATTGGTGGTAAAGAATACCGCGCGTGGCAGCTTGTCAGCATATCTTCAAAGCTGCTGAGCTACGCGAGAGTGTTCAGAGTGGGTTTTACCCGTGAGTCAGCGGGGACTGGGATAGGAATTAAGATCGGCGATCTGGTGCGGGTAAAGATTGATGACGACCTGGTTTTGACCGGATACGTAACCAAGACAAATTTCTCGTATTCAGAAAAAGGCATCGAACTATCCATAGAAGGAGCGAGCAAAACCGTTGATCTCGCCGAAGGGTATATGGCGGTTCAGAGCGTTAAGCAATTCACGAATCTGACAGTGTCGCAGACGCTCCAGCTATTGGCAAAACCGTATGGAGTGTCGGTAGTCCGTCAGAAGGCAGGGAAAGACCCAAAAGCGTCGGTGGCTATTGCCGCCACAGATTCCATAAAAAAGATTTTGGATGGCGTGGTGAAGAAGCATACCCTCGTCATCACGGATAATGAAAGCGGCGATTTGGTAATGGCGAGCCCCGGCGGTGGTGGGCGCACCGCTGACTCTCTGGAGTTAGGGAAAAACGTCTTATCCGGGGACCAGACATTTGATTCTTCAAAACTGTTCAGCCGTTACTATGTGGTGGGGCAGCAGTCCAACTCGGGGAGCACTCATCCGGTTTCTGTGAATGGAGCGTTCAGGTACGCGGAGGATAGCCTGGTACAGCGTCCCCGGTATTACGTAGAGAAGCTAAGTGGGTCTCCCACGGCTGCGGATCTCCAGCAAAGATCGGTTCTTTTGGCCGAGTACCGTCGCGGGCAGGCTCAGGCTTTGCACTACACCGTGCAGGGGTGGCGGCAAAGTGACGGCAGTCTGTGGAAGGTCAATCGGCTCTGCCGGGTTAAAGATTCTATTTTGGAGGTTGATGCTCAGTATTTGATTACAGAGGTCAGCTTTACGAAAGATTCCGGAGGATCCAAAACCCAGCTGACGCTGATGCCGCCTGAAGCTTTCGTCATGATGAATGAATCTCCTGATGAGGCGATGGCAAAGAAAGCCACGAAGAAAGCGGCGGCAAAAACTGGTAGCAGCAGGAATTATGTGAAGGCGACGGTAGCTGATGCCGCATGGACGGGAAAGTAATGCTTGATGATATTAAAGACGCTATTTGGAATTTGATAGTCAGAGGACGCCTGACGGGATCGGCCGGGAGGAAGAAGATGCGAACTATTCAGGCCGAGACAATGGCGGGAGACCTCCGGGATGATGTCGAGCATTTTGAGCCGTATGGGTTCACTTCTGAACCGAAGACCGGCGCTGAACCGCTTATTGTCGCTTTGGATGGGGACAGAGAGCATTCGATCGCGATTTGTGTCGCTGACCGCCGGTACAGGCTGACAGGCCTTACTTCCGGGGAGGTCGCTCTTTACGATGACCAGGGGCAGGAAGTCGTCCTGGCTCGGGAGGGGATAAGGATCCATACGGATAAAACTTTGGCTGTGGACGCCCCGGCGGCTGTATTTTCCGGGTCAGTCACAGTAGAGGGTGACATCGTGGGGAAGTCTCAGATTTATGACGCGATGGGCAGGCTGCAATCGATCCGCGACACTTACAATAACCATACACATAACGGCGGCAGCTCCCCTGATCAAAAGATGTGAAGGGCACATCCGATCACTCTTGAGCTGATCAAGGTGGGATTAAAAGCTTTGGTCTAGCTACAACACAATTCAATAAACATAAACCCAGTCAGACGGGATTTCTGGCTGGGTTTTTTATGACCTCAGTAATGGTGAGGACACATGGGAATTATAGCCATGCTCATCTTAAAACTACTGGATCCGGATCAAAAGATAAGGCTCTGGGGACGAGCGCTTCCTTGGTTAAAGCTTTTTGTATCAGGAATAATTTGTCGCTTGGGAGGGGGATGAAATATGCAGTTTTTCTTAAACGGCAGGCATCAGGCGACACTTTCAGACTTTGATACTGAGCCACTGGTTCGTTCCATCATCATCAGCCTTTTTTCCTGGAAGCGGGCTGGGGAAGATGATGTGCTGCCGGGGAAAAGCAGGATGGGGTGGTGGGCAGATTCATATAACGATGATGAGCCGCCAATAGGATCAAAACTCTGGCTGCTATCCAGAGAGGTACTGACCGACAGCACGCTGAAGCTTGCGAGGGAGTATGCCGAGGATGCACTTCAGTGGCTGGTCGATGACCATGTAGCGGAATCGGTAAGCGTTTCCGCGGAACGAGGCGGGGTGGAGCAGCTGAATCTGAATGTAGTCATAAAAAGACCTGATCAGGCAACACTTAACCTGCAGTTTCAGAACGTTTGGGGAAGTTGAAAATGCCATTTGAAAGACCGAATTTACAAACGCTGATTGACCGCATTGACGCGGATCTTGAGTCACGGTTATCAACTTCTCAGCTTCGCAGATCCAACGCGAAAGTGTATGCGCGTGTGCTTGCAGGGGTGAGCCATGAGCTGCACGGCTTTATTGAGTTTTTAAGCCGACAGTTGTTTTTTGATACAGCAGAGGCGGAGTACCTTGACCGTTGGGCGTCTATTTACGGGCTTGTCCGCAAACCGCCCTCTCTGGCCAGCGGTACGGTTGTTTTTACAGTACTGGAAGAGGGAGCCACGGTACCGGAGGGAACCTTGCTGCAGGCTGATAATGAGGCGGTATATGAAACGACATCCGCGGTCTCGGAAGGGAAAGCGTCGGTCAGAGCTTTGACTGCGGGGACGGCAGGCAATGTATCGGCGGGCGACACGTTAGTTCTTGTTTCTCCTATTGAAGGAATTTCCAGCGAATGCAAGACGGCAGAGGGCATTTCCGGAGGGGCCGACGAGGAAACGGACGAATCTTTGCGCGCGCGTCTGCTTTCGCGGGTAAGGGAGCCACCGCATGCCGGGACTGCGGCCGATTACAAAGCGTGGGCACTTGAGATTGAGGGAGTAACCAGGGCTTGGGTGTACCCGCTTGAGGGAGGGCCGGGGACGGTGGCCATCCGTTTCGTATGCGATAACAGCAGCGACATTCTGCCCTCTGCAGAAATGATTAAGAAAGTGCAGGCATACATTGACTCTGTTCGCCCGGTTACGGCTAATGCCACCGTATCTGCGCCGACCATTCAGGCAATTCCATTCACGATATCCGGGCTCGACCCTAACAATGACACGGTGAAAGCCGCGGTAAAAGCCTCTCTGGAGACACTTTTCAGGCAGGAAGGCGGACCGGGCGCAGTGATTTATTTGTCCCATATCCGAGCCGCTATTTCCGCGGCTGTCGGTGAGGCAGATCACACGCTCGTCACACCGGCCGGGAATATAGCGCTAGGGAACAAGATTCTTCCCACTGTTGGAGAAATCACATGGCAGTAACCGCAGCTGAATATGACGCCAATATCAAAGCGCTGCTGCCTCCTGGGCCAGCATGGCCTCGGGATGATACCGGTTCCGTAATGGCGATGCTGATTGAATGTTGGGCGGTGGAGTTTTCCCGTGTAGATTCGCAGGCAATGGCGCTCATTAATGAGGCGGATCCGCGGTTTTGTTCTGAGACATTTGAAGATTGGATCACCCAATGGGGGGTTCCTGATTCCTGCCTTGAGGCCTGGGGGTCGCTGCTCGCGGATGGGTTGACTGAAACCATTCTCCGGCAGGCCTTGCTGCAGAAAATTACAACAATCGGGTCACAGAGTCTTCAGTTTTTTGTTGATCTGGCAAAAACCTATGGATACAGCATCACGATTGACGAGTTGTTTAATCAAACGGTTTTAAGCACAGTTTTAACGCCGTTTGCGAGCGGGACGGGCTGGGCATCGCAGTGGAGAGTCCATGTTTACAAAAATGCCGGCGCTACCGTTTCGAGGCATACGGCGATAGGGACAGCGGAAGAGGCGCTGGCCTGGTGGGGGGATTCTGTCATTGAATGCGTAATCCGGCATTACGCCCCAGCGCATACCAATGTAATTTTTGGGTATTTTTAGGATTAATAAATATGAAATCAGTCTATCAGGCCCGCGCGGTTTCTTATCCCCCGGAGCTGCCGAATTCTGCTTCTTCAGAGGGATATCCGACAAACGGCAGCCCTACGGGGGGTGTTCTTGCGACGGTGATTGGCGATTATTGGTACAACGCCGTTACCCAGGAGATCGTTAACGCGATCAAAGGGGGAGGGGTTACTCCCGACGCGGCGGATCTGACTCAGCTTGACGCCGCGATTAAGGCGCAGATCAGGACCGTGAATCAGGCTTTGTCTGATGTGGCGGCACAGATTCAGGCGAAAGTCTCACAGGTTGAAGTGGTCCCTTCCGGGATGATTATGTTTTTCCCGAAATCCACTCCCCCTAATGGGAACTGGCTGGTCTGTGATGGGAGAGCCGTGAGCCGGACGGGGTATCCGAATCTATTTGCGATGATTGGGACGCAGTATGGGGCGGGGAATGGCTCTACAACTTTCAATGTCCCTTATTTGATAGATCGTACAGTTTGGGGTGGGACTTCAAACGTTGGCGCTTATCTTCAGCCTGGTCTTCCGGGCATCACTGGCGCTTGGCGAGCGGCTTATGAAGATCGGGATGTAGGCACGGCGACCACAGCTTCGGGGGCTGTGTATGCGACTTTTGACCGTGGATGGGGCTCACAGGAGATATCAAGCGTGGGGTCTGGTGGATCTATCGGTAAGTTTTTTGACGCCAGCCGCAGTAACCCGATTTATGGGCGATCCGGAACGGTACAGCCTCCGGCTTTGGTTCTGCTCCCCTGCATTCATATTTAAACCTTCATAAAACAGGCAAACCCCGTTCAGACGGTTCCATCTGGTGGCGGGGTTTTTTGTTATCGAGAAGAACCGTTTCCCGATAAAGGTATTTTCTTTTAGGTGGCACCATGAAATTTGAATTCTTAGCGGATGCTTCTGACACGCCGCCGAATCGACCCAGTAATCCGTCTGTTGGCTATCCATCCAATGGGGATCCTGTAACGGGGAAGCCGCCGACAACGCCCGGGGCATGGTTTTACTACATGCTGATGGTTGAATTCACTACTCTTATCGAACAAAACGGGTTAGAGCCAAGCGCGGAGAATCTTCATCAGCTTGCGGATGTTTTTGCTGATTTCAAAGCAAGGGCATCAGCGGCGGAAGGCTTCGCAACGCAAGCCAAGGCGAGTGCAGAGAAAGCCGCATCAATAACCCCCGAATCCTATACCACAGTCGAAGTTTTCAACTCATTCATGACCTCGATTTACGAGGCATGCGATGAATTCATCAAAGGAGTGTAACTATGACGGTAACTTTTACAGACCTCAAAGCAAAGGTCAAAGAAGCGCTTACTGCGTGCAAGTCAACGATTGAGGCGGAGCTCGATAACTATGCTCTCTCTTCAGCACTTGCGGAGTACGCGAAGAAAGCAACAACGCTCGCGGGCTACGGCATTACGGACGCCTACACCAAGTCTGAGGTTGATAGCAAAGTAGCCACCGCGGTATCTGGCTCGGCGGAAGCCCTCTCTAACTACTACACCAAGTCTGAAGCGGACGCGGCGATCACTGCGGCGATTTCCGCGATCACTGACGGCGACTCTGCGGGGTATTAAACCATGACGAAAGTTCTGACAGATCCGAAGTATTACACAGCGATTGCGAACGCTATCCGAGCGAAAAATGGAAGCACGACGAGCTATAAGCCCTCTGGTATGGCTGATGCCATCACGGCTCTGACGACTTCGGGCATTACGGAGCACACTGTTACACTCAAGCAAACGAAGAATCAAACCATCTCTGTAGCGGCTGAGCTGTCAGATGGCACCGGTACTAGCAACCTCAGTAATGATATAACGCTAACACCTCGGATCTACAACCTTTTGCTGTCCGTTACACCTTACCAAAACTATACGGCAGGGAACCTGATTATCAACGGAAAAACACAAACCGTTGGCAACATCAGGGTGCCTTTTGATAAAGATTATGTTATCTCGGCAGAGGACGCTGTATCACGCCTCCCTGCGGAATACGCCTACTGGCTTGGTGGAGCTTTTGATAAAGGCGTTTTGAGTGTTTTTTCTCCTACGCTTCCCAATGGCACTGAGGGAGTACAGCTTTCTCAAGATGGCACAAAATACATGGCTGCCTCCGTATCTACAGCGGCTCTCACTGTCCTGAAGAAGCTCACCCCGTATGCCACTACTAACGGATCCACATGGACTACAGACGTGATAGTAGACACCACTAATGGGTATTCATTTACCTTGCCCTCTTCTGTGGTCCCTATGGTCATCTGGGCTGCTTCTGAAGCTGACAGAGATGTGATTTACCAAAAAGCATTTAACTAATAACTATGACCACGTTGGAAGATAAGTTTTCGTCGCTTTATGGCACAGAAGCCTACGGTGGTGTAGCAACGGTGTTTCTCCCTGGTATTCAGGGGGCGTCGGTTGCTGGCCCACAGGGTGATAAGGGTGATACGGGGGTTTGCGACAACTGATGCAGTGGATGCGACTCTTGCTGCTTACGCGAAAAAGGACGAGCTTAGCTCTGCACAGTCAGCGCTATCTGCGCAGATATCGGCGGCCATCGCCCAAGCTGTAGCGGATGCCAAGTTAGCGGCACACCCTGTGGGCTCATATTACTGGAGCTCAGAGCTCATCGACCCGAGCATACTTTTCGGGGGCACTTGGGAGCAGGTGAAAGACCGCTTCATTTATGCCGCTGGAGCCAAGAGCGTTGGAGAAACAGGCGGTGCAGAGAGTCACGTTCTCACTGTAGACGAAATTCCGGTGCACAACCACACGGGCACGTCTTCTTGGCATAGCTTTGACGGGTATTTCTCCGCTGAATCTAATCAAGGAGCACATCGTGATGGCGGTGGGGTTGTGAGTTCAGAAGGACACTACAGTACAAACTTAGCCCACGGCGCCAGCGACGATTGGGGCACGAACTATCACATCAATGTCGGGCACAACCACACTTTTACAACCAATAATACCGGTGGTAATGCCGCGCATTCTAATATGCCTCCGTATTTGGTCGCCTACTGCTGGAAACGCACAGCATAAAGGAGAAATGGTGGATCTGATTCCTGATTTTTCATCCCGCGTTTTTCTGGCGGTTGGCGGGATTCTGGGAGCCTTGTGCTCCTTTCTTTTTGGCCCGATCGATGACGCGATTGAATGGCTGTTTGTTTTTATCGTAGTCGACTATTTGAGCGGTACTTATGCCGCGATGAAGACCGGGCAGTGGAATTCCCGTACGGGGTTCCTTGGCATCACCAAAAAGATCGTCATGCTGAGCCTCGTGGCACTTTGCCATGGGCTGGATATCACTTCGGTTATACCTTTCGTCAGTGTCAGGGATGCGGCGGTCTTTGCTTTCTGCCTGAACGACTTTGGCAGTATCTTGGAAAACATTGAGCGCATGGGGTATGGGTCAATTATCCCGGCGCCGGTCCGCAAGATGCTGAAAGCGATGGAAGAGCGGTCAGAGGCGATGGCGTCAGATGTGGTGAGCGGGGGAGAGATTCACCGACAGCACAGAGACAAATAGAAGGATAGGGGATCCTCCCCATCAAACGAAAACCCTCGGGAGAAGCGAACTCCCGAGGGCTTTTTTATTCCACTTTACACACAGGAACTTATGCACAACGCCAGTATAGCTGAAATTCAAAAACTAAAGCAAGAGGTTGGTGTGCTTATGGATATGCAGAAAGAGCAGGAAATTGAAAGGTGTGTGCGGGCCGAATCTTGTCCTTTGGCTGACAAAATAAGGAGAGATCATGGCTGAAAAGAAAGAATTTTCGGTGTGGGACCCGGCAATTGCGGTCCCCTTCATTAAGTCGAACGAGGGGTGTCGGCTGGTTTCCTACCGGGATCCTGCGGGGGTATGGACTGTGGGTTATGGCTCTACACGCCTGGCATCTGGGAACCCTGTCATCAGGAACATAAAGATTACTCAAGAGGAGGCAGACGTGCTTCTGGAGTCTGAGCTTTACCGTCTTCGTGATGTGCTGTCCCGATCTGTCAGGGTCGCTGTAACGCAAGGGCAGTTCATCGCTTTATTGGATTTTGCATACAACTGTGGCGCTGGGGCACTCCGCAGATCTACTCTCCTCAAACTTTTTAATGCCGGCAAGGTAATTAATGCGGGGTATGAATTCAAGCGTTGGGCGCGAGCGGGAGGGAGGGAGCTTCCGGGGTTGGTAAGGAGACGAGAGGCAGAGAAGGAGCTCTTCCTCAGTTAAAAGAAATCCCCGGAAGAGTTGCAGCTCTTTCGGGGACTGAGCAATGTGTACATATGAGGTCTGTACGTGAGAGATGATACCAAAGAAAGAATAGATAAGCCAGAGGCTTTTATGGATGAACAGAAGTTGAAACAGGCTCAGCAAGCGGCTATCAGCGAATACAAAAAGGAGCGTTTTCACTTCTGGAAAGAACTCGTGCTGGTCGCCTGCGCCGTTATTGGGGGTGTGCTGGGCGTCATCGGTTTTATCCGATCTCTGTAAAAATCCCCGGCAAGAGCGGGAACTCTTCCGGGGATGGAACGAATCATAACAGAGACTTAAGAAACGTTACACATAGATGGACCACATCTACATGAAAGATTATAGCAAAGATCTAGAAAACAGAGGCCTTACTTTGAAGAACCGAATGGATGCTTTTGATGAAGAACGGATCCGCGCTGATGAGCGCAGACGGGTTCGGGCTCAGGCGTGGGAATTCATTAAAAGAGTGATTGTCCCATTCGGAGTAGCGCTTTTAACGCTTTGGGTTGGCGGTCGATTCCTATAAAAATCCCCGGGAAAGCATGTGCTCTTCCGGGGAAAGCCTACCGACTCCATAAACCACCTACGTAAGGAGAGAGAGACCTTACGTATCGCATTATAGCGAGCTTTTAAAAAATAAGGCGTTCATACCAGGGGGCAGGAGGGATTTCTATGAACCGCTACCAGATCACCGCAATGACCGTATCAGCCGCCACGCTGGTAGGGATCGCCGGGTACGAGGGCTATAGCTCAACCGCCTATGTCCCCGTGAAAGGAGACGTCCCCACTATCGGGTGGGGGACAACAGCCGGTGTAAAGAAAGGGGACACTATTGAGCCGACGCAGGCGCTCCAGAGACTGTACCGGGATACCGAGATGGCGAAGACAGGGATCAGCCGCTGTGTCAAAGTGCCGCTCTCGGAAGGGGAGCTCGACGCTTATCTCCGTCTAACCTACAACATCGGCCAAAAGAAATTCTGTAGCTCGGCACTCGTGAAGAAGCTGAATCGCAAGGACTACAAAGGAGCCTGCACCGAAATCAGGCGCTGGTGCTACTTCAAAAATAAGAAGCACCCGGCAGCGTGATAATTCATCTCGCCGCCAACGTCAAGGGGAATCATGCCAAGAACGTT
>OGZK01003693.1_pt1 | contig 11656 bp, 6 predicted proteins | sample 1576791 | NCBI WGS metagenome assembly OGZK01 (sample SAMEA3541556, study PRJEB24748) | human gut metagenome | biome: human gut; feature: human-associated habitat; material: faeces | place: China | collected 2012
AATTGTTCAAGGGCGCTTACTATTTCCTTAATTTTCATTATTCGTAGAAAATTTGGTTGCAAATATAAGAAAATAAAAGGGAACAAACACTCTTTGTTCTCATTTTTTTTAGTAAATTTGTCGCCTATCCTATAATTATTGAACACGATGAAAACAATTTTATTCTATTTTCTACTAACTATTTTGGCAGTTTCCTGTCAATTGAAACAGAGCGAGAATACCGAAAAGGAAGTTTCCGACAACGTAAGTAACAGTGATACTGAAGAATGTATTGCGGACACAATAAGCGCCACCGCTATCTTCTGGATAGATAAAGCGGAGACAAAACATTGCAAAGAATGGGGATTCCGTACTGTTAAAGCAAAAGTTCTCATTCATGAAAACGGAAAGGTCGATTTAGAGGCTTTCGTCAAAAAACAATCGCCGGATATGGAGAAGTATGTACGGCATCATCTCGCTAAATTTCAAGTATCAGAAAAAATGTTGGAAAGCGGATATGTGCAACCGGGTGAACAGTTCGTTCAGCTTCGTTGCTTATATGGGAAAGTCAAAGCAAAGTAAGACTCCGCTCCTCTTCCAACAGGGGACGATTTCTCCCGACTGTTTAGACTTGGTGTTTCGAGCCTTGGAAACTCCAGTTCCAAGGCTCGAAACTGTAGTTTCATACGCTGGAAACCGGAGTTTCTAAGGCTGGAAACTGTAATTTCCCATAAGGGAAACTAGAAGTATATATACAAAAAAAGAACTGAAATCCTTGTCCACACCAATCAAAAAGGGTAGCTAAGCTGGTGTTGCAGATAAAGTGTCTGCAATGCATCTGCAACGGTATCTGCAATACCTATAACTCTTTGATTTAAAGTTTGATACAAGTGTGTGTTGCAGATGTTGCAGTAAAATAATAGAAATAAGAATTCTTCTTCAAATTTGGTGGTAATTTAGCCAGTCGGTGGTATCTCCATTCCTCTCCTTCCCGAAGGAGGGGTGGCTGAAAGCCAGGGTGGTAGGTGGATACACAATGCTGATAATAAACGACTTACGCATTCACCTACCACCTCCCCCTACGGGTACTCCTCCTTCCCGAAGGAGGAGAATGTTGAATGCTATCGATTATCAAATTATTATTTTCCTAATTAATTTTACCGTCAAATTTGAAGAAGAACCAAATAACTTGTATGAGGAAAGATAGAAATTCCTCCAACTACCCAAAATCATCAAGGGGAATTTCTTCTTTCCGTGAGAACAGTCTTTTTATTCCGGTAGAACTCCTGTGACAACATTATTGCATTTGAAATCATCTATTGCATACTCGGTGGGCCGATACCAAGTCACATAATGAAATGCTCCTCCGGGTTTATTGTCTGTAAGTATTGTCTTACCGTCAATTGTTACCGGAATCATTATCGTCTTTTCTCCTTCAGTCGCCGTCTCATAAGTAAATTCGATTTCAGTTGCAAACTCTACATTTCTCCATGTAATAATCGTTTGCTCACCTGATTTGGTTATGGACGAATAACGGGCGTTAATTAGACCGGATTTATAACTGTTTCCGTAAGATTTTCCACTGGCTTCTACCACTAATGATTCATTGCCATACAAGTCCTTGGTTACAATCTCAAAAGAATAAGTGCCTTCAGGCATATCTTCCAGCAATACCGGAACACCATTAACACCGGAAGCCGGCAGCTCTTTTACCAGAGAATTCTGACGAACATTCCAATAAATAACACACTCTTTAATACGTTGTGCTGTATAGAACAGGTCCAACTGAATGCGTTCATTTCCGGGGCGAACCACCACCGCATCCACTTTTGCTGCATAAATATGTTCTCCCTGATCCAAATAAGGCTGATGCAAATCATTCATATCAGAGCAAGAAACAAGAAAGGATATTAGCACAATCCATAGATAATTATAATTATTCTTCATTTTCATTTTTCTTTAATTTAGTCATTTCTTATTTAGGAAATTCAAAGCCTTCCGGTCTGCCCCACATCTGGAACTCCATGAAGCACATGAATAATCCGCCACTCCAGGTTTCGAGCACTTCAACACGATAATATTTATATGCCGGCATATTTACATCAATATCAAAGTCCTCGCCTTGTCTTGCATATTCCAGATCTTCATTTGTAGTTACCGATGAATTTGAAGGTTTTATTGATTCAAATTCTCCCACCGGTTCCCATTTGAGATATTCTTCCGGATTGCTTTCATTATCAATTTGGGCACCTGCCAACGGATAATCATTTCTACCCAACAATCTGAAACGTTTCAAGTTTCCATGCGTATATTCATAATCCTTACGTTGCTGTATCCTGATACGGCTTAGTTTTACCGGACCTTGTTTCACGTTAAACGTAAAATAAGCAGGCCAATATCCATCAGCTTTCGACTGATATCCGGTGGTAGTATTATCATCGAATAGACGATTCAATGTCCACCCCCAGTCAACGGGCGCACTATGACTTTGCATTGGTTCTATTGATTTAGCCGGGACTCTTTCCTCAAACATTGGCGTCAAGGTGATGTCCTGTTTGTCCGTTATGTTATCCCAACGGTCCGAGACGTAATATCTCAACTTCGTATCTTCCGCTGCCATGCCACGAATCTTGCGGACACCATTTTTGGCTTTGGTATAGATTTTCTCTAAAGAGACATACTCGTTCTTCTCGTTCATGACATCAATATTAATCACAATATTCGATTCTGTCGGATTATTGTAAGTTACATTAATGCCTCCGAAAGCAGCTTCCAGTTTCAATTCTTTCTGTACGCCAAAAATGGGTGCTTCCAATGGTTGCACTTTCACTTCCAGCGGTTCCGATTCATTCTGGCTTCTATCTACCGATACCAAAGTCACAAGACGTTCATTCGTGTCTCCAAACCCTTGTAATTCAAGTATATTAGTATATACCGAAGATTTTACTTCCGACCTTTGCCCGTTATTTAAAATAAATGTCGCTTTCACATATAGCAAATCTTCATCATCCGGAAGTGTATAAGTCAACAAGGCTCCTCCCGGGGTATTTTGCACTTGTACCCCGGTCACATTTTGGGGAGGCATATTATCTACCGGGGTTTGCCCGACACTTTCTTCTGCACAACTATATAGTAATATAGCAATGCATAACATATTTATGATGCCAACGATCTTTTTCATAATTCTTCTTTTTAAATTACCAGCCATAATTTTGTACCAGATTCTTGTTAACCGTCAAGTTATACTCCTTAATAGGCCAAAGATATTCTTTGCGGGTGAAGCTGCGACGATCTATTGATATTACATTATAATAATCCTCTTTATCTGCTCCGTCTATGTTCCAAGTGCGAACATCTTTGTTCAATTCATTCTCCGCTTCCTTCCACCTGCGTAAATCCCAGGTGCGAGCGCCTTCCATAGCCAGCTCAATACGACGCTCACGATGAATAATCTCACGAAGACCCTCTTTACTCAACGGCTTATCCGGGTAAATGGAATATTTTTGCCAAGCTTCCTTAACTCCTTTCAATCCGGCACGTTTGCGCACTAAATCCAAGTATTTGTATGCATCATCCGGTGGGGTGGATGCAGATTCGTTCAATGTTTCTGCATACAACAAATATAAATCGGCCACTCGGATTATCGGGAACGGAATCCTTCCGTCACCTCCCCATGTACCGGAACCTCCTGTTGAAGTATCCATTAACGGGCTATGCAGTTTCTTTGCCCAATATCCTGTAAAACTGTACGACTCTCCTGATTTTCCAGCTATCTCTGTACTTGCATTACCTGCATAAGCTCTAATATAACGTACTTCATCCTTGTTGTTATAATCTTTTCTCTTAAAGTCATATTTTCCGTTTCCCCACCAGATAGCTCTGTTGAAACCGATAGAGGCATAAAAACGAAGTTCACGGTCGAAATGCAAGCCGGCGGTATATTCGCCTTCCCGGATATACCATTTATATTCTGAAGTAGCCAGACGGGGTTCATAACGATGTTGATAGTCAAATTCACGGTCTTCTTCCATAGGTACGCCATTCTTGGTGTAATAAGCTTCCACTACATCAAATGTAGGGGAAAACAATTGCGATACCCACACTTGTGAGGCTTCTTTCGCAGAAACCTTACAACTAGTATATCTTTGTACTCGGTCAACAAAATGATTCTTCACAGATCCCCATACAGTTTCCTTATTCCATTTGGAGATCATTATAGCACGGAGATAATACTCTTGTTTTAAAGTATCAACCTCTACACCTACCAGTTCGGGAATCATAGGAACATCTTCGGGAAAAAGTAAACCTCCGTCAGCTGCTTCGATTGCATCAATCGCGGCTTTACACGCATCGGCTGCCAGTTTCCATTTGTTATCATCTTTTTCAATACTAAACAGATGTACATTTCTGTTATCCACCACATTGGCATAATCCGGATTACCATTGAATAAAGGACTTGCTGCCATTGTCAACAATTGCGCCTTTACACTCAAAGCAATCGCTTTCGTTGCACGCCCCATTTCATTACTTCGGTCTTGTATCTTCTCTGGAAGATCTACAATGGCTTCGTCCAACAAGTTACTGACATATTGCACACATTCGTCAAACGGAGTACGATACTGTGCCATTTGCTCCGGAGTATCGGAAACCGGCTGGTTCTCCTTTATCAAAACGATCGGACCATACATACGCATCAGGTAGAAATGATAAAATGCTTTCAAGAATTTCACTTCCGCCACCCAACGTTTGCGTTCGTATTCTTCCAGGTCATAAGGACGGTTTACATTTTCCAGGAAAATATTACAGTCGCGAATTGCCTTGTAAAGAGGTTGCCCGAACCAGACTTTACCAAATTGGTTGGATTGTTCTTCGTATTGGCCATCCCAAGTATTGCCTATCGGATTCGTTTTATTCTGAAGTCCGAATGTCAGTCCCCACATTTTGCGATCTAACCCATTTTTTACTGTGGTCATTTCACCAAAATAAAATTCATCCGCCCCCTGAAAGTCAGGAGTCTCAATAAAGTCTCCCATTGCGGGCAAATAACTGTAACACGTGAACAGGTATCCTTCGCAAGCGTGCCGATTAGCAAAAGCATGATCGAGCGTCGGAACATTATCGGGCACAACATCCAGATAATCACTGCATGAAGAAACGAATAATCCCGCCATTAAGACGATAATTACATTCTTTGTTGTCCTTTTTATTGTATTAAATTTCATCTTTTTCAAGTTTAAGGATTAACTAAAAGTTTAATTGAACACCTGCATTAATAACCATTTGAACAGGATATCCCAAGCCTTTGCCTCCCATTTCAACATCCCAAAGTTTGAATTTGCTGAATGTTAACAGATTGGTACCACTCAAATAGAATCTGAGCATACTTATATGAGCTTTCTTTGTTATCTTTTCCGGAATAGTATACCCCATTTCTACTGATTTTAACCGTAAAAACGAACCGTCTCTCATGAACCACGTACTCTTCTGATAGTTGTTCGTTCTTTTTGTTGCAGACAAACGAGGCCATAAAGCATACAAGTTACGATTTTCTTCGGACCAATGATCGTCAGCATAAGCCTTCAATAAGGTTCTTTGGTTGCCAATAAAAGGAGCTGTGTTTTCCGGATCAATCCAGAATGAAGAACGTGCCGAGCCTTGGAAGAAGCATGAGAGATCAAAACCTTTGTAACCGGCAGAAAAACCAAAGCCATATATGATTTCAGGAGAAGTCGGGTATCCAATGGGAACCATATCCGTTTCTGTAATCTGACCATCTCCATTAATATCTTTATACTTAATATCACCTGCCATTGCTTTCTGATTATCAAAACTCTGTACGGGCGAATTTGCAACATCTGCTTCATCGACAAACAATCGTTCAGCAACATATCCCCATGTCTGTGCCAAGCTATTTCCTTCGCGCCTACGCCATGGAGTATCAGAATAATCCGGTTCTTCATATTTCGAATATTCACTGGTTGCATAAGTAAAATTGCCACGTACCATTAACCACATACCATTAGAAAAAGAGTGGTTGTAATCAACAGAGGCTTCAAAACCATGACTTTTTGCTTCACCGACATTGGCTGAAGGATTTGTTTGCAAACCAATAAAAGAAGGGACGTGCGCACGCGTCATTAAGATATTTTTACGACGTTCACTAAAATAATCAGCTATAATCTCTACTTTGTCAAACAAACCTATCTCAACGCCGAAATCTGTTTTATATGCTGTTTCCCATGAGATATCTTCATTGGGATAGCGGACAAACGAAACACCACCGCCAGGATGCGAATAACTCAAATCAGTACCAAAAGCAATGTTTTTGCCAGCATCTGCCACGTTCACGTTTGACAGATAGAAGAAACGGTCTTTGGTATTTCCAATAGCGTCATTACCTACCAAACCATAAGTTGCTTTCAGTTTCAACTTGTTCATCACTTTCTTCCAACTTTCCGGATAGAAATGTTCGTTTGAAATAATATAGCCGGCGCCTATTGAAGGGAAGAATCCCCATCTGTTCTTTTTGGCAAACCTCTCGGAACCATTATAACCAAAGTTTAATTCTCCAAAATAACGACTGTCATACGAATAAGTGGCACGTCCGGCAAGACCTATATTCCGGTGAGGCAACGAAAGTAGTAAAGAGCCTGCATTGGCTTCTTTATATTCACGCATCGTTCCTACAAGTAATCCTGTTACCGTATGTTTTTCATTAAAAACACGGTTATAATCTACGGCCGCTTCCAAATAATAAGAAGTATTGATTGTCTTGGGACCTTCTGTGTATTGAAGCGCTTCCGAACCTTTATCTTCATTCAAAGCACTAAGTTGATATGTGTTTGTAAACTTGTCGTATGAGTCCAGACGATAGAAGAATGGCACATACTGTCTACTTACATCAAAATATGAATAACGATTTGTGTTTGCTAATACGCGTGCATTCAGCCCTTTAGTAATAAACTCCAAATTCTGCTTCAACTCTACCTGAGCTACTATGGTAGTGGCTGAATAATCTTTATACCCCTTCACCAACTCGGCATAAGGATTTGTATAGTCCGCATTGGTTCCCGCATTACCGAATAAGATATTGGGTGCATTCTTATATCTCTCGTCCGGCTGATATACGGGTTGGAACATGACCGGATTAGTGTTCATTACCATTTCATAGAATTTACTACCATCTTTTAGTGGTCCGGTATAATCATCAAAAGTACCATACATACGTACTACAACTTCTGTACTTTTTGTCATATTGATATTAACCGTAGCTCGCATTATCATTCTTTGCAACGATATATTGTTATTAAAACTATTTTTCCCATTGACTTGCAATAAACCACTATCTTTACTATAACTTCCTGATAAATAATAACGGGCTACTTTACCTCCGCCACTGATATTGAAATTAAAACGATGATTGATTGCCTGATCTTTAAACAGCATTTCTTTCCAGTCAATAGCCGGATACACCTGTGGATTTAATCCTGCTGCCGTAGATGCAATCTTTTCTTCAGAATAAGGCAAGGCCCCTAACGGATCACGTGTACGAACTGCTTCATTATGCAACTTCATATAAGTGATAGGATCTGCCAAATCAACAGTTCTGGTAGGACGTGACATTGCCAGTTCATAACGAATAGAAACTTTAGCTTTTCCTTCGGAACCTTGTTTTGTGCTAACCAAGATAACCCCATTAGCACCTCGCGAACCATATAATGCGGCAGCAGTAGCATCTTTCATGACAGAAAAACTTGCAATATCATCTGTTTGAAGTCTTGCCAGGTCGTCCGTACCCATTTCAATCCCATCAATGAGAATTAAAGGATTGGCACGGGTCTCACCCTCGAAGGTAGTGACACCACGTACAAAGAACTGAGCATTGTCTTTACCCGGCTCACCGCTAGTTTGGTAAGATATGATTCCCGACATACGCCCTGCCAGTGCGGTAGTAAGGTTACTGGAGGGGACTTTCAATTCTGCAGGTTTGATAGTTGAAACAGAAGCAATTACACTCTCCTTTTTCTGTTTTGCAAAAGCCACAACGGTGACCTCCTCCAACTCATCAATTTTCGGTTTCATACGAATCACATACGTACTTTTATCAGTCACCTTAATACGGGCATTCTGATAACCCAAATATGAAACTTCCAACTCCTGATTCGGAAAAGCACTCAATGTGAATTTTCCGTCCATATCTGTTATTCCACCTCCTGCTACGCCTATAACAACGACCGTAGCGCCAATAACAGGTTCTTCATTTTCATCAAGAACCGTACCCTTGATTTGCTTTTTAGATTTTTGATTTATCTCCTGAGTTATAGGAGTTGCTATATCAGTTGGCACTGCGTATGCAGATAGCGAACATAGGCATGTACCAACAAGAAGAGTAAATAAAGAATATTTTTTTTCATGTTATAAGTATTAAAAATAAAGTTTGATTTGAAATTATTTTCCAAAATTTCTTTTCACAATAGTTATTCTCCCATAGGCGTTTTGTTTTAGAGTTTATATTAAAAATATCTCCCGGTAGTTTTCTAAAAATATTTAGTATTAAGTCTAAATGAATTGCAGTAGATTTACCAAGTTCTACTGAGACTTATTTTGCATAATAGAGAAGTCTGTAAATATATCCATACATTTCCTTACTATTAGGAGAAAAACATGCGTACACAGAAAAAATGCACAAGGTCTTCACACTCCAGGATAACCACTATAGCTATCGCTGTTGCTTCGTCTTTTGCCATGACGCCGGCTTGGGCGGCCCCTGCTACCAACCTCCCTGGGAACGGTGTAGGAATTGCTATAGGCTCAGGAAGCAACGCCCCTAAGGCTGAGAACGTTGCTATCGGCAAGGATGCCACCATTGCTTACTCTGGTGGAGTTGGGCAGCCTTCCACCGGTGACATTGTAATTGGCGGTGGCGCCCACACGAACAACTATATCGATCAGGGCGGCGGTATTGCGATCGGCTCAAATTCGTTTGTGGAAAATATGGTAGGAGGATTGGAGAGGGCTTTTGACTTCAATCAGGCTGGGTACGAGAAGGATCCCGACTCCGGTATATCACACGGGTTCCCAAAAGATCCTACAAAAATGGTGACGGGCATTGCCATCGGGCAGAATACGTATACCCGTTCTGGCAGTGTTATGCTCGGCACCCATAACTACAAAGGGAAGCTAGGAGACGTAGATGTTGATAGCAGCAGCACGAAAGACAATAACATGCTCCTCTTCTCTACAACATTAGGGGCAAACAGTTACTCTAACGGGCTTTTCTCCACAGTCACAGGGGCTTATTCCATAGCATCTTCAGGCTATAGTGGCGGGTCTAATTCTGTTCTGAAGAATTTTGGCGCAACAATTACCGGCTCTTTAAACAGCATCGAGTCAGCCACTGCATCTTCTCTCTATTCCGGCGTCGCTAATAGCATAGTAGGTGTAGCCAACAGAACTTTTAACTCCAATGGTTCTCTTATCTTTGGCGCCGGAAACGAAATTACAAACTCTCTAACTTCTATAGCCGCCCCCTTATCTGGAGGGGGTTCAGCTAAGGACTTGGCTGATGCGCTGCGTTCCGCTGTAAAAGAATCAAACGGCGGCGGCGCGACTCTTGCTATCGGCGGAGGCAACACTGCCGATTACACCCAAGCCTCACAGCTGATCGGCGTTAACAATACGCTCAAAGGCTCGTCCAGTTCCATAAGCCAATACAACGCGCTGAATGGCTACAAAAACACGGCGAGCAACGTTAATCATGTGACTGTTATTGGCTCTGAGAACTCAGTATCCGATACAACAACGGCTGTAGTTTTTGGCGATAAGCGTACGCTGAACGGGGCCGACAACAGTGTAATTATTGGTTCGTCTTCTGATGGCACAACTACAAGCGTAAAGAATGCTGTGGCTATTGGCACTGAAAGCAATGCCACCGTTGAGGGTGGGGTTGCGCTGGGAGCTGGATCCGTCGCTTCGACAGATAAGGGTAAAGTAGGGTACGACCCGGGGACCAAGGCAGCCTCGACCAACACAGATAGCACATGGGTATCAACCCGAGCGGCTGTTTCCATTGGCGATACGGCCAATGGTATTACTCGGCAGATCACAGGTCTCGCAGCAGGTACCGCCGATACCGATGCCGTCAATGTAGCCCAACTGAAGGTGGTCAAGGGGGACGCTTCTCAGGCAGTTACAGAATCTAAGAAGCATAGCTCTGTTGTGGCGGGGAACAATATCAAAGTTACTTCTCAGGCCAACGCCGAGGGAGGAACTGAATACTCTGTGTCGACAGCCGATAATGTGTCGTTCAGTTCAGTCGCAGTTGGTGCGGCTTCAATAAGCCAGGCAGGAATTCAGGCTGGCAGTCAAAAAATTACGAATGTTGCCCCCGGAACGATTTCCGCGACGTCTACTGATGCTGTGAATGGCAGCCAGTTGTATCAGACAAATCAGGCGGTTCAGCAGAATTCTGATGACATTTCCAAACTGTATAACCGCAGCGCGGAACTTAACCGCAAGATCCATCGTGCCGGCGCGCATGCGGCTGCTCTTGCCGCACTGCATCCGCTGGACTTCGATGAAAATCATCGGGTGTCCGCCTCTCTCGGCCTTGGCCAATACCACAGCAGCGGGGCGGCCGCTCTTGGTATCTTCGTCCGCCCGACGGAGAACTTTATGGTCAGCCTGGGAGGATCAATCGCCTCTGGCAGTGATTTGATGGGGAATCTCGGCGTGCATTATCGCTTTGGCGGCGACAGCGTGCGGGTGAACAAAACGGAACTTACTCAGCAGGTAAGCACTCTCACCGCTGAAAACCGGGATCTGTCAGCAAAATTGGCTTCTTCCAACTCAAAGCTGGAAGCCGCTACGTCAAAGATTGACTCTCTGATGGAAAGGATCCACGCTATCGAAGCCAAACTTAATATGAAGTAAGCAAAGCTCAAGGAGAGGGGGCTTGCCCCTTCTCCTTTCGTCACCATATAATGTATATGGTCTTGTGAAGGCCACTGTGGTTCGCATGTGGGCACCAGCTCTCCCCTTGTAAGACTGGCACGGCCTAATAAGAGGCCAAGATGCAAGAGAATTGTGCGCGCCCCTTGAGGAAACTCGGGGGCGCCTTTTTATGAAATCAAAAGGAAGGCGCCCAGTTGACTACAATTTGTAGTTAACTGAAGTTAGTTTGCGGCCTTGACAAGGGCATCCTTGTCGGCAGCTATTCTTGTAGAAAGCTCCGCACCTTCTCCAGCCAGGCTTGCACCTTCTCCGAGTAGGCTTTCGCATCTGGCGAGGCGCTCTTGAGTACGTTCTCCGGTATCTCGGGCTGCTTGCAGATCACTCTTGGCTCTGGTGTCTGCGGCGTCGCGCACCCGGACAGCAGTAACCCGCACAGCGCGAGCGTCAGATAAAGCCTTGTCTCGCGCGGCAAGCGCATCAGCCAATTGTCTTGATTGTTTCTCATAGCGTTCCTGCGCCTCCTTTTCTACCGCCCTGGTCTGCTTCTGCCAATCAGATTTAAGCTCGCTGATCTGAGCTTCATACTTCTCCGCCGTCGAGGATCTTCCTCTGGAGTACCCCCAGAACGCGGACGCTATCAAAGCGCCAATGATGACACCGGCAATGGCCAAATTCTTTTTTATCATTCCTGACCCTTCATACAGATCCGATACTCTTTTTCCCG
>OGZK01003701.1_pt1 | contig 11637 bp, 9 predicted proteins | sample 1576791 | NCBI WGS metagenome assembly OGZK01 (sample SAMEA3541556, study PRJEB24748) | human gut metagenome | biome: human gut; feature: human-associated habitat; material: faeces | place: China | collected 2012
GTATGTTTTCTGGTTGCAGTTCTTTAGTTAATTTAAACTTGTCTAGTTTTAATACATCAAATGTAACTAATATGAATGGTATGTTTTATTATTGCAGTTCTTTAGTTAATTTAAACTTGTCTAGTTTTAATACATCAAATGTAACTAATATGTATAGTATGTTTGCCTTTTGTAAAAATATTAAAACTATATATGTATCTGATTTATGGAATACATCAAATGTTACTAGTTCTTCTTTAATGTTTCATTCTTGTACTTCTTTATCTGGAGCAGTATCCTACGATAATACAAAAACAGATATATCTATGGCTAATTATACTACTGGATATTTAACATATAAAAGTAATAACTAAGAAAGATATGACTAATATCTTTCTTTTAGTATATATTTATGGCTTATATATAATAGGTATGTAGATACATTGTTATTAGACTATAGGCTAATAACAACACTTTAATACCTTAGAATTAAAGCGAATATAATATATTATCTAAATATGTCGAATATCTTTACAAATAAATAAACTATTGCTATAATGTAAGTGTAAAATAAAGGAGAGCCTATGATTACACAAACTATAGATATATCTAATGTAAAAAAGATATTAAAATGTTGTCCACATTACGATGATATAATAAATTCAGAAGTCGACTATGAAGATGAATTATCATTTGATTTAATAGATTGGTATAAAGATTTAATATTCTCTTGTAATGCCGATAACGAAGAAGAAGTAAAAATAATTAGATTAATTGATAGAAGTCTCTATATGTATGTAAATAGTTATAAATATAAAATAGGCTTAAAAAAAATAATAGATATAAAAGATATAGATTTAAATAGTGATAAAAGTATTAAAAATCTAATTAAAAAGATTATTAATTATACCACTAAATATGAAAATAACGAAATATTAAATATTACTAATGGAAGATGGCTATAAAATATTATAGCCATCTTAAATATTTAATAAACAAATTTCATAATAATATGATAAAATAATAAGTAGGTGGTAGTATGTATATAAATGTATTAACTCAAATAGGAGCCAAAGCAGTAGATCAAAATTATATCTATTCAGTACCAAAAGAATTAATAAGTAAAATAAAAGTAGGTATTAGAGTAAAAATAAGTTTTGGTAAAATGATTCTTGAAGGATTTGTTACTAAGATAAATCCAGATATAAATTATGATAAAACCAAAATAAAAGATATACTAGATATAGTAGATGATACTCCAGTATTAAATAAAGAAATGCTTCTTCTAGGTAAAGATATGAGTAATAAACTATTATGTTCATTAGTATCATCCTATCAAGTAATGCTACCTAAAGCCCTAAAAGCTGAAATAAATACCAATATCAAAATAAAATATAACAAATATCTTAAAAGATTAAAAAGTATTGAAGAAATAGATGAATATATTAAAAATTGTAAATATGAAAGTCAAATAAATATATTATGTAAGTTAAAAGAAGGAGATATTCTAATAACTAAAATGACTAGTAGTATTAATACTATTATTAAATATGGTTTTGCTAAAATAGTCATGGAAGAAGAAAAAAGATATAATTATACAGGTTCACATAACTATAAGAAAGTAGAACTAACTGATAAACAAAAAGAAGTAGCTTCTAGAGTAATAAATTCATTCGGTACTTCAAAAACATTTCTTTTATATGGAGTTACCGGTTCTGGTAAAACTGAAGTATATATGAATATTATAGAGAAGACTATTAATAATGGAAAGACCGCTATTATGTTAGTACCAGAGATAAGTCTAACACCTCAAATAGTAGGTAAATTTATCTCTAGATTTGGTAATATAATATCTGTATTACATTCTAAATTATCTGATACTGAAAGATATGATGAATATAGAAAAATAACCGAAGGTAAATCTAAGATAGTAATAGGTACAAGAAGTGCTATCTTTGTACCATTTAATAATATTGGAGTAATAATAATCGATGAAGAACATACTTCTTCATATAAACAAGAAAATCATCCAAGGTATAATGCCAAAAATATAGCTATTTGGCGTAGTAACTATCATAAATGCCCAGTATTACTAGGTAGTGCTACTCCTAGTCTAGAATCAATGGCAAGAGCAGGTAATAAAGTATATGAACTTCTAACACTAACTACTAGAGTAGGATCTAGTACTCTTCCTAAAGTCCAAATAGTAGATATGAAAGAAGAAGTAAAAAAAGGCAATTTCATATTATCAAGTATTTTAAAAGAGAAGATAAAAGAAAAACTAGCTAAAAATGAACAAGTAATATTACTTCTAAATAGAAGAGGATACTCTTCAGTAATAACCTGCAGGGACTGTGGTTATACTTTGAAATGTCCAAACTGTGATATTACATATACTTATCATAAAAGTAGTAATAACCTAAAATGTCATTACTGTGGTAAATCAGTACCATTAAATAATAAATGCCCTAAATGTGGGGGAGAAAATGTCAAAGACTATGGTCTTGGTACTGAGAAACTAGAAGAAGAATTACATAAATTATATGACGCTAAAATAGTTAGAATGGATGTCGATACCACTAGTAAAAAAGGACAACATGAAAAAATAATTGAAGACTTTGGTAGTCATAAATATGATATCTTAATAGGTACTCAAATGATAGCTAAAGGCTTAGATTTTCCACTGGTAACTCTTGTGGGAGTAGTATCAGCAGATTCCTCATTAATGGTACCAGACTTTAGAGCAGGAGAAAATACCTTCCAGTTACTTTCCCAAGTATCTGGTAGAGCGGGCCGTAGTACAAGTCCTGGTGAAGTAATAATTCAAACATATAATAAAGAACATTATAGTATCGAATTATCTTCAAGACACGACTATATAAGTTTCTATAAAGAAGAAATGCAAATGCGTAAAATGCTAAAATATTCACCATACTATTATATGACTTTAATTAGTATTACCTCTAAAGATTATAATATAGGTTTTGAAGAATCCGGTAAAATAGGAAACTATTTAAAAAGTAAATTAAACCCCAGTACCATAATATTGGGACCTACTACTGCGAGTATGTTTAAGATAAATAATATATATTATTATCAAATAATATTAAAATATCAAAAGGATAATAACCTATATGATACATTAAAATTTATTGATAGTATGTATAAAAATAATTCCAAGGTAAAAGTAGAGTTTGATTTTGATCCAATAAGGATATAAAAATCTTGCTCTTTTTTTCTTTTTACTATATAATTTAATTATGGTAGGTGATAGAGAATGAAGAAGTTATCAAATAAAGGATTTACTTTAATAGAGTTATTAGCCACAATATTAATAATAGGTTTAGTATTAGGTCTAACAACATATGGTATTATTAGTTCAGTAAAAAGTGCTAAAGATGAAGGCTCAAAATTAACATTAGCTGGTATAAAAGAAGCTGCTAGAACATATTCAAATGAATACACAGATGATACTTGGAAGGCTTCTAATAAACTTAATAATATATATTTTTGTACTACAATACAAGAACTTATTAATAAGGGTCTTTTAGATAAAAATGCTAAAAATGTTGAAGGTAATACAATAGGTTTAAATGATTATATAGCAGTAGTAAAAGATAAAACTACTAAAGTAATAAAAAAAGAATTTGTTTTAACTTTACAAGCCTTCAATGAAGATGAAGAAAAACACGAGGCACATCAATATTGTACTGGTAATATTAAACCAGAAGATATAAAGAAATTGCCTATCATTAACAAAAAAAATACATATACTGATACTATAATTGCAGAATTTACAGATGCCGAATTTAAAACTAAAGATGGTAATGTTAGTAATATTAAAAAGAGAGAATGTCTTTATGACGAAACTACCAGTGGTAATTTTACAAGCAAAGGTACAATCACTAATAAAGAGTGTAAGATTGAAGGATTAGTGCAAAACAAAAACTATTATGTTAAAGTTTGTATGACATCAAAAAATGATTCACGTGCTTGTTCTACTCCAGAAATAGTTAAAACAAAAGAAGTAAAATCTCCAAGTATAAATATAAATACAAATGATAGTATTAAGATAACTTATGATGATACCAATATAATAGATGAAAATGGTAATCAAAATGGTAATCATTATTTTAAATCTGATGTTAATGCTACATCTAATAAAAATGTAAGTACTTGTAACGAAGAGGGAGAAACTTTTTCTTGTAGTAGTGATAGTACTATAAATATTACAGAAGATAAATGGTATAAAGTAGATGACAAAGAAGTTAAATTATCTTATACAAATAGTGGAGATATTACTATAGCTGCGGTAACTAGAGACAAGAGTGGTAATTATAAATCTACTGATAAAAACTATAGTTTATATAAGATTATATTTAGTAGAGGAACTGCTGATACAATTGGTGGACAAACTAATGATATTAAAAAATTGTGTTTGGTAAATAAGGATGAAACATGTACTATTACTTCTCCAATTATAAAAAAAGCAGGATATAATGTAGTTGGTTGGAACACCGATAGTAATGCTATGACAAGTACTTGGTCACAAAACACTTCAAAAAATATAAATAAGAGTGAAACATATTTTCCAATAGTAAAATTAAAGACGTATACTATAAAATATAATGCTAATGGTGGAAGTGGTGCGCCTAGTAATCAAGTAAAAGAACATAATAAAAACATAACTTTAAGTACTAGTAAACCCACTAGAACAGGATATACGTTTGTTAATTGGAATACTAGTAGTGCTGGTAATGGAACTTCATATTCTACTGGTGCAACATATTCTGGTAATAGTGATATAACTATGTATGCTCAGTGGCGTAGAAATAGAGTAATAATAAACTTTAGTGTTAATGGTGGTACCTTGATATCTACGGCAGCATATTCAGTAGATGCAAATGGTATAGTTACTAAAAATGGTAGTAATTTACATTCAATGTATTATAATGATACTATTATGTCTACTGGATTACCTAATTATAATAATTCAAGTTATTTAAATATTATGCGAAATGGTTATGAAGGTGTAAGTGGAGCAGAATGGAAATGTTTAAGTGGAAACTGTACTAAGCAAACATATAGTCAAGATACAAATACATATAAAGCTAGTGATTTCTGTGATGCTAGTAAAACTGATTGTACAATAACGCTTGGAGTTAATTGGACTGAAGTTAGTACAAAAACAATGTATATAAATGCTAATATTGGTTTAAATTGCCGTAGTGGTTCAGGAACAAGTTACTCTATAGTTACAGCTTATGCCTGCGGTGTACCAGTTAAAGTAAGAACTAAGCTAGTTAATGATTGGTGGTATGAGGTTGATGATAAATGCTACATGTCAAAAGGTGGAACAGGTTCAGATGGTAACTGGAAAGATTATTTGGTTGATAGTAGAAGTAAATTAACTTGTCCAACCAGTTCTGGCGGTTCTGGAGGCTCAGGCGGTGATTCTAGTGAAGGAAAATTGTTAAATTGTACTTGTAATGAAGATGCTGATTGTGGTGTTGCAGGAGGTAATTTAATTAATTTATATTGTGATACAAATATGAAGAGTGGAAAAACAGAAAAAGAAGGAAAATATATGTGTGCTTGGAAAAATAAATACAAACCAAATGTTACACATTGGTGTTGGACTCGATAAAAAGACAAATATTTAATTATAATAAAAAACTACTTAAAAAAAATTAATAGAAAGTAAGAAAACAAGTAAATATTAAAATACTTGTTTTTTTATACAAATTTTTCTTATTGTTTAAGCAAGCAAGAAATGCATTATATTTCAGTTATAAAATATCTTGCTCTTTTTTACCTTTTACTGTATAATTTAATTATGGTAGGTGATAAAGAATGAAGAAATTATCTAATAAGGGTTTTACTTTAATAGAGTTATTAGCCACAATATTAATAATAGGTTTAGTATTAGGTTTAACAACTTATGGTATTATTAGTTCAGTAGATAAGGCTAAAACTACTAGTACAACAATATCAGTAAGTGGTATAAAAGAGTCTGCACGAACATATTCAGGTGAATACACTGATGATACTTGGAAGGCTTCTAATAAATCTAATAATATATATTTTTGTACTACAATACAAGAACTTATTAATAAGGGTCTTTTAGATAAAAATGCTAAAAATGTTGAAGGTAATACAATAGGTTTAAATGATTATATAGCAGTAGTAAAAGATAAAACTACTAAAGTAATAAAAAAAGAATTTGTTTTAACACCACAAATTAGTGAGAATGAAACGGATAAAATAGAGGCATTTAATTATTGTACTGGTGGTAAAAAACCAGAAAATATAAAGAAACTCCCTACTATTAAAGGGGAAAAAACATATACTGATACTATAATTGCAGAATTTACTGATGCCGAGTTTAAAACTAAAGATGGTACTAGTAGTAATATAACAGAAAGGAAATGCAGCTATGCTAAGAGTAGAATTGATGGCGGAAATGCAGAATTTATAGAAAATAACAATACTACAATTAATGGTAATAAATGTAAGATTACAGGACTAGAATCAAATACGGGATATGACATAAGAGTATGTATGACATCAAGTAATGATTCAGAGGCATGTACTACAAAAAATATTAAAACACTAGATATAAAAGAACCTACTATAAGCATAAATGGTAATGATAGTATTAAGATAACTTATGATGATACCAATATAATAGATGAAAATGGTAATCAAAATGGTAATCATTATTTTAAATCTGATATTAATGCTACATCTAATAAAAATGTAAAGAAGTGTACATTAAGTACTATAACAAATAATTATGTTTGTGATAAAGAGACCAAGGAAATATCAATTAATTCTTGGTATAAAGTATCAGATAAAGAAGTAATACTTTCTTATACAGAGAATGGAGATTTTGATGTTACTGCTGAAACAAGAGATAAAAGTAATAATTCTAAGTCAAGTACAAAAAGTTTTAGTTCTTATATAACTATATTTAGTAGAGGAACTGCTGATACAATTGGTGGACAAACTAGTGATATTAAAAAGTTATGTTTAGCAGATAGAAATAAAAGTTGTACTATTACTTCTCCAATTATAAAAAAAGCAGGATATAGTGTAGTTGGTTGGAATACTAATAGTAGTGCTACAACAAGCAGTTGGAATGTAAATATTTCAAAATCTATAAATAAGAGTGAAACATATTATCCAATAACTAAATTGTCAACATATACCATAACATATAATAATAATAATGGAAGTGGATGTACATCAAAGACTGTTAATTATAATTCACAAATTGGTACTTTATGTACTCCAAAAAGGAAAGGCTATACTTTTATTGGATGGTATAACCCTGATTACAAAGACAAACCTTTAAATTATTATGCTGATACAAATCCAGATTTATATAATGCTTTTAATTATGATGCAGATAAATTATATAACCATTATTTAACATATGGTGTAAATGAAGGCCGAAGAGTAGCACAATATTTATCATCTGATACATATAACTATACAAAAAATATAACAGTCTATGCTGGCTGGAAGGCAAATAAAATTAAAATTAAATATAATGTTAATGGTGGTCAATTAAATACTAATAATTCTGCTTATAGTACAAGTGGATCATATGTAACATTAAACGGAAGTACAATAATAGAAGCATATAATTATGGTGATATGTTGGGTTCGAATGGTTTATATAATTATAATAATCCTGCATATATAAATATTGTAAGAAGTGGCTATAAAGCAGTTAGTGGTAAAGAATGGTATAATGATGCAAAAAATACATTTAATCAAGCAACTAGATATGATGTCAATGATTTATGTGATGCATCTAATTCAGATTGTGAAGTAACATTATATGTTAATTGGATTAAGGAAGATTCTATTAATGATTATAGATGTTCAGGTAGTGATTACTATTATATTACTACATGTGATTCTGCTTCAAGCGCTGATGCAAGATGTAACTACACATCAAAGAATAAACAAAGTACATCAGGCACTATTCTCAGAAATAATTTAACACAATGTCATAAAGTTACATTTTATGCTGATGGAGGTAAATTTAGTGATGGCACTACAGAATTCTTCTTTATGGCCACCGCAGGAGTAAGGTATACCTTTGATAGTAGTTATTATTTAACGAATATTACTATGCCAAGGATATCAAGAAGCGGCTGCTCACTATATGGTTGGTACTATTATCCAGAAAGTAAAGTCATTAGGCAGTGGTTTGATGTTGATAGTGATGAATACAATATTGAACTTAAGGCTAATTGGTATTGCCCTAGTAGTGGTGGTACTGGTGGTGGTGGTACTGGCGGTTCTCCCGTAAAACCATGTGGCTATTGTACTAAAGATAGTCAATGTAGTGCTAGTAATTCATGTGGTGCTGCATGCGTAAATAACCAGTGTAGAGTATATCAGCAAAAGCCAAATGGTAGTTGTACAGGAACTTATGATGCATGTAATTAGAGGTGAAATATTATGAAAAAAAAGATATTAATTATACTACTATTAGTACTAGTATTTGCAATTATTTTTGTAACTATTATTTATATTACAAATAGAAATAATATAAAAATAGAAGAACTATATGGAACATGGACACTTGAAGAAAATAAAACTATATTAGATGGAAAAGAAACTTCTAATATGGTTCCATGGAGATGTGTTATTGAATTACAAAAAAATAATAATATGAAACTTTGCTACTATAATAGTGATGATAATATCGAGTGTGGCACAGTAAATTATACATATGAAGGCGGTATCTTAAATATTAAAGATAATGATTGGTATTTAAAAGGCAAATATTATGTTACTTTGGAAGATACCAATATGCTAATATTAAAACAAGAAATTTCAAAAGAGGAACAAACTATCATTTATTATAAAAGAAGCTAAAAAATATGAATTTATTTCATATTTTTTTCTTATTACTAATATATTTAAATAGAAAGAAGAGGAAAGAATATGATTAATAAGAAAAATTTATGGTTTTTAACATTATTTAGTTTAGTATTAGTATTATCTATTTATTATGTAACAATGCCTAATGAAGTATTTGATAAAGATTTATCAAATAAAGAATCAGAAACTACAAGTACAGAAATAAAAGAATCAAGTGTAGTTGCTTCTCTTAAAGTAGAAGATGATACCACAGTTAAAGAAAAAATAAATAGCTTGAAAGAAAAAATTACTGATAAAAGTGTCAGTATCGAAGAAAAAAACAATTATTTTGAAGAATTAAAATTAATAAATAAAAATTCTTCTAAAGAAGAGACAATAGAAACTAAGATAAAAGAAATGTGCAGTTGTGATAATTTTGTTAAAATAGATGGTGATAATGTAAGAGTGGTACTCGATTCAGATGATTCTAATACCTCTAAAGCTAATGAAATAATGCGACTAGTTCAAAAAGAATTTGATAATAAAATGTATATTTCAGTAAAATTTAATTAAATTAGGTTAAAATACCTCACTTTATTTTAATATAGGAATACAATAATATGAAAAGACATTGACCACCCTATGTACAAGGGAAGTGAGGTATTTATGAGTAAAGGTATATTAACCAAAAGAGAAAAAGAAGTATTTTCGTTACTAGTGGATAATAAAAGTACGAAAGAAATAGCTGATATTTTAAATATTAGTGAGAAGACAGTTAGAAATCATATTTCTAATACTATGCAAAAACTATCTGTAAAAGGAAGAGCACAAGCGGTGGTAGAACTAATTAGGCTTGGTGAAATATCATTATAAGCACAAATTGTGCTTTTTTCTTTTTCTCATGTAATTTATTTACTAATTAACACATATATTTTACTAGGTGATAGGTTTATGTTAAAAAGAATGTCTATTAAAAAAATAATGGTATCTACTGCAGCAGTTTTACTGCTGCTAATAATATATTTAATACCAGATAATAGAAAAGAAATAGAATTAAAAAACAAAGATATTGAATATACTTATAATAATATTACTGACACAATATATTTAATAGATAAAAATGATTATGTAGCAAGAACAAATATTGTTAGTTGTAATTGTAATGATATAGATAAAGCTAAAGATCTATTAGATAGTCTTACTATTGGAGGAAAAAAATCAAATATTATTCCTAATGGCTTCAGGAGTATTATACCACCAGATACTAGTATACTTAATATAGAATTAAAAGATAAAATATTAACAATAGATTTTTCAAAAGAATTTCTTGATGTATCAGAAGTAGAAGAAGAAAAGATGATTGAATCAATAATTTATACTTTAACTAGTATCAAAGGTATAGATAAAATAATAATTAAAGTAGAAGGAAATATATTAACAAATCTTCCACATAGCAAAAAAATAATTCCTTCAGTATTAGATAGAAGTTATGGTATAAATAAAGAATATGAATTAACAACGATTAATAATATTGATTCATATACGGTATATTATGTAAATAAATATAACGATAGTAATTATTATGTACCAGTAACTAAATATATAAATAAAGAGGAAATAGAACCGGTAAAAGTAATAATTAAAGAATTAAGTAGTTCTCCAATATATGAAACAAATTTAATGAGTCATTTAAATGCCGGTGTAGTATTAAATGACTATGAATTAGAAGGTAATAATTTAAAATTAAATTTCAATGAACTATTATTAAGTGATCCAGATAGTAACAAAATACTTGAAGAAGTTATATACACAATAGGACTTTCTATGAATGATATATATAATAATTTAGAAACAGTATCTTTTTATGTTAATAATAATGAGGTATATGCTTTAACATTAAGTGATTTGAAATAAAAAATATTTTCTTTCAATTGACTAATAAACTTCAAAATGATATACTTAAATAGAAAGAGTAGGAGATATCTATGAAGGAAAATAAAAAAATTAAAATAATTGGAACTATTATTGGTATAGTACTATTTGTTATATTGATCGCAGGATTTACTTTTGCTTGGTTTACTTGGGAAAGTAGTAGAATAAATATAAGTGGTAATACAGCTTGTTTTAATATTAATTATACCGAAGGTAATTTAGTTACTGATGATATGCTACTTGTAGATGCTAATAAATTAATATCTAATAATAAGATTACAATAAAAAGAGGAATGGCTGTAACTAATTTAAGTGCTAGCAAAGATCCAAAATGCACAAAAGTAAAAGCCAAATTATCCATTCAATTAAATGCAGATTTAATACCAAGCATATATAATGCTTCGGGTAGTTGTTCTGGAGCACTAAATTATGTAGTAGCAAGTTATGATGCATCCCTATTTTCTGGAGTTGATGCAAGAACGCTAGAAAATATGACTTTTGATATTTTAGCTACAGATACTATTCCAAGTTCTGGTAGTAGAACTGTCTATGAAAAAGCACTTGCTGATGATGGTACAAGACAAGATTATCTAATAATATTTTATATAGATGGAAATAAAGCTAATGATGATATTGATAGTAAAAATATTATTGTTAAAGCTAATGTGACTGCTGTTCAAACTAATTAAAAAAAATACTAGAATAATAAACTCTAGTATTTTTTAATTACTCCAAAATAGGTGAAAAGTAAAATAAAAAAGCCTTATTTTATAAGGCTTTAATATTTAAAGTGGTGTCCTGGTGGAGATTCGAACTCCAGACCGATCGCTTAGAAGGCGATTG
>OGZK01003703.1_pt1 | contig 11635 bp, 11 predicted proteins | sample 1576791 | NCBI WGS metagenome assembly OGZK01 (sample SAMEA3541556, study PRJEB24748) | human gut metagenome | biome: human gut; feature: human-associated habitat; material: faeces | place: China | collected 2012
ATCACGGAGGCCAAAGCCATGGCCGACTACCTCACGGCGCACGGCATCGACAGCGCGCGCATCGTGCAGGAGGATCAGTCGCGCACCACGCGCGAGAACCTGGAAAATTCGTTCGCCATCCTCCGCGCGCGGGGGTACGACCCGGCGAACGGCGTCGGCATCGTGACGAGCGAATACCACCTCTACCGCGCCAAACGCATGGTGCGGGCACTGGGCGCAGAGCCCGTCGGCATCGCTGCCGAGACGACGCTGCCGACCATGCGCGTCAATTACTTCATCCGGGAGGCCTTTGCCGCCGCGTATATGCAGCTGGCCGGCACCCTGTACTGAGAGGTGCCCTATGGAAAAAGTCAACGTATACGACTGGGACAAGACCATCTTCCCTGTGGACAGCACAGTGGCGTTCGTGCGCTGGTGTCTGCGGCGGTATCCCGGTGTGATCCGGGCGCTTTTGGGCACGCTGGTCCTGCTGCCGGGCTACTGGCTCGGCAAGGTGAGCAAGACGGCCATCAAGGAGCGGATGTACGGCTTTCTGCGCCGCGTGCCCGATGTGGACGCGGAGCTGGAGGCGTTCTGGGCGCAGAATTTTGCGCGCGTAAACCCGTGGTATCTTGCGCAGCAGCGACCGGACGACATCATTATCTCCGCCTCGCCGGAGTTTCTCGTGCGCATTCCGGCGCAGAAGCTCGGCGTGCGGCTGCTGGCCTCGCGCGTGGATAAACACACCGGCAAGACCGACGGCGAAAACTGCCACGGCGCGGAAAAGGTCCGCCGCCTGCACGAGGCTTATCCCGACGTCGAGATCGCGGAGTTTTACTCCGATTCCCGCAGCGACAGTCCGCTCGCGGAGCTGGCCGAGCACGCCTACCTCGTGCACGGACAGACCCGCACGCCCTGGTAAGGGCAGAAAGGAGAACGCCTATGTATTCCGCATCCGATTACCGCGGCATGGCCCGCCGCGCGCTGAAAAATTACTGGTGGCTCGCCGTCGGCGTGACGCTGCTGGCGAGCATCCTCGGCGGGACGAGCAGCAGCTTCACCCCGTCATTTAGCCTCACCGTCAACGGGGACGACCTGACGCAGTACTATCCCGAGGCCCTGCGCCACGCGCTGCAGGTGTTTCTCCCCGTGTCCGGAGTGATCTCGCTGGTGCAGTTCGTCATCGGCGGCAGCGTCTCCATCGGCCACAACCGCTTCTGCCTGAAGCTGGTCGACGGCGAGCAGGCACAGTTTGAGGATCTGTTTTCCGGCTTTGACATCTTCGGCAACGCCTTCGTGCTCAACCTGCTCATCACGCTCAAGGTGATCGCATGGTCGCTGCTGTTTGTCATTCCCGGCATCGTCGCCGCCTACCGCTACTCCATGGCGACGTACATCATGGCCGAAAATCCGGGCATGCAGGCCACGGAGGCCATCGAGCGCTCCAAGGCGCTCATGGACGGGCGCAAGGGCGACCTGTTCTGCCTTGACCTGAGCTTTATCGGCTGGGCGCTGCTGGCCACGCTGACCGCCGGCATCGGCTATCTCTGGCTCACGCCGTATATGACCGTGTCGCGCGCCGCGTTCTACCGCAGCCTGCCGCGCAGCATGGGCGACCGTGCCCCCAACGGCTGGCAGCCGAACCCTGGCCCGCAGCCGGGCGGCGACTGGTACAGCCAGAACTGAACACAAAAACATATCCCCGGCAGCATGGCTGCCGGGGATATCTGCATCTTCAGACAAAATAGCCCGCATTCTCCCGCACCGGGCAGGACGCGAAGAGCTGGCGCACCGCGCTCTCGTACTCTATCATGTCCTGCGCCTTGCGGATGCGGCGCAGCGGCCGCTCGGCATCCGCGAAGCTGCAGCCGAGATAGCGCCACGCCTCCTTCATGCGAAACAGCAGCGCGCGCCGGTCGGGAATGCGCGCGCTCGTGGCCGCATAGAGCCGGTCATGAAACGCCTGAAACTGCGCCGCCGTCGGCTCGACACCCGTGCGCAGCTGGCCGATAAGGCCGGGGTTGGCGGCCAGCCCGCGGCCGAGCATGATGCGCTCCACCGTCGGAAAGCGCGCCTGAAACGCGCGCACGGCCGGAGCGTCGAACAAATCGCCGTTGTAGCACACCGGGGCGCGGCTGTGCGCGAGCGCGTAGGCAAACATGTCGAGATCCGGGTGGCCGTGATACTGGTCGGCCTGCACGCGCGGGTGCACGATCAGCTCGCAGATCGGGTAGTCATTATACAGCTCCAGCAGCGCGGGGAATGTCTCCGCCGTCGTCTTGCCGAGCCGCGTCTTGACCGACACCGGCAGCGGACAGGCGGCAAACACGGCGTCGAAAAACCGCCGCAGCAGATTCGGCTCCGTGAGCAGACCTGCGCCCTTTTTCTTCACCGTGACGGTGTTCGACGGGCAGCCGAGGTTGAAGTTCACCTCGTCGTAGCCCATATCAGCGAGCTGCCCCGCCATCCAGAGAAAGTCCTCGGCGCAGTGGCCCATGAGCTGCGGCACGACACGGATACCCGCGTTGTGCGCAGGCTCGATCTCGCGCAGCTCGCGCGGGGAAAACGTGCGGTTCGCCGTCGGCGAGAGAAACGGCGTATAGTAGCTGTCCGCCGCGGGGAACGTCTGCCGCTGCGCCTGCCGGAACAGGTCGCCGGTCACGCCCTCCATCGGCGCGCAGAGATACTGCATGGTCATCACCTCATCATCCGGCCCATGATAGCGGAAAATCCACCCCGCGTCAAGCTTTACAAACCCGCCGCCGTCAGGTATGATAAAGGGTACACGCATCCAAGGGAGGGGTTACATGGGATATCAAAGCGATCTGGAGATCGCCCAGCGCTGCACGATGCAGCCGATCTGTGACATTGCACGCACCGTCGGCATCGACGATGCTGATATAGAGCCGTATGGCCGCCATAAGGCGAAGGTGGCCCTGTCCGTGCTCGGGCAGCCGCCGCGCGGAAAAGGCAAACTGATCCTCGTCACGGCCATCACGCCCACGCCCGCCGGCGAGGGCAAGACGACCACGACCATCGGTCTGGCCGACGCGCTGCGCCGCATCGGGAAGGACGCGGCCGTCGCGCTGCGCGAGCCGTCGCTCGGCCCGGTGTTCGGGCGCAAGGGCGGCGCGACCGGCGGCGGCTACGCGCAGATCGTGCCGATGGAGGACATCGACCTGCACTTCACCGGCGACTTTCACGCCATCGGCGCGGCGAACAACCTGCTCGCCGCCATGCTCGACAACCACATCCAGCAGGGCAACGCCCTCGGCATCGACCCGCGGCGCATCACGTGGCGGCGCTGCGTGGACATGAACGACCGGCAGCTGCGCTGCATCGTCGGCGGGCTCGGCGGCAGGGCCAACGGCGTGCCGCACGAGGACGGCTTTGACATCACGGCCGCCAGCGAGATTATGGCCGTGCTCTGCCTGGCAGAGTCCATGGCCGATCTGAAGGCGCGGCTGGGCCGCATCATCGTGGGCTACACGTATGACGGCCGGCCCGTCACGGCGCGCGACCTCAAGGCCGTGGGCGCAATGGCGGCGCTGCTGCGCGACGCGCTCAAGCCCAACCTCGTGCAGACGCTCGAGGGCACGCCGGCGTTCGTGCATGGCGGGCCGTTTGCCAACATCGCGCACGGGTGCAACAGCGTGCTCGCCACACGCATGGCCATGCACCGCTGCGACTACGCCGTGACGGAGGCCGGCTTCGGCGCGGATCTCGGCGCGGAGAAGTTTCTGGACATCAAGTGCCGGCTCGCCGGGCTGCGGCCGGACGCCGCCGTCGTGGTGGCGACGGTGCGCGCGCTGAAAATGCACGGCGGTCTGGCGCTGAATGAACTCGGCACGGAGGATCTCGGCGCGCTGCGCCGCGGCGTGCCGAACCTGCTGCACCATGTGCGCTGCATCCGCGACACGTTCGGCCTGCCGTGCGTCGTGGCCATCAACCGCTTCCCCACCGACACCGACCGCGAGATCGCACTGCTGACGGAGCTGTGCGGGCAGCTGGGCGTCCGCGTCGTGCTGTCCACCGTCTGGGCCGACGGCGGCCGCGGCGGCGAGGCGCTCGCGCGCGAGGTCGTGCGCCTGTGCGAAACGGAGAACCGCTTCCGCTTTGCCTACGAGCTCGACGCACCGGTCGAGAAAAAGATCACGGCTGTCGTGCGCCGGGTCTACGGCGGCGCGGGCGCGGAGATCCTGCCCGCCGCGCGCAGACAGATCCGCGAGCTGGAGGCACTCGGCTTCGGCGGCCTGCCGGTGTGCATCGCCAAGACGCAGGCGAGCCTGTCGGACGACCCTACGCTGCTCGGCGCGCCCGCGGGCTTCACCGTGACCGTGCGCAGCGTGACCGTGTCCGCTGGGGCGGGCTTTCTCGTCGCGCTCACGGGCGACGTGCTCACGATGCCCGGCCTGCCGAAAGTCCCGGCCGCCGAAAATATCGACGTCGATGACGACGGCCGCATCACCGGCCTGTTTTGAGCGTTTGCGCCCGCACACCGTTTCGTGTGCGGGCGTTTTTTCTGCGCATGGGCAGAAGTTATGTAAACCAATCGGCGCATACCGCGCACCCTCTGCTCATAGGATGAAGGCAGAAAGCCGGAGGTGGTGCAATGTACAAAGTGCGGCAAGCCGTCAGAAAACACCGGAAACTGCTGAGCGTGTGCGCGATGGTGCTGGCCATCGCGCTCATGTTCTGGGCGGTCAACAGCCCCGCGATCGTGGGCGTGAGCGCGGCCAAGCGCGTGCTGCCCATCTACAGCGTGCAGCGCGACGACCGCGTCGTGAGTCTGTCATTCGACGCGGCCTGGGGCAACGAGGACACGCAGATGCTCATCGACATCCTCAACAAGTACAACGTCCACGCGACCTTCTTCGTCGTGGGCGAATGGGTGGACAAATATCCGGAGTCGGTCAAGGCGCTCGCGGACGCGGGCAATGAGGTCATGAACCACTCGTCCACGCACCCGCACATGGCGCAGCTGAGCGCCGAGCAGATCCAGACGGAGGTCAACACCTGCGCCGATAAAATTGAGGCCGTCACCGGTACGCGGCCGACGCTGTTTCGCTGTCCCTACGGGGAGTACAACGACACGGTCGTGAGCACCATCAACGGCCTGGGCATGCACGTCATCCAGTGGGACGTCGATTCCCTCGACTGGAAGGGCCTGAGCAGCGACGAGATCACCTCGCGCGTGCTCACGCGCGTGCAGCCGGGCAGCATCGTGCTGTTCCACAACGCGGCCGAGCACACGCCGGAGGCATTGGCCGGGATCATTGAGGCGCTCATCGCCGACGGGTATTCCATCATCCCGATCTCGCAGATGATCCTCCCCGGCGACACGAGCATCGACCCCAACGGCCGCCAGTGCCCGGCGACTGCGGGCGAGGGCGCATAGGGCGCGCAGGGAAAGCGGGGCATGATCCCCGCTTTCGTTGCATTTTGCGCGCGAAAACGTTATAATGGAGAAAAAATCACCGCCCACGGGGCGGTTTGGGAGTAATATCTATGGAAAATTTCCAGAAAATCGCCGTGCTCATCGACGCGGACAACACGCAGCTGTCCAAGCTGGAGGCCGTGCTGCACGAGGTGTCGGCCTACGGCCGCATCGTCGTGAAAAAAGCCTACGGCAACTGGCGCAAGGACTCGCTGAAAAACTGGGAGCCGGAGCTCAAGCGCCTCGCCATCCGCGCCGAGCAGCAGTTTGACTACGTTGCCGGCAAAAACACAACCGACATCGCCATGGTCATCGGAGCCATGGATCTGCTGCACAACAATATGTATGACGCGCTCGTGCTCGTGTCGAGCGACAGCGATTTCACGCCGCTGGCCATCCGTCTGCGCGAGTCGGGTCTGTACATCATCGGCGCCGGCGTGACGACGACGCCGGAGTCATTCAAAAATGCGTGCGACGACTTCATCCTCATCGACTACCTGTCCAAGGCGGACGAAAAGCCGGCAGCCGCCGAGCACGCCGCAGAGCCCGCGGCCAAAAAGCCCGCCCGCAAGACGAAAAAGACCACCCGCAGCACGAAAAAGCCCGCTGCCGAAGCTGCGCCTTCCGCCGAGCCGGAGCCGACGCCGGAACCCGAACCCGAGCCGGAACCGAAAAAGCCCAATATCGGCGAGATCCACAACCTGCTGCACATCGCGTCCGAGAAGTATCAGGACGCCGACGGCTTTGTCAACGTCAGCTCCTCGGGGCTGTACATCAAGCGCGTCAAGCCCGATTTCAACGTGCGCGCCTACGGCTACAGCAAGCTGCCGGAGCTGCTGGCCGCCTTCCCGAACAAGTATCAGATCAAGCGCTATGAGGGCAAGGGCGGCGCGACGATCATCGCCTATAAATGCCTGTAATATCAAGCATTGCAAAGTCTGATAAGAACCCGCTCAGATTTGCGAAAAGCCCTTGACTTTTGCTTTCGAGCGCGCTAAAATTCCTCTCCTGTTGGGGAAGGACACCACCGCGAAGCAACCCTCTTTCTTCGATGCCTCTGCGTCGGCACTCCCCGCAAATTTCAAGAAAGAAGGTCTTTCCATGACTGCTCAAATCCTTGCGGCTGTCATCTTCGTCGGCATGTTCGCGCTCATCATCATGGACAAATTCGAGCGCCAGTATGTCACCCTTGGCAGTGCAGCCCTCGTGCTCGTGGTCGTGTTCGGCATCTGCATGCACAGCTGGGACGCGATCAAAAATGCTCTGAACCTCGGTGCGATCTTCCGCGCTGACTTCTGGTATGGCGCTTCGGAGAGCGCAAGCTCCGGCGTCAACTGGTCGACCATCTTCTTCATCACCGGTATGATGATTATGGTCGAGGGCCTCGGCAAATCCGGCTTCTTCCGCTGGCTGTGCCTGTCGCTGGCAAAGCTCGCGCACTACCACGTCGTGCCGCTGCTGCTGTGCTTCATGGCCATGTCCGCGTTTCTGGCCATGTTCATCGACAGCATCACGGTCGTGCTGTTTCTCGCGACCGTCACGCTGGAGCTGGCGCAGATCCTGCGCTTTGACCCCATTCCGATGATCCTGTCGGAGGTCTTCTGCGCCAACCTCGGCGGTGCCGCCACCATGTGCGGCGATCCCCCCAACATCATCATCGGCACTGCGCTCGGCTATACCTTCACGGACTTCATTGAAAACACCGGCGTCATCATCGGCATCTGCTTTGTGTTCGTGCTGATCTTCTTCTGGCTGTGCTTCCGCAAGCCGCTCAAGGCGAGCGAGGCCGCCCGCCCGGCCGACGCCGTCTGCCCCGCTCCGGCGACCGCCATCGCCAACCGCAAGGCGTTCGTCGCGGATGTGATCGTGTTTCTCATCGCGGTCGCGCTGCTCGTGACGCACGCGCAGACCGGCCTGACCGTCTCGTGCATCGGCGTCATCGTCGCGTGCCTGACGCTGCTCGTGACCGTGTTTACCAACGGCGGCGCTGCGGTCAAGGAAGTCCTCCGCGGTGTGGACTACAAGACGCTGCTGTTTTTCATCGGCCTGTTCATCTCCGTCGCGGGCCTGGAGCAGACCGGCGTGCTCAAGCTCATCGCGCAGTTCATCTCCAACATCAGCGGCGGCAGCATCAAGGTCGTCATCCTCATCATTCTGCTGCTGTCGGCCGTGTGCAGCGCACTGATCGACAACATTCCGTTCGCGGCCACCATGGTCCCGGTCGTGCAGTCCATCGCGGCGACGCAGGGCATGGATCTGTCCGTGCTCGCCTGGGCGCTGTCGCTCGGCACCGACCTCGGCGGCAACGCCACGCCCATCGGCGCGTCGGCCAACGTCGTGGCCACGTCCGTGTCGGCCAAGAGTGGTCACCCCATCAGCTGGGGCAAATACTGCAAATACTGCGTCCCGGCCACCGTGCTGGTCATTGCGGTCTCGCTGGGATGCCTGTTCCTGAGATACCTGTAATTTTACATCAGAAAGGCGGTAACGCATCGTGAAACAGATCATCGTGACCGTCGGCCGTGAACACGGCAGCGGCGGCAAGTACATCGCCGAACAGATCGCGAAGCAGCTCGGCATCGCGTTTTATGATAAGGAGCTGCTGCTCGACAGCGTCTTTAACGCCGAGGACGCCGCGCGCTATGACGAAAAGCCCGTGCACCTGCTGTGGTCGCGCCGCATCGGCGAGAACTTCAACGCGCCGGAGGATGCACTCGCACACGAGACGTTCGACTACATTCAGAAGCTGGCGGACAGCGGCGAGTCGTTCGTCGTGCTCGGCCGCTGCTCAGACTTCATCCTGCGCAGCAATCCGAACGCCGTGCACCTGTTCATCGCCGGCAAGCCCGACCAGAAGCGCCAGCGGCTCATGAAGGAAAAATCCCTCACGGCCGATCAGGCGGCGCTGGAAATACGCCGCGTCGACCGCGACCGCAAGGCCTACCACAACTACTACTGCGACACGAAGTGGGGCGACGCGCGCGGCTATGACCTCGTCGTCAACAGCGGCAAGCTCGGCATCGAGAAAACCGTTGACACGCTCGTGACCTACGTGCGTGCCTATCAGGCGCAGAACGAAAAATAAATAGGAAAACGCCCCGGATGCGATGCACCCGGGGCGTTTTCTGTTTTTCAGCCGCCGGTTTTCTGCGGCCAGCAGGACACCAGGATCCCTGCTAGGATCAGTGCGCCGCCGAGCAGGCCCGCAAGGCCAAAGTGCTCGTGAAAGCACACCGCGCCCAGCGCTGCCGCAAAGAAGGGATTGAGCGCACAAAACAGCGCCGCGTGGTCCGCCGTCGTCCCGCTCTGCGCGACCGGCTGGAGCGTAAAGCCAAAGCCGCTGCACACGAGCGCCAGCGCCAACACGACCAGCCACTCCGTGCCGCTGCCGGGCAGGTGCGGCGTCTCGAACAGGAACGACGCGATCAGCGCCAGCGCGCCCAGAACCCCCACCTGCACCACACCGGACAGCAGCGGATCCGCTCCGGCGTGCGTGAGCCGGTCGGTCACGAGAATGGCCGTCGAATACAAAAACGCCTCCAGAATGCAGTACCCGACGCCCGGCGTGAGCGTGAGACCGCCGCGCAGCGTCAGCAGCGCCACACCCAGCAGGCACGCCAGCGCGCCGAACAGCACACGGCACTCCGGCCAGCGGCGGCTGAGCGCCGCCTGAATGAGCGGCACGATGACGACGGCCGTGTTCGTCACGAACGACACGGTAGAGGTCTCCACGGTTTTCAGTGCCGTGAGTTCCGCCGTCATGACGCAAAAATAGATGCCGCCCATGGCAAGACCGCTCAGCAGCGTGCGCCGGTCGATCTGCAGCAGCCGCCGCCGGAACAGCGCCGCCAGAAATGCAAACGCCAGCAAAAACCGCACCGCCAGCAGCGTGAATTTGCCCATGTCCTGCAAGCCGACTTTTGTGAGCACATATGATGTGCTGCGCGCAATGATGACCGCCGCCAGCAGCAGCTCCGCCTGCGTGCGCGTCATGGTCCGGGTCTTCATCCGTATTCCTCCCGAAAATGTCTTGACGAAACGATACCACGGTTATATCATTGCGTAAAGAGACAATGTTTCAACGGTTCCTTTCGGAATCCGCAAGGACGGAGGCAGCTTATGGACACGGAAAAATGCCGCGCACTGCTGGCCGTGCTCGAGGCCGGAAGCCTCTCGGCGGCGGCGGAAAAACTGGACTATACCCCCTCCGGCCTGAGCCGGATGATGGCGGCGCTCGAGCAGGAGCTGGGCTTCCCGCTGCTGAGCCGCTCGCACAGCGGCGTGCAGCCGACGCGCGCCTGCCGGACGCTGCTGCCGACGCTGCGGGAGCTGACGCACTGGAGCGGTCTGCTCGACGCGCAAGCAGCCGAGATCCGTGGCGTCGAGACCGGCACGATCGCCGTCGGCTGCGTCTACGGGGCGTACTACGGCTGGCTCAGCCGCTGCATCGCCCGCTTTTGCGAAGTTTACCCCGGCATCGAGGTGCAGGTCCTGCAGGGCAACAGCAGCCAGCTCACGCGCGCCGTGTGCGAGCACACGGCCGACTTCTGCATCACGAGCTTCCGCGAGGGCGACTTTGACTGGATCCCGCTGTACGCCGACCCCATGGTCGCGTGGCTGCCGCCGGAGCACCCGCTGGCCGGAGGCAGGACGTTCCCGCTCGCGGCGTTTGCGACCGAGCCGACCATTGCGACCTATATGCACCAGGATACGGACAACGCGCGCGTGTTCGCCCGCGCGGGCATCACGCCGAACGTCCGCTACACGTCCGTGGACAGCCGCGCCACCTTTGCCATGGTGCAGGCCGGTCTCGGCGTGAGCCTGAACAACCAACTCATCACCCGCGGCTGGGACACGACCGGCATCGTGATCCTCCCGGTCGATCCGCCGCAGTATGCCGAGATCGGCATCGCCGCGCCCGCGCCGGAGGAGCTGTCCCCGGCGGCGAAGCGGTTTCTCGCCTTTGCCCGGCAGACCCTGCGCACGGACCCCGAGGCCGCGGAACTTGGAAAGGAGCAAGCATGAAAGTATCCGAACTCCCCTACCGGCGCGTGACGCGCGAGGAAATGACCGATGGCCTGCAGCGCGTGATCGAGCGCGTAAAGGCCGCGCAGAGCGTCGAGGAGATTCTCGCCGCGCGGGCGGAATATCTCTCGCTCACGACGGAGTACGCCACGGCGCAGTCGCTGTCGTACATGCGCTATACGATCAACACCGTAGACCCGTTTTATCTGGCGGAAAAGGACTACTACGACGAGATCGGCCCGGAGGTCGAAAATCTCGCGCTGCAGTACACCTCCGCCGTGCTCGACAGCCCGTTTCGGAAAGAACTCGAGACGGCGCTCTCGCCGATCCTGCTGCGCAGCATGGAGCTGCAGCGGCGGAGCATGTCACCGGAGATCATCGACGACATGGTCGAGGAGAACAAGCTCGTGAGCGAATACGCCCAGCTCATGGCGGGCATGCTCTTCCCCTTCCGGGGCGAGAAGCTGCCGCGGCCGATGCTGATGAAATACGCCCGCAGCGCCGACCGCGCCACGCGCAGGGCGTGCTACGAAGCGCTCGGCACAACGCTGGAAGCGCACAGCGCGCAGCTCGACGATATCTTTGACCGGCTCGTGCACGTGCGCGACCGGATGGCCAAAAAGATGGGCTATCAAAACTTCATCGAGCTCGGCTACTGCCGCATGGAGCGCATGTGCTACGACGTGCAGGCCGTTCAGACCTTCCGCGAGAACATCGTGCGCGACATCGTGCCGGTCGTGTCCCGACTGCGGCTGGAAAACGCGAAGCGGCTCGGCATCGACACGTTCCGGCTCTACGACAACGAATTTTTCACCCCCGGCGGCGACCCGACGCCCTGCGGCAAGGACGACCTGTTTGCGGCGGCGCAGAAGATGTACGATGCCATGGGCGACGTGCCGGGCGCATTTTTCCGCATGATGTGCGAAAACGAAGCCTTTGACGTGGAGTCCCGCCCAAACAAATGGGGCGGCGGCTACTGCACGGAGTTCCCGAAGTTCCGGCAGCCGTTCATCCTCGCAAACTTCAACGGCACGTCCGGCGATGTGGACGTCGTGACGCACGAGGCCGGCCACGCGCTCAACGCCTATCTGATCGCGGACAATCGCTTCGCGCTGGAGCTCGGCTGCGGCGGCATGGAGACCGCCGAGACGCACTCGATGAGCATGGAGTTTTTCGCCTGGCCGTATCTCGACG
>OGZK01003706.1_pt1 | contig 11628 bp, 5 predicted proteins | sample 1576791 | NCBI WGS metagenome assembly OGZK01 (sample SAMEA3541556, study PRJEB24748) | human gut metagenome | biome: human gut; feature: human-associated habitat; material: faeces | place: China | collected 2012
TTGCTGTTAGCGTCATCAACGACCTGATTTGCAAGCTTCTTGGCATCTTCGTCCATCTTTCTTGCATTTTCCTTAGCCTGAGTAACGATAGTGCTTGCAGTTCTCTGAGCCTCAACGAATACGTTGGTGAGGTCCATAGCGCTGTTCTCGGCAGAGGAAGCAGCAGCTGCCTTGTTCTTAGCCTCAACAAGCTCGTTTTCCATATCGGCGAGCTTCTTCTTCAGCTCTTCGATCTCCTTATCCTTCTCAGCGGACTCATCTTCGCAGTTCTTGAGCTGATTCTTGAGAGAGTCATTGCTGGTCTGGAGCTCGGTGATCTTAGCCTTATCGGAAGCCAGGAGCTGCTCATACTTTTCCTTGTCTTCCATGTTTCCGCCGCTGTTTTCAAGAAGCGCCTTCTTTTCTTCAAGCTCGTTTTCAAGAGTATATATCTTTGTATTGAGCTGATCTACATAAGCAAGTACGTCTTTTTTATCAAATCCGCCGAAATTGACTGTTTTGAGGAATCCGGTTCCGTCCATGATAAAATACCTCCAAAAATAAATAGAAAAATTGCGAGTCTGACGGTAGATTAACCTCAGCCCGTCTTAATACACCTATTATAACACATTGTTCAAATTACAGCAACCAATTTTGACAAAAAAATGTGCATAAACTTATGTTGCGAATTTTGTTATCAATTACAAGTATACATAAACTTTGACACGATTACACTGCAATATATACAAAAAGGTGCGAAAGGCCGCCGAAATATTTACATATGATACAATAAAAACGATAGAAAAAACACATTCGGATATGTTATATTATATTTGTAGCTTACAATAGGCTGTTGGAGTCGGAGGAGTATATGGAAAATTGTAATGAGTTTTGCAGGGAGATAGATGTATCCACCAGGAAGTCCATGTTCCGTTCGCTGTTTCGTGTATGGGCTGCGGCGGCGACTGCGGCTCTGGTGATGTACCTGGCCATACCGTATGTGGATATCTGGGCGTTTCTCTGGAAATAAGTTTGCAGAGTTGTATGATGTGCTGTATAGCTCCGCTAAAATCGTGGCTTTGATTGTGATATTTTACAAAACTCGATTTTTTTGATAAAAAGCCTTGACTTTTAGCGAATAATAGCGTATAATAAACAAGTCGCTTGAAACTGAAACAAAAACAAACGACAAAAAGAATATGGCGGTATAGCTCAGTTGGCTAGAGCACTTGGTTCATACCCAGGGGGTCGTAGGTTCAAGTCCCACTGCCGCTACCAGACAGGCTGCTGAAATATCGGCAGCTTTGTTGGCCCGTTGGTCAAGAGGTTAAGACGACGCCCTTTCACGGCGTAATCATGGGTTCAATTCCCGTACGGGTCACCAACTACCAGTAAAAGTCACGCAGACAAGACGTTTGCGTGACTTTTTTTGTTTTTAACTAACCCGCTTTTATACTGATTATAGATCTTAGCAAAAAATCCGCAGCAAGCTAAAAAATATCCTGCTGCGGATTCTTTTGCCATACACCTCTCGTTTCCATTGATCTCAATATCAAGGTTAGTTTTGACACCTCATAACATATTGAACAAATACGCACATAATCAAATAGTCATATCATTTGCAATGCGGACAATACATTGTATTATCCGCCGAATATGACACTCATACCCGGCGGTGTTATTTTTCCGTTGATTATGGGTCAAGGAATCTTTTTGTTCTGCGTACTAATATTGGTTACAAAAAATCCAAACTTTTTATGAAATCCTATTGCAAAATCTCTGAAAGTATGATATAATATAATCAAACGATTGTTTATTTAAAGGCGGAAACGATAATTGCGTACTGTTAATGAAGAAGCCAGACAGGCAAAGAAAATCGAACTGATGGAAAAATGTTATGACTGTTATGCGGAGAACGGTTTATCCGGCGTTGGGATAAAAACGATCGCAAAGGCGTGCGGGTGCAATGCAGCTACACTGTATCTGTATTTTGAAAATCTCGACGACTTGATAATCAAATCCACCGCATACTGTATGGCAAAGGTCGAGGACGATTTTATGGCGAAAGCCCCTGCCGACCCAAAAGATGTTATTCGCTTTATTGAGGAGATCCCATACTGGACGGCGAAAGAGCATGGCAAGAAGTATCGGCTGATGTATCAGGTCTATACGCACCCGAAATTTATCGAACACGGAAAGAAGTTTTTCGAGGGCGTAAACGAACGGTACACCGAGTACGCTAAGCAGCTTGAGCCGAAGATAGGCATTCCCCATACAGTCATTACACCGCTCATTTTTATTTTCGTCCGTGCCTGCGTACACTACGCAATGTTTGAGGACGAATACTATTTAAAAAGCCAGATGGAGGTCTTAAAGCAGACGGTTTCTCTGTTTATCGAAAAATACAGCAAATTATCCGAAGGAGGAAATGAGAAATGAAAAAACAAATAAAAAGAATAACCGCTGTTGCTGCTGCGGCGGCTCTTGCAATATCCTTTACATTCCCCGCAGAGCTGGGGCTTGCAGACCTTGGTGTCGGCGGCAATGCTATTGCGGCAAGTGCGGCAAGCAGCGGTAATTGCGGTGATAGTGGCAGCAATGTAACATGGTTACTTGATGACAACGGCACACTGACTATTTCAGGCTCGGGTAAAATAGAGGATTATCGATCAGATATTGATCAACCATGGTATAGCAACCGTTCGGATATTACTTCAGTGGTGATTGAACCGGGAGTTACTTCCATTGGATCGCTGGCTTTTTATAAATGTTCCAATCTTACAAGCATAACTATCCCGAGCGGTCTTACTTCCATTGGAGAGATGGCTTTTTTTAATTGTTCCGCTCTTACAAGCGTAACTATCCCGAACGGCGTTATTTCCATTGGAAATTTTGCTTTTGGAAGTTGTACCGGACTTAAAAGCATAACTATCCCGAGCAGCGTTACTTCCATCGAAAATAATATTTTTCAAGATTGTACCGGACTTACAAACATAACTGTTGACAGCAGCAATCCTTCCTTTTGCTCGGAAAGCGGCGTACTGTTTAATAAAGATAAAACAACACTTATATATTGGCCACGCGGGAAAACCGGCAGCTACACTATCCCGGACGGGGTTACTGCCATTGGAGATTATGCTTTTTATTATTGTTCCGGACTTACAAGCGTAACTATCCCGAGCAGCGTTACTTCCATTGGAGAAAACGCTTTTCAACATTGTACCGGACTTACAAGCATAACTATCCCGAACAGCGTTACTTCCATTGTAAATCTTGCTTTTTGGGATTGTGACAGTCTTACAATAGTTTATATTCCGAGCGGAGTAAATTTCGTTCCGGACAAATCAGGTCTCACCGGCGATTTTATTTCCCAAACAGCCACAAAAATAACCTATACCGTTGACAGCAGCAATAATGTCAAAATAACAGACATTAGTCTTTCCTCAGGGAATACGGTTGATATTCCTCTAACAATCGACGGCAAAACGGTAATAGCCGTTGATGAGGATCATCGGCACAAAGTCGGTAATCATACTTGTGTAACCAACACCACACCTACTTGTATAAAAAAGGCAACTTGCGGTATTTGCGGACAAGATTATTATGGTGACCACGACCTTTCCCATCACGATGCAGTACCCCCTACTTGTACAACAGACGGAAACGTAGAATATTGGGAATGCTCCCTATGCCAAAAGGATTTCTCCGATGATAAAGGAACTGCTGAAATAACAGATATTGTTAAGTCTGCACTCGGTCATTCGCTTATCAAGACAGATGAAAAGGCTCCCACCTGTACCGATGACGGAAACAGAGCATATTGGACTTGCACGGAATGCAGAAATATATTCTCTGATGACGCAGGTTTAAATCCAACCACACTTGCCGATGTGACTGTCTCCGCAACAGGTCACACCTGGTCAAACGATTGGAGTTCTGATGGAACAGGACACTGGCATGACTGCACTAACGCAAATTGTCCCATTACCGAAAATAATCAGAAAGACGGTTATGCTGTCCACACTCCCGGAAACGATGCAACAGAAACAACACCTCAGACCTGTGACGTATGCGGATATGAGTTAGCTCCTGCGCTCGGACATATTCACGCAAACCACCTTACATTTATTGCAGAGGTTCCCGAAACCTGCACCGCAGACGGAGTAAAGGAACATTATGAGTGCGAATGCGGAAAGCTTTTCGCAGACGATCAGGCGGCAACAGAAGTTACTCTTGAAAGTCTGAAAATTGCAGCTCACCACACTTACGGAACGGACTGGGAAAGCGATAATGACGATGATCACTATCACGTTTGCTCCGTGTGCAGTGATAAAGCAGATGTTACTCCTCATAGCTATGATAACGGAGTGATAACCACTCCTGCAACAGAAACCACAGAGGGCGTAAAGACCTACACTTGCTCCGTATGCCATCATACAAAGACGGAAACTGTTCCAAAGCTCAGCCACACTCACAGCCTTTCCGTGGATTATTCCAAGGACGAAACAGGACATTGGCACACCTGCTCGGGCTGTACCGAAAAGGTGGATTTTGAAGCACATACAGAGGACAGCGGTACAGTGACCGTTCAGCCTACAGAAACCACAGAGGGCATAAGAGTATATTCCTGCACCGTATGCGGATATGTTATCAGAACGGAAACCGTTCCTGCACTTAATTCCGAACATACCCACAGCTACGGTACAGCTTGGAAATATGACAGCACAAACCATTGGCACGAATGCTCCTGCGGAGAAAAGACTGATATTTCACAGCACATCTCCAACGGCGGAGTAATTACTGTTCCGCCTACGGCAACCACAGCGGGCGTAAGAGTATATTCCTGCTACATATGCGGATATGCTTTCAGAACAGAAACCATTCCTGCAACGGGATATGATTACTATCCCACATATCCAAACTATCCTGCATATCCGACTTACCCCACATATCCCGTATTTTTAACACCCAGCGTATTCACCGAAGATCTGACCGTTAATGCAGAAGCGGACGGAAGTATGGTAACGCTAAGCTGGGACAAGATAGAAAATGCCGACAAATACTATGTATATCAGTATAAGGACGGCAAATATGTCAAGATAAAGACCACCACGGATACATCGGTAACGCTTAAAGGTCTGAAAAACGGTGAGACCTACAAATTCCTTGTAAGATACTCTATCGGCAGAAAGCTCTCGCCTATGACTTATTCGTACAAGATAACGGTCAAGGTTTACTACAAGCCGATCGCAAAGGCAGCATCGACCGAAAACAGCGTAAAGCTTACTTGGCAGGCAGTTCCCAATGCGCAAAAGTATGCGATCTGCAAGTATGTGGACGGAAAGGCTGTAAAGCTTTGCGAAACCGAGAAGCTTGCAGTAAGGATAAACAAGCTCACTCCCGATACCGAGTATCAGTACATCGTCCGTGCTTATGTTGACGGAAAGTGGACTACTATGACAAAATCGGATATTGTAACGGTCAATACAGATGCAGAATAATTCCACTTAAACCAAAACAAGGCGTACATCATACCGAAAAGGGTAGGGTGTACGCCTTGTTTATAGAACGATAAAGATCAGTATAAAACCGCCCCGCCGTATCTGATACTAATCACCAATAAAACTATAGACAAAAAATCATCGCATAATCCATATACGCAAGATTATGCTCAATTTTTTGTATAGTTTTTAATTGGTGCTTAGTATGATATATGCCCAAAAGCCGCTTAACTTTTGGGCATATCAATACAGCGGGGCGGTGTCATATCATCTTTTAGTCGTAAATATCCTTAAGGAAATCGTAGTTGTAGCTTTGTGTCTTTCTGTTGAACCAGTCACTGCAGTCCCAGATCATTGCGCAGTAGCCCATTTCGCTTGAAAGATCATTAACAGACCGTAAGAACTTGTCGGTGCCCTTTTTCATAACGTGTTTTCCGCCGTCTGTGTTGTGGCAGACACCGTATTCGCCGATGATAACGCCGTAGCCTGCGTCGGTGAATTTCCTCATTTTTTCAAAATCCCTGCGCATTGTATTGTAGTCGGCCTCGGTGCCCCAGCTGTCGCTGTAGCCCCATGAGTTGCTCTTCTTGTCGGCAATGCAGAATGTGGAGGGCGAATAGTAATGTACCGATACCAGCAGACGATCCTTTGCGGTGTCGTCGGGCATTTTGAACCTGTTGTCGGCGGTCTTGGAAATGTCGGTATCGTAGCCTGCGATGAGCAGGAATCTGGACTTGTTCTTGCCGCCTGTGCTTCTTACTATGTCAACGAATTTCTGGTTGATGCCGTTTACTCTTTCGTAGCTCTCGTTCATGCTGGAGCTGCCCTTTGTCTTGCTGCCAAGCTCCTCGTTTGCAGACTCGAATATCAGCTTGTCGGAGTAGGACTTGTAATGCTTTGCGATCTGCTTCCACATGGCGGTGTATTTGTCCATGGCTGCCTGAGCGACCTTTTCATCGGAGGAGCCGAAGTCCTCCCACCAGCCGCCGTCCCAGTGAATGTTGATGATGCAGTACATATCATTGTCAAGGATATAGCCCACGATCTCGTCGATTCGGTCGAAATACTCGGGGGAGATGGTGTATTTGCCGTCCTTTGACATCATGTTTGACCATGCCACGGGGACACGGACAGACTCAAATCCGCTGGCTTTCAGGGACTTTATCATGGCAGCAGTGGTCTCGGGCTGACCCCATGCCTTTTCGTAGTCCTTGGGAGTTGCATCTGCGCCCAGCCATGTTGCAACGGATTCCATGGTATTGCCTAAATTCCAGCCGTCGCCCATTTCCTTTGCCAGAGCCACCGCAGCGGAATTTTTGCCTGATGTTTTTGCACTGCTCTCAGCGGCGGAGGCAACGGTTACGGTTATCTTTTCGGAGATATTTCCCGTGATGTACTTGCTGCCCGACTTTGTAAGAGCTGCGACCTTGAAATAGTTCTTGCCCTCAGCCAGACCTTTTACCGAGGTCGTGGTGGAGGTGACGGTTTTAAGTTTCACGAACTTCTTTGCGCTCTTGTCATACTGATAGATGCGGTATGCGTCTGCGCCCTTTACAGCCGACCACGACAGCACGGCAGCCGTTCCGTTCACTGCGGCTGTAAAGTCCTTGGGGGCATTAAGCTTTTCTGCGGCATAAGCCACTGTGGAAAGGCTGAGCCCGGTCTCGGGGGGAACTATTGGCATTGTGCCCAGCATTGCTGCTGCAAGAATTATGGCAGGTATTCTTTTTATTTTCATTATCAGCGCTCCTATAGTTTATTATATGGTAATTATACATCTTTTTATGGCAAAAGTAAATAGCTTTTTTTGTAATGCGGGATATCTTTTTGTGCAGTATGGCTTCTGCATTGTTAAAAAAGTTGTTTGTTATATTTATAAATCTGAGCTATAATATAATTATACTACAGCAATCCACAAAAATATCTATGTGGCTTTATTCAAAACCGAAAGGCAGATAATATGAAAGAGATAAAACAGGAATTTCTTACGGGAGAGCGGGCATTGTTTCAGGGACATGACCTGCGCATAACCGATACTATATTTGATGACGGCGAATCACCGCTGAAAGAGAGCAGGAACATAGAGCTGTACGGCAGTATGTTCAAGTGAAAATATCCTCTTTGGTACTCGGAAAACATCACCGTGAAAAACTGCACATGGTTCGAGATGGCACGGGCAGGCGTGTGGTACACCGGAAATATGACCGTTACCGACCTGACCCTTTACGGCAATTATTCCTTTGACGGTGCCAAAAATGTGGAGGTACATAACTCCAGACTTCTTTCCAATTTTGGTTTATATTTGTTTATGATCTTACCAATGATTTGCTCTTCCACTTTCCGCCCTTATATCTGAGCAGACTTACTGCCGCTGTGACAAACCATGTACAGCAGGTGGTGAGCCATATTCCCCAGTGACCTATCACGGGGATAGCCGTCAGCACCAGTGACAGTCCTATTCGGCAGATGACTTCCGCTGTGCCGTTCACAAGTGCATAGCCTGTGTCGCCTGCGCCGTTCAGAAAGCCTCGGACGGTATGTATTATTCCCAGCGCCCAGTAGAAGCAGGCAGTCATCACTATTGCTTTTGATGCAATGCTGATAACGTCCGTGCCCTTTACGAAAAAGCCTGTGATATTTCTTCCGAACAGTATGAATATTACCAGCACCGCAAAGGCGAATACGGTCGATATCTTCACTGCCGCTTTCAGTCCGTTCCTTGCTCTGTCGCCCTTGCCTGCGCCGATGTTCTGTCCTGTAAAGGTGGAAACGGCGGCGTTCAGCGATGAAAAGGGCTGCTGTACGAACTGCTCTATTCTCATGGAAACGGTATATGCCGCCATGACGGTCTCGCCGAAGCCGTTTGTTACTCTCTGAAGCGCCACCATGGAAACGGATATAAGTCCGTTCTGGGCAGCTATGGGCAGACCCGCTTTTATGCACTGCAACATCATCTTTTTATCCGCACGCATATCCTCATGGGAAAGGTGCAGGCTGCTGTTGCATTTGAAGCAGAATATTATGCACACCACTGCCGAAAGTCCCTGTGCAAGCACTGTGGCAAATGCCGCTCCGCCTGCGCCAAGATTCAGGACTACCACGAAAAACAGATCCAGCAGGGCATTGAGTATGCTTGCCGCACCCAAAAATATCAGCGGCGTCTTTGAGTCGCCCAGGGCACGCATTACCGCATTTATCCAGTTATATGCCGCTACGGCAACCGTTCCGCCGCAGGCTATGCGCATATAAAGCGCAGATGTGCCAATAAGCTCATCGGGGACGTTCAGCAGCCTCAGTACAGGCTCTGCCAGCAGCATGGAAATTATGCTTACCGCTATGCCGAATATGGCGGTTACCACTGCCGAGCTGAAAATGGCGCTTTTCATGCGCTTATGGTCGCCCATGCCGAAAAGCTGTGCGATTATTACGCCTGCGCCTATGGAAAGACCAATGCAGAGGGTGTAGAAAAGGTATGTTATTGAGCCTGTTGCGCCCACTGCCGCCAGTGCGCTGTCTCCCAAAAATGTTCCCACTATTACCGTGTCAACGATGTTATAGGTCTGCTGGAGCAGATTGCCGCCCAGCAGGGGCAGGGCAAATCTTACGATGTGCCCCGCTTCGCTGCCCTCGGTCATATTTCTTGATGTATCCATATTACTTCTTCTTTTTCTTTACTGTTACTGCTATTGCGGCTGCAGCAGCGGCAGCTGCTGCAACAATTCCCCCTGCAACGCCTGCCACAGCCGCAGGGGATATCTTTTTGCTGCTTGTATTTTCTGCGGTGGTTTCATCGGTTGCCGATGCCTCGGTCTCTTCGGGTATCTCCTCCACAGGTTCTTCCTCGGGGAGAAGCACTTCGCCGCCGATGACCTCCATGCCGTCAACGCTGTAGTCGCCCATGGCAACGGTTATCTTTGCAGTGTGATGAGTGTTTTCCAGACCGCTGCAAAGATATGATGTTCCCCTTGAGCCTGTTTTGTAAACGGGTCTCAGCTCTGCTTCTCCGCCGTCTATGGAAACGGAGAGGACTGTCTCGCCGCCTGTTTCGCCTGTAAGTGCAAAGCCTGTGCCGTCAAAGCTTACGGTAAGAACGGAATCGACCTTGCCCTTGGAAATGGTTCGCTTGTAGTTCTTGAAGCTGCTCATGGTGTTGTGCTCCCACTCGCCCTCATACTCAAAGCAGGCATCGGTGTTGTCATAGCGGGTGATGTATGTGTTGTCGCCCACAGGCTCGATTGTCAGGTCGCCAAAGCGGTTCTTGTTGTATGAGCTGTAAAGTGCTGCCCTGCCTGCGCCGATAAGTGCGTCGGAGCTGTCATATTCCGTTACCTGTGCGCCGTCGATATATGCACGGATAACCACGCCCTCAGCTTCGATCTTCAGGCTGTGGGAAGCGGAGCCGTCAAAGCCCTCGATCTTGCCTGAAGCCCTGTCGGTGTTGTCTGACTTGAGCTTCCAGCTGCCATCCTCATAAAGCTGGAGCCAGTAGCCGCTGTAAGCGTTGCAGGCAAGTGTGTATCTGAGACCTGCGCCCACATAGTTTGCGGACTTATCCTCAGCGTGGTCAAAGGAAACATTCACAGCCACGCTGTAGTTGTACCATCTGTCATCGCCCAGAGTGGTGACAGGGTCGGGAGTCCAGCCCCAGTCCTTTGCTCTGATATCCTGAGTTATCTGCTGAACGAGATAGTTTCCGCTGTCGGATACCTCTACCTCAAATGCGCCGCCCTCGTCGGTGGTGTATCTGGGAGCATAGCCTCTTGATGAGAGGTAGTCCTCGGGATAATCAGCATACTCAAAGTCATCGGAATAGGGGAGACTGAGCAGAGTTTTTTCGGAGGTATCCATATTAACATACTCTGTTCTCTCGGGGGAAACTGTGGAAACGGTCACGATGGAATCGGGCTTTACGGAAACTGTATATGTGTATGCTCCGTCCTTTTCCACGGGAGTTATATCGGCTATCTTTTTGAAATAGTTTTCGTCATATTCGCCGCTGTCCTTGCTGTCGGGACCTCTTGTTTCCCACACGCTTACGGGAGCGAAAGCCTTGTCAAGCGCAGATACGGTAAAGGTGTAGTCCATGGTCTCGGCGGTGGTGTTGGTGATGATCGTGCTGTAGTCGCCTGTTTCGGGGTCTGCGGCGGTCATGTAGCTGTAAACTGCGTCAACGATTGCATGACCGTCACCGCCGGGCTTGCCGTCGCTGTAGCAGGCGCTGTCGATAAATGCCCAGCCCTTTTCGATAAACCGGGAGAAGTGCAGCGAAGTGTAAAAGCCGCTGTCCAGCAGATAATATCCGCTCCATGGATCGCAGGCAGTGATAAGCTGCTTCTGGCAGTAGCAGGCGCCGTCATAATAAGCGGATACCACGGGCTGATACTCGTAGAGGGTCATTTTGCCGTTGGGGTACATTCCGATGATACGGTTTGCAATGTCAAGAGCGCCGTTTATGCCTGCAAGACCTGAGCCGTCAAACCTGTATGCGCCCTGAGCATAGCCCATGGGGGAGCTTGCCTCACTGAACCAAAGCTCCTTGCCGTTATCGTTTGCAAGCGCCTTGGCAGCATTTGTGGAGCTGCTGGTGTAATGGCTTCCCACTACATCAACCGCATTTCTCAGCTCTTCATCTTGATACATTCTGTCAGCAAAGCCCCAGGTGCAGACCTCTTCTCCGCCGACTATAAGTATCTTTGAATAATCATATGGGCAGTCAGTTTCACTTTTCAGGTGTTCGGAAAGATATTTTACCCAGTCAAGGTCGGCAGCTCTTTCGTTCTGAACGGCGCTTACGTAATCAAACTTTATGTTGTAGGTCTCATAAGCTGCGTCAAGGGTCTCCTTGTACCACTTGTATCTTGCGGCGTAGGTGTCGTCAGCTTCGCTTATCCAGCGTGGCTCGCTCCACCATAGCATATCAAGGGTAAGGTCGGGATTTATCTGCTTTGCGTCCGCCGCCAGCTGATAGCCTGCGCCTCTTGTAACGTCAGCCTTTTCGTCAGCGCTGCGCATTACCGAGGGCTCTGTTCCCGATGATGAGTTTACATCGGAGCCCATTTCCAGCTTCAGGTGAGTTATACCGATGCCCTCCTTGCCGAACATATACTCCATTATCTGCCAATATGCCTCGGGGTGTTCTGCCTTATAA
>OGZK01003712.1_pt1 | contig 11610 bp, 10 predicted proteins | sample 1576791 | NCBI WGS metagenome assembly OGZK01 (sample SAMEA3541556, study PRJEB24748) | human gut metagenome | biome: human gut; feature: human-associated habitat; material: faeces | place: China | collected 2012
ATACAGGAAAACCGGAATTTACAGAGGGTGATCTGCAGGTCTGGGTATGCTTTGACTTTCCGGCGGAGAGAGCCAGCGTGTGAAACTGGCAACGGAACTTTCAAAACGTGATACGGGAAAAACTCTTTATATTCTTGATGAACCGACTACGGGACTTCATTTCGAAGATATCCGGGTGCTAATGGGTGTACTGAACAAACTTGTCGATAAAGGAAACACAGTTATTGTTATCGAACATAATCTGGATGTGATAAAAATGGCGGATTACCTTATTGATATGGGCCCTGAAGGTGGTAAGGGTGGGGGAGAACTCTTAAGTTACGGAACGCCGGAAGAGGTAGTGAAGAGTACTAAAGGATATACGCCAAAGTTTCTTCGCGAAGAACTGGGGCTTTAATCTATGCTAAAAACATACCGAAAATGAAAATCAATAAAACAAATGCAGCCCGACTATTGGATAAAGCCAAAATAACTTATGAGCTTATTCCTTATGAAGTAGATGAAAAGGATTTAAGTGCTGTACACGTAGCAGCTAGTTTGGGTGAGAATATAGAACAGGTATTTAAGACTCTCGTATTGCATGGTGATAAAAGCGGATATTTTGTCTGCGTTATTCCTGGAGAGCATGAAGTCGATTTAAAACTGGCAGCTAAAGCCTCCGGTAATAAGAAGTGTGATTTGATCCCTATGAAAGAGCTTTTGCCGTTAACCGGATATATTCGGGGAGGGTGTTCGCCTATTGGTATGAAAAAGCATTTCCCTACTTATATCCATGAAACATGCCGGCATTTTCCGTATATTTATATAAGTGCCGGTGTGCGTGGACTTCAGATAAAAATAGCTCCGGAAGATCTAATACATGAAGCGAAAGCGGAAATTTGTGTCCTGTTTGCAGAGTAATTTCAATTTATTCTGAAGTAAATATGGCTACATATTCTTTGAATAAATCAAAAAAAGTATATATTTGCAGGAAATATCAATTTTATTAATCTAATATTCTTTTTATATGTTTGAAGGACAACCGAAAGGGTTATACGCTTTAGCTTTGGCTAACACGGGCGAACGTTTTGGCTACTACACGATGCTTGCTATTTTTACACTTTTCTTGCAAGCAAAATTTGGTTACACAGCAGCAGAAACATCTACTATTTTTGGCTCATTTTTAGCAGCAGTTTATTTTATGCCACTTGTAGGCGGTATTTTAGCTGATAAGTGTGGTTATGGTAAAATGGTAACGACAGGTATTGTTGTTATGTTTGTCGGTTATCTCCTTTTGGCGATTCCTACTGCGGCAAATCTTACTGGTAAAATGATGATGTTTGGTTCATTGTTTTTGATTGCTTGCGGAACAGGATTGTTTAAAGGAAACTTGCAAGTAATGGTGGGTAACCTTTATGATTCACCAGAGTATAGTTCAAAGCGTGATACAGCTTTCAGCTTGTTTTATATGGCTATTAACGTGGGTGCTTTGTTTGCTCCGACTGCTGCTACCAAGGTGACTAACTACATATTAGGTGGCGCAGGGTTCACCTATAATGCTCAGATTCCTTCGTTGGCGCATCAATTCCTTAATGGTACTATTACTCCGGAAGGAAATGCTACTCTTAGTAGCTTGCAGGCTGCGCAAGGTTTTACCGGTGATATGTCCGCTTTCTGTTCCACTTATATAGAGAAATTGTCTGAAGCCTATAATTATGGTTTTGCTGTGGCTTGTATTTCTTTGATTCTTTCAATGGCAATTTATGTTTGTTGTCGTTCAATGTTCAAGCATGCAGACTATAATTCTAAGCAAGCTAAAGCAGTGAATAACTATAATGAACCGGAACTGACTCCGGCACAGACTAAAGAACGTATTGTAGCTTTGTTACTGGTATTTGCCGTAGTAATTTTCTTTTGGATGGCATTCCACCAGAATGGTTTGACAATGACATTCTTTGCGCGTGATTATACTACTCAATCTGTAACAGGGCTTGATCGTATCGGATTTGATGTATGGAATCTGGTTCTTCTGATTATTGTAGTTTATGGTGCGTTCTCTTTATTCCAGTCTAAAACAGGACGTGGTAAAGCGATTGCCGGTGTCGCTGTATTGGCTTCCCTTGGCATATTAATATGGAGTTATTCTTCCATGGATCCGACAGTGGAAATCCTTCCTCAAATCTTCCAGCAATTTAATCCGTTCTTCGTTGTGGCTTTGACTCCGGTATCTTTGGCTGTCTTTGGCTATTTGGCCAGAAGAAAAAAAGAGCCTTCCGCACCACGTAAAATCGGTATTGGTATGGTGATTGCAGCATGTGGTTTCTTGATTCTGGCCATTGGGTCTTTGGGACTTCCTACTCCGAAAGAAGTAGAAGCGGCAGGCATTAATCCGGATGTTTTGGTTTCTCCCAACTGGCTGATCTCCACTTATCTGGTCTTGACTTTTGCTGAATTGCTGCTTTCTCCAATGGGTATCTCTTTTGTTTCGAAAGTAGCTCCTCCCAAGTATAAAGGTATGATGATGGGCGGCTGGTTTGTGGCTACTGCTATTGGTAATTATCTGGTTGCTATTATTGGTTATCTGTGGGGTGGTATGCAGTTGTGGATGGTATGGAGTGTATTGATTGTTTGCTGTCTGTTATCTGCTCTGTTTATTTTCTCTATTATGAAGAAATTAGAAAAAGTAGCATAAGTATTATATGTAGATAACATAGTATACTTATAAAAAATCTAGGGTAATAAATGAATTATATAAATCATTTATTACCCTATTTTTATTTCGCTATATTTCTTTTGTTTCAAATATCCAGTCCCATGATATAATCATTCATGTAATATCCGTTTCCAATCGGGAAATCACCTTCCCTCAACTTTCTCATTCCCATGTGTTGATAAAACTGCAATGCCTTATTATTCCGATTCACATTTAGTTCCATAAGGCAAGGCTCCGGGTGGATTTCTTTAATATATTTAATGGCTTCTTTAAATAAAAAGCTGCCACAATGACTACCTTGAAAATGAGGGAGGACATAAATCTTTTGGAGGTGGAAAATATCTTTTTCCTGTTGCTGCACAGAAACGTAGCCACAGGGCTTTCCCTCTTTGTAGGCTATGAAATAGACATGACCTTCTTCTTCCATCTGTTTGCGTATATTCTCGGGAGCATACATCCAGTCCATCATATAATCCAATTGTTCGGGAGATAGGATTTCCTTGTAAGTTGCAGGGAATACTTCGCCTGCCATTTTATTAATAAGCTCACAATCGGCAACCGTTACTTTTTGAATTGTCAACATACCTGTTTTTTGTAGTTTAATGGGATACAAATATAGCTATTATTTCTTTTTGTAATAAGGTGAATTCTCTTTGATAGTTTAATTATTATTAATTTATAGTACCTTGTAATGCAAGGTACTAAAGTAATACATATATTTGTGCCATTCAAAAGAAAAGGAACAATGAAAGTAGACAATGTAAAATCCCAGATGAGAAAAGGCATGCTTGAATACTGCATCATGCTTTTGCTGCATAAGGAGCCTGCTTACGCTTCGGATATTATTCAGAAGTTAAAAGAAGCTCAACTGATTGTGGTGGAAGGTACCTTGTATCCATTGCTGACGCGTTTAAAAAATGATGATCTGTTAAGTTATGAGTGGGTGGAATCCACGCAAGGGCCACCTCGCAAGTACTACAAACTTACGGAGAAGGGAGAAACTTTTTTGGGAGAACTCGAACTTTCCTGGAAAGAGTTGACCGAAACAGTAAATCACATAGCCAATAGATAATTAGAATAAAGAAATAATAGAAATGAAAAAGACATTGACCGTAAATCTAGGTGGAACTGTCTATCATATAGATGATGATGCCTACCGTCTGTTAGACAATTATCTGTCTAATCTGAAGCATTACTTTCGTAAACAAGAGAGTGCGGAGGAGATTATAAATGATATTGAGATGCGTATTGCCGAATTATTTGCTGAAAAAGTAGCTGCGGGAAAACAAGTCGTTACAGTTCAGGATGTGGAAGAAGTTATAGCCCGTGTAGGTAAACCGGAAGATTTTGGAATTACCGAAGATGATGCCGAGTCCAATAAACGAACAGAGCAATCATCTTCTGCCAGTCAGACATATACACGAACTGCCGGTCCACGTCGTTTGTTTCGTGACCCGGACAGTAAGTTGTTGGGGGGCGTAGCAGCAGGATTGGCCGCATATCTCGGTTGGGATATAACACTGGTGCGTATTCTAATGATTGTACTGGTGTTTGTTCCTTATTGCCCGATGATTATACTTTATATAGTCGGGTGGATTGTGATACCGGAGGCTCATACAGCAGCCGAGAAATTAAGTATGCGTGGCGAAGCGGTGACGATTGAGAATATTGGCAAGACGGTGACGGACGGTTTTGAACGGGTAGCGGACGGGGTAAATAATTATGTGAATTCCGGTAAACCACGTACCTTTTTGCAAAAGATAGGAGACGTGTTTGTGGCTATTGCTGCCGTTTTCTTCAAGATATTCTTGGTTGCTCTTGTCATAATCTGTTGTCCGGTGCTGTTTGTACTTGCTATAGTATTGGTTGCTTTGGTATTTGCAGCAATCGCCGTAGCGGTGAGTGGGGGAGCCTTGTTGTACGAATTACTCCCTGCTATTGACTGGACACCTATCGCTTCCGTCACTCCTATGATGACGTTACTTGGTACGATTGCCGGGGTTGCTTTGATTGGTATTCCTTTGGGAGCTTTTTTATATACGATTCTACGTCAGTTGTTCCATTGGGCACCAATGGGGACAGGACTGAAGTGGTCGTTACTGATTCTGTGGATATTGGGTGCGGTTATTATGATTATTAATCTTTCAGCACTAGGCTGGCAACTGCCTTTATATGGTTTGCACCACTTTTAACCAAGTTATTCTATTAAAAAAGGATAATATTTATTCTTTTATAACTAAATGTACCCTGATAGTGTGTCCAGGGTACATTTTTTGTTTGTTCTTATCTATGGTAAATCGGGATTTTTTATTAAGTTTGTAAAGACGTATTCGATAAGTATAAAAATGGGTGAACATATATGTTTCAGGAGAAATGAACGTTTAGCTACTGTCAATCCTTATTGGCGAGGCAATCCGATGGTGCGCGGGCGCTTTTTTAACAGACAACACCGCTTCCGTCCGGGTATGGGCAGTGTATTGAAATGGCGTTTGTCGCCTAACCCTCAGCGTAAAGAAAAGAAGGCTGTGAAGTGGGATCCGAAGGTCTGCTATCTTCGTTCGCTGGATGCCGTAGTGGGAGATTCGTTGATATGGCTGGGGCATAACTCTTTCTTCCTCCAATTGGCAGGTAAAAGAGTCATGTTCGATCCCGTATTCGGAAATATTCCCTTTGTAAAACGGCAAAGTGAGTTTCCTGCGAATCCCGACATTTTTACAGAGATTGATTATCTCCTTGTCAGTCATGATCATTTCGATCATCTGGATAAACAGAGTATCGCCCATTTGCTGAAAAATAATCCGCAGATGAAACTGTTTTGTGGCTTGGGAACAGGTGAATTGATTCAAAGTTGGTTCTCGGAAATGAAAATTGTTGAAGCAGGCTGGTATCAACAGATAGAAGACGAAGGATTAAAGATAACCTTCCTTCCTGCACAGCATTGGAGCAAACGTTCTGTGCGTGACGGCGGTCAACGGTTATGGGGAGCCTTTATGTTGCAGGGTGACAATATCTCACTTTATTATAGTGGTGATACTGGGTATTCCAGCCATTTTCGTGAGATTCCCGATTTGTTCGGTGCTCCTGATTATGCTTTGCTAGGTATCGGTGCATACAAACCCCGTTGGTTTATGCGTCCCAACCATATTTCCCCTTACGAATCCCTGACTGCCTCAGAAGAAATGCATGCAGGACTTACTATCCCTATGCATTATGGAACTTTTGATCTGTCGGATGAGCCTCTGCACGATCCTCCTAAAGTGTTTGCGGCAGAAGCAAAGAAAAGAAAGATCCCGGTAGAAATACCTTATTTGGGAGAAATAGTAAAACTAAGCAAGAAGAAGTAATTATAAATGTATAAAGAGATGAAGAAATTAGAAGTAAAAGACTTAAAAGACAACTTTTTCGAAGCTATCGGAAAAGAATGGATGCTGATTACAGCCGGAACAAAGGAGAAGTTCAACACTATGACAGCAAGTTGGGGTGGCATTGGGTGGCTGTGGAATAAGCCTGTAGCCTTTGTCTTTGTCCGTCCCGAAAGATATACTTATGAGTTCATTGAAAAAAGTGATTACTTGACACTTTCTTTTTTAGGAGAAGAAAATAAGAAAATTCATGCAGTATGCGGTTCAAAGTCAGGTCGTAATACAGATAAAGTCAAAGAAACCGGCCTGAAGCCTGTTTTTACGGAAGGAGGTAATGTGGTGTTTGAACAAGCCCGTTTAAGTCTGGAATGTAAGAAACTTTATGCGGACGGTATCAAACCCGAATGCTTTTTGGACAAAGAATCATTGGAGAAATGGTATGGTGGTGCTCATGGAGGATTTCATAAAATGTATATCGTAGAGATTAAAAATATATATTCGGAGTAAATTTAGCGAATTTTGACGGATGTAATGTAGAAGGCTCTGAACTCAATGATTGAGAATAGAGCCTTCGTTGATTTTTCACCTTTCGGAGTTTATCTTATTTACTCGAGGTCTTACTCTGAAGGAGCCTTCTTTACCCATTTATCCAGCCACTCGAAGAAAGTACGTTGCCACAAAACGCCATTTTGCGGTTTCAGTACCCAGTGATTCTCATCCGGATAAATTAGCAGTTCTGCCGGAACGCCACGCATTATGGCAGCATCGAAAGCAGCCATTGCCTGATTGGCTAGGATACGATAATCTTTTTCTCCATGAATACAAAGGATTGGAGTATCCCATTTCTCTACAAAGAGGTGAGGGGAGTTGGCGAAGGTGCGTTGCGCCACCGGGTTTTGTCTCTCCCAGTATGCACCGCCCATATCCCAGTTAGCAAACCATTTTTCTTCTGTTTCCAGATATTGCATTTCCATGTTGAAGATACCGTCGTGAGCGATGAATGCCTTGAAGCGTTTGTCGTGATGTCCTGCTAACCAATAAACGGAGAATCCTCCGAAGCTGGCACCTACACATCCCAGGCGATCTTTGTCGACATACGATTCTTTCGCTATCTCATCAATAGCCGTGAAATAATCCTTCATACACTGACCACCGTAATCACCGCTGATTTGTTCATTCCATTCCACACCGAATCCCGGCAATCCACGACGGTTGGGAGCAACAATGATATAATCATTAGCTGCCATAATCTGGAAATTCCAGCGATAAGACCAGAACTGGCTTACCGGACTCTGGGGACCTCCTTCGCAGAACAACAATGTCGGATACTTCTTGTTCGGGTCAAATTGCGGGGGATAGATTACCCATGTCAACATTTGCTTGCCGTCAGTAGTCTTCATCCAGCGACCTTCCACCTTACCCATTTCCAATTGGTCGTAGATCAACTTGTTCTCCTGTGTCAGTTGAGTTGCCAAACCGTCTAATGCTACTGCATAAATTTCATCACCCATGCTCATCGAATGACGTTTTGCAATCAGTTTATCCCCGAATAAAGCGACCCCTTCATAATCATACATTCCGGAAGTAATGGCTTTAACAGAATCATTCGCCAGATTAAGTGCATAAATCTGTGATTCTCCGTGCCATACTCCTGTGAAGTAAATAGTCTTGGTGTCAGCTCCCCATACAAATGCGTCTACATTCGATTCAAAAGCTTTGCTGACAAAACGCTTTTCACCCGTCTCCAGATTCATGATGAACAAGCGGTTTAAGTCAGCCTCGTAGCCGTCACGCTCCATGCTCTGCCAGGCAATATATTTGCCGTCCGGTGAATATTGCGGATTTGTATCATATCCTTTATTTTCTTCGGTGATATTTTTCGTCTCTTTGGTATTCAGGTCATACACATAAATATCCGAGTTGGTTGAAATGGCATACTCCAACCCTGTTTTTTTTCGGCAGGTATAAGCCACCTTATCCGAAGTTGTATTCCAAGCCAGTTGCTCTATGCCGCCCCAAGGCTTCATCGGGCTTTCGTAAGGTTCGCCTTCAAGAATATCTACAACATTTGAAATGCCGTTACCGTCAAAATCTGCAATAAAAGGATGTGGAGCAGTCGTTACCCATTCATCCCAATGCTTGTACATCAGGTCAGTGACGATGATACCTGTGGCTTTCGGGAGGTCCGGATACTTGTCAGCCGTACTCTCTTTAGTTTTTACTTGTGAGATAAATAGCAGTTTCTTGCCGTCCGGTGAGATAGAATATCCTTCGATGTCACCGTCGTAGTTGGTCAGTTGCTTGCGTTCGCTGCCGTCCGGATTCATTTCGTAGAGCTGGCTGCTTCCATTGTCGTTACTCAGAAAGGCGAGCTTAGTACCTCCTTTTATCCATGTCACTTCATTTTCCTGATAAGGTGTGCGTGTGATCTGTTGGTTATCGCTACCGTCTGCGTTCATCACGAAAACTTCGCGGTTACTCTTGTTCTCCGGTACGCTGTAATAGGCCACCGTATACGCAATTTTCTTTCCGTCAGGCGATACTGCGAATCCGCCGATACGTCCCATAGCCCAGAGTGCCTCGGGAGTCATGCGTTTCCCTTCAATCTTAATGTTCGATTTCTCGATAAGTACTTGGTCTGTTTTGCCTGCGTCTTTTGTGCCTCCGCAGGCAGCTAACAACATTGCTGCCGACATCATAAATAAATTAGCTTGTCTCATATATTTTATAAAATGTTTATTTTCTTGCGAAGATAATGAAAAAAGGATTCAAATCTTCTTTTTCTGCCAGTTTCCTTTCTTCATATACCTGTAACAGAATATTAGAATGAAAATGCCGTATACACTTTCCGTAGTCCAGGCAAATGCGATATCCATTCGCATATATAGTATAAAGTAGGTTGCATAAGTAACATAGATTGCCAGTACACACAGTTCCATAGCTAAGGCTGTGCGCGTGTTTCCCGTACCGGATACCGACTGAAAATAGACGTTGGCAGGTACTAGAACCAGATAGGCTGAGCATAACACCCAAAGAGAAGGAATAGACGCTTCCCGCAAATCAGGCATATCCGTGTAAATACTCAGAACCAGATCCGGGAATAGACAGAAAAAGATCAATATTGGAATTACAAATACATACCCGATGCGGATATGCTGCCTGATAGTTCCTCGTACACAATCCTGTTCGCCTGCACCGATAAGGTTACTGACCAGCGAACCGCAGGTAGCGGCAAAAGCCATTGCAATCATAAACGGAATCCCCGATACATTGCGGATTATATTGGCGATAGCCAGCGATCGTTCTCCAAGATGTTCCACAAAAAGGAAGAACATAAACCAAGTAGACAGAGAGACGAAGTTCTGAATCATAGTCCAGACTGAAATATTCAGAATTCGTTTCAGCGTCTGACTCCGGAATTTAGGCAGGATATTCAAAGCATACTTCTTGCAGTCAATCCGTTTCCAAGTATAGATGATAAAGAAAATCACCGATACCAGTTCCGATAAAGACGAACCGATAGCAGCCCCTGCAATACCCAGTTGCGGGAACCCGAATTTACCGAAGATCAGGATATAATTGAATACCACATTCGATAACACCATTACGATCGAGTTTAGTGTCAACGTCTTGGTCTGTGTCGTTCCTACAAAGAATGCGCGGAACATCACACCGACAAACGAGAAAAAGAAGCCATAAACCCTCCAATGGATGTAACTTTCGGCTGCATTATAGATATGTGGGGATGAAATGATATTCTTCAGGATATGTGGTGAAAATACAACAGACAGTGTAAATAGTATAGCTGCCACTACCAATAAGAAATAGACACCTTGATAGAAGATCGGACCGATTTCTTTGTAATTACCTTCACCGTTACGGCGTGCAATCAAAATCTGTGCTCCGATACTGAAACCGAATGCCATCATAAAGATAGCGAGGTAGTATACACCGGCAATGGCAGATGCCCCCAGTTCAATCTCGCCGACACGTCCCAGAAAAGCAGTATCCGTCATGCCGATGAGCTGCTCCATAATCAGGCTAATCAGAATAGGGTAGGCGATAGTCCAGATTTGTTTATAAGTATATTTAGTTTTCATACGATTAATTATTAGAGAAAGAAAGCCGGGCAACCAAAAATAGGTGTCCGGTTTTCTCAGAATATATTCAGGAAATTCTCCTTATTTCTTATTCTGTCTTTGCTGCTGCAACTGTTCCTGTTGCTTTTGCATCGCCTCCAAGCGGGCAGCAAATCCGGTCTTTTTCATTTGTTTCGGGTCCTTCTTATTCGCTTCCAGAATAGCCAACAATTTCGTTTCATTGGTCGTTTTGCGAAGAAGAATCATAGTTCCCACACTAATCAATGTCGATACGAAGTAGTAATAGTTCAAGCCTGACGGATAATCGTTCAAGACAAACAAGAACATAATCGGCATCAGATACATCATCCACTTCATTGCCGCCATTTGCGGTTGTGCTCCTGTGTCCTGCATCGACATTGTATACTTCGTATTCAAGATGTTTGTTACCGTCATCAGCAAGCAGAACAAGCTGAGGTGGTTACCCAGGAACGGAATATGGAATGGGAACGTGATGAATGCATCATAAGTAGAAAGGTCATCCGCCCACAAGAAACTTTGTTGACGCAATTCAATAGCGCTTGGTACAAACATAAACAAGGCCATTAAAATCGGGAACTGTAATAACATCGGCAGACAGCCGCCCATTGGACTCACACCATACTGACTGTAGAGTCCCATGACTTCCTGTTGCTTCTTCATTGCATCTTCCTGCTTCGGATACTTCTTGTTGATTTCGTCTATTTTCGGTTTCAGTACACGCATCTTCGCAGATGACATATACGTTTTCCAGGTAGCGGGGTAAACCACGACTTTTACCATGATAGTCAGAATCAACAGTACGATACCCATGCTCAAGCCCCAACCGGATAACCAGTCGAATACGTTGATTGTGATAAACTGATTAATCCAGCGAATCAACGGCCAGCCCAGATATACCAGTCTGTGAAGCTCCCATTTCTCAGTACGGCCTTTATCCAACGCTTTCAGTGTCTTAAAGTGGTTCGGACCGAAATAAAAGTGCATCTCTGTCGGTTCTTTTCCGCTAGGATCAAAGAAGGTATTCATTTCAGCGGAATAATCTTTGATATATCCGCTGCCTTGCTGTTCCATTCTTGATTTTACGGAAACCTTATCGAAGTCCTGTTCGGCGATGAATACAGAAGAGAAGAACTGATTCTTAAAAGCTACCCAGTCGATGTGTCCTTGCAGCTCCTGACTATCATCTTTGGCAGCCGACAAGTTATCTACATCATCTCCCGTTACCTTATAAGTCAACTCAGACAGACGGTTCTCATAAGTGAAACCTTTTTCCAGTTGGCGGGCACGTTGGGACCAGTCAATATCTACATAGTTAGTGCTGGCCAATTTGTCTGCCATACCTGTCGCTTTGATTTCAAAGTTCATCAGGTAGCTGTCCGGTTTCAGTGTATAGATGAAATCGATGTAGCTTGCGCTATCCGCAGCCAGACGCATA
>OGZK01003713.1_pt1 | contig 11603 bp, 17 predicted proteins | sample 1576791 | NCBI WGS metagenome assembly OGZK01 (sample SAMEA3541556, study PRJEB24748) | human gut metagenome | biome: human gut; feature: human-associated habitat; material: faeces | place: China | collected 2012
AAATTAAAAGAAAGGAAAATCGGGTAGGGTGACAACCACCCGAAAAAATTCCGATACAAAAAATAATGATAAACTATTCATGGCAGTTGCTGGTTTATGTTGTGTGATTGTTAAGGTAGGGGTATCTCAACAATACTATATAAATTCAAAAACTGCCACTTTTATTTTAAAGTAGTGGGAAATTTATTGTAACTTGGGCTAGCCGTCGCGTTAGCGACTTGGTACAATAAAAATATATAATTTCCGGTTTGTCCGGAAATTTGAAAGAGAATAAACGCTGTATGGACGCAGGTTCAGCAGCAATATATAGATTTCCTGAAAGATTGGCGGCCAGGTCGGGGTGGAAGGAAGAATTTGCAAGGAAATATAATCTGCTGGAGGTGATGCCGGCGAAATTTGCATGGGAGATAAGAGGGGAACATGACATGATCATACAGACAGGAATGCGGACGGACATCCCGGCATTTTATTCCGAATGGCTTGTAAACAGAATAAAGGAAGGTTATGTGCTGGTCCGTAATCCATACAATCCGGTTCAGGTGGCGAAATATCGTTTGTCTCCGGAGGTTGTGGAGTGGAACGGAATTTTCCGGAGGCAGGAACGGTTACGAAAAAGGATCGGATTTGGATTGGAAAAGAATTTATCCGGATTGCAGACAGATATGGGCTGACAATCCAGTCATGTGCAGAAGGCAGCGAACTGGCAGCTTATGGGGCGGATTGCTCCGGCTGCATGACGGTCGACACTTTTGAAACGGCACTGCATACGCATCTGGATATTCCGAACATGAAGCAAAGCAGAAAAGCTGGATCGACGGGCAGATGACATTGGATCAGTATCTGGATGAATCTGTCTGAGGAAGCATCAACGGAATGGGATCTCAAGAGACCGCTCATAAAAAGTGCAAATACACAAAAAATAGTAATGACTATTGAAGTGAAGATGATATAGTGGTAAAATATCATTACTAAATTTCGTACAATGTACAAAAAATAGGAGCGGAAAATGGAGATTAAGAGAGATTCGTACCTTGAACAATTAAAGATAAGAAAAGATAATGGAATGATAAAGATCATTACGGGAATTAGGAGATGTGGCAAATCATTTCTGCTATTTGTGCTGTTTAAGAAGTATTTATTGGAGAGTGGAGTAGATCATGATCATATTATTGAGATTGCTTTAGATGGTATTGAAAATGAGGAGCTGAGAGATCCTAAAAAATGTTACCAGTATATTAAAGACGCTATGAAAGACGAACAGAAGTATTATCTGTTATTAGATGAAGTACAGTTTATGCCGCGCTTTGAGGAAGTGTTGAACAGTTTGCTGCGTATTGGAAACATTGATGTATATGTAACCGGCAGTAATTCCAAATTTTTATCCAGCGATATTGTAACTGAATTTAGAGGCAGAGGAGATGAGATAAGAATTTATCCATTGTCTTTTGCAGAATTTTATGCAGTTTTTGATGGAGATTTTGATGATGCATGGGAGGAGTATATGATATATGGCGGCTTGCCACAAGTGGTAAAATTCTCTGTGGAACGCCAAAAAGCGGAGTATCTTAAGAATATTTTTAACAATGTTTATATCAAGGATGTGGTAGAGCGAAACAGGATTCAGAATGTTGATGAAATTGATACCTTGGTGGACATTCTTGCTTCTGCCATAGGAGCTCAAACCAATCCGACTAAGATATCCAATACTTTTAAAAGTGAACGAGGTATCAATTACAGCAATAAAACCATATCCAACCATATAGATTATCTTGCAGAAGCATTTTTGATTTCTAAGGCGGAACGGTATGATATTAAAGGCAGAAAATATGTGGGTGCGAATCGGAAATATTATTTTTCGGATATAGGACTTAGAAATGCCAGATTGAATTTCAGACAGCAGGAGCCTACTCACATTATGGAGAATATCGTGTATAATGAGCTGCTTATCCGGGGTTATAATGTGGATGTTGGTATTGTGGATGTGTTAGCAAAGAACAGTGATGGAAAGAGAGTTCATAAGCAGTTAGAGGTTGATTTTGTAGTGAATCAGGGCAGTCAGAGATATTATATTCAGGTGGCTTATGATATGACATCCGAGGAAAAACAGACGCAGGAGCTTAACTCGTTGAGAAATATTCCCGATTCATTTAAGAAGCTTGTAATCGTAAACGGAACGAAAAAGCCCTGGAGAAATGAGGAAGGATTTGTGATCATGGGAATGAAATATTTTCTGCTCAATGCAGATAGTTTGGAGTTTTAATATGGGAGCATAGTAAAATTAAGCAGCCTGTATGTGATGAAGCATACAGGCTGCTTGTGGTTTATAATTTCAAAAAATCGTCTGCCTCTTCTCATCTTTGCAAATTTTCATTAGGTATCATCCTGTATGACTATTTAAAAGCTTGACTTAGAACAAAGAGAGTACTGCGATGATAAGAGTATTCCAGTGACGGAGCTTATCAAAAAATTATTGATGGTTACGGAAACGCAGTTTACTGAGGTTATTAACGTATACAGAGATAAACTAAAAAATGAAGAATTTCGCCAAAATTTTGATGTGTTCCGGGCATACAGTTATATTTTTGCAATGTTTGGTCTGGCAGAGACGCCGGAGCCGGATACCGAAATGATGAAGCGGGAAATCCGGGAGATAACAAAGCTTATGCTGCAGATAGAAATTTCAGAAGAAAATATGGAAGGAGAATAAAAATGTCATTAAAATAGAGATCTCTCATACTGATTTGTTCCTTTGTATTTCCTAGCGGGGCTTGCTATATCGAAAATCGCAGCAGGAGGCCCCTTCCGCAATCGTTCCGGTTCTCACCAGTTTCATGTTCATAATATCTGCGAGAACATAATCCATTCTGCACAGATAGGCAGCCAGCTCCGGACACCCTTCATCCTGACAGAGCTTGCATATACCACATTCGTGATAATCATAACCCAGATCATACTCGTCATTTCCCGGCAGAATATCAACAACCCAGTCATTTTCATATTTGCGTTTATGGCTGTCTTCAGACCATTGCCGTCTTGCAGGTATTCTCTTTGGATCTAAGTAACTGTCAGCATCCCCCATTATTTTGTGAAACAGCTTGGATGCACACAGCCCATCCCGGAATATCTCATAATTTTCTTCGGCGGACCTGCTGGTGCTGCGGTTTAATGCAATAAAATAGCTTCCCATAATATATGAACTTAACAAATTGGACTTGCCGATATCTTTCGCACGGTCCAAAATGATCTTATGTTCTTTTGCGATTTTTCGTGATGTATTTTTAGGAAACCCTCGTCTTTTTAATTCTGCTTTTACGGCATTATGATAAAAATGATAGATCAATCTTACACTAAATGTATTCTTCATGCTTTGTCACCTTCTGTATGATAATGGATTCCAAGCTCTGTCTCTAAACCATGGAGCAGAATCGTCATTGCTTCTGTAAATGCGTTTTTTATCTCCTCTGTGATTCCATTCTGACAGGAATCATCCGCGATCATTTCACAGATCATGGAAAATTCGGAGGAAGAAAGCATATAGATGGTCTTGTTTGATAATTTTTTCGAGGCAAGCCCCCGTCGGTATAATTCCCCGTAATAATTAGATGCAAATTGAGTACTTCGTTTCAGGTAGACGGAACGAAAACGCTCCATATATGTCCCGGAATCATTTTTCAATAACATATGAAAAAGCTTCATGTCTCCCTGCAGCAATTTCAGTGTCTGCAGAGAGACTCTCGAATATAGAACCCGGATCAGTTCCTCGTCTGACATAGCAGAGAAATCAACGCCCATCATAGATTCGGTAATGCTCATAAGTTTTTGTCCGCTTGCACGAAAAAGCTCTCCAAACATTTCCTCTTTGCCGGAGAAATGCTTATAGATGGCTCCGGCTGTGATGCCGGCTTTTGCAGCAATCTTTCGCATAGAGGCATCCTGATATCCTGCTTCAAGAAATATTTCCATAGCACTTTTTAAGATCAGTTCTCTGGTTTCTTTGGAACTCTTGCGAATAATGACCGCCTCCTTTGATAAAGTATTGCATTAGGTCAATACATGTGTCATACTGGTAAACATTGTTTACTTTATAGCATATCGGATGGAGAAAGTCAAGAAGACTCTGCCTTATTGCAGTGAGGCGAAATTGGAGCAGCGATACTTGACGGATTCAAAGGAATTCATTATACTTCATTTAACGGGTGAGCACCTACCGACAGTCAGGCTGATTTTAGTCTGGCTGTCTTTCTTAGTGTATAAGGATTTTTTAGGAGGGAATAAATATGTCAATGATATGGCCCATTGCGCTGGTGGTATTTTCCAATATTGTTTATCAAATTTGTGCAAAGGGAGTGCCTAAAGATATGGATGCAATGGCATCCATGACGATAACCTATCTTGTGGGGGCAGTATGTTCTGCCATTATGTATTTTGTGATGAACAAAAATGGCAATTTATTACAGGAGTATGCCAAGATGAATTGGGCACCGTTTTTTCTCGGTGTCTCTGTGGTTGGACTGGAGGTCGGTTTTATTTATGCTTATAAAAATGGCTGGGCAGTCAGTACAGCATCCCTTGTGCAAAGTGCATTTTTGGCAGTTGCATTGATTATTGTGGGAGCAGTTTTGTACCGCGAAGCAATCAAAGCCAACAAAGTTATCGGTATCGTAATATGCCTGATTGGTCTTTATTTTATTAATAAATAAAAAAGGGGGGACGAAGAATGAACGGAAAATTTACTGTGAGAAAAGCAGAGGAAAAGGATATTGTATTGCTGCAAAATATGATCAAGGGTCTGGCTGCATACGAGAAAAGGCCACAGGATATGACGGCCTCTCAGGAAAATCTGCAGTATTGGCTTTTCGAAAAGAAAATAGCAACGGCATTGATCGCACAGTACAATGATGAGGTGATCGGATACGCAATCTACTATCCTGTGTTTGGTTCCTTTGCAGCAGAGGGCGGGGTTCGTTTGGAAGACCTATTTTTATGTGAGGAGTATCGTCATGGTGGTCTTGGGAAAAAGTTCTTCTCTCAAATAGAGGAATTTGTTAAACAGGATGGTTACAATCTGATCGAATGGAGCTGCCTTGGCTGGAATATGCCGTCCATTCGTTTTTATAACCAAATTGGTGCTGTGCAAGAGCATGGAAGAAAGTATTTTTCCTACATTTGTAAATAAATAGTTTTGCTTTTTACTCTATTTGAAAAACGGAGGGATATAAATGGGACAGTGGAATGAGTTTGAATTTAATATACCTGCTGTTGGCGGAGCCGGGGATATTCGTCTGCTGGGAGATAATATAGATGAATTACCGGGCAAAATAAATGAATTGTGGAAGTAACCGCGGGGGATAACAAGAGATTCAGGTGAGTTAGACTGTTGTTTATATGCCAATTCCGGAAAAGAATTGTTTTATAAGAAATTCGGATTCCGGAAATTGCCAAATGACAAATATGGAATGCTGGCCGAACTATAATATCAAGAAATAAAATAGATTTTGCGTATTGACCGGAAATTTTGAAAATGAACATGATCTGAAACGACGATTTGATAAAATATATCAATTGACAATTGTGTAATTATGCAAAATAATTTATAAATTATGGTAAAATGGATGAGGTGATTTCTTCCGGAGTTTTAGAAAAAATAAAGGAAGAGGATGGTTTTATTTCTTGTTAAAAGAAATAAAAGAGAAATATGTTCTGAATACATCGGTTCGGCAACTGGGCAGTTGAATTCAAAAAGGAATGGATGATTTAAATGAAAAAACAATTTTTTGAAACAGAAAAACACGGCTTCTATGGAACGTATTATGAAAACCCGAAGGGTTCCGATTGTGCAATGATCGGGTTGTTTGGAGATGATCCTAATGATTTTATGGCAAAGTGTGGTGCAAAATGGTTGCATAAAAATGGTGTAAATGTGCTTTGTATGTCTCCCGGCAAGAAAAATTACAGTCATGTAAATTATCCGCTGGAACGGATTGAGACAGCCATTCAATGGCTGATGAGTAATGGAAACAGGAAAGTTGGAATTATGGGGATGAGTACCGCCGGTATGGATGCGATCGTTGCAGCTTCTTATTTTCCGGATATCACATTAACCTTTGGACTGACAGCCAGTGACTTTGTGTGGCAGGGGTTTGAGCAGGGCAATAAGGATGGCTGTAAAGAGTGGCCGGTTCCGGGGACTTCCACTCTTTCCTGGAAGGGAAAGCCTCTGGCGTACATGCCGTTTGTCTATGAGCATCCGGTATATTGGCAGAAGGTGGAGGAAGAGACAAAAGGCTCCGGTGATATTGAGCGAAGTACCTGCCTGTTTATTGATTCGGAAAAAGCAAGAGAACACACAGAAGAGGAAATGATCAAGGTGGAAAATATAAAAGGACGGTTGTTTCTTGTGGGGGCGGATGATGATTCCTTCTGGGAAGCCGGAAAATATATCCGCCGTATGGATCAGCGTTTAAAAGAGCGTCCTCATACCTGTCAATATGAGGCACTTGTATATGAGCATGGAACGCATTTCGTATTGCCGGAGTCCCTGCTTCGAAAGGCATTACCCGTAGGGTTGAAATTTGTGTTGCAGTTTATTTTCAAAGCGGCAAAGGAATATCCGAATGAGTGTGAAGCTACCAGAAAGGACATCGACAAAAGGCTTTCGGTGGCATTAAAGGAATGGCGGGAAGAGTAGTGAGGGCTTATGGAAACGGAAGCAGATTCATTAACATAAATATATCCGAAAAATAATACAAAACAGAAATGGAGAACCGAATGTCGTTCCGGTTGCATTTAAGGATGTTACCGAGGAGGGAAAATTGGTAGATTCCTTCAAGGAAATGGTCGAAAAGATGTTTCAGGGAGCGGCAACGGCAAAGGGAGCACTTGTTATTACACCTTCCAAAGTAATTGTCACAACGCCCGGTGCGGATAAAAAAAGAAATTTAATGGAAAAGGCCCTAATAAATTCCATAGTAACTTTAAAAAAGAACCCCTTTAAGCTATAATGAAACAAGACCAATAGTTTGAAGGGGATTTTTATGGCAAAGTATAAGAAAAAATTAGAGGAAGATATACGGTGTCCATTGGAATATGGCTTGACAATTTTTGGCGGAAAATGGAAATCCCGTATTATCTGCGTGTTGTCGGCAAAGGAAAAGCTCCGGTACAGTGGGCTTCGGAAGGAATGCAGGAGCAGTATGTTGAAGTATACGGAACAAAAAATATTTACACAGGAACAGGTGCAGAAGTTATTTTTATCGGTAAATTGGATTTCCGGAAATTATCCGGAGCGTTTATACAAGGCTTTGATGCATTCGTCCACCGTACTGACAGTGTGGGATGACGAAAAGCTGGTGGGTATTACCAGGGTTCTGGACGATACGGAAATGCTGGCGCAGGTTCATTATGTAATTGTACATCCGGATTATCAGGGAAAGGGCATCGCCGGTCAAATGATTGAATATATAAAAGAAAAATATAAGAACTTTTTGTATATTGAGGGGATGCCGGAAGATAAAAAGAATGTGCCGTTTTATGTGAAGCATGGATTTTCTGTTATGGAAAATGGCGCGGCGATTCAGATCTGTAATTTGGATAAAAATTAAAGTGAGACTTAAAGCGAGGAGAATAAAATGGGCTTTTTATTAGGAATTATTTATCTGTCGTTTATTAGTCTGGGGCTGACGGATGCCCTTTTGGGGGCTGTGCTTACGGGTGGTGCCACCTGGAACACAGGGTATCGTATTATTTCCGTATTGCAGATTGTACTTACGGCGGTTCTGGTATTTAGTCTTCCGAAATGGAAGGAGCAAAAGACATCCTCTGAAGAAACAATGGGAGGAAAGGTTCTTTCGCTGAAGGAAATTATTGGGATTCCCGGAGCAAAAGCGATTATGATCTGTTTCTTCTGTTATTGTGCAGTAGAGCAGACAACCATGCTCTGGGCAAGCAGTTATTTGAATCTGGCAAAGGGGGTCGATGCCAAAACAGCCGCTTCGTTTGCCGGGATGTTTTGCATTGGAATTACCGTTGGCCGGGGAATCAATGGATTCATTGCTATGAAACTGAATGACAGACAGATGATCCGTATGGGACAGGCGATCATACTGTCCGGTATTATTGTGATGCTGCTTCCGTTTGGGCAAATGGTTTCCCTGCTTGGATTTGCATTGATCGGACTGGGCTGCGCACCGGTATATCCATGCATTATTCACTCAACGCCGGACCACTTTGGTGCAGAGCGTTCTCAGGCAATTATCGGGGTGCAGATGGCCAGTGCATATATCGGGACATGTCTTATGCCGCCATTGTTTGGGTTGCTCGCAAACCATATATCCATCCGATTGTTGCCGGCTTATCTGCTGATTCTGCTTGGGCTTATGGTATATATGCATGAACGGCTGGAGCGGAAAGTGCATTGAAATTAAATGGATTAACGTTATGGCAGAGGCGATTACGGATATCAGAAAGCAGATGGAAAATTAGACAGAAAAGTATTCAGAGGATAAATATAGTCAAATAGACTGTATTTTTAGTTGAGAGTCTTTGGATAGAGAAGGGAAGGTAGATTTATTATGATGACCCAGGAGGAAATGCTACGTTCTCTGATGAATGTCAGACCACCGAAAACGATCCGTGAAGAGTTTTTAAAAATTCAGGATGAATACCTTAAAGAAAGAAACAGGGAACGGGGCATTACTGATATTGCAGACCTGGAACCTGTCGAAACCGATCCGAGACTTTATATCTGGCAGGGGGATATTACAACTCTTAAATGTGATGCCATTGTTAATGCATGCAATTCGCAGATGCTGGGGTGCTTTTCTCCGATGCACGCCTGTATCGATAATTTTATTCATACCTATGCCGGAGTAGAGCTTCGTCTGAAAATGCATGAGATTATGTCCATGCAGGGGCATGAGGACGAAACAGGAAAGGATGATATTTTTAAATCAACATTTGGAGGGATAAAGTTTATGAAAAATAAAAGGATGATTATAGGATTAATGATCGGGGTAATAATGGCAATACTTTGGAGTGTTGTTTTCGTAAATGTATTAAACAGTATGGCGGGGATAGGAATTGGAATATGTCTGGGTATATCTTTTGGTATATCCGGCAGTCTGATCTTTGCAAAAAAAGATAAGTGACAGGGGTACATATGAAAAGAAAAATTAAAATTGTACATATCTATTTGTTGACATTTTTATTGTTTTATTTTGGGATTTTTACCCTGCTTCGAAACATACCGGGATTGAATTATTTTGCCATTGTTTTGGTGATGACTGTCCTATTATTTTCATGTGTGCCAGATGCTTTGATCAATCTGGAATTGATGCATATAAATATTTGTTGGTATAAAAGTGATTTGATTACTAAAATGATTGTTTTTATGTTAACGTATTTTTACTTGAAGGATTTCACATATCCGGTGATTTTTCTTCTTATTATCGGATTTTCCATCATAAATGTAGTGTCTGCATTTATGATATGGAGAGAAGTAAAAAATGTTTCTTTATCTGCAGACGAGATAAAAGAGAAATTACAGCAGGTCAATGACGAAAAAACAGCACAGGTTCTTCCGTATTTGGCAGGATATTCAATCTGTGCAGCTTTTTTTGCGAATATGCAGGATTTTTTCGGGGAAATCTTAATTTGTGGAATAATTTATTTATTCGTTAATGTTTATATTGTTGAGAAAATTATTTTTGTATTAAAAAATAATGGTATAAAATCAGTCAATAAATATCGGGTGATCTTCTGGTTAATACATATTTTAAATATGATATTTGCGATTGGAAAATATGATATGATGTGCTATTTCATGGCAGGAGATTATTGGATGATATGTCTGGATCTTCTCAATAAAAATAAGACGGCAATTGTGAAAGAAAAAAAGTCATCCTAAAATATTATGATTATCTACAAATAAAGGATGATTGGAAAAATGTTCTCAGGTAAGAATCAATAGAGGTAGTTATTATGATAAGAAAATTACAAAAAGCAGATGTAATCAAAGTGGCAGACATATGGCTGAATTCTAATATAAAAGCACATAATTTTATTCCGGCACGATACTGGGAAAGCAATTATGATCCGGTAAAAGAAATGTTGTTACAGGCAGAAGTCTATGTATATGAGAGTAATGGGGAGATACAGGGATTTATAGGATTAAACGGAGAATATATTGAAGGTATTTTTGTCTGTGATAAACTGCAGTCGCAGGGGATAGGAAAGCTTCTGCTGGACTTTATAAAGGAGAGACGGACGGGATTAAGTTTAAATGTGTATGAGAAAAATACAAGGGCAATACATTTTTATCAGAGAGAGGGATTTGAAATTCAGGATGAAGGGATAGACGAAGCTACAGGTGAAAAAGATTATGTAATGATATGGCAGTAACATGTGTCTGGTTGTTCTAATAAAATAGTCGGGTTTTTTGATGATAGCTATTGCCTGTTTTTTAGTCATAATTGGAATCCCTATATCTATGGTAATATAAAATATGCAAGACAATACAATGGAAGATTAAGGAGAAATGTGAATGGAATCAAGGTGTGGTATTTTATGTAGCAAATGTGACTGGAAAAAGACTGAAAAATGTAAGGGCTGTTTTAATATTGATAATCCTTTCTGGGGAGCTTGTCCGGTAAAGGGTTGTTGTGAAGAGAAAAAGCTGGAGCATTGTGGGGAATGTACGGATTTCCCATGCACACAATTAAATAAGGTCTTCCGATAATCGGTCAATTGGTATATACTCACATTAACCGAATTGGTCAACGGAGGTAGCTTATGAATGAAAAATTTTATGCTTTGCAGGAAGAAAAACAATCGCAAATATTGAATGCTGCATACAAAGTATTTGCATCGAATCAATATAAAAAGGCACCAACCTCAGAAATTGCGGCAGAAGCCGGAATTTCTAAGTCACTTTTGTTTCATTATTTTCATAACAAACGGGAGCTATATCTTTTTCTATGGAAGTATGCAGCGGATTTAACAAAAAAATATATGTGTAAATATAAGGTATATGAAACAGATGATTTTTTTGAAATGATGCGTCGTGGTCTGATGGTTAAATGTGCTGTGATGAGGAAATACACATTTTTGTCCTTATTTTCCATTAATTCATACTTTGAAACTGAGCCGGATATTCAATCAATCATCCAACCATATGTACAAGATGCTGCGCAAACGACATTGGAAATGATTTTGTCAATTTTGAATCTCGATTTCATCCGCAAGGATATAGAGTTTACCGGTATATACAAAGAAATTCTGTATGCTTCAGATGGGATGCTTAAGTATTGGTACAGAGCAGGGAATTATGATGTAACTGCTTTTGAGCAGGAGTATCTGGAAATGATAAATCATTGGGAAACGGTTTATGGAAAGGGGACGGGAAATGACAGAAAACAGTTATAAAACACGCTGTGGCTGCATCCGTTATTTTGTAAATATATTAGATAAACAAAAACCTACTTTAGTTTTTTTGCCGGGACTTACAGCAGATCACAGGCTTTTTGAGAAGCAGACAGAATATTTTGAAAAGAAACAGAATGTGTTTGTATGGGATGCACCATCACATGCATTATCCAGACCATTTA
>OGZK01003740.1_pt1 | contig 11537 bp, 8 predicted proteins | sample 1576791 | NCBI WGS metagenome assembly OGZK01 (sample SAMEA3541556, study PRJEB24748) | human gut metagenome | biome: human gut; feature: human-associated habitat; material: faeces | place: China | collected 2012
AGCATATCGCAACAAAGCACCAACCTACGCATTTAGGGCCTTAAAAAGCCCTATAGGGGTGTTTTTCGGGCGTTTTCTCCGGCTCTTGACTTGGAGAAAACGGAGATTTTTCAATGGAAAACGCTCCGGCGATACATTCCTCGTCCGAAGCGTTCCCAGCATCAAATATGCGTTTTTTCCGGCTCTTAACCGTCAATCATAAATCAGCTCATGCATGATGATTTCCTCTGCTCGGCTGCGGATGGAGTTCATGGACTGCACCCATAACATCTGATTTTCCGCTTTCATAGCTTCGTCTACGCCCTCGGCTTCTGCCATCTGCTCAATGATAAGACTGCATCTTTCCGTTGCCTGCTCGTTCAGATCGGCAAGGTAGGTGTGCAGTTCACCTGAGAGGACAAGGGTCGAATAGAGGGCAGGGCAAAACTGTCTCAAATACGCCCTGTGAAGATTGCCCCACCTGCCAATGGGACGGTGTTCCTCCGGCAGCTTCCAGTCCGGCACATAGTAATCGCCTACGAGAATGTAGTCGATGCCGTTTTCGTGGATTCTTGGCTTCAATTCCTTCATGCTGGTACTTCCTCCTGTCTTGATTTCTTTTTGTGGTACTCATCTCTGCGCTTGGCAAGGGTGGCTTCATATCGCCGGATGGCTTCGGGATCTCCGGCTTCCGCATCGGCTTTCATTTTCTGATAATGGGGCTTGTTATCCCCTGCAATCGGGGAAACGCTGTGCGCAATAATTTCGTTATTGAAGGTATCCGGCAGCAATGTCCATTCCCATTGCTTTCCCATGCTTTTCAGAACGGTCATGTCAGATACAACGAGTTGAAGCGGGGCTTTTGCATTCCTCTGAATGAGCTGATGAAAAAGAAAACGGCGTGACTTTCGTCACGCCGCCCCTTGAAAACACAAGGTTTTCACCATTTTTTGATTTTACTGTTTTACGACAACCCGGTATTTTCTGAGTGTCTACTTTCAGTTTATAGGTGCAGCTTCTTTTGAAGCTGCACCTGATCTTTTTAAAATCTTTCGCTTGTCTGCCCAGAATCAGAACTCCGGAGTGCTGTTCACAGCTCTCTGGCTCTGCATGCGATAAGTCACCTTGGCCATCTTCCGGTTCTTTACGGAGCTGATGATGGTGGGGATTGCGCCGATCAGTGTGAAGGCATACAGCTTGATAAGCTCACCGGTATAAACGCCGCCGTCCAGGATTTCTTCGTCAATGAGGTAGGGGATAGCCCGATAGGAATCTGTCAGACTGGCCTCAAAATACTTGGCAACAGTAATGGCCCAATCCAGCCGATAGCCCACATAGGTCATTGCCAGCATCAGCACACAGGCAATCACAATTCCCTTGGTGGACAGACGCCCGCCCAGAAGCTCATATCCCTTCAGCGTGCAGACAGCCAGCACAATGCCAGACAAAGCCGCTACATAGCCCAGCTGTCCCAGCAGCACAATGCAGCCCACGCCCAGCAGGCATCCCAGTAGGGCGCCCACCACACCGGCCAGCACATTCTCCGGCTTGCCGGCAGATTCCTGCTGAATCTGTTCCTGATTATGGCCCAGCTGCTGATAGCAGCTGTCACACAGCAGGGACGGAACCCCTGCCATGATGCATGCATCCGTGTCCGCCGTCTGCCCGCAATTTTGGCAGCAGCTCTGGTAGCCGCCGGTGCGCAGGAGGGATACCACCTCGCCCGTGACCTGCTCCAGCTGGTCAATTTGCTTAAAGCTGCCGAATCGGGGCTTCAGGATAAATTCCACCCGGCTGCGGCGAATGGAGTAGTTTACAATCAGCTTGTTGCTCTTGACAAAAGCCTTGATTTCCGCCGCATCCGGCTCCTGTCCGCTGTGAGTCAGGGAAAAAACAAGAGAAACAAAATTCTGGTTGCTGGTGCTGCGCATCAGCATCATATGCAGGCCGCCCTGCATCCCAAAGAGAATGCCGCTCTGCGCGTCTGCTGTCAGGTGAAGCCGCTGGGCCACCTGATCCAGATAATTCTGCTGGGATTTACTCATGTTGAAAACTCTCCTTATCTTTCTGTGTTTCAGCCGCCGGACGCAGGCGGCTGACCGGTACACATAAGCTGGCCTCGATGAGCATAGCATAGAAACCATGTGTAGTCAAGTGCACGGCACCTCCAGCAGTTCCCGAAAGCCATCGAAATGATAGATAGGCTATTGTGTTTGTTCCGCACCAATAGTGCCCACAGATCTCACTTCGTTTTCACAAGAGATAGGGTCCGGCATTTTCTGTTCTTTTTCTCTTTTGCTTTACCGTGCCGTGTGGCATCTGTGGTTGTGTTTTCCCACACTGGCTGATGGAGATTTTGGGCACTTGGATTTTTTTGAGTTCGAGGTAACTCGTCGTTACATTTCTCGATGCTCTACAGCAGTCTTTTCGTTAGCATAGGTAGTTGCCCCGGTCTTAATTTTAAAAAACACAGCTCTATACACACGGTATAATCAGCGACCGAGTTTTATGTTTTTGTAATAAATATAAATGGCAGCACACTTGCATCTTCCGTGTGTTGGCCTTTAATACGCTCACCCTCCGATGACTGCCCATCTTGGCTGGTGAGAGCGTCAACTGGTACACCTGCATCATTGCCGAGTGTGTGGTGCTTATCTTTGCTGTGATTCTGATGAAATACTTCGAAAGAACCGACCTCGTGTTCAAATATCTGCAGTATTAAAAGGGAAGAAGTTATCCAATTATAGCTTTCTCTTTTAGATTAATTGTTTTAAACAAGATGGCGGCTAACCATACTCGTCGTCTTCAGACGTTTCTCTTTGTCTATTGCATCCCATTCCCTGCACTGCCCCTGCCAAAGAAAGCGGTTGACGATTTTCCTCACTTGGTCTATCATAGGCGTATGTAGATTACCACCTCGTTTAGATGATATCGACGCACATCTCCTGTGACCACAACACGTACCACATACGCTTCCGGGACACATGGTTACAACGGGAAAAAGAGGCCACAAGACCATTTACATTCCAGCCGAAAGCGCTGGAAATGTTTGAAAATCAATACAAATCAGAGCTTTTAATTCGTTCGCATCCGAGAGGTCGAGGGTTCGAATCCCTTCAGGTCCACCAAAAATAAACCACCCGCAAGGGTGGCTTTATTTTTGCTGTGAGCCTAGGGATTCGAGGTTTATGCCCCGGAGGGGTAAATCCCTTCAGGTCCACCAAACAGGTATTGGACGAACACCTATTTCTTCAGCGGCGGCTTCGCTGTGAAATGTTCGCTCTGATCCACAACAGAAAAGCGCCGTCTTGGAAGTGATTCCGAGACGGCGCTTTTTTCCTATCCGCACATTCGATTTCCGCTAATTCTCCTGCTACAATGGTTGCAGTAATAAATAGGAGGTTATACGAATGGAGAGATTTGTCACGGATGAACGCACGGGGCTGAAGTATGAGCTGGTCGGAGACTATCCGAACCCCTCACATTTCATAACGATAAAAGCACAGACCATGGCTTTTTGGGGGAAGCCCCGCCGCCCGGTTGCCGCTCTGGGCAGCGCGAAGTCCAAGCTGCTGAAAAGCTTGTCGTAGAACATGGCGGCACTTTGGGGTGTGAACAGCGTCACATCCTGAATGATTTCCTGAAGGTAGATAGCGGCCAGCCCCTTTCCGGTTGGTTTTCGCTCAAGTCAATTTTACCAAAAAGGGGCTCCGCTTTCTATACCATATGAGTGATTTTCGGTTTCAGCCATGGCCGGGAACCATTGCAATTACTACTCTTTTGGCCCCGGCGTTTGACACAAATCGTACTCTGGAGGAGATGACCCGTGAACTGGTAGAGATCGCCCTGCGCCGAGTCCACGGCAATCAAAGTCAGGCGGCGGTCCAACTTGGCGTGAGCCGCTCTACTCTGTGGCGGATGCTGCACAAGGAAAAGTAAATGTCCGTCTCGCTGTAAGCTGCGGCAGCTTCGGGATGAGCTGCTGTGCGGTGTCTTTGGGGCAAGGGAGATCGACCAGCTTTTGGGCAGGCGAAAGGGGCTGCGCCTTGCTGCATGTACCCCTTTTCTTTCGAGGACTTGCCTGCACACAGCACAAAAGGCAGGCACCCTTTGGGTGCCTGCCTTTTCCTGTTTCCTGCTGCGCTTTTCTCAGGGCATCGCCGGCTCGGAGGCCAGGCGCACAGTGAAGTCCTGCGCCGCTGCGCCCTCCGGCAGCAGCTTCGCCATGACCACCAGCCGCTGGTCGCCGGTATTCTCCATGTCGTACTTCCGGCAGCAGGTGGACAGCGTCAGGATGGTATCCTCCTCGCCGAAGGTCACGCCGTCAAACGCCAGCCAGTTCTTCTCCTCCACCTGCCGGAGGAGGCCGGTGAGCTCCTCACCCGCGAGGTCCGGAGAAATATAGTCGAAGCTGATGTCCGTGATGAAGCAGGCCGTGATCTGGAACACCATGTCGTCACCCTCCACGGAGAGGTAGATGTAGGGGTTCTCCTGCACGAAGTCCGCATCCATGTACCGGTGGAGCTTGGTGAATTTCGGGCCGTCCGGATCGCAGTTGGCGGCGGAGTGGCCGAAGATCACGGTGTTCTTATCCAGCGCGCTCCGGCTGCCCAGATGGTCGTCACAATGGGCGTAGTAGCAGCCCCACTCGCTGAAATTCCCGTTCTCGTCCTTTTGCAGGTAGTACCCGTTGTCCGCCGCCTGCATCACGGCATCGTCCACCTCCGCGCCGGGCATATACAGCCACGCCACGGCGTCGGGATTTGCTTTTTTGGCGGCGGCCAACTGCTCCTGCCGGTCCACAGCGGGGATGACCTCGCCGGCTGCCTGAGATCCCGTCACCTCCGAAACGGTGGGGTACTCCGCCTTTTTGCCGCAGGCGGCGGCCGTGGCCGCCACGGTCAGCAGCAGCGCTGCGATGAGAGCGCAGGAGAGGGTGCGCGTAAACTTTCTCATGGCGTTATCTCCCGCAGCCGGTGGTGCTCCGCGTCACGGTCACGCCGGTCTGGGGATTGCCGTTGGCCTTCATAAAGACGGCCTCGATGGTGTGGTCCTGCGTGACATTCCGGAAGGTGTAGGATGTCACCGCACCCACGCTCCTGCCGTCCACCAGCACCTTGGCCACAGCGTAGCCCGCGTCCGGCGTGATGGTGAAGGTCTGCTCCCCACCCTCGCCGACGGAGGTCCAGCCGACAGGGGAGATGGTCCCGTTGACGCCGGCGGACGCCCTGATGGTGTGATCGGTGCCGTACTGGCTGCCGCCGTTGGGCTTGTAATACAGCTCGATCTCACCGCTGAGGGTGGTGTAGTTGCCGTCCGCAGGGGTAAAGCGCCACTTGTAGGCCGTGTTGGCCTTCACGCGGGTGCTGCCCGGCAGCACGTTCCCCGCATCGTCCACCCACTCCAGCACGCCGTCCGCAGGGGAGATGGTGCTGTCGGCCAGCGTCAGCGCCGCGTCGTCCAGCGTCTTGCCGCGGGTGATGATCTTGGTGTAGTTGGGCTGACCCGTGGGTCTGGCCTTGGTGATGGTGACGATCACCGCATCACTGACAGCCTCCTTGTAGTCCTTGTCCTCCGCCTTGGTGACCGACACGGTGACGATGCCCACCTTCACCGGCGTGAGAACGCCCGTATCGGGGTCGATGACGGCTTCGCCGGTGCCGTTGGTCACGGCGTAGGCCACTTTGCCGGTGCCGGAGCCGCCGCTGCTGCCCAGCTGCAGCGTCTCACCGTAGACCACGGTGGTGCCGCCGGTAACGCGCAGCGCCGCCTGATCGTCCTTCTCCCGCAGGAGAATGTGCAGCGTGATGGTGAAGTCCTCATAGTTGGCGCAGGACGCCTTGAGGGTGATGGTGATCTGGTCGCCCAGCGCCTTCCCCTCGGGGATCGCGTAGGTCAGAAGACTGCCGTCCGCCGCAAAGTCCTGCCTGGGCAGCACCTCGCTGGCCTCGCTGCTGAACGTCCACCGCTGTCCCTCGGGAAGCGAGGACCAGTCCGGCGCGTAGGTGTGTTTCTCGGTGTCCGTGTACTTCTGCACCAGTTCCACAGTCTTCAGATTCCGACCGTCCGCCGGGCCCACGGTCACATCGATGGCGGCGTCGACCACTCCCTTATAGTTGTCGCTGTCGGGTCTGAAGTCGGCGTCGAAGCTCTGGGTGCCCAGCTGCTCCAGCACCGTCTCCGGTGCCTGCCAGCTCCATGTACCGGCCAGATTGCCCTCGGGATTCACCAGCTGGATGTCGCCCAGCCTCTGCCCGTACTTCGCCGTCAGGCCGGAGGGCTTCGTATAGTCCGGCGTTGCCTTCTCCACCACAAACTGCACAGCCGCCGTGGTGAATTCCCTGTAGTTATCCGTCTCGCCGATGACCGCGTACATGTAGTAGGTACCGGCATCCAGCGTGGTGGGCTGCACATCCTCCCACTTCGTGCCGCCGCTGGCGGCATTTTCGGTGCCGTAGTAGTAGACCGCGCTGCCATCGCCCACCTTATATGTCAGGCTGGGCATGCTGGGCGCATCGTTGTAGGTGTAGTCCGTCATGCTGACGGCGGCGCTCTGCGCGGCCCTGTTGACCTGAACGGCCACAGTGCCCGTGACCGCCTCGTAGGTCTTGGTGTCATCCGGCATGAACTTCCACGCAGCGCCTGCATGCGTACCCGCATCCAGCACCGTGTCGGGCTCCTGCCAGGTGAACGTGCCCGCAACGGTCCTGCCGTCCGCCTGCATCGTGCCGCTGATGGCGATGGCGCCCAGCTTCTCGCCGTAGGTGATCTCGGCGGGGCTCAGCGTCAGCGCGCCCTCCGGACTGGGCGTCAGCTTGGCCTCCACCGTCAGGATAACGGTGATGGTGTAGTCCTCATAGTTGTCGGCTCCGGTGACGTTTACCTTCACCTTGGCGGTCTTGCCCACCTTGGACGCATCGTCCGCAAAGCCGAAGCGCAGGATACCTTCGCTGACCGAGCACGTACCGGCCAGCACACCGGCATCATCTGTCACGCTGCCCAGCACCGCCGTGCCGCCCTCCGCGATCAGGCTGCTCAGGTCCACGGTGCCGTTGTTGTCGTACATGGCGGAACCGTTCACCGTTCTGTCGCCATAGGCCGCCCTGTGGATGGTGAACGTCCAGCTGTCGTCCGTCAGGTCTGCGGCGGCATCATAGTTCTTGCCCTCCGCCACGTCGATCCTGACGTTGTACGTGCCCACATCGGCGGGCTGCTCCACCTTGACGCCGTTCCGATAGTACTTCACCGTGACGCCGCCCATGCCCGCAATACCGGCCCTGGCCGCCACTGCCGCCGTTCTGGCGCTGCCGTCATAGGTCAGCGTATCGGGAGGGGAGAAGGCGAAGTCCCCTGCCTGCGGGACAGCCTGCCGGATGGTATAGGTCACGCTGGCGGTCTGGCCGCCCACGGTGATGCCGGCGGTGTAGGTGCCCGCATCAACGGGCGCTGCGGACAGGGCGCTGCCGTCCTTCTGATAGGTGATCTCGCCCACGTCCGCCGCCGTCCACCCGGTCTTGGTCAGCCTGGCCGCCTTGGCGCTGCCGTCATAGATCAGTCCGCCGCTGGGCGGCGCGATGGTGACGCTGCCGCCGTTGGGATTGCCGCAGAGCCCGTCCGCATTGCCGCACTCGGCGCGGATGGCCGTGCCGTCGCTGCCCAGCGTATAGCTCCAGTCGTGCTCATGGCCCCGCAGCACCACGGTCTTGCCCTCGTCGATGCGGCTGACGGCGTACTTGCCGGGGGTCCAGCTGACAAAGCTGCCCTCCTTGATCCAGTCGGCATTTTCCGTGGTGGCGATGGTCACGGGGCTGCCGGCTTCAGGCGTAGCCGCGGTCTGGATGGGGATGCTGGTAGCGTCGTCCAGCTCGCCCACCACGGTGATGGTCCTGCCCGTGCCGAGGAACACATTCTTGGTGGCATTGACCGTGCCGCTCAGATTCAGCGTGCCGTAGTTGTACACGCTGAACTGGCCGCCGGAGGCGGTGAGCGTGCCGTTGATCGTGACCGTACCGTTGTTGCTGTTATCCAGGCCGTCGGTCTGCTTGCCGCTGGCATTTCCGGTGGCGGTCAGCGTACCGTTGACCGTCAGCGTACCGCCGTAATTATACACACCGTCGTTTCTCTTGCCGGTGGCCGTCAGCGTACCGGCGACTGTCGCCGTACCTCTGTTGCTCAGGCCGTCGCTGTCGCCGGTGCAGATGAGCGTACCGTTGACGGTTATGGTACCGCTCCTCGAGTCCTCGACCCGATTGGCCACGCCTATGTTGCCGCCATCCGCCGTCAGCGTGCCGTCAACAGTCAGCGTACCGAGATTGTTCACGCAGTAACGTCCGCTGTCGACGGCATCGCTGGCGGCCTTGACCGTACCGGCGATGTTCACCGTACCGGTGTTGTAGATGGCGGACCTGGTGCCGGAAACGGTGCTGTTATACAGGTTGACGGTATTGCTGGTGTAGTTCTCGACACCCACGCTGGTGCCGGAAAGGGAAATGCGGAAGATATCGGCGATGCCGTTCCGGGAGATGCTGGAGCCCGAGGATTTCAGCGCCGCACCGCTGGTGTTGGTGTTTCTGATGGAGCCGCTGGCCCGGCAGTCGGTCAGGACGATATGGGCATCAGAATCGATCCGCACCGCCGTAGACCAGCTGCTGGTGATCTTGTGCCCGTTCAGGCAGAGGATGGTGCCGTCCTTCGGCGCCCATGGGTATGCACCCAGATCCACGTCGCCTGTCAGGTAGTAGTAACCCGCCTTCTTGGGCAGGGTATCCGCCGCCTTGTATGTGGTGCCGCTGCCGTACTGCTCCTTCACCAGCTCATCTGTCCACGCCACGAACTCGCGGTCCACGTGCTCGGTGTGATCGCCGATGCTCCTGGCGTACTTCCCCTTGTGGCCGCAGGCGCAGTGGGTGTGGTCGCGGATCCGGTGCAGGAGGACGTCGTCGTCATCGTTGAAGGACAGGTCATAGGTGCCGTCATCATCGGGGAAGAAGCATACCAGCGATGCCGCGCCGCCCTCGACCACAGTGATGGCCGCCGTATCGGCGAGGCTGTCCTGCTTTCCCGCCGTGATGCCGATGCGGGCGCTTTCATCCAGCTCGCTGTTCAGCGTGATGGTCGTTCCGGCCGTCAGATAGACGTTGGGGCTGCCGCCCGTGACCGTCGCGGTGCCGCCCACGGTCAGCGTGCCGTTGTTATACACACCGCCTCCGCTGCCGTTGTTGGTGATGAGGCCTCCGTAGAGGTTGCACACACTGGCGTTATACACGCCGCCGCCCCGGGCGCTGGTACCGTTGTTGCTGATGGTGCCGCCGTACATATTGAATGTACCGTTGTTGTATACCGCCGCGCCATCGGCCGTGCTGGTGGTGCCCCGCAGCCGTCCGTTGTACATGTTGAACGTACCGCTGTTGTTCACGGTGTGGACCGCTCTGCTGCTGGCGCAATAGATGTACCCCTGGATAGAGGCGCACTCCGTCAGGGAGAAGGTCACGCCGCTGTCGACGGTGATGGCGTCAAAGTCGGGCTTATAAAAAGCAAATTCATTGACAGTCCGGCCGTTCAGACAGAGCACCGTGCCGTCCGCGGGACGCCATGTGTCGCTGTCAGACAGCGTCACACTGGTCGTCAGATAGTAATAGCCCGGATCCTTGGGCAGGGAGTTGGCCGCGGTATGGCTGCTGTCGCCGTACTGGCTGGCCGCCTCGTCGTTCGTCCACGCGGTGTAGGTCACGTCGCTGTGCGGCGGATGGCCGCCGGACACGGCATCGCCGCCGCAGATGCAGTGGACGTGGGGATACAGGCTGACATAGCTGCTGCCGGACTTCCGGACCTGGGCATGGCTCCGGTCCAGCACGGGGGTCGCGTCGCTGTTGTCACCGGCGTAGCAGTTCTGCCGCCAGTCGTCCCGGGCCGTGCCGCCGTTCAGGAGATACGCGACCTCGCCGCCGCGGAACTGGTCCTCCGTCTTGCCGCCGTAGCCGTCGTCCCTGTCCGCTCCGTAGTAGCAGTTGGAGACCTTGCCGCTGTTCTTATGGGCGATGGCACCCCAGCCGATGATGTCACGCACCGTATCGCCGGACTGGGCCTGCACCATGTCTCCGTAGAAATAGCTGTTGGCGATGGTGCCCGTGTTCTCATAGGCGATGCCGCCTGCCCGGCCGCCGTAGTACATCTCGATGCGGCTGCCGCGGTTCAGCCTGCCCGCGTACACGCAGCAGGCCTCGATGGTGCCGCTGTTGGTATAGACCAGACCGCCCAGGCTGTCCTTGGCCGTCATACCGCCGCTGTACCGGCAGCGGGTGATGGTACCGTTGTTGATGCGCGCCAGGGGAGCGCTGGCGCTGATGGAATAATTCTCGCTCTGGCGCTTCGTCACGGCGAGATCCGTCAGCTTCGCGTCCGCGCCGACATAGCCGAACAGGGCCTGTCCCCAGCCATCCAGCCACACACGGATCGTGTGGCCGTTGCCGTTGAAGGTGCCGGTATACGGGTGCTCGCTGGTGCCGATGGACGTCCAGACCTCATCCACATACTCCACGTCCTGCCGCAGCTCCGCGCAGGTACTCGCCTCACCGGCGTTCACCGCGTCCCGCAGCCAGATGAGCTCCGCCGCGCAGGTGATCTGATAGGGGTCCTTCGCCGTGCCGCTGCCGCCGGGCTGCGTGCCGGCGATGGCGGCCAGCAGCGCAGGCTCGCTGGCATCAGGCTCCCCTGCCAGCGCCAGCACCGCGGCAGCCGCCGCGTCGTATCCGGTCAGGTCCAGCCGGGCCGCCTGCTCCTCCGTCAGGGCCTGCTTCGCCTCGTCGATGGCGTCCAGCTGGCCGGATACCTCGTCCGCGTTGGCGTCCGAGATGTCCTCCGCCGCCGGCAGCGCGTCGATCAGCGCCTGTACAGCCGAAACCGCCTCGTCAGGCTCCTCGTCAGGCGCTTCATCAGGTACTTCGTCGGACGTTTTATCGTCCTCGCCCGCACCATCCTGACCGGGTGCCTGCGTCTGCCCGTCGTTTCCCTGCGTCAGGACCGTCTGCTCCTGACCGGTCTGCCCCTGCGCCTCCGCCGCCAGCGCCGATGCGGGCAGCAGCGTCAGGCACAGAGCCAGAGCCATCAGCAGGGATACTCCTTTTTTGATCATGTGCATAACCTCCGTTCTGTTTTTTCACGGCTGCCGTATGTCACAGCAGGCCGATGCCTCTTCCGCGGTTCACCGCCTGCTGCCGGTTTGACACCCGAAGCTTTCTGAAAATACTGTTGCTGTGGAACTTGATGGTACCCGCCTTCCGGTCCATCCGCTCCGCGATCTCGTCATTGCTCATGCCCAGCGCCATCAGGCGCAGCACCTTTTTCTCCGTCTCGGTCAGCGTCTCGTAGTACTCCGCCGGAGACTTCAGATAATTGGGAAAGTACCGGCTCACGCCGCCCGCCAGCTCCATGATCCGGTCGGTAAAGTCGTCCGCGCCCCGCTCCCGCTGGTAGATGAACAGCATCTGCACCATGCAGGCGCCCTCGTCCGCCAGCAGCCGTATGTACCGGTATTTTTTCGCCAGCGCCAGCGCCGTCTC
>OGZK01003756.1_pt1 | contig 11501 bp, 9 predicted proteins | sample 1576791 | NCBI WGS metagenome assembly OGZK01 (sample SAMEA3541556, study PRJEB24748) | human gut metagenome | biome: human gut; feature: human-associated habitat; material: faeces | place: China | collected 2012
TGCGATGGATGAGAACTTTATGCGCGAGCAACACGGTGCTATCTGGCATGTGGCACAAAATCTCTGAACTTTCCGATAGCTCTTCCAACTCACAAATTACTCTCCATATTTCACACCCCGGCTTCAAATCTTCCATAAATTCTGCCACAGGCATTTGCTTTTGGTATTCTGCAATTTCATAAGGAAAATAATCAAACTTCGTTGATGCACTTATGGAACCTGTAAACTGATATTTTCCAAGTAATAAATTTAAAAAAGTTGTCTTCCCTTTTCCATTTCTACCAATAAAACCTAGTTTCCAATTTGTATCAATCGAAAATGAAACATTCTCAAAAACATAATCAAAACTCCCTTCATATCCAAAGGTGAGATTATTTATACTAATTTGTGCCATATACATTCCTCCTCTCATGGTTACAATAAAAAAAGAACCATTCGTTGCCAAACAGTTCCATTACATACTATAACCTCATATGGTTCATCAAAAGAAGGAAATACACCCAACATTGTAATCATTTTTATGCACACAAAAAGAGAGGTTATGAGAACATAATCCACTTTTGGCAACATGACAAGTAGTATGGGCGATATCGCTCATACTGCATAAACATTCATGTAATCAAAAGTAAATTATCTTCTCATCTTTTCACCTCTCTCCTTAAGATAAAGCCATTCTAACACTCCGACTTTCCTTTGTCAACAAAGGAATATACTAATTCAACTCATTCCACACATCCACATAATCCTGCAATCCGCCCGGACGCATTGCAATACTCACATAATTTGCCGGTTCTTTCCTTGCAAGTCTGGCAAGAATCCCCGCATCCGCCGGCTCATCAAATACGACCTGCTCCTCTACTTTATCACAGTCAATCACAAGTTGCTTGCCATCCATATCTGTCATAATCACTGCATTTCTGGTATCATCATAAAAGTACAAATTATATTTCATATAATCCCTCTTTTTCCCTAAAGATCAAACAAATTCATCTGATTATTAATAAGTGACTTTACCTTTCTTTCCTTGATTACATCTGTGCTATCTATTTCACCAAACAACAAAGGTGATTTGGGATTGTGCATACCAAAATTCTTTTCTACAGTATTTGAACTATAATTTGCATAACAATACAAACATCCATTTTTGCATGTATTATAGGCTCCTATATCAATACTTGCCACACATCCACATTCTGCTCTTTGATTTGTGTCTTTATCAACATTAAGTTTAAATCCGCCAATTCTCTCTATTCGTTCCCTATCAATACAATGAGCATGCTCAACTCCTATATTATGAAAATCTCCAATTTCAGCACAGGTATCAATATACAAACCATACTCCTTTGCTATTTCTACAAATCTTTGCAATAATTCTACCTGCATTTCATATGTATCTTTGACAATACTTAAGAGCTTTACATTTCGCTCTGTATTTCTATACATATCCATAAAGCTCACAGTACACTTCTCCGTATAATCACCCAATTTTGAAGCTAATACTTCAAAATACTTACAATGATACTCTATTGAGTACTGCTCATTAAAGAATATCGGATCATATCTCCATATAACCTTTTCTTTTCCAATTTCTTTGGATAACTGTTGAAATGTCGGAATAATAATTTTATTTTTTGATGGTAAATTCCTTTCTACATCAGGACCATACGCACTTAATGTAAATTGAAAATAATATGTATAATCATTAATTTGATCCAAGTATGACAACATTGGAGTTGAATTTTTTGTCCAAAATACGATTGCATCAACAACATCTGGAGATAAATCTATCTTACTTACCTGATGTATATTCATCGGATTTCTAACCAATACATATTTCTCTTTTAATCTATTAACCAACCATTCCGAATAGTAAGACGGTATATCTGTACGTCTACTTGCACTAATAATCATTTCTATCATCTCCTGCTATAATACTTCAATCAAAAGCTGCGCACTTGAACACACTTCCCATGGCTGATATGTAGAAAGTCTATCAGGAATATTATATACAATACGATTTGATTCGTGTTTTATACCATACCTCTGAAATTCGTTCCTTATATTGTAATCAAAATAATATCCTTGACTATTTTCTATCAGACCCTCACCATCTAACTTTTCAACCAATTTCTCAAAATAATCGCGACCTCTATTATTGCTATTTACATCATTAATGAGAACCACTAATGGCTTTCCTTGTTCCTTATGTAAAATAATATTCTGAACCAATTTTTCAAAAAAACTCTCTATCTCACCTATTTGCCCTGAATTATAGAAATGTGATATAACATATTGCAATACAATAACGTTTGCATTTGAAATGTTATATTCTTCCGTTACGGCATCCATATATTTAAATTGGGTTCTTCTTAAAGTTTTTGTTTTATATGATTTAATTTGCTCATGTATTGGTTTCCATTTTTCATTAACATCTATACCGATATAACTTACAGATTTATCATATGATTTTTCATGGCAATATCGTTCAAATGCCATTAAATCTGGACAACCACCGCAACCAATAGACAAAACATGGTAATCATTAATTTCTTCAAGTGCTTGGCTCTTTCTCATCAGATACAAAAGTTCAGAAGCATATTTGGCCGAGTAATCACACACGTAAAAATTAAGCATTCTACTACAGTCGTAATCTTTCTTTCCATTTGGATATCTCCCTGGGTAATGTACCTCCTCCAAACAATTTTTGCAGTTACCTTCGCATTCTCCTGGACAACCATTTTGATGATCACAAACAAAACAATCTGTTTGTTTGTATTGCTTGTCGCAGTATCCTATTATAGTTTTTATCAATGCTTTTTTTCTTAACTTTGATAATTCTACTTCCGTTAATCGAGAATTATAGAAATCAACTTGCATACTACTATCATTTTCTTCACCACACAAAGGACAAATATCATATTCTCTTTCACGCATTCCTTCTAGTTGTTGTTCAACCCTTTGCTTGTAAATATGGTGACATGAATCACATACTTTTAAAAAATTTGTTTCTTCATACTCTGTCAATTTACCATTTTCATTAAAAGCAAGCATGATATTTCCTCCTTTGCATGACCAATTTTTGCAACATAATTTCTTAATATCTAAACCATCCCAAAATGCTCCAGCGCATCCTTTATCGCTTTTTCCTTCTCCTCCGGACACTGAGGTTGTCTGCTATCCTCTGATTTCGGAAGATTATAATTCTCCCCAACTTCTATTCCACACTTTCTTTTTACCTGTGAAATATATAGGTTAGAAACCTTCAACCCATGCTCCTTCAGCACATATTTCTGAATTTCCTTATAAGTTGCCTTACTCTCTGCTGAAGTCAAATCCAGCTCATCCAACTCTAATTCCACTTCAATGTAATCATCAGCCTTTTGTTGGGACAAAAGAACAACCGTCTCCACATGCCCGGTATTCACAAACTGATCCACCGCACACGCCTTTTTCACATAATATCCATGCTCCTGCAAGGTCACAAGATCTCTTGCGAGAGAAGTTGGTTTGCAGCTGATATAGACGATCTCATCTACACCGTAGTTGATGATCTTAAGGAGCGCCTTTGGATTGATGCCATCTCTCGGTGGATCGAGGATGATAAGATCCGGTTTTTCCTCAATCGTGTCGATGACCTTTAAGACATCGCCTGCGATGAATTCGCAGTTATCAAGTCCGTTGCTCTTTGCATTTTCTCTTGCGGCTTCGACTGCTTCTTCCACGATCTCTACGCCGATAACCTTGGAGGCAACCGGTGATAACATCTGGGCGATCGTTCCGGTTCCGCTGTATAAGTCGAAGATCAGCTTGTCCTTGGTATCTCCGGCATATTCACGGGCTTTGCTGTACAGTCGTTCCGCGCTCTTTGTATTTGTCTGGAAAAATGAGAATGGCGAGATCTGGAAATGCAGTCCCAGCACCTCTTCCTCGATATAATCTCTTCCGTATAACAGCGTTACCTTCTCCGGCACAACAGCATCCGCCAGAGAATCATTTGCCGTATGGAGAATACCAATGATCGTTCCGTCAAGCGGAAGTGCCAGAAGCCCTTCTACATATGCATTCAGATCCAGATTCTCTAATCCGTCCGTGCTGGTTACAAGATTTACTAGAAGTCCGCCATTTGTCTTAGACTGGCGAAGCACCAGATGACGAAGCAGTCCTACATGCTGCATTTTCTTATGATAGGATAGTCCATGTGCCCTTGCGAATTCCATCGTATAGGAAACGATCCTGTTATAATCTTCGCTTACGATCACGCAGTTGCAGACAGGAACGATATCGTACATGCTGTTCTTCTTATGAAGCCCCAGCACCAGCGGGCCATCCTTATATTCGTCGCCAAATGAATACTCCATCTTATTCCGGTAAGCAGTTGTAACAGGCGAGCCGATGATGCCCTCCCATTCATATGGATGTGCCTCCGAATCGATCACGCCGTCTAACAGCTTCTTCACCTGTCCGGCCTTTAACTCCAACTGATGTTCATAGCTCATGGTCTGGTATGCACAGCCGCCGCAAATACCAAACTGTGGGCATGGTGGTACTGCATCTTCGATCTCAGAGCGTTCCAGCACATCCAACAGACGTGCTTCTGCCTTATCCTTCCGTACCTTGGATACCATGCAGGACACCTTTTGTCCGGGCAGTGCTCCCTTCACGATCACTTTTTTGCCATCCAGTTCAAAGCTTCCCTTATTTGGGAAATCATAGTCTTTTATAACACCTTCTATAATCTCTCGTTTCTTCACAGCCGACCTCTTTCTTATCTCTAATAATCTCTACTCTTCCCGGTCGCCCCACATATCTTCAAATATGCTGCGCATCCGGCGTTTCGGTTTCAGTTCATTTTCTGCAAAAAATGGTATTCCATGCTGGTCAAATTCCAGCAGCATGTATTTGCCATTCATGCCATCACGCGGATATGCCAGACTGCCCGGATTTACGATATAAGCACCGCCATATCGTTCCAGATTCTGGATATGCGTGTGTCCATACATCACAATATCGTAACCATCATATTTGACCAGCTCCTGTAAGCGGTCCGTTCCATAATGGACACTGTATCGGTGTCCGTGCGTGATAAATACCTTATACCGGCCGATCATGAATTCCTCCTGCATCGGAAGATCGGAATCCCAGTCGTTATTCCCGGCAACCATGTGTATCGGACAGGTTACGTTATCATAAATATATTCTTCATCTCCGCAGACATCCCCCAGATGGATAAACATATCGATGTCTCCCACCGTATCTAAGACATCCCGGATCGTATTAGTTCTTCCATGTGTATCACTAATTATCAGTATTCTCATTTATAACTTCCTTTATCAAACGAAGTGCATTTCCTCTGTGGCTGATCGTATTCTTTTCTTCCGGTGACAGCTCTGCTGTGGACTTGCCATACTCCGGCAGGAAGAAAATAGGATCATATCCAAATCCATTCTCGCCGCGTTCTTCGTATCCAATGATTCCTTCAATCGTGCCACGTCTGGTAATGGTCTTTCCATCCGGGAATGCAGCCGCGATTGCACATACGAATCTTGCAGTACGCTTCTCATCCGGAACACCGGCAAGCTTGTCAATAATCGCTTTATTCTTGATCCGGTATGAGGTGTCTTCCCCCATAAATCTTGCAGAGTAGATTCCCGGTGCTTTATCGAGATAGTCTACCTCCAGACCGGAATCATCTGCCAGCACCAGACAATTTGTCATCTTACGGATCGCCTCTGCCTTGATGATGGCATTTTCTTCAAATGTTTTTCCATCTTCTACGATGTCAGCCTGAATTCCGGCTTCCTTCATCGACAGGATCTCATATCCACAATCCGCAAGGATCATGCGGATTTCTTTCATCTTATTCTCATTACCCGTAGCAAAAATCAATTTCTTCATCTTGTCTTCTCCTTTTCTATTCAATCCCCCACATCCGTGAAGGCTTTCAAACAGACATTACAGTCATTCTCCTGCTCCGCACTCGACCACTTCGTGCCATACAGGCTGATATAGCCCTCGCCATCCGTGATATCGAAGTTCGCCGTTTTCTCATCATTATTATATTCGATTGCGATCGGCATCGTGGAATCCTGTGTATTCACATGCACAACCACCGCAAATTTCCGATTATCCGGAAGCGGTACTGCCTCATTTAGATTGATCGTATAATAACCCTCGTACTGCATTTCACCGGATGCCACCTTTGTTCGCTGCTGCAAGTCGGATACATCGGTAAAATCCGTCACAACATACACATCATATGTCGTTTTCGGACCTGTCGCATAAAAAGAAACTGCCTTTAATGTCTCGTTCTTTCCAGCCGTATAGACATTTGCAAAATAGGCCTCCGGCCTGTCGTCAAATCCCATCGTTCCGACCTCGCCCATCAGATCTGACTGATAGATCTTGTCGTAGTTGCCACTATTTCCAAGCTTCGTATATACTACGCTGTTCATACCGATATTGGTATCATAATAAGAGATATAAAAGAATCCCTCGTCACCAAAATCCTGCCCCCAGCTATTCTTGCAGATAAATGCGCCGTCTCCCGCCGGTTCTGTATTAAAATATTCCTTCGGATAGTTGTCATCCCAGCCAACGATCACCACGTCATGATTCGGCGTCTGATCTCCATCATAATAATAGGAACTGCGGTTTCTGTTATAGTAATAAGAACTACTCGTTGCATTCTTCATATCACAGTAAATAACCGTTTCCACACCGCCATATTTGTATACGGATGATTTGATCGCCTCGTAATTCTTGTCCTTCAGGATGATGGCTTCTTCCAGATGCTTTACCGCCGACAATCCATTTACCGTCTGGTTATCACCATACGGATCATCTTCCTCAAGCACCGGTCCCTGCCATGCCGCAAGATAGGCTATACTCATATAATATTCGCCACCGTCAAATGGGCTGACATTAAAGCTGTTATTCATTGCCATATGATCAACAGAAAATACCAGATTTTCAGCCGGACGGATCGTACTTTCCAGTGCCGCAAGTGATGCAAATGCCCAGCAGGTTCCATAGATACCCTGATCTCTTACAAGAGATACACGATCATGTTCTCTCATGTCATATGCAGCCGGAAGCTTTTCTTCCTCGGCAATCTTTTTTAACACCGCAGCATTTGTCTCCAGATTGATATTACAGCTGTAGTTTAATGCCTCGCAGATCTCATTCACCGGCACATAGATGATATCATCCTTTTTCTCCGGCTTGTCGATTGCCTGTATTGCATTTCCATTGATATTTACCACATCCGAATCACCATAAACTTTAACAAGGCTGTCACCTTTTGCCAGTGTGATCGTTCCGTTTTCATATACATTTACCAGACAATCCAGTTTATCGGTAAATGCTGCGATTGGGATCATCAACTGTAACCGATCACTGAAATATGCCTGATATTCCGCCTCTGTGATCTTATTGTCATTGATATATAACGTAACACCCTTTTCATTTGCACTTGTTACGATCTCTTTCATCATTGCCTCGGCCGCAGCCTCCGAACCGTCGGTCTTTTCCACGCTCACATCCGGATGCCGGAAGAAGCCCAGATAGAGCAATACACTCAAGATTGCAACTGCTACCGCTATCAAAAACTTTTTCAATTTGGTCTCACTTTCTCTTTGGCGGCTTTGGTCCCATGAACTGATAGAAATAGGATTTGATCATACCATTGTAGATCTTACGGTTCTTATCCGCCTTTCTTCCTATATATTTCTCCGCCTCACTGTATGACGTGATCAGGAACATCGACCAGTCATCCAGTCGTCTGAAGCTTTCCCCGATCGTCTTATATAATTCAGGAAGATCCTCCCGATCCTCGAGACGTTCACCATATGGCGGATTCGTGATGATAAAGCCATATTTTTTCGGATGCCTGAGATCCTTTACATCTCTCTGCTGAAAATGGATATGTGCATCCACTCCCGCTGCTCTGGCATTCTCCATCGCACACTTCACCATTTCATTATCCAGATCGTAGCCCTGAATATTCATCTTCACATCATGGTCGATCATGTCATTTGCTTCATCGATCGCATTGTACCACATCTTCTTATCTCCGACCTTCGCCCACTCGGAAGCCAGGAAATCCCGGTCGATGCCCGGTGCGATCCTTGCTCCGATCATAGCAGCCTCGATTGGAAATGTTCCGCTTCCACAGAATGGGTCGACCAGTACACGATCCTTGTTCCACGGTGTCAGCATGATCAGTGCCGATGCCAGGGTTTCTGATATCGGGGCCTTACCAACCAGCTTTCTGTAGCCACGTTTATGAAGAGATACTCCTGATGTATCTAACCCTATTGTAACAATATCCTTAAATATAAATACACGAACCGGATATTCTGCTCCATCTTCCGTGAACCATGATACATGGTAGGTCTGTTTCAAACGTTCTACCATAGCTTTCTTCACGATGGACTGGATATCAGATGGGCTGAACAGTGCGCTCTTATTTGATGTAGCCTTGGATACCCAGAATTTTGCATCACGGGTCAGATACCGCTCCCATGGAATACTCTTGGTTCCTTCAAATAATTCATCAAATGTTACAGCCTTAAAGCTTCCGCACTTGATCATGATACGTTCAGCTGTACGAATAAACATATTTGCTCTTGCAACCGCATCCTCTTCTCCTGCAAATGTAATTCTTCCGTCTTCTACCTGAACGATCTCATATCCAAGATCCAGGATTTCTTTTTTCAATACTGACTCCAATCCAAAATGACATGGAGCGATCAATTCGATTCTGCTCATATGCTTCCTTTCAATCACAAGTGCCAGATTCAGACATTTCTGTCCAAATCCAGCACTCCTTTTCTCTTATATCTTTGTTTCTGATTTTATTTTCTGCGTTTATTTATAACAACGATTCCGGCAAGCCCCAGTGAAATGATCATACCTGCAACTGCTGTCTTCATAGCAAAATCATCTCCTGTCTTTACTCCGGTGTTCTTCTGGTCATCCGGCTTATCGGCATCTGTTTTCTCTGTTGTTTGGTCCTCCGTTGATACAACTTCTTCGGATTCTGTTGTCACATCTTCCGTTTCATCCTGAGTATCATCCGTTGACTCTGTCGTTACATCTTCCGTTGTATCATCGGTACTATCTTCTGTCGTAGTTGTAGCTTCCGTTGTATCCTCTGTCGTTGCATCTGTAGAAGCTTCCGTTGTCACGTCTTCTGTTGTCACATCTTCTGTTGTTCCACCATCCGGAACAGACATTTTAACCGTTACTTTTGTTGCTCCCGATGCATAATAATTTGCTGTTTCCTTATATCTGACGTAATAATCACCGGCAGAAATGCCTGTGATCGTATTTGCTGTGATCGGCTTCCATACATTCTGGTCAACGGAATATTCCATGGATACATCAACATTTTTAATGGAACCGTCCTTTTTCCCTTTTGCACTTTCATTTTCTGTCGTAAGACCGGTTGGTGCTGTCTGTGGTGCTTTATCGATCGTATAATTCTTTACGGTTTCTCCGTGATAAGTCTTACCCTTTGCTGTTATTTTTACGCTTGCTGTTCCTGCATTGATATTATCTGTAAATGTACAGGTATAATCCGTTCCTTCTGTCAGATCTCTGCCATCGTATGTGACAGTCACTGTTGGCTCTTTTGCTTTTCCATCATATACATAAGAAGTCGGGGCAATGGATACAGAAACTGTCGCATCTGTCAGCCGGCGATAACGAAGCTCTACGCTTCTCGCCTTTGTGCCTGTTTCATCTAATATCGTATTATAGGAATTCGGCTGTCCATCCAATGTGTATCCGGCCGGAAGAAATTCCTCAATACCGCCCACAGCTTCATCTAATGAAAGCAACCCATAATTGCTTAGTCCGCTTGGCGAATTTGTAATCTTATAAACAGATGTCTGATCCATCTGCAGCTTTTCAAGCCACCATTCTGTAAATGCTGCACCATCATGTTGCTGTTCTATATTGCTGTTTACCAGTTTAATGCCACCCTTTGCATACCATCCAAGCTGCGTAAGATCTGCTCTCACATTTTCAAATGTTAATGTATGTTCATTCCCTGTCGCTGCATTCCTGATATAGCCACTATATTCTCCATTTTCTATCACAAGCGAACCCATGATATCGAAATGAACAGCCTTTAACTCCTTCTTATTCAGATCAATCGTAAGATTCTTATTCCCAGCATCAATATATGTTGATGTACTCTCACAATTATATAGAAGCTTCAGTATATCACCGTTTCCGGCAGCCGCCGCTGCATCTTCCAGTTTAGAATAAGTGCCCTTTGCTGTTCCACTTGCATCCTCTACCTCGATGCATTCTACCGGATCATTACAATCCACACAGGCTCCATCCTTCACCTGTGAATGTTCACATGCCGCCTGTGTCTCTGCCAGTCCATTTGCCCCTGCAAATGCTGCTACTGCAAAAAAAACTGCCGCAATGATCGTTCCTAAAATTCTTTTTCTCATTTACCCTATATCCTTTCTTTTCTAAAAAAATAAGTACCTCCGGAATATCCTGGGATACCCGCCAATTACCCTGTCCATATTATACATACTTCCCCCTGCCACCACAAGTAAATTAAACAAAAAAATCCCGGTCATGCACTTCCTTAACAGGTTCTGTCATGTCCGGGATCGATCTATTCTGTTATTCTCATTTTCAAACCACATTTTCTTCTCTTTCATAATGGCTAGTTACACCCTCTGTCAGCGGTTTTTCGTCAATGCTCCTTTATACTGTACGATTCCCCCAACGGTATTGATCACCTTATATCCTGCCTGCGACAGCAGTCTCGCTGCCAGTGCACTGCCGCCTCCATACTGACAATATGTGAGCAGCACTTTATTTTTAGGAAGATTATAATTACCATACTGTATATCCGACAATGGTACATTGACTGCCATTGGTATGTGTCCTCTCAGAAATTCTTCTTCTGTACGAACGTCCACGATCACCCCGCCATATCGGACTGCTTCCTGCATGATATCGCGGACCGGTATGTTGTGAAATCTCATCATTTCACCCCCTGGCAAATGTTCCTGCTATATGGATTCCTATATATTCATCATATGTCTCTTCCATCAAAACGTGCGGCATATTCAGCGTTTCTGCCACAATTCCTGTCTTATTTCCGTCCTTGTCCGTTGTACCCTGTCATGCCATAATCCGTACCAGTGCCATTCGACGTATAACTCTGTGGATAATTCTGTGATCCGGGATTCTCCTGCTGCCGATATGGATTCACTCCAGTTTGCGGATATGTTACATTTCCCATGTAGCCGCCATTTTGCATATATGCTCTATTCACAGTATAACCGTTTTGAGGGTTATAACCAGTATTTTGCATGTACTCCATATTAGTCGGATATGCGCTGCCTCGATTATAATCATCCTTTACCTCATACCCGGAATTTGTGCCGTAGGCTGATTGACCTGCATTGGCATTCATCCCCTGTGTATAACCACCATTGTATGGGGTGTAATTTGTATTCTGCATA
>OGZK01003761.1_pt1 | contig 11490 bp, 8 predicted proteins | sample 1576791 | NCBI WGS metagenome assembly OGZK01 (sample SAMEA3541556, study PRJEB24748) | human gut metagenome | biome: human gut; feature: human-associated habitat; material: faeces | place: China | collected 2012
CGCACCTCGCTCGCCGTATCGGCACTTAGAATTATGCGGTATTGCCTTAATTTTTTCTTATAGCAAAATACCAGCTGAAACGTGAAAGTCAAAACTTGATTCAATCAGCCAAAAATCTGTTTGGCGTAATCGGCGCTGGCTTTGGCGTCCTTGGCATAAAAATCGGCACCGATCTGTTCGGCGTATGCCTTGGTCAGCACAGCGCCGCCCACCATGACCTTGCAGGGCAGGTTGGCCGCGTGCAGGGCTTCGATGGTGGCCTGCATGTTGGGCACGGTGGTGGTCATCAGGGCCGAAAGCCCCACCAGCGGCGCACCGGTCTGGCGCACGGCTTCCACCACGCGCTCCGGCGGCACATCGCGGCCCAGATCCAGCACGTCATAGCCGTAGTTTTCCAAAATCACGCGCACAATGTTTTTGCCAATATCGTGTACGTCACCTTTTACGGTGGCGATCACAATACGGCCTTTGCTTTCACCCTGGCTGCCGCTGGCGGCAATGGCGGTTTTGATCACTTCAAAAGCAGCCTGGGTCGCCGTGGCGGATTGCAGCAGCTGCGGCAAAAAGATGGAGCCTTTTTCAAAGGCATCGCCCACCACATCCAGCGCGGGGATCAGCGTTTCGTTCACCACCTGCAAAGGCTCGCGGGTTTTCAGGGCTTCCCCTGCAGCGGCGCGGGCTTCGTTTTTCAGGCCGCGGCGCACGGCTTCAAACAGAGCATCGGCCCCTGCTGCACCGCCCGCCGGGGCGGCGGCATCAGTTTTTGCCACCTGGGAGGTCTGCACCTGCACATTGGCATAGGCGGCAACGTAATCATTGCACTTTTCGTCCTGGCTGGTCAGCACACGGTAGGCGCGCACGGCGGCCATCATTTCCGGCGTGTTGGGGTTCATGATGGCAAGGTCCAGCCCGGCCTGCATGGCCAACGTCAGGAAAGTGGTATTCATGTAGCCGCGGCAGGGCAAACCAAAGCTGATGTTGGAAACACCCAGCACGGTGCGCACGCCCAGTTCCTTTTTGCACATGGTAATGGCTTTCAGGGTTTCGGCAGCGGCGCTCTGCTCGGCAGAAACCGTCAGCGTCAGGCAGTCGATGTAAACATCCCCGCGGGGAATGCCGATAGCATCCGTTGCGGCCACAATGCGCTTGGCAACCTCAAAGCGGCCCTCTGCCGTTTTGGGAATGCCGTGTTCATCCAGTGCCAGACCAACCACGGCGGCGCCGTACTTTTTGCACAGGGGCAGAATGCTGTCCAGCACCTTCTGCTCGCCGTTGACCGAGTTGACGATCGGCTTGCCGTTATAAATGCGCAGCGCGCGGGCCAAAGCATCTTTGTTGGAAGAATCCAGCTGCAATGGCAGGTCGGTGATGGATTGCAGCTCCCGCACCAGCATTTCCAGCGTGGCGGGTTCGTCAATATCCGGCAGACCGGCGTTCACGTCCAGCAGCTCGGCACCGGCTTCGGCCTGGGCTACGGCCTGGGCGCAGGCATAGGCGCTGTCGCCCTCCCGCAGGGCCTGCTGCAAGCGCTTTTTGCCGGTGGGGTTGATGCGCTCGCCCACCACGGTAATGCCGTTTACCTCCACGCAGCGCACGGGGGTACACAGGCGGCTGCGCACAATAGGGGTTTTGGCGGCGGGGGTTTTATCCTGGGTCAGCTCTTTCAGCAGGCGGATGGATTCCGGCTCAGAGCCGCAGCAGCCGCCCAGCATGGAAATTCCGGTGGGCAGGTAGGCGGCCATCTCAGCGGCAAACTCCGCCGGGGTGATATCATAGCTGCCGTCCAGGTTCGGCAGGCCCGCATTGGGCTTGACAAACACCGGCATACCGGCGGGCACCACACGGCAGAGCCGCTGAGCAAAGGGCAGGATTTCCTTGGGGCCCAGCGAGCAGTTGATGCCCACGGCGTCCGCACCAAGGCCGGCGGCGGTAATGCCGTAGCTTTCCACTGTGCAGCCGGTAAAGGTACGGCCACGGGCCTCAAAGCTCATCGAGGTAAACACCGGCAGGTCACAGTTTTCCTTTGCGGCCAGGATGGCGGCTTTCAGCTCATACAGGTCGGTCATTGTTTCCAGAAAGACGAGGTCTGCCCCGGCTGCGGCACCGGCGCGCACCATCTCAGCAAACTGGGCGCAGGCATCCTCAAACGGCAGGGTACCGGCCGGGGCCAGCAGCTCGCCGATGGGGCCGATATCCAGTGCCACCAGGGCACCGGTTTCCTGCGCGGCGGTCCGGGCACATGCGATGGACGCTTCGATCACCTGCTGCACAGTATAGCCGGTTCCCTTCAATTTACGAGGGTTGGCGCCAAAGGTGTTTGCCAGCAGGATATCCGCCCCGGCGCGGGCATAGTCCCGGTGGACGGCAGTGAGCACATCCGGCATGATAAAGGCGGCCAGTTCCGGCTTTTGTTCTGTGGTCAGGCCGCGCAGCTGCAGCTGGGTGCCCATGGCGCCATCCAGCATAATAAAGCGGCGGCGGGCAAATACTTCCTCAATTTTCACAGGTGGTTCCCCTCTTTCTGTATTCGCACTTTTCGCGCAGCAGGCAGTGCCCGCACCCGGCGCGGGCCCCCGTTACCGGGTGGTCCGCCACGCCAAGGATGGCTGTTACGCTTTTGCGCGGGGTCAGCAGATTTTCCGGCGTGACCGCCATGCCAAGGCCGCGCACGGTATCCAGCGCAATGGCAAACGGCTGCTGCAAAGTCAGCGGGCAGTCCCCATAGCCGGGGGAAAAACGCCCCGTCAGGTAGTGCCCCTGCGCCTGCACGCTGGTGCGGATCTCGGCTTCCAGCGCGTTGCACAGCTCTTCCATCACAGCGGAAGCCATCGCATCCACCACAGCGGCCAGGGCAATATCCGTCAGCTCCAGGCGGCGCATCAGGGTATCAGCCCCGCTGCCAAGGGTAACGGCCATCAGCACCATGGCATCGCAGCCGCGCAGGTGGCGGGCAATATCATTCCCGGCGTTCTGCAGCGGCAGGGCGGTCAGCGGCAGCTGTTTCCACACGCCGCGCGGGGTGGCGGCGGCGCGCAGGGCGTCCTCGGCTTTTTGCAGCAGCACCTGGGATGCAGCATCCGGCTGCCAGCCCCCTGCCCCAAGGTAGCGAAGGGTTTCGGCGCGGGTATCGTTTTGCGGGTAGGCTAATTGCACAGCGTTTCACTCCCCCTCTATGGGGCCAACAGGCCGATTACAGCAGGTCCTTGATGCCCTCATACACAGCGGCGGCAACCTTGGCGTCATTCATGGCATACAGGTGCACACCGTCCGCGCCGCCCTCGATCAGATCTCGCAGCTGCTGCACGGCATAGTCAATACCGGCAGCATACAGGCTTTCGGGGTCGTCCTGGTAGCGGGAGATCATGCGGGTAAACTCCGAAGGCAGGCTGGCGCTGGAAAGTGCCACCGTGCGCTCGATCTGGCTGCGCTTAACGATGGGCATAACACCGGCAGACACCGGCAAAGTGATGCCTGCGCGGCGGGCCAGGTTCAAAAAGCGATAAAAGTGCATATTATCAAAGAACAGCTGGGTCAGCAGGTGGGTGGCACCGGCCTCCTGCTTAAAGCGCAGGTTGGCAACATCCTGGGCCAGGGTAGCGGCTTCGGGGTGGCCTTCGGGGTAGCAGGCAGCGTGGATATCAAATTCCGGCTGGGTCTGCCACACAAACTGGGCCAGGTCGCTTGCGTGGGCAAAGTCCGGGCTTTCGAGGCGGGTGGGGGTGCGGTCGCCGCGCAGGGTCAGCACGTTGCGCACACCGGCGGCATTCAGCTGGTCCAGCAGCTGGGCGGCCTTTGCCTTATCGCTGCCCATGCAGATCATGTGGGCCAGCGGCTCTACGTTCAGGTCGTTTTTCAGGAATTCGGCCACTTCCACAGTGGAAACGCCGCCCGTGGAGCCGCCTGCACCGTAAGTAACGCTGATAAAATCCGGGTTAAGGGTGCACATGGTGCGCAGGGTGTCCTTCATTTTATCAAAGTTGGCGGTCTGCTTCGGGGGGAAGCACTCGATGGAAAACACGCAAGGCTTGCGCTTGAACATCTGGGAGATCTGCATAGGATTCATCCTCCTGTATTTTTATTACTTTCCTCTATTTCTACCCAATTAAAACTTTTGGGGCGTGCGGGAACACTTTCCTGCCGACTTACTGGGGTCAGGCACACAGAGTCAGGCTGCCGGGGGTTACGCGGCGGGAGCCAGCTCTTCGTCCGGCTGTTTTGCCGTCTGCACAGTAAAGCTGCCGTCCGCCTGGGCGGTCACGGTCACCGTGCCGTACAGGTCGGTGCGGTAAAAGTCAATGCCCTCATCCTGCATTTCCTGGATGACCTCGCGGTGGGGGTGGCCGTAATCATTGTTCAGGCCGCAGCTGGCAACCACAAGCTGGGGCTGCACCTGCCACAGCAGTGTTTGGGTGTTGGATGTGGACGACCCATGGTGCCCGGCCTTGAACACGGTGGACCGCAAGCGGAACGGATATTGCTCCGCCAGGGCGGCTTCCTCGTTGCGCTCGGCATCGCCGGTATCCAAAAAGGTAAAGTTCCCGGCTTCAAACCGCAGGCAGAGCGACATATCATTTGTTGCATCGTCACTGCCCGCCGTATCGGCATCCACACCGGGCAGCAGCACGGTCAATGTGCCGGTGCCGATGGTGTACTGCTGGCCGGTATAGGCAGTTTCCACCGGTACGCCGCATTCCTGGGCGGTTTGCAGGGTGCGCTGGGTCTGGCCGGTCACGTCAGTTTCGCTCAGGTCGGGGGTCAGCAGGGTCTGCACATCAAAGTTCTGCAAAACGGCCTGCATGCCGCCCACATGGTCGGCATGGGGGTGGGTCATCACCAACAGGTCCAACTGGCTTACGCCATAGCTGCGCAGGTCCTGCACAAGGTTCTGCCGGGCATCCTTGGGGCCTGCATCAATCAGGCAGGCCGCACCGTTCTGCAAAATCAGCACGGCATCCCCCTGCCCCACATCCAGGAACACCACTTCGGTTTCCCCCTCCGGCAGCGGGGCTGTGGTTTCGCTCTGGCTGGGTTCCAGGCCAACCCATTGGTAAATCTGGTCCCAGCTGGGCACAAAACCGTTGCCGCCGTAATTTTCGACCACATACAAGGCAACGGCGATGAGAATAGCGGCCACAATGGTCCACATCTGGGGGCGGCGGTAGGAATGGCGGCAATACCTGCGCCGCCGGTATTTACTCACCCTGGCCCAGCTGGCGTTCCTGCCACTGGGCGCGGGTCAGCAAAACGGCACGGGGCTTGGCGCCCTCATAGGGGCCGATAATCTTTTCCTGTTCCATCTGGTCCATGATGCGGGCCGCACGGGCATAGCCCAGCTTGCAGCGGCGCTGCAAAAGGCTGGTGGATGCCTGCCCGGCTTCGATGACGCATTCCACCGCCTGTTCAAACATGGGGTCGCGGCTGCCGCTGTCATCGTCCGAATCGGAGCTGCTGCCCTTGCCGCCCTTTTCGGCCACGGCACGGCGCTCCATCTCGGCAATCATCTCTTCATCATACTGGGCGCTGGAAGTGGATTTGATAAAGTTCAGCACAGCGCTGATCTCTTCATCCGTCACAAAGGTACCCTGCACACGCACGGGCTTGGAAGCACCGACCGGCAGGAACAGCATATCGCCGTTGCCCAGCAGCTTTTCGGCGCCGCCGCTGTCCAGAATGGTGCGGGAGTCGATCTGGCTGGAAACTGCAAATGCAATACGGCTGGGGATGTTGGCTTTGATCAGGCCGGTGATAACGTCCACGCTGGGGCGCTGGGTTGCCACAATCAGGTGGATACCGGCCGCACGGGCTTTCTGGGCAATGCGGCAGATATAATCTTCCACCTCTTTGCCGGCAACCATCATCAGGTCGGCCAACTCGTCAATGATAATGGCGATATAAGGCAGGTGTTCCAGCACATCGGGGTGCTGCTTGGCCAGCTTGTTATAGCTCTTGATATCGCGCACATTGTTTTCGGCAAACAGCTTATAGCGGCGCTCCATCTCGGCCACACTGGCCCCCAGGGCACCGGCGGCCTTGCGCGGCTCGGTCACAACGGGCATTAACAGGTGGGGAATGCCGTTGTACTCAGCCAGTTCCACCACCTTGGGGTCGATCAGAATCAGTTTGACATCTTCCGGACCGGAGCGGAACAAAAAGCTGATGATGATCGAGTTGACGCAGACGGATTTACCGCTGCCGGTGGAGCCGGCGATCAGCAGGTGGGGCATTTTACACAGGTCCGCCACCTGGGCTGTACCGGCAATATCTTTGCCCAGCGCCATGGTCAGTGGGCTGCGCATGTTGATGTAGTTCTGGGATTCAAACACCCCGCGGATGCTGACGGTAGACCGGATCTTGTTGGGCACCTCGATACCGACGGCGGGTTTGCCGGGAATGGGGGCTTCGATACGCACACCGGCGGTGGCAAGGTTCAGGGCGATATCATCCGACAGGCTGGTGATACGGCTGACCTTGATGCCCGCCTGGGGCTGCAGCTCATACCGGGTCACGGAAGGGCCGCGGCAGATATCCAGGATATGGGTCTTAACACCAAAGCTGTCCAGCGTGTTCACCAGGATATCGGCGTTTTTCTTCATCTCGGCGGCCGCGCCGCGTTCATCTTCCGGCTTGGCCGCATTGAAAAGGTTCAAAGATGGGTAAGTATACGGCGGGAACTCCTCTTTGGCCTGGGCGGCAAAGGCTGCCGTAGCTTCGCTGCTGGCATCCTCGTCCGCTTCGCGGGCTGCACCGGCGGGTGCGGTGGCTGCCGGGGCGGCAGGGGCTTTCGCCATTGCTTTGGCCACGCTGGGCGGGCTGGAAATGGGAGCCGAAGCCGAATTGCCCATGCTGGAAGATACCCGCAGCCGGTTGGGGCTGCCGGGGCGGCGTTCATCCGTTACGCTGTATACTTTAGGCGCAGCGGCGGCAGGCTGGGCCGTGGGCTGCGGTGCCGGGGCCTGCACGCTGACCCGCCCGGTGAGCAGATCCGATACCGGAATTCCGGCGTTCCAGGCAGCCTTGGCTGCATCGAAACCGTCCTGGTCAAAGCTGCCGCCCAATGTGGGGATGGCTGTAACAGGGGCAGGCGCTGGCTGGGTGGGTTCCGGCACCAGCGGTGTTTCAAAATTATCCGCGCTTTCGCTGCTGCCAACGTCATCCGGTTCCGGCAATTCCTCTACCGGCTCCAGCGGGGTGGAAAAATCTTCCACCGAGGCGGCAGGTGCGTTATCATCCGGTTCCGGGGTCAGCGGAGTTTCAAAACTTTCCGCTTCATCCTCATCGGGCAGGCCCACATCGGCACCGGCCACGGGGGTATCCCTCCCGGTCACGGCGCGCTGGATCAGGTCATTCAGGCTGTCTTCCTCCACCGGGGCTTCCTCAGCCTGCTGGGCTTCCGGTTCCAGGTGCAGCTCAAAGCTTTCTTCCTGCGGCTGGGGCTGGGGTTCCGGCTGGGGCGCAGGGTACTTGCGATGGTTCAACTGCTCCAGCGGGTCAAGGCCAAAGGTGCCGCCGGGGCCGATCTCAATTTTCTGCAGCGGGTCATGCTGCACGGCGTTCTGCAAAGCGCGCTGGGAAGCATCCGGCCCCAGGTCCACATCAAAGTCCGAATGCTGGGCGGGCGGGGCAAAGCTTTGGGTGTGCTGCACGCCTTGGGGCGCAGCCTGGGCACGCTGCATATCGGGGTATGTTGCGGTGCCGGGCTGCGTATACGTCTGCTGGGGCTGGGCCGCCGGCTGTCCGACCTGCGCCGCGGCGGCTGCCTGGTCGGCAGGGTTTGCCTGGGCCGCATTGCGGCGGGCGGCTTCCTCCTGTTCCAGATAGGGGGCCACATCAAAGGGGCGGCGGGTGCCAGACTGCGGCGTGGCCGGAGACTCACCGGCCATGGGCGGCAGGCTGCCGGTCAGGTTTTCAAGGGATTCTTCCTCCGCTTCATGGCCAAACAGCTGGGTATCATAAGCGGTTTCTTCTTCCGCACGGGCGGCGCGGCGGGCTTTGAACTCCTGAATATAATAGCTGATGAACTGCACCACATCCACCGGGGTAACGGCAAAAAACACCATCAGCCCCATCAGGATGACAATAATCATGACGATATTGGCACCGGGACGGCCACAGACGGCCAGCAGCGATGCACCGATGGGCACACCAAGCACACCGCCGGTCCAGAACTTGCGCTGCCCCCAGGCAAACAGCATCTTGACGGTCTGCCAGGGGGTATCCCCTACCTTAAAGTCCGAGAAGATGACCGCCGTACCGGCCAGCAGCACCGCCAACAGCAGCACCTTGCCAATGAAAGTGCCCACATGGTAACCGGATGCCAGCAGATAGGCCAGATACAGCAAAAACGGGCCGACAAAATATGTAACCACGCCAAAGGTGCCAAACAGCCAGCTGCGCAGAACATTCCAGAAGCTCTGCCCCGGCACCAGCACCAGCGCAATGGCCAGAATGCCAAACCCGGCCAGCACCACGCTGCGGATCAGGTTTTGCTGCTGGGCGCGGCGCTGTTCCAGCCTGGACATCCGCTTTTTGCTGCCGGAGGCCGAACTGTTGTGTCTGGCCCCGGAGCTGCTGCTTTTACTGCTTTTGCTGCCGGAGGCGCGGTATGTGTTTTTACTGTTTTTTCCGTTTTTGGCGGAACTTGAACGTGCCATGCTCTCCCTACCTCTTTACTATAATATGCGTATATTCAGGCTGCCCTGTTCAGCGGGCAGCCATTGTTGATTTGCTTTGGCGCGGCGGGCCCTGCCCCCGTTTTGAACGAAAGTTCTTTCGCCTTTTATCTGGCAGCGGGCGGCCATTAAACAGCATCCGGCGGGCCCGCATAAAGAGACTTTCCGCGCAGTGATTTTATCTGCCATCCGCCACGGCGGCTGTGCCGTGCTGTTTTGGGCAGGGGCATACTGCCCCTTATAGCATAAGGTATATTGTAGCATGAAAACGCCCGCTTGTAAAACCCCTTTCTCTTTCTATTTTCATCAAAGCCTTTCCGCCCACTGGCGGGCAGCGCCCCCTCAATATCCGGTTTTTCCGGCGTCGATTTCGGCATACAGGTAGTGCAGCGCATCGCCCAGGTTGCCGATGGCGTCGATCAGCCCCTCTTCCACAGCCTGTTCCCCGCCCAGCACGGTGCCCATATCCATCACCAGCTCCCCGGTATTGTGCATCAGCTGGGTAAAGCGCCTGGCGCTGATGCCGGAATGCCCCGCCACAAAGCTGACGATGCGCTCCTGCATCTGCTCAAAATAGCGCAGGGTCTGGGGCACCCCCAGCACCATGCCGGAGTGGCGCACCGGATGCACCGTCATGGTGGCGGTGGGCACAATAAAGCTTTTGCGGGCCGAAACCGCCAGCGGGATACCGATGGAATGCCCGCCGCCCAGCACCAGCGTTGCGCTGGGCTTGCTGACGCCGGAGATCAGCTCCGCCAAAGCGAGCCCGGCTTCCACATCGCCGCCCACGGTATTCAGGATGACCAACAGCCCCTCAATGGCGGGGTCCTCCTCAATATCCACCAGCTGGGGGATCACATGCTCATACTTGGTGCTTTTCTGGTTATCAGGAGCCAGGCTGTGGCCCTCAATGGTGCCGATCACCGTCAGGCAATAAATGGCATGGCGGCCCTTGGTGGCGGGCACAATGCCGCTGTCCGTGATCAGGTCATGTTCCAGCCGCATGCGCTCCACATCCTTGGCGTCCTTGGCAGCATGGGGGGCGGGCTGTTGTTTTGGGGTACGGTTTGGCATGGCGGGGGTCCTTTCCTTCCGACAGAATCGGTGTGCCGGGCAGTGCAAAACCCGGCTATACCCTGACAGTATGCCCCGCTGGTACGCTTTTTTATGCACAGAGGGGCGCGACTGAGCAAAAAAAGCGCGGAAAAACTTAGATAAAAAATTGACAATCGGCACAAGATTGATTATACTTTTACTAGAATTTACATCGGAATTACACAAGAGGCAGGGTGTTCCCTTTACCCCTGCCCGGAGAACGGGAGATTAGTCTTTATGTCATCAACAATGCAAAACAAAGCATCGTTGCCCGTGATCAAGCGGCTGCCCAAATATTACCGCTACTTGAGCAACCTGCAGGCAGATGGGCGTGATAAAATTTCTTCCAGCGAGCTGGCCCGCATGATGGGCACCACCGCCAGCCAGGTGCGGCAGGATTTCAACTGTTTTGGCGGTTTTGGCCAGCAGGGCATCGGCTACAAGGTGGATGTGCTGCTTGCCGAGATTGGCAAACTGCTGTTTGGCAACGGCGAGCTGCTGCCTACCGTGCTGATCGGCGCCGGCCGCCTGGGCACGGCGGTCTCCAGCTTTATCAGCCGCGATACCAACGGCTACAAGCTGATTGCCGCGTTTGATATCAACCCCGCCCTGGAGGGCAAGGAGATCAGCGGCGTAACCATCCGCCCACTGTCCGAGCTGGAAAGCTTCTGTGCGGCGCACAAGCCGGTGGTCGCCGTGCTGTGCGTGCCGCGCCAGAGCGCCATGGACCTTTCGGACGAGCTGGTTCGGCTGGGTATTCAGGGCTTCTGGAACTTCAGCCACTATGATCTTTCGGTCGTTTATCCGCAGGTCACAGTGGAAAACGTCCATTTGGGCGACAGCCTGATGAGCCTTGGCTACCGGCTGCGCAACCATGATGAATAAAAGCCGAACACACAGCGCATGACTGTTTCCGGCGGGGTGTACCCCAGCGCCTGCCCCGGCATGGGTGCAGGATCCTGTGGTACACCCCGATTTTCATGCTGTTTTTCACTTTATTTTAATAAGGAGCCAAACATGGCAAAGCTATATTACCGTTACGGCGCAATGAACAGCGGCAAAACCACGGCGCTTTTGCAGGTTGCTTTCAATTATAACGAACGCGGCATGCGGGTGCTGATTCTGAAAGCCAGCGTGGACACCAAAGGTGGCGATCATATTGTTTCCCGCCTGGGGGTCAGCCACAAGGTGGATGTGCTGGTCAGCCCGGACATGGACATCCTGGATATCGTCCGGGCCGATACCACCGCCCATGGCAGCGCCCCTGCCTGCGTGCTGTGTGACGAAAGCCAGTTCTTTACCCCGGCGCAGGCCGAGCAGCTGTTTTTGGTCACGGTGGACCTGAACATTCCGGTCATCTGCTATGGGCTGCGGGCAGACTTCATGAACCGCGGTTTCCCCGGTTCTACCCGCCTTTTGGAGCTGGCCCACACGATCGAGGAGATGAAAACCATCTGCGCCTGCGGCCGCAAAGCCACCTGCAACGGCCGCAAGGTGAACGGCGAGTTCGTGTTTGAGGGTGCTCAGGTTGCGATTGACACAGTGGACGCTGTAGAGTATCAGAGCCTTTGCCCCCAGTGCTGGTACCGGGAATACCGCGCTTTCCTGAAACGCCACCCCGCGCACCAGTGATCCATTCTTTTATTTCAATCTGTGTTTCGCCCTTTTATATAAGGCAACACCGCACAATTCCCGCCTTGCGGCTTAAGCACCGCTCCGGCAGCTG
>OGZK01003765.1_pt1 | contig 11485 bp, 11 predicted proteins | sample 1576791 | NCBI WGS metagenome assembly OGZK01 (sample SAMEA3541556, study PRJEB24748) | human gut metagenome | biome: human gut; feature: human-associated habitat; material: faeces | place: China | collected 2012
CATAGGGCTTCGCCCGTCTAAGAAATACCCCCGGCTAGGCCGGGGGATATTTTTTTTTCGCTCGATTAGCCAACGCTGTTGAGCTTCAGGGTCAGCGCGCTCTTCTTGTGCGCGGCGTTATTCTTGTGCAGAATACCCTTAGCAGCAGCCTTATCGACAGACTTCACTGCGACCTTGTAAGCGCTCTCGGCCTCGGTGCGATTGCCTTCAGCGGCAGCCGCCTCGAACTTCTTGAGTGCGGTCTTCAGTGCGGACTTGTCGGCCTTGTTGCGCTCATTACGCACACCAGACACCTGAACGCGCTTCTTGGCAGACTTAATATTCGGCAAACCAAACACCTCCTCCGGTTGGAATTCGCGCCGGCGGACAAAAAATCCACCGTGCAGAATGGTATTTTAGCAAAGAATGCAAGAAATTGCAAGCATTTTTTCGAAATTTTCTGATTTTTTTGTATGACACAAAACTTTGTGGATAAAATAGGGAAAGAAAACAAGATTTAGTAAAAGGAGAGAGGCAAAATGCTCCAATACCGCACCGATCTTGCCATGGAGGCGCACGAGCTGCTCTGCGCGAAAAGCCGCGCGCAGACGCTCTCCGGCGTGGACAGCCGGACGGTCTTCCGCCGCGGGTGCAGCGTGACGAGCGTGCGTATCGACACCGAGGGCGCGGCGCGCCAGCTCGGCAAGCCCTGCGGGCGATATGTGACGCTCGACCTCTCGCCGCTGCAAAAAAACGCAGACGATGTGCTCGAGCGCGCGTCGCGCGCCGTGGGGGCGGAACTCAGGGCGCTGCTCGGCGAGAATGTGAAAAGCGTGCTCGTCGCGGGACTCGGCAACGCGAGCATGACGCCGGACGCCATCGGGCCGAGGAGTGCGGAGCACGTGCTCGTGACGCGCCACCTGCGGCAAAACGGCGCGTTTTCCGCATTTTGCTCTGTCAGCGTGCTGACACCGGGGGTTTTGGGCCGGACGGGCATTGAGGCGATGGAGACGCTGCGCGGCACGGTGCGCGCGGTGCAGCCCGACGCGGTCATCGCGATCGACGCGCTCGCGTCCCGCTCGCTCATGCGGCTCTGCTCCACGGTGCAGCTCTCTGACACGGGCATCGTCCCAGGCAGCGGCGTGGGCAATCACAGGTGTCCCCTCAGCCGCGACACGCTCGGCGTGCCGGTCTACGCCATCGGCGTTCCCACGGTCGTCGACGCGGCGACGCTGACGCTCGACGTGCTCGAAGAGGCCGGAAAGTCGGACGTCGATCCCGCCGCCCTGCGCGGCCACGAGACCGTCATGGTCACGACGCGCGACATCGACGCGCAGATCCGCGAGCTTTCCCGCGTCATCGGCTACGGCATCGACCTTGCGCTCCAGCCGCTCGATTTTTCCGAGCTCTGCGCGCTCATGGGCTGAAAATGTGCAAAATTTCCGGCGGTATTCATAATTTGTTTACAACCGATTCAAACTTTAGCCAAGATTGACTGGTATCTTAATACTTGCAAAGGGGAACTCCCCCCGATGTGATTTTCTCCCTCCTAAAAATACACACACAACACAGCAAGAAGCCCTCGCCTCTCCCGGCGGGGGCTTTTTGTTTCCTTTTTTCTCTTTTTCGCACAAGTGCAAAGGAAGCTGCGGCACTGGTGCCGCGGGGAGAGCAGCGCTTGGCGCTGCACGGATAAAGGGGGATACTCTCTTTCTCGAAAGAGAGTATCCCCCTTGAACCCCCGAGAGAAAGACGAGGGGTCTTACCCCTCGACCCCGCACATTGGCAGATCGGCACTTGAAGAGCTGCGCGGCCTGCGGAATCGGGTGCGGTGTACGTGGCTTCGCCACGAATCTCTGCGATTCGTTACCAGTCGCAACCGCGCCCTACTCCGTGGGGCGCGAGTGACGGTAGTACGGCGGCGGACTGCGTGCGGGCGACATTGCTTCGCTCGCCGCAGGTGGGATTGCTGCTTTTCTATTTCAATAGTGTTCTTTTCTGTGAACGGTCCGCAGCTTATGGAAATACGCGCCGGACAGCTGCGAGATTTGGCATAAATAAGGCAGATAAAAACAAAGCCCGCACTGTCGCTTGACAGCGCGGGAGAATTTGCTATAATGGATGTAGAAAGGGCGCTGCGACAAGCGGTCAGCCCGGGAAGTTAGGAAGACTCAAAATGAGAAACCGTCACTTGGCCGAGTGGCGGTTTTCGCTTTTTATACGGATCGTGACCACATATCCAAGGATATGTAACGTGATCGTAATAGGCATATCTACCACCTCCTCTCGGAGGATGTAGCCAACCGCCTGCCGTTCGTGCAGCGCCTTGTTATTACCGTATCATAAGTTCCGACAAATTGCAACATTTGTTTCATCCAACGCGCGGTGAGTGCAGCAATGCCGCGCCCGCAAGATGTCTGCCGCCGTGCTCCCGTCACACGCGTCTCACGGTAGTAAGGCGCGGTTGATACCGGTAACGACTCGCAGGGACTCGTGGCGAAGCCACGTACACCGCACCTGATTCGGCAAGCATTGTAGCTCTTCAAGCAACAGACTGTCAATGTAAGCGGGGTCGAGGGGCAAGACCCCTCGTCTTTCTCTCGGGGGTTCAAGGGGGATACTCTCTTTCGAGAAAGAGAGTATCCCCCTTACTGCGCACCCTGCGGCACGCAGGGAACAAAGTGCAGAGCACCGCGCTGCCAAAAATCCCGCCTTTCAGCAAAGAAAAAAGAACGCCTCTTCCGAGGCGTTCTTCTTATTTTTGCGAAAGTAAAATTTACAGATACTTCTGCATGCCGTCGGTGGCGAGGGCGGGGTCGCCGGAGACGGAGATGGTGAACTTGACGCCGGTGGCGTTGCTGAAGCGCTCGAGCTCGTTCAGGAAATCGTCGGCCGCCTGGTTGCACTCGCCGCCGGTGATCTTGAACAGGTTGTCGATGAAGATGTGGGAAATATCATAATTGCCCGCGTACAGGCCGAACAGGAAGCCGCGCAGGGCCTCGTAGTTGGACAGGTCGTACTCGTAGGCAGAGATCAGACGAACGTGATAGTGCAGGTCAAAGGTCATGGTAGACTTTGCCTCGACGCAGACGACGCTGCCGTTATCCTCCTGCGCAGTGGTATTGATCATTTCGATCAGCTTCTTGGTCTTACCGGTGCCCTTTTCACCCATGATGAGTCTGACCATAGAAATCACTCCTTTCAATAGCTCCCCGCCTCTTTTGCGGGGGATGGTCTTTCTGATGGCATCAGCATAGCATAAATGAAACAAATTTGCAATGCTGAATGGAAAGTTTCAGGTTTATTCAAAAAATTCAGCGCAGGCGCTTACGCAGCTCCTCGCCCATTTCCTCGTATCCGGGCTTGCCGAGCAGCGCGAACATGTTCTTTTTATAGGCCTCCACGCCCGGCTGGTCGAAGGGGTTGACGCCGAGGAGGTACCCGCTCAGCCCGCAGGCGTATTCAAAGAAGTAAATGAGCTGACCCATCGTGCGGGCGTTGTTCTCATCGAGGTTCAAAATGATGTTCGGCACGCCGCCCTCGACATGGGCGAGCAGCGTCCCGTCCATGGCCTGACGGTTGATGAAGTCCATCGTCTTTCCCGCAAGGAAGTTGAGCCCGTCGCCATTGACTTCGTCAAAGGGGACGACCATCTGCTGCTCCGCGGGCGCAAAGCGCACGACGGTCTCCATCAGCATACGCTCGCCCTGCTGGATGTACTGGCCCATCGAGTGGAGGTCGGCGGTGAAGTCGACGCTCGCGGGGAAGAGGCCCTTTTCCTCCTTGCCCTCGCTCTCGCCGTAGAGCTGCTTCCACCACTCGGCCATGAAGCGGAACGCGGGCTCGAAGCACGCGAGAAGCTCCACCTTCTTGCCCTGACGGTAGAGCTCGTGGCGCATGGCGGCGTACTGCCAGGCGGGATTGCTGTAATCGTTTTTCGCGCAGAGCGACATCATCTCCTGCGCGCCGCCCATCAGCTCATTTAGATCAACGCCGGCGACGGCGATGGGGAGAAGGCCCACGGCGGTGAGCACGCTGTAGCGTCCGCCGATGTTGTCGGGCACGACGAATTCCTCGTATCCCTCCTGATCGGCGAGGGACTTGAGCGCGCCTTTGTGTGCGTCGGTCGTGGCGTAGATGCGCTTCGCGGCTTCGGCCTTGCCGTATTTCTTTTCGAGCTTTTCGCGGAAGAAGCGGAACGCGACGGCGGGCTCGGTCGTCGTGCCGGACTTCGAGATGACGTTGACGGAGAAATCGTCGTCGCCGATGAGCTCCGTCACCTCGCGCAGCGCGTCGGAGGAGAGGCCGTTGCCGATAAAGTAGATGTTCGGCGTGGACTTCTTCTTTAAGTTATAGTTCGGGGAGCAGAGGCATTCGATGACGCCGCGCGCGCCGAGATAGCTGCCGCCGATGCCGATGACGACGAGCGCCTTGGAATCGCCCTGAAGCTTCTTCGCCGCGGCGAGGATGCGGGCGTACTCATCCTTGTCATAGTCGCGCGGGAGCGTGACCCAGCCGATGAAATCAGAGCCCTTTCCGCCGCCGTTTTGCAGCCAGCCCGCCGCGCGCTCGAGACGCGGGCGCAGCGCCGCCTCATACGGCAACGAGAGAAACGATACGGCATGGGATACGTCGATAGACAGCATAAAAATGGCCTCCTGCGATCAAAAATTCTTGCTTGCATTGTAGCACACGACAAAAAAAGAAACAAGCGCAAAGCGGGGAAAAACGGGAGGCAAACACCGCGCTGCCGTCCAGAAACCGTGAAAACTGTGGAAAGCGGCAAAAAACGATTCGCTTTACCGCTCCATCTTTGTAAAGTGCGTGTATTTACTGTCACACATTATTGTGTTATCGTGTTACCACACTAAATCGAACGGCCAAGCGCCGGAACTTACAGGAGGAAGAAACGATGAAAAAATTCTTAGCCATGGCGCTTGCCGCCGTGATGGTACTGGCCCTTGCCGCCTGCGGCAGCAAGAACGACACCGCCGACGATACCGGTGATGCGCAGGACGCGCAGGGCGGCGAGACGCAAAAGCTGATCGTCGGCTTTGATGCCGAGTTCCCGCCGTTCGGTTTCATCGCCGCCGACGGCACGTACGACGGCTTTGACCTCGCAATGGCCAAGGAGCTGTGCGCGCGCCTCGGCTGGGAGTACGAGGCCGTGGCCATCGACTGGAACAGCAAGGACGCCGAGCTTTCGAGCGGCACGATCAACTGCATCTGGAACGGCTTTACCTACACCGGCCGCGAAAATGACTACACGTTCTCCGACCCCTATGTGGATAACTCCATCGTGATGGTCGTGAAGGCCGACAGCGGGATCACCTCGCTCGCGGACCTCGCCGGTAAGAGCGTGATGGCGCAGGCCGCGTCCTCCGCGGTCGACGCGATCAACGAAAACGAGGACTTCAAGGCGTCGCTCAAGGAGGTCGTGGAGCTGGGCGATTACAACATGGGCTTTATGGACCTCGCCCAGGGCACGGTGGACGCCGTGGCCGCTGACCTCGGCGTTGCGCAGTATCAGATCGCGAACAACGACGGCGACTATGTCATCCTTGACGAGCCCCTCTCCTCCGAGCAGTACGCCATCGGCTTCCTCAAGGGCAACACCGAGCTGCGCGACGCGGTGAACGCCGAGCTCCTCAAGATGGCCGAGGACGGCACCATGCTGGAGATCGCGCAGAAGTACGTCGATCAGGGTCTCGTGCTCGACAGCCTGTGCCTTATCAACAAGTAAAAACGTTTACCTCGGGCGACTGTAAAAACCAATTATAACTCATAGGCGCCCATCCTCTTCTCAGGGAGGGAGCGGGGGCGAAAGCCCCCGCTTTTTCCCGCTTATGACCGAATAAGGGAGAATCATTCCATGACTGTATCCACGATGCTTTCGCTATTATCCGAGGGCTTTGTCACATCGCTTTTGATCTTCGTGCTGACGCTGCTATTCTCGATGCCGCTGGGCCTTGCGGTGATGTTTGGCCGCCGCAGCAGATTGACGCCGCTGCGCGGCTTCATCAAGGCGTATATCTCCATCATGCGCGGAACGCCGCTGATGCTGCAGCTGATGGTCGTCTTCTACGGGCCGAAGCTCCTGCTTGGCGTCACGGTGCCGGGCAACTGGCGCTTCACGGCGGTCATCGTCGCGTTCGTCATCAACTACGCGGCGTATTTTGCCGAGATCTACCGCGGCGGCATCGAGTCCATCCCGCGCGGGCAGTATGAGGCCGCGCAGGTGCTGGGCTACACCAAGGCGCAGACGTTTTTCAAGATCATCCTGCCGCAGATGGTCAAGCGCGTCATCCCTGCGGTGACGAACGAGGTCATCACGCTCGTCAAGGACACGTCGCTCGCGTCCGTCATCGGCACGGTGGAGATGTTCACGCGCGCCAAGCAGATCGTTGCCTCGCCGAATACGCCGGGCATGCTGGCGCTGGTGGCGGCGGGGGTGTTCTACTATGTCTTCAACTATGTGGTCGCCTTCGCCATGGAAAAATGGGAGCAGGCGCTGCGCTATTACCGCTAAAGGGAGGGGAGAGCAATGGCAGTTTTTGAAATGCGGAACGCCAGAAAGGCGTTCCGCGCGCTCGAAGTCTTAAAGGGCGTGTCGCTCAAGGTGGAAAAGGACGAGGTCGTGTCGATCATCGGCCCCTCGGGCGGCGGCAAGTCGACGATGCTGCGCTGCGCGACGCTGCTTGAAACGATGGATTCCGGCACGCTCGCGTATGGCGAAAACGTCGCCACGCGCGAGGAAAACGGCAAAAGCGTCTACGCCGGAAAAGCCGCGCTCGCGCGGGTGCGGCGGCAGTTCGGGCTGGTGTTCCAGCAGTTTGACCTCTTCCCGCACTACACAGTGCTGAAAAACGTCTGCGACGCGCCGATCTCGGTGCAGAAGCGTGATAGAGCCGAGGTCGAGGCCATGGCGCTGCTCGACAAAATGGGACTAAAAGGCAAGGAAAACGCCTATCCCTATCAGCTCTCGGGCGGGCAGCAGCAGCGCGTGGCCATCGCCCGCGCGCTCGCAATGAAGCCGGAAATTCTCTTTTTCGACGAGCCGACCTCCGCGCTCGATCCGCTTTTGACCGGCGAGGTGCTGCGCGTCATCCGCTCTCTTGCCGACGAGCACATGACGATGGTCATCGTGACGCACGAGATGCCCTTTGCCCGCGCCGTGAGCGACCGCGTCGTGTTTTTAGACGGCGGCGTCATCGTGGAGCAGGGCAGCCCCGAGCAGGTCTTCGAAAACCCGCAGCAGGAGCGAACCAAGGAATTCTTGCAGTCTTACCGCGAGACGAGCAGCGCTCAGGCGTAGTAATTCACGAGCAGGTCGACGACCGCACCGTAGCTCTGCGTGCCGAGTTCATCGCCGTAGGATTTGATCATCTTATCGTTGAGCGACTGGGTGACGGTGGCCGTGAGGCCCTTGTACTGCGCCCAGTAGGCGCTGTTGCAGCGCAGATCGAGCACGATCTCGTCGGGTAAGCTGTCGCGAATCTGCTGCCATGCGTCGGGGTCGACGCGGTAGAGCGCATTGCCGAGGTGAATGTAGCCGAGCATCCAGCCCGCATAGTTGTAGTTTGCGTCGTCGCAGCGCGTGCAGGCGAGGACTGCGAGGAAGTTGCTTTGCTGCTCGGACGTGATGCCTCGCTGGTGCGAGAGCTCGTGCGCGCAGGTCGAGGCCAGCAGCATCGCGGGCGAGTCCATGTTCACGTTTGACTCGCCCGTGAACGGAAAGTAGAAGCCCGTGAAGTTCATCGCGCTCATGATCTTCGAAAAGAAAATGCCCTTGGGCTTCTGGTCCGGCATGTCGAGGAACGGAAATTCGTCGTACAGGCAGTCGTACACCGTGTCGGCGTAGTTAAGGATCTCCTGCCGGTCGGCGGTGAAGAGGCCGTTTTCGTCGCGCGCGATGTGCATCGACGCCTCGGCGAGATGGTCCGCGAAATACTGCGTGACGCGGACCAGATCATCATACGCGACGGGCTCGGGCGAAAGGCCGCTTCTGTCGCAGAAGTCGTCCGCGTAATAGTTCGCGCCCCAGAGAAGCGAGAACGCGGCGTAGACCGTGAGAAACAAGTCGAGCACGAAGAGCGCGCAGCGGTACGCGGCGCGCCCTTTTTGGCGCGACTTTATAAGATAGCGCACCATCAGCACGAGCAGCACGACCGCCGTGACCGCCGCGAGCACGTACAGAAGCTCCGCGACCGAAAACGGCAGCGCCGCGCACGCGCGGCCTAAGAACTGCTCGAAGGGCAGCGTGACCGAATAGACCCAGAAATTGACGGCCGCGCGGTTTCCGCGGATAAGATAGAAAAGCACAAGGACTGCGCCGCAGGCGAAAAGCCAGCGGTGCAGTCCTTTGTTGTCACGGTACAGGGTTTTCATGGGGAGATCAGTCCTTTTTTTCATCCGGAGAGGCGAGCGGCGCGGGGGCGAATATCGCGTCGTCCGTCACGCCCTTTTTCGTGAGGCTGCGGTTCGTGAACCAGTTCACAAGCGAGCTGATGCACGCGAAGATCGGCACGCCGAGGAACATGCCGAGCACCCCGCCGAAGCCGCCGCCGACCACGATGGCCACGATGACCCAAAAGCTCGAAATGCCGGTGGATTTGCCGAGGATCTTCGGCCCCAGAATATTGCCGTCAAACTGCTGCAATGCGATGATGAAGAGAATGAAATAAAGGCACTGCTTGGGGCTGACGAGCAGGATGAGGAATGCGCTCGGAATGGCGCCGAGGAACGGGCCGAAGATCGGAATGATGTTCGTCACGCCCACGAACACCGAAATAATTGGCGTATACGGGAACTTGAAGATCGAGCAGCAGATGAAGCAGAGGATGCCGATAATGAGCGAGTCGAGCAGCTTTCCACGCACGAAGCCGCTGAAGATACGGTCAGCCTCGGCCACGGCGTGCAGCGTGCGGCGGTACGGCGTTTCGGGCAGAATGGCGTAGAGGATCTTCTTCGACTGCTTGGCAAAGCTCTCCTTGCGCGCGAGCAGATAGACCGAGATCATCATGCCGATGAGAATGTTCTTGAGGAAGATGACGACGCTCCAGATGCCGCCGGTCACGGCGACGATCGCGACCTGCGCCTGCGGGATGACCGTGTCGGTGACCCACTTGACGAGCTTATCGTAGTAGCCGTTGAGTGCGGAGAGCAGCTGGTCGGAGTAGATGTCGTCGGAGAAGATCGCCTGATTCTCCACAAGGCTGTTGACCCAGTTGTAGACGGTTTTATAATAGCTTTCAAAGTTGTCGGCCAGTGTCTTCGTGCTGTCGACCAGCTCGGGGATGAGGATGCTGAACATCAGGTAGATGAGGGCGATGACGCAGATCCACGTGACGAGGATGCTCAGCCCCCGGACGAGCGAGGACTTGACCTTCGGCAGCCCCTTTTGGATATACCGGTCGAAAAAGTCGACGATGGGGGCGAGAAGGTACGCGAACGCAAGGCCGTAGATGACCGGCGAGAGCACGCTCATCAGCTTGTCGAAAAAGTCCAGCAGCACGCGGGACTGGAAAAACGTGTCGTAAAACATCAGCACCGCGCAGGCCGAGACGATCAGCGTTACGCCGAGGTGAAGATAGGTTTTGTTCTGCTTCATGGGCTCCCCCTTTTTTTGGGCAAAATGCGTTAAATGACTGCTAAAAAGATACCAAAAACAGCTTACTATTTTTTGCCGGGAATTGCAACCGCTCATTTCGTGTGTTATGATAATCTTTACTCTCTGTTAATGAAGATGAACAGAACTTGACTTTTTTGGCAGAGGGTGATTTTGACCGACAGGGCGCAGGGTGCTTTGCCGGTCTGATGCTGTGAAGAGCAAACGAGGAGGAACCCATGGACGACAAAAAGCTGCTCTTTATCGTCAATCCCCGCGCGGGAAAGACCAAATCCCTCGCGCCGCTGTTTGACGCCGCCGCGATCTACTCTGAGGCGGGCTATCTCGTCTCCGTGCGCAAGACCACGCATCGCGGAGAAGCGACGGAGCTCGCCGAATCGCTCGGGCCGGAATTCGACGTCGTCGTCTGCCACGGCGGCGACGGCACGCTCAACGAAACGGTGAACGGGGTGATGCGCATTCCGCGAGAATACCGCCCGCTCGTGAGCTATCTGCCCGGCGGCAGCACGAACGACTTTGCCGCGAGCCTGAATATCTCGTCGAATCCCGCCGAGGCGGCGGCCTCCGCCATGCGCATGAAGCCGAGATCTCTCGATGTGGGCAAATTCGGCGAGCGGAACTTCGTCTATGTCGCGTCGTTCGGCGCGTTCACAAAAACGACCTACACCGTCCAGCAGGATATCAAGAATATGTTCGGGCACTTTGCCTACTTACTCGAGGGCGTCAAGAATCTCGACACGCTCTGCCCGTACCGCATGAAGATCACGGCGGACAGCGAGGTCTTCGATGGGGAATACCTCTTCGGTGCGATCAGCAATTCGACGTCGATCGCGGGGCTGATGAAGCTCTCGCCCGACGAGGTGTCGTTCGACGACGGCAAGTTCGAGCTGCTGCTCGTGCCCGTGCCGAGAACGCCCGCTGCGATGCAGGCGCTCATTTTAGCGCTCATCAACAAGGACTACTACGACTCCGAGGGGCTCATCTTCCGCCATGTCAGGCACGTGACGGCGGAGACGGCAGAGAACATTCCCTGGACGCTCGACGGCGAGTACGACCCCGGCGCGCCGCTCGTGGAGATCGGGATCGAAGATAATGGGGTCACGATGCTATTATAACTTCAAAAAAGAGCGGCTGGCCTATAGCCACCCTCGCATAAGGGCAACATTTAAAAGAATCGTTTAGAGCAAGGCAAAAGCACAAGCGGCGCACCAGATTTGGTGCGCCGCTTGTGCTTTTATTTAGGAGCAGCAACCGATATGTGTATTTCTGGAATTTTGCCCAATATCAGTGCTTATACCGGGTCCAGTCGGGGTTTTGTTCATGCCGGTCCAGGTCTCATAGTTTCCAGTCTTGTACTGGAACGCGTGGGAGTTGGTGGCCTCCTGGACCGCCAGGGAGAACCAGTCGCCGGGGTTGCAGTCCGGCCAGGTGTTCATGCCTGCCGGCAGGTCGCTGCTCTCCTCGGGGATGCGGTTCAGCACCCGGTTGATCATGGTCATAGCCTGGGCACGGGTGATGTAGGCATCCGGGCGGAAGGTGCCGTCCTCGAAGCCCTTGATCCAGCCCAACCCGGCAACTCGCCGGATATACTCCTCGGCCCAGTGTCCGCTGATGTCGGAGAAGGTCTGGGTGGTGCCGCCGGCACCGGTATCAAACCGGGCGCAAATGGCGGCAAACTGAGCCCGCGTGATGGGGGCCTCGGGATCAAAGGTAGTACCGCTATGACCCTGCACGATACCCAGACCCGTCATGGCGGAGATGGCGGTATTTGTCCTGTTCGGCTTTCATTTTCTCATAAAGGCGAGCATTGTAATCTGTTACGCTCATAGCGAACACCTCCTTCAAAATAGAAATAGCCGCCTGATTTCTTTTGAAAAC
>OGZK01003790.1_pt1 | contig 11408 bp, 11 predicted proteins | sample 1576791 | NCBI WGS metagenome assembly OGZK01 (sample SAMEA3541556, study PRJEB24748) | human gut metagenome | biome: human gut; feature: human-associated habitat; material: faeces | place: China | collected 2012
ATCGAAGTAAAAGACCTCCTGTTCTCAAAGGCCCCCAAAGGCCAGGGGATGCCTTTCCTCACCACATTATAAAGAAGATTCAGATTGCCTTTGTTGCCGGGACCATGAATCATGCAGGGACGCAGGATATAGACCTGCTTGTCATCATAAGGATTAGCTTTCAATTTCCCATTCTCAACCTTCAACTTGTCAAGGATGTAATTCTCGGCAGCTATCTTACTTTCCCCATAAGGCCCTACCGGAGCAGGCACCACATCTTCAGTCAGCATATCACCCACCACACTGTCTGCAGCGGCTTTCACAGAACTGAAGAATACGAACTTCTTCGCAGACGATTCCAGAAAGAAATCAAATATCTTTTGAGTCAATCCCATATTGATATCAAAATAGGCTTGGGCAGCAGACCGGTTCTTCGTGTCATGGGCTTTACCAGCCAGATGAATAATGGCATCGAATTTCGGAAGATTCCGCATCGGAAAAGAAGCTGGTTCAATATCCTTCCAAAAAAAAGTCTTTACCACCCCCTCCTTTTCAGAAGCGACAATATCCAGCCCGTAAAGGCTATGACGTTCCTTTAGGGCAACAACGAGATTAGACCCCACAAAGCCGTGGATTCCAGTGATAAGTATGTTCATTGAAATATGCTAAAAAATATACTGACCGGAAACGTGATTATTGGTTATGTATTTGATAAAATAAGTATCTCCAATGACAGAGAAGAAAATATACCACGTCGTATTAGAATTACGTTGGTAAGTGATGTAATACATATCCTTACCATAACGCTCAAAAAAAGCGGGCGCTTTCTTTTTTAATTTAGAATGAATGTTCTGTTGAATATCAGCTATCAGTTCTTCCACATAAGAAATAGCAAAAGGATAAGTACCCAAATACTCCTTCTCAACAAGTATTTTTATAAGCCCATACAAATCCTCCTCTACTTCGGGGGCAAATACGACTCTCATTCAAACAAAGCCTTTATACGAGGGCAAAGTCTATCCAATAATTCTTCACCGGAAATAGCATGCCTAATGTCATCACGTCCTTCCGTAACGATATTCGGATTATTCTCATTACCCGTATATACAACTACCGGTTCACCAACATTCGGCACCATCGGTTCTTGTTCCTTATATGGCTTAATCTTCCTCATACATCCAATCTTTCCACAAAGATATCCGGAAATATCAAGTTATCCTAATTATTGACTGATAAATATCGTATGTTCATAAAGCTTCAACCAAGTCTACATATTTTTGAGTTACCACATCCTTGGAATATAATCGCTTAATCACCTCTACACCATTTCGACCCAGTAAAGCCAGTTCGCTTTTTGAGACGGAATTCAGCCAGTCCGCCATTTCTCCCACCTTCTTTTCCAAACTCTTCTCTGTAATCAATTTTGCACAGCCATGTTCCTGCAGGAAGTTGATGATAGGCGTATCCTTTCCCGAGCAGACCAATAAAGGCCTACCACATGCCATGATTGTATAAACCTTGGAAGGGAATCCCTGCATCTCCATTTCAGGGTTCATGAAAATAAACTGGATGTCTGAATAGGCAAGAATGGACGGCATCAAACTTCTGGGCTGATAGGGCAAAATATGCACATTATCCAGCTCCAACTCACGTACTTTCTCCTCAAGAACGGGTTTCATGACTCCCTCACCGATTATAAAGTATTCAATGGAAACCCCTTTCGTCTTTTCTGCCAGACAAATTAAGGGCTCCCAATCTTGGGCATAACCAATATTCCCGGCATAAAGCAATTTCAAAGAATCTGTGGCAGGGAAAAAATGGGGATTCAGACATTCTACATTTCCACCCTGAGAATTATACAATTCTGTATCTACAAAATTAGGTATTATACAAAGCTTGGACTTATCCTTAAACCTTCCGGCTATTACATTATAAAAGACCTGGTCTATTGTCGTTACGGCCGTTGAGTTATTATAAACATACCGTTCCATCCTACGTAGCTGTTCTATAACAAGCCCGTCCTTTCGTTTCAAGATGTCAGGATATATTTCCTGCACATTATATATGGTTTTACATCCCTTGATTTTCGCCAGCCAAATGTTTATTACACCGATAGTCAAAGGAGGGGAAGGTGACAGTATGACATCTATATTTCTCTGGAACAAACCAATCAGGAAAGAGATAATATGCCAATAGACAAATCCCAGGACACGCAGAAATGTATTTCTGAATTTCTTCTGGGGTACATGAAGAACTCTGATTCCATGAAAACAGCTTTCTTTACAAATCCCCCAAACCTTCCATTTCAGAGGTTGTGCTGCCAGTTGTGATTCCACAACATTGTAATGAGGCGTAGTTGTCAATACCAATACTTCATAACCGTTTTCCTGGAATTTCAGAGCAATATCATTATAAAGATAGGCTGTCGAAACTCCATCCGGACTGAAAATCAGGCTATGTATCAAGATTTTCTTAGGCATGTCTCACCATTATTTTCTCCAAACCATCTTGTTCACCACCCCCGTATAGCTCTGAATCAACTTCACAACCTTGGCCGATACATTCTCATCCGTATAATTGGGCACCGGCAGGCCATCGTCCTCATTCCTGTTCATCTCCACGGCAGTATCTACAGCCTGAAGCAAGGATTTCCCGTCAATGCCGGCAAGGACAAAGATACCCTTGTCAAGAGCCTCGGGACGCTCCGTACTGGTACGGATGCATACAGCAGGGAAAGGATGCCCCACAGAAGTGAAGAAACTGCTCTCCTCAGGCAAGGTGCCGCTGTCACTCACAACGGCATAGGCGTTCATCTGCAGGCAGTTGTAGTCGTGGAAACCGAGAGGTTCATGCTGAATCACACGTCTGTCAAGTGCAAAGCCGCTTGATTCCAGACGTTTCCTGCTACGAGGATGACAACTGTAAAGTATGGGCATGTCATATTTCTCGGCCATAGCGTTAACCGCGCTGAAAAGGGACAAGAAATTCTTCTCCGTGTCAATGTTCTCTTCCCGGTGCGCGGAGAGCAGGATATATTTCCCTTTCTGGAGATTCAATCTCTGGTGAATATCGCTGGACTCTATTTCTGCCAGGTTCCCATGCAGAACTTCAGCCATGGGCGAACCGGTTACGTATGTACGTTCTTTCGCCACGCCCGAAGCGTTCAGGTATCTGCGGGCATGCTCCGAATAGCAGAGGTTCACATCGGAAATGACGTCCACAATACGGCGGTTAGTCTCCTCAGGCAGGCACTCGTCAAAGCAGCGGTTGCCAGCCTCCATATGGAAGATGGGGATATGCAGGCGTTTCGCGCCTATCACGCTCAGGCAGGAGTTCGTGTCTCCCAACACCAGCACGGCATCCGGCTTCACCTGCACCATCAGTTTATAGCCGGCGTTGATAATATTGCCCATCGTGGCACCGAGGTCATCGCCGACGGCATCCATATACACATCGGGGTCTTTCAGCTTCAGGTCACGGAAGAAGACACCGTTCAGGTTATAGTCGTAATTCTGGCCGGTGTGGGCCAGAAGACAGTCAAAATAACTGCGGCATTTGTTGATGACAGCCGCCAGGCGGATGATTTCCGGACGGGTGCCCACTATAATCAGAAGTTTCAGTCTGCCGTTCTCCTGAAACCTGACTTGCGAATAATCCAATTTCATATCCATCTGTTCCTATATTCTTTAACTCGTTTCAGACTTTTTCAGAATAAGTGTCCGGACGTGCCGGGTCGAAACACTCGTTGCACCACATGAAGGTCACCAGGTCTTCCGTTTCCGAAAGGTTGACGATGTTGTGCGTATAGCCGGGAATCATCTCCACGACCTCCATCCTCCCGCCGCTTACCTCGAAGCTGACAACCTCCTCCGTACCTATCTTGCGGAGCTGTATCAGACCGTGCCCGCTCACCACCACAAACTTCTCGTTCTTGGTATGGTGCCAGTGCTGGCCTTTCGTAACGCCCGGCTTGGAGATGTTCACCGAGAACTGCCCGCGGTCGGAAGTACGGATAATCTCTGTAAAACTGCCGCGGTCGTCCACATTCATCTTCAGGGGATAGCTGAACCGTTCTTCAGGCAGGTATGAGAGGTATGTGGAATAGAGTTTCTTTGTAAAGGCATCGCTCAAATCCGGGACGGACAAGGTACCGGGCATTTGCCTGAAAGACCTTATCAGTTCCACAATGCCGCCCAAGGTAATGGTATGCACCACGGGCACTTCGCAATAATCCCCGTTGCGGTGTTCCCTGCCGCTTAGGGCAGAGATAAGCTCGTCCACCACATCGTCTATGTAAACCAGATGCATCACCACCGAAGGGTCGTTTACCCGGATGGGCAAGTCATGGGCGATGTTGTTGCAGAAAGTGGCCACCGCGCTGTTATAGTTGGGGCGGCACCATTTGCCGAAAACATTCGGGAAGCGGTACACCAGTACCTTTGCACCCGTTTCCCTGGAGTACTCGAACAACAGTTGCTCCCCTGCCCGTTTCGATTCACCGTAAGGGTTGTCGAGTGCGGCCTGCGTGGAAGAGGAAATCATTACCGGACAGGTATTGCCGTGCTTCTTCAATGTATCAAGCAGCGTGGAGGCGAAGCCGAAGTTCCCTTTCATAAACTCAGACGCATCCTTGGGACGGTTCACGCCCGCCAGATTGAAGACAAAGTCAGCCTGTTTGCAATAGACATCCAGTTCGGCAGGGTCACTGTCCATGTCATATTCGTAAATGGCAAGTTCCTCACCTGCAATGCCGTAATTGCGGGCTTTCCCGTCACGGATGTTATGCAGCTGGGATACAAGGTTCCGGCCGACAAACCCTCGGGCGCCGGTTACTAAGATTTTCATAAACTAATGGGATTGGATAGGATGGAAAAGTTAACAATGGCTATACTATTCACTCTTGATTTCCGCGCTCTTCGCCTTTTCCTCCATTCCGAGGTCTTCGCGGATGAAACGGAGTTTCAAAAGAAGCTTTTTCATGCCCTCCACATCCAGGCGGGCGGTGTTATGGCTGTGATAGTCCTCTATACGGGCAATATCCTCATTGCCTTCCGTGAAGAACTTGTCATAGTTCAGGTCACGGGTGTCGCAGGGGATGCGGTAGTAGTCGCCCATGTCGACAGCCTTTGCCATCTCTTCGCGGGTTACCAGTGTCTCATACAGTTTCTCACCGTGGCGCGTGCCGATGGTCTTCACCTCCGTCTCACCGTATTTCGGATCAACCTGCGCGTATGTTTCCTTCAAGGCCTGCGCCAGTACATCCAAGGTGGCGGCAGGAGCCTTCTGCACGAACAGGTCACCGTTATGCCCGTGCTCAAACGCATAGATTACCAGATCCACGGCATCGTCCAGCGTCATCATGAAGCGGGTCATGTTGGGGTCTGTTACCGTAATGGGCCTGCCGTTCTTTATCTGCTCCACCCACAAGGGAATTACGGAACCGCGGCTTGCCATCACATTGCCGTAACGGGTGCAACAGATGGTCGTTCCTGCCTCTTCACCCAGCGCACGGCCCTTGGCTATGGCAACCTTCTCCATCATGGCCTTGCTGATGCCCATGGCATTGATGGGATAGGCAGCCTTGTCGGTAGAAAGCACTACTACATTCTTTACACCATGCGCTATGGCGGATTCCAGTACATTGTCGGTACCGATCACATTGGTCTGCACAGCCTGCAACGGGAAAAACTCGCAGCTGGGCACTTGCTTCAAGGCGGCAGCGGCAAATACATAATCCACTCCCATCATTGCACCGTCCACGGACTGGCGGTCACGCACGTTACCGATGTAGAACTTCACTTTCGGATTCTGCAGGTGATGACGCATGTCATCCTGCTTCTTCTCGTCACGACTGAAAATACGGATTTCCTTGATGTCTGAATCGAGGAAACGACGCAATACGGCGTTGCCGAAGCTGCCAGTGCCTCCAGTTATTAGTAATATTTTATTTTTAAACATTACAGATATTTTTTATAAATTTTGTAAGAATCTTTTGTTATATTGTAAGTATTTATAGATGGCATTTTTTTAAAAGTAGAATGATCTTGATGAAATACTTTCACCTTAGGAGTATACAATATTTTGCCGCCATGAGAATAAACTTGATTACTCAATAAAGCCTCTTCACCCATTAAAAAAACACTATTATCAAGTAATCCTATTTCCTGTATATATTGTGGTAATAGTATATAACAAGCACCAAATCCCATTTTTATAAATTGTTCTTTATTATATCCAAGCCTTGATTTCTCCCTCCTATTTTTTCCCAACACTTTTCCCAAGGATGTTAATATACAAGCCATATTATAAGAAGAAAAATATAATTTATAAGCAAATCTACGGAGAACTGAAAGACGATTTATGACATGCGGATTTTGATGAATCCCCCGTGGTGTAATAATATCAGGAGAAATAACAAATGTATCCTTATCATTCTTCAAAGTATCTAACGAATGAATAAAATCAGAAGGAAACAAAAGATCATTATTGCCAACTACCAAAAAAAAATCATCACTGCTACATAGGCTTAATGAAATAATACCTTGATTAATCGCAGAAAAATAGCCTATATTTTTAGAGGAAAAAATCAATTCGATATTTAAAGTATCATTTTCTTTAACAAATTCAGCAAGTCTTTTTTTCTCAGATTTATCTGAATTATTATCAACTATTACAATTTTAGAAAAACCTCCTCCTTGAAGTTTTTTAGTAGAAAGAATACAATCAATAGTCACATTACAATTATTGTAATTAACTATCACCAAATAATATTTCATAAATCTATTTTATTTGATAAAAATTTATTTTCGCCAAACAGAGATATAAAGGCCACATTAAATCAAAAGAGCATAAAACAGGATTTGTTGCGTCTGCTATTAACATAAACATCAGCCCTACTCCAAATGCAATAAGAGTGACATCTTTATATTTTTTCGATAAATAGAATGAATACCAAAGAGTAGATAAAAATACAAACACTATCAAACTAAATCCAAAAATTCCAGTAGTAGCCAACTTTTGATGATATGACAATTCAAAATATGAAGAATAAACCATACGCCCTGGTGACGGTTCAAAAAAAACAGCTCCAAACCCATGTCCCCAGAATGGTTTTTCAAGAATTTCAGCAACAAACATTTTTGATTGTGCAAATTTTATCGGTTCTGCAGAAGCATCAAATGCATTATAAAAAGTTCGACAATATCCTTGTAAAAATCCAGGAAATGAATACTCTACATAGCATAAAATAAAAAAGAACAATACAAATAAGATTAAAACAATCCTTCTTGCTGTTTTCCTTGCCTCTTTCGAGAAACAGCTAGAAAAGAAAAAAGGTATAAAAAAAACCACCACACACATCAACATGACACTTCTACGACCTGAAATTATCAATAAGATAGTTGTAAGAATAACATTGATAATTTGATATACTTTATTAATGCCAAATCCATGCTGGGAAAAAAACAAAATAAATAATATAGGCGTTGAAAAAGTTAATGTATTCAAGTTTATGAAAGTCATTCTAGTAGAATTTTCATATATACTAAAACCTGTATCTACTCCATAAAAAGGATTTGGTAATATTATTCCATTAAATGCAGCCACAGCATAAAATAAATCAAATAAAACTATTACAATATGAGATATAAACAATACTTTCAAGTATTGTTCCCACCAACATGAAGAAGCCGAAAAACAAGAAATAAAAAACAACCAAAAAATAGGCCAAAAGAAAAAAACGCCCAAAAACTGAAAAGGATTAGGATTCTGATATAATACTCCTATACTTGTGCCTAAAAAACCATAAGATAATATTAAAAGAAAGTTCAACAAAACAAAATTCGATACTCTGACTTTTTTAGATGCTAATACACCAATAGTCATCATACATAATATTTTGATGATATATAACTGTGCTATAAAAATCATCATCAAAGATAATAGCAATAAAGCACTAAAAGAAAGAAGATTTTTTCTTTGTATAGTCAAAGCCATTGTCATCTCAAATTGAAAGCATCTCTTAGCCCTTGCACTGTGTGGAGCAATTTTTCTTTTATATTATTTTCGACTAATATCATTTTTATTATGGCACAAAAGAAAAGGACATTCTTTTTTAAAACCCATAAAGGATAATTCTTCCAGTATCTTTTACTGATTAAAAGATGATTACGAGACATGTAATATCGACGTATTGCATTATGATTCGATGAAGTTATGCCATATTTAGTTATTGGAGAACCTAATTCATGGTAAATCAAAGGTTGATTTACACATAATACACGGTATTTTTTTCTAACTCTCAAAACAAAATCAAAGTCAACTGAATCAATAAACAATTGTTCATCATATAATCCTATTTCATCAAAAATCTTAACTGAATGAAGAGTACCAGATGTTATTAATGTCTTCTTTGAAGAATAAGTTATATTAGATGGTATTATTACTTTTTGTTCTGTAAAACAAGTTCCAATAAGCCCTATATTATCAATATGACACAATACATCTGCATAACAATCTAAAATTTCGTGAATAGGTAAACTATCCTGGTCAAAAGATAAAAGATATAAATAATTGTTGTTTTTCGCATATAAAACGCCTTGATTTAATCCCCAAGCTATGCCTCTATTTTGAGAAGATTTCACCACAACAAAGTGTTTATCCAAATCTTTAGGAATATACAAAGCTACATCTTGTGCAGAGCCATTATCAACGATAATTGTCTTATCTGCAATCTCAACATACCTTTCAATCTGATTTTTAAATCCAGGACCTGGATTATAAGTTATTACTACTATTATAGTATTAAAATAGTTAGGCAAAGTAGTCATCTGAATAACAATCTATTATAATAAGCTACTATACTGTTTATTTAACTTTCTTCCTAAAGTATAATATCTCATATTTAACCATATTCTTTGGAAGCATTGTTGACACTCCCATCGAAAATACATCCATTTATAACGCAAAGCAAAAAAAGGAGCCACACGAAATATAGTACGATTTAATTCATCATGATTCCACATGCCTACCTTTCTTTGTACATCAATAAGTTTTTTTAGTTTCCCAACCAATTTTGGATGTAACGAAAACACTTCAGAATCTAACAAACGATAACAATAAGCCTCACCCATAAACTCTATAAAAAGTTTAAATAGAAAACAAGACAATACTAAAAAGCTACCTTCCAATTGCTTTTGATTTTTAAAACGTTTCCATTGCTTTTGTAGAAAATAAAGATGCGATTTTGCGTGTTCTTCGGAATAAATCTTTTTTCCAATAGAAGAGTCATTACCTAACACACGATAAAAATAGTCTGGCTTTCCGTAAGATAATTTATAACATGCACCATTAGCAATGGCTGTCATATTAAAATCTGAATCTTGCAATGATTTCAAATTGAGATCCCAAATCAAATGATTACTCCGAATACTTGATAAACGATATATATTTGAAACTACAACAAAAGGTAGAGTACGGCAAATAAAATTATCCAAATCATTCCCTATAGAGCCATACCCCAATACCATACCCGACAATTCAAAAGGCTTTTTACGCATGCCTAACATTGGAAACACTGCAAAGTCTAACTTCCCATGCATTCTCATAAAATTAACACGTTGCTCAAAACAATAAGGAGCTATCCAATCGTCAGCATCCAAATAAATAAGGTATTCGCCATTTGAACATTCCGAACCATAATTACGGCAACTTTGTGCGCCCTTGGGCAAATCAGGGGGACGAGAAATGACAGAAAAACGACTATCGCTTTTTACAAGTTCATGCGTCACAGCCATACTGTTATCAGTTGAATGATCATCAATAATATAAACTCTAAAATTCTTAAAAGATTGATATATAATTGACTTTATCATACAAGAAACATATTTTTCTGCATTATACATAGGTATAACTACCGAAAGTATTTCATTTTCCATTATTACTGCTATCCAATATTTTATATTGATGGTTAACCATTCACCTTTTGCTCACTTATTTTGATGTCATATTTATAATCTTCCATCAATCACCTCCCTATCCAAAATACCCTTCACATCATATACAATGCCATTTCCATTCTTCAAAAATGAACGAATGTCAAGAGAAACAAACTCTTTATGCGCTACTGCCAATACTACTGCATCATATTTACCTTGCAGTGTTTCTAATGAAGATGAAGTGAGTTGCACACCATATTCATGCTCAACTCTATCTGCATTTGCCCAAGGGTCATAAACCGTTATGTTCTTGGTATATTCCTCCAATGTATGATATATGTCAACAATCTTAGTATTACGCACATCCGGACAATTCTCTTTGAATGTAAAACCAAGGATCAAGATATTACTATCTTTCACCAAGACACCCTTTTTATTCATCAGTTTTATCACCTGATTGCCCACATAATCACCCATACCGTCATTCAAGCGACGGGCAGAAAACATCACACGAGGTAATACACCATATACTTGCGCTTTTTGAATCAGATAATAAGGATCTACACTGATGCAATGACCACCTACCAAACCCGGCTTTAACTTGATGAAATTCCATTTGGAAGCGGCAGCTTCAATAACATCATTGGTATCAATCTCCATTGCATTGAAAATCTTAGCCAACTCATTCATAAAAGCGATATTCACATCACGCTGGGAGTTCTCTATAATCTTCGATGCCTCTGCCACTTTTATGGAAGAAGCTTTATGAGTACCGTTTACCAACACAGAATTATAAACCTCATCCACAATATTTGCAATTTCAGGAGTGGAACCGGAAGTCACTTTTTTTATTTTCTCAACCGTATGTTCTTTATCGCCCGGATTAATACGTTCAGGCGAATAACCTGCAAAAAAATCCTTATTAAATTTCAAACCTGACACACGTTCCACTACAGGCAAACATTCCTCCTCAGTAACACCAGGATAAACTGTTGACTCATAGACCACGATATCACCTTTTGATATGACTTTACCAACTGTTTCACTTGCTCTCCATAAAGGTGTCAAATCCGGACGATTATTCGCATCTACCGGAGTGGGCACTGCAACCACATAAAAATTACATCCACGAATTTTATTGATGTCTGAAGTACACAAAAAATCATAATTGCTAATAGCATCTTGCAATAATTCATCAGAGACTTCAAAAGTTGAATCGTGCCCAGCCATCAATTCATCCACACGCTTTCGATTCATATCAAACCCAACAGTGAAATATTTTGTTGAAAAAAGACGAGCTAAAGGAAGCCCTACATAACCGAGACCGATTACGCAAATCTTAATTGAATTCATATACTCTATTTTATTGATTTATAATTATATACAATCATATGTTAGCGTCCAATTTTGACGTGTAACTATTTAGAAAGCCGCTTTATGCGGTTTTCATTAAGTTTTCTAAAATATTGGGTAAGCACTCAATTTAGGGCATCC
>OGZK01003793.1_pt1 | contig 11404 bp, 5 predicted proteins | sample 1576791 | NCBI WGS metagenome assembly OGZK01 (sample SAMEA3541556, study PRJEB24748) | human gut metagenome | biome: human gut; feature: human-associated habitat; material: faeces | place: China | collected 2012
CGGATGCTGGGAGCCGCAACTCGGCCTTGTCGAGCGATAGCGAGACTGAGAGGTTATGACCTATAACAAAAGCCAGCGCACATTTCTCGTGCGCTGGCTTTTCTGCATTTTACAGCTTACTGGATGCCGGTGACCTTGTAGTCCTGTGCCTCGACGGCGTTCTTGAGCACGTCGTCGGCGACCTCGGCGTTCAGGGTGACGATGGCGGTGCCGGCCTCGTGGCTCACGACAGCCTCGTCCACCTCGGGCAGGGCTTCCAGAGCCTTCTTCACGCGGGCTTCGCAGTGGCCGCACATCATGCCTTCCACTTTCAGGGTCTTCTTCATGGTATGATCCTCCGTTTTGACTTCGGGCGCTTCGGCGTCCGATTTTTTGTTATTTTCAGCCGCAGACTGCACCGGGGCAGCAGCGGGAGAAGCGGTTTTGTGGTCGTGCCTGGTGCTGTGCAAATCGAACAGGTTCAGCCGCAGGGCGTTGCTCACGACGCAGAAGCTGGACAGGCTCATGGCAGCAGCACCGAACATGGGATTCAGCGTCAGGCCGAAGGGGATGAACAGACCAGCCGCCAGCGGGATGCCGATGATATTGTAGATGAACGCCCAGAACAGGTTCTCGTGGATGTTCCGCAGGGTGGCGCGGCTGAGGCGGATGGCCGCAGGCACGTCCGAGAGCTTCGAGTTCATCAGCACGACGTCGGCGGCGTCAATGGCCACGTCGGTGCCTGCGCCGATGGCAATGCCGGTGTCGGCACGGGTGAGGGCGGGAGCGTCGTTGATGCCGTCACCCACCATGGCCACCTTGCCGCTGGCCTGCAGCTGGCGGATGACGGCCTCCTTGCCGTCGGGCAGGACGCCCGCGATGACCTCGTCCACGCCCGCCTGCCTGCCGATGGCGTCGGCGGTGCGCTGGTTGTCGCCGGTGAGCATCACGACCCGGATGCCCATGTTCTGCAGCTGACGGATGGCTTCGGGGCTGTCCTCCTTGATGGTGTCGGCCACGGCGATAACGCCCAGCAGACGGCCTGCGCCGCCGAAGAAGAGGGGAGTCTTGCCCTCAGAGGCCAGCTTTTCAGCCTGCTGTGTCAGTGCGGCGGGCAGGGTGAGCTTGGTCTGGATGAAGGCGGCATTGCCGGCATAGATGCCCATGCCGTTCAGCTTGGCCGCCAGACCATTGCCCGGCAGGGCCGCGAAGTCAGTGACTTCCGGGGGAGTGATGGCCTTTGCCTCGGCGTCGGCCAGAACTGCCTTTGCCAGAGGGTGCTCGCTGCGGCTTTCCAGCGCTGCGGCCAGCGTCAGAAGCTCCGTCTCGGAGACACCCTCAGCGGGCAGCAGGTCGGTGACGCGGGGTGCGCCCTCGGTAATGGTGCCGGTCTTGTCCAGCGCCACGATCTGGGTGCGGCCTGCGGCTTCCAGCGAGGCGGCAGTCTTGAAGAGGATGCCGTTTTTTGCGCCGAGACCATTGCCCACCATAATAGCCACAGGTGTTGCAAGGCCCAGTGCGCAGGGGCAGCTGATGACCAGAACGGAGATGCCGCGTGCCAGCGCATAGCCCAGCTCATGGCCCAGCAGCAGCCAGACGATGGTGGTGACGACGGCAATGGAGATGACCGCCGGGACGAAGAAGCCCGACACGGTGTCGGCGATTTTTGCGATAGGAGCTTTGGTGGCGGCGGCATCGCTGACCATCTTGATGATCTGAGCCAGCGTGGTATCCTCGCCCACGCGGGTGGCCTCGCAGCGGAGGAAGCCCGACTGATTGGTGGTGGCGGCGCTGACTTTGTCGCCGACGGCCTTGTCTACCGGGATGCTCTCACCGGTCAGGGCGCTCTCATTGACTGCGCTGGTGCCTTCCAGCACCACGCCATCCACCGGGATATTCTCGCCGGGGCGGACCACAAAGACGTCGCCCTTCTGCACGTCGGCGATGGCCACGGTCACTTCCGCGCCGTCCCGTACCAGCGTGGCGGTCTTGGGGGCCAGCTTCATCAGGCTCTTGAGGGCGTCGGTGGTCTTGCCCTTGGAGCGGGCTTCCAGCATCTTTCCCACTGTGATAAGAGTCAGGATCATGGCGGCAGACTCGAAGTAGAACTCCATCATATAGTGCATGACGAGCTCGTCGTTGCCGTCCACCTGGGCGCGGGTCATGGCGAACAGGGCATAAGTGCTCCACACGAAGCTTGCCATGGAGCCGAGAGCCACCAGCGTATCCATGTTGGGTGCGCCGTGGATAAGGCCCTTGAATCCGTTGATGAAGAACTTCTGGTTGATGACCATGACGATGCCCGCCAGCAGCAGCTGGACAAGGCCCATGGCGACGTGGTTGCCGTCGAACCAGTGGGGCAGGGGCCAGCCCCACATCATGTGGCCCATGGAGAAGTACATCAGCACCAGCAGGAAGCCCAGCGAGGCGATGAGACGGCGCTTGAGCTTCGGTGTCTCGCGGTCAGCCAGTGCATCGAGGTCGGCGCTGGCGTCCGAAGCCTTACTGGCAGAGGCATTCTTCGGGCTTGCGCCGTAGCCTGCTTCCTGCACAGCCGAGAGGATGGCGGCAGGGGAGGCTGTGCCTTCCACGCCCATGGAGTTTGTCAGAAGGCTCACCGAGCAGCTCGTGACGCCCGGCACCTTCTTCACGGCCTTTTCCACCCGGGCAGAGCAGGCCGCGCAGCTCATGCCCGTGACATTGTATTGTTCCATTGCGGATTCCTTTCCCTCTTATAGGATGCCCGGAACGGGGTCATTTCATGAGCCGGGGCAGCAGCTGCAACAGTTCGTCCAGCTTCTGCGTCTCGCCGGCTTTCAAATCGTCGGCCACGCAGGTGCGGATGTGCTGGCCCAGCAGCTCTTTGGAAAAGCCGTTCAGTGCAGCGTTCACCGCAGCCACCTGCACCAGAATATCGGCGCAGTAGACGTCCTTGTCCAGCATCGCGCGGATGCCGCGCACCTGGCCCTCAATGCGGCTCAGCCGGTTGGCAAGGGCGCGGTACTCCTCAGGGGTACGGTCCTTGTGGCGGCAGCAGGAGGGGGCAGTGTCCTTTTCGGCAGGCTCAGCGGCGCAGCAGCAGGGCTTTTTTTCAGCATCAGTCATAGCAGATAACTCCTTTCCGGGTGTATCAGTGTGAAGAGGAAGTGTACCCTGTGGGGGTAAATCTTCCGACACTCTGATTTTACCACTTGGGGGTATCTGTTTCAAGAGGGTAGGGGATGCTAACTGTGAAAACTTTGTGAAAATAAAAAGCTCCGAAATGCAGAAACGGGAGCCTCCCGGTGAAGGAAAGCTCCCGTTTCTGTTTAGGATAGGAAAGAGAATGTCATAAATAGGGGGGTCACAGATTGGTGTAACCCATCAGATAGCGGTCCACCTCGGCGGCGCAGTCGCGGCCCTCCCGCAGGCCCCAGACCACGAGGCTCTGGCCCCGGCGCATATCGCCGCAGACAAAGACCTTGTCTACATTGGTGCGGAAGCCGTGGTCGGCCACATTGCCCCGGGCGTTCCGCTCCACACCGAACGCCTCGGCCACATAGTCCTCGCAGCCCACGAAACCGGCGGCGATAAAGGCCAGCTGGCAGTCGTAGGTGAACTCTTCGCCGGTGGGTACCATGCTGGTGCGGCCGGTGTCGGGGTCACGCTGGGGCTTGAGATAGGAGATGACCGCGCCGGTCAGGTTGCCGGCGTCGTCCTTCAGAAACTCTTTGACGGTGGTCTGGTAGACGCGGGGGTCTTTGCCGAACTTGGCAAGGCACTCAGTCTGGCCGTAGTCCACCTTCAGCACCTTGGGCCACTCGGGCCAGGGATTATTCGCGGCCCGTTCTTTCGGGGGCTGGGGCATCATTTCCAGTGCCACGAGGTCGGTGCAGCCCTGCCGCAGGGCGGTACCCTGACAGTCGTTGCCGGTGTCGCCGCCGCCGATGACGAGGACATTCCTGCCTGCCGCGTTGATGGCCCTGCCGTCGGCAAACTTGCTGTCCAGTAGACTCCTGGTCACGCTGGTGAGGTAGTCCACTGCGAGGTACACGCCCTTCGCGTCGCGGCCGGGGACGTTCAAATCGCGGGCTTTCTTGGCGCCGCAGCAGAGTACGATGGCGTCATAGCTGTTCAAAATTTCAGCGGCATCCACAGCCCCGCCCACATCCATGTTGGTGCGGAACTCAACGCCCTCAGCCTGCATGATCTTGATGCGGCGCTCGATGACGGATTTGTCCAGCTTCATGTTGGGGATGCCGTACATCAGCAGACCGCCCACACGGTCAGCACGCTCGAAGACGGTGACGGCATGACCCCGGATGTTGAGGTATTCGGCCACCGACAGGCCCGAAGGGCCGCTGCCGATGACGGCCACGCTCTTGCCGGTGCGGGCCGGAGGCGGGGCGGCATGGAGCCAGCCCTTGGCGTAGCCCGTCTCCACGATGGCGTGTTCGTTCTCCCGGACAGTGACGCTGCTGCCGGTGACGTCGCCGCAGGTGCAGGCGGCCTCACACAGGGCAGGGCAGACCCGGCTCGTGAACTCCGGGAAACGGTTGGTGGTGCGCAGGCGGCGGAGTGCCAGCTCCCACTTGCCCTGATAGACCAAATCGTTCCACTCGGGGATGAGGTTGTTCAGCGGGCAGCCGGAGGCCATGCCGCCGATCATCATGCCCGCCTGGCAGAAGGGGACGCCGCAGTCCATGCAGCGGGCTGCCTGGGTCTGCTGCTCCTCCCGGGAGAGCCAGATGTGAAATTCGTTAAAGTTTTCAATGCGCTCCAGCGGCGGAACATCCGTGCTGGTCTTGCGCGTGTAATCCATAAAACCAGTGAGTTTTGCCATGATGTTCCCCTCCTTACTTGTTCTTCTGCACGGCGTAGAATGCTTCGATCTGCGCCTGCTCGCCGTCGAGTCCGCGCTCTTCCATCGAGGCGATGACCCGCAGCATATGGTCGTAATCGTAGGGGAGGACTTTCTTAAATTTGGGCAGGAACTCGCTGAAATTGTCCAGGATCTCCTTGCCGCGGGGCGAGCCGGTCAGCTCGACGTGCTCACGGATGAGCTCTTTCAGGGTGGCGACGTCGTACTTGTGCTCCACTGGCTCGAGGCTGACGGTCTCCTTGTTCACCCGCTGGTAGAAATCCCAGTTCTCATCCAGAACATAGGCGATGCCGCCGGTCATGCCGGCTGCAAAGTTCTTGCCGGTCTGGCCCAGAACGACGACGGTGCCGCCGGTCATGTACTCGCAGCCGTGGTCACCCACGCCCTCGACGACGGCCACAGCGCCCGAGTTGCGGACGCAGAAGCGCTCACCGGCCACACCGGAAACAAAGGCTTTGCCGCTGGTGGCACCGTAGAGTGCCACGTTGCCGATGATGATGTTCTCTTCGGGCTTGAAGGTGATGCCCTCGGGCGGGCGGACGACGAGCTTGCCGCCGGAGAGGCCCTTGCCCATGTAGTCGTTGCAGTCGCCGGTCAGTTCCAGCGTCAGGCCCTTGGGAATGAATGCGCCGAAGCTCTGGCCGCCTGCACCGGTGCAGTGGACGGTGTAGACGTCATCGGGCAGGTCGCTGCCGTACTTGCGGGTGATCTCGCTGCCGAAGATGGCACCAAAGGCGCGGTCGGTGTTGGAGACATCCAGCTTCACGCTCTGAGGGGTCTTGCTGCTGAGCTTGAATTTCTTCATCAGCACCTTCATGTCCAGAGTGTCTTCCAGATGGAAGTCGTAGGTGTCTTCCTTCTGGAAGTGGACATTGCTGTTGACGATGGCGGGGTTGTGCAGGATGCAGTCGAGGTCCATCTTGGACATCCGGCTGTCTGCAGGGGCAGACTTGACATGGAGCAGGTCGGTGCGGCCCACCAGCTCGTCGATGGTACGGATGCCCAGCTTTGCCATGTATTCGCGCAGCTCCTGAGCCACGAAGGTCAGGTAGTTGATGATATACTCGGGTTTGCCGCGGAAGTGCTTGCGCAGCTCGGGGTTCTGGGTGCAGATGCCCATGGGGCAGGTGTCGAGGTTGCAGACACGCATCATGACGCAGCCCATGGTCATCAGCAGAGAGGTGCCGAAGCCGAACTCCTCAGCGCCCAGCATACAGCTGATGGCCACATCGCGGCCGGAGAGCAGCTTGGAATCGCTCTCGATGCGCACACGGGTGCGCAGACCGTTGAGGATAAGGGTCTGGTGGGTCTCGGCGATGCCAAGCTCCCAGGGCAGACCGGCATCTTTGATGGAGTTGCGGGGCGCTGCGCCCGTGCCGCCGTCGTAGCCGGAAACAAGGATGACCTGTGCGCCGCCCTTGGCGACACCGGCAGCGATCGTGCCGACGCCGGCCTCACTGACCAGCTTGACGTTGATGTTGGCGTGGCGGTTGGCATTCTTGAGGTCGTAGATAAGCTCTGCAAGGTCTTCGATGGAGTAGATGTCGTGGTGCGGCGGGGGAGAAATGAGGCCGACACCGGTAGTGCTGTGACGGGTCTTGGCGATCCACGGGTACACTTTTGCGCCGGGCAGATTGCCGCCCTCGCCGGGCTTTGCGCCCTGTGCCAGCTTGATTTGGATCTCCTCTGCCGAGACAAGATACTTGCTGGTGACGCCGAAGCGGGCGGAAGCCACCTGCTTTATCTTGGAATTGCTCTCGCTGTGGTAGCGCTCTTCGGGCTCACCGCCCTCGCCGGTGTTGCTCCGGCCGCCGAGGCGGTTCAGCGCGATGGCGATGGTCTCGTGGGCCTCGCTGCTCAGCGCGCCGTAGCTCATGGCAGCGGCCTTGAAACGCTTGACGATGGAGCTCACCGGCTCCACCTCGTCCAGCGGGATGCCGCCGTCGGGGGCATAGTTGAAGTCCAGCAGACTGCGCAGATGGACGCCGTTCCGGCCCATGTTGTCCACGGTGTGGGTGAACTGCTTGAAGGTGTCGTAGTCGCCGGTGAAGCAGGCTTTCTGGAACAGGTGGATGGTCTGGGGGTTGAAGAGGTGCTCTTCCTTGCCGCTGCGGAACTTGTGGGCGCCGCCGTCTTCCAGCTGCATGTTGATGTCAAGGCCCAGCGGGTCGAAGGCTGCGTTGTGCAGGGCCTCCACGTCAGCCTGAATGTCCTCGAGGCCGATGCCGCCCACACGGCTCACCGTGCCGGTGAAATACTTGTCGATGACGTCCTTGGAGATGCCGACGGCCTCGAAGATCTGGCTGCTCTGGTAGCTCTGGATGGTGGAGATGCCCATCTTGGAGGCAATCTTCACGATGCCGCCCAGCACAGCTTTGTTGTAGTCGTCCACGGCGGCGTAATAATCTTTGTCCAGCAGGCCGTCGTCGATGAGCTGGCCGATGGTCTCATGGGCCAGATAGGGGTTGACGGCACAGGCACCGTAGCCCAGCAGAGCGGCAAAGTGATGCACTTCATGAGGCTCTGCGCTCTCGAGGATGAGAGCCAGTGCGGTGCTCTTCTTGGTGCGGATGAGGTACTGGGACACCGCTGACACCGCCAGCAGGCTGGGGATGGCCACATGGTACTCGTCAATGTCCCGGTCGGACAGGATGATGATGTTCGCACCCTCTTTATAAGCGCGGTCTACCTCCAGGAAAACGCGGTCGATGGCCTTTTCGAGGCTGGTGTTCTTGTAGTAGTTGATGGAGACAGTGGAGACTTTGAAGCCCGGGACGTTCATGTACTTGATGCGGAGAAGGTCAGTGGACGTGAGGATGGGATTGTTGACCTTGAGCACCTTGCAGTTTTCGGGCTTGTCTTCCAGCAGGTTGCCGTGTGCGCCCACATAGACGCTGGTGGAGGTGACGACCTTCTCGCGGATGGCGTCGATGGGCGGGTTCGTGACCTGTGCAAAACGCTGCTTGAAATAATTGAAGAGCGGCGGGTGCTGGCCGCTGAGGACGGCAAGCGGGGTATCGGTACCCATTGCGCCGGAAGGCTCTGCGCCCTGACGTGCCATGGGCAGGATGAGGGTGCTGATGTCCTCATACTTGTAGCCGAACACCTTCTGCAGGCGCAGCAGGTCGTCGCCGGTGTAGCTGGGAATCTTGATGTTGGGGATCTTGAGGTCCTTCAGCTGGACGAGGTTGCGGTCTATCCACTCGCCGTACGGCTCACGGCTGGCGTAGTATTCCTTCAGCTTCTCGTCGTCCACGACTTCGCCCTTGACGGTGTCCACCAGCAGCATCTTGCCGGGGCGGAGACGGTCTTTGACCAGAATGTTTTCCGGCTCACAGGGCAGCACGCCCACCTCGGAAGAGAGGATCATCCTGCCGTCTTTGGTGATGTAGTAGCGGCTGGGGCGCAGACCGTTGCGGTCCAGCACAGCGCCCACCACGTCGCCATCGGAGAAGAGGATGGCGGCAGGGCCGTCCCAGGGTTCCAGCATGGTGGCGTAATACTGGTAGAAGTCCCGCTTTTTCTGGCTGATGTTTTTGTTGTTCTCCCAGGGTTCCGGGATGGTGATCATGACAGCCAGCGGCAGGTCCATGCCGTTCATCACCATGAACTCGAGGGCGTTGTCCAGCATGGCGGAGTCGGAGCCGGAGGTGTTGATGATAGGCAGGATCTTGTTCATGTCCTCTTTCATGATGGGGGAGGAGATGGTCTCTTCACGGGCCAGCATGGCGTCGGTGTTGCCCTTGATGGTGTTGATCTCGCCGTTGTGGAGGATGAAGCGGTTGGGGTGGGCGCGCATCCAGCTGGGGTTGGTGTTGGTGGAGAAGCGGCTGTGGACCATGCCGATGGCGGATTCATAGTCCTCGTCCTGCAGATCGAGGTAGAACTGGCGCAGGTCGTGGACGAGGAACATACCTTTGTACACGATGGTGCGGCTGGACAGGCTGGGAACATAGGTGCCGTTGCTGGCCTGCTCGAAGACCCGGCGGACGATGTAGAGCTTGCGGTCAAAGTCGATGCCCTTGCTCACCTTGGCGGGCTTTTTGATGAAGCACTGCCAGATGGCGGGCATACAGTCGCGGGCTTTCTGGCCCACGGCGTCGGGGTCTACAGGCACTTCGCGCCATGCCAGAAACTCGAGGCCCTCTTTGCGGGTGACAAGTTCAAAAAGCTTCATGGCCTGGGCGCGCAGGTGTTCGTTCTGAGGAAAGAAGAACATACCTACGCCGTATTCACGCTCGTTGCCAAGGCTGATGTTCAGCTCGTCGGCTACCTTGGCAAAGAAGCGGTGGCTGATCTGCAGCATGATGCCCACGCCGTCGCCGGTCTTGCCCTCGGCGTCCTTGCCGGCGCGGTGCTCAAGGCGCTCCACGATGGACAGCGCGTCGCTGACGGTCTGGTGGCTCTTGCGGCCCTTGATGTCCACGACGGCACCGATGCCGCAGGCGTCGTGCTCGAACTGGGGGTCATAGAGGCCCAGAGGCCCTTTTTGCTCCGTGAAATTTTCCATAGACTTTCCCATCCTTTTTTCGATTTTCCGGAGAATATCCTAGCAGTGCTGCGGCACATTCCGCAGAGTCCCTCTTAATGCCGGTAAAAAGAAAAGGCGTCCCAGATGGGTCGGCGAAGACTCATCTGGAACGCCCTTGTTCCGGATAACAAGAATATTATACAAAGGTGCTGAAAAAGATTCAAGTGACAGCTGCACCAAAGCTGGGTACACGGCGACGGTTCTTCTTGTGAAAAACAGATAGGTCTTGTGGGGAAGAGTATGCCTTTTCCGGCTCAGTGCCGGCCCAGACAGGCGGCAAGATCGTCCTCCGGCGTGGTGATGGGCCGGAGGTCATACTTCTCCTGCAAAACAGCGGCCACCCCGGGGGAGAGGAAGGCGGGCAGGGTGGGGCCGAGACGGATGCCCCGGATGCCCAGCGCCAGCAGGGCCATCAGCACACAGACCGCCTTCTGCTCGAACCAGCAGAGGATGATGGAGAGGGGCAGCTCGTTGACCGAGCAGTCAAAAGCTTCGGCCAGACCCAGCGCGATCCGGATGGCACTGTAGGCGTCGTTGCACTGGCCCACATCGAGGATGCGGGGCAGACCGGCCACCGTGCCCAGCGGCAGGTCGTTGAGGCGGAACTTGCCGCAGGCCAGTGTCAGGATGACGGTGTCGGGCGGGGTCAGCTTGGCGAAATCCGTGTAGTACCGGCGGGAGGGGCGGGTGCCTTCGCAGCCGCCGATGAGGAAAAAGTGCCGGATGGCACCCTCGTGGACGGCTTGGACGATCTCCTCCGCATGGCTCAGCACGGCATGGTGGGCAAAGCCGGTGGTGACCACACTGCCGCCGTTCATGCCCGGGATGAGGGTGTCCTCCGGGTAGCCGCCCAGCTCAAGCGCCTTGGCGATGACCGGCGAAAAATCCCGGTCCTCTCCGATGTGGGTGACGCCGGGATAGGAGACGACAGAGGTGGTGAATACCCGGTCGGCATAGCTGGGCCGGAGGGGCATGATGCAGTTGGTGGTGAAGAGCACCGGCGCAGGGATGTCCTCAAACTCCCGCTGCTGGTTCTGCCATGCGGTGCCAAAATTGCCTTTCAGGTGAGGAAAGCGCTTTTTCAGTTCCGGGTAGCCGTGGGCAGGCAGCATTTCGGAGTGGGTGTAGACATTGATGCCCTTGCCCTCGGTCTGCTCCAACAGGCACTTGGCGTCGTAGAGGTCGTGGCCGGAGATGACGATGAAAGGCCCTTTCTCGATGGTCAGGGGCACCTCCACCGGCTCCGGGTCGCCAAACGCGCCGGTGTTGGCCTTGTCCAGCTCAGCCATGACCCGGTAGGCCATCCGCCCGGTGTCCTCCACCAGCTGGAAGAGCTTGTCCTTGTCCCGCTCCTGTGCGATGGCCCGCAGCGCCGTGCAGAAAAACAGGTCGATCTCGCCATCGGTATAGCCCAGCACCCGCGCGTGGTAGGAGTAAGCTGCCATGCCGCGCAGCCCAAAGAGGACAAAGGAGCACAGGCTCTTCCGGTCGGGGTCCGGCTCCTGCCACAGCTTCTGCATATCGTAGTCCGACACTGGTGCAGGTGCAGGGCTGGCCGAGGCAAAGGCTTCCTGCTTGGCCTTCCAGACCTTATCGGTCAGCTGCGCCACCGTCTGGGGGTCGAAATCAACATTGGTGATGGTGGTGAACAACCCTTCCGTCAGCAGGAGTGCCTGCGGGGGCTGGATGGGTCTGCCGATGTCCAGCAGCAGGGTGGCAAAGCCGATGAGTGCCCCGGTGAGCTTGTCCTGCGCGTCGGCTGTCTCGGCTGATTTGCCGCAGACACCCGCTTTTCCGGTGCAGGCCGTGCAGTTTGCCGCCTGCTCACATTGATAACAGAACATCATTTCGTCCATGCAAAAACCTCTTTTCGTTTGATGAAAGGAGTATGAGCGGGACAGCAGACAGTTATGCAGACAGGCGGGCAAAACAAAAGGACCGCACCCTCGCGGATGCGGCCCTTGTAGATCAGGAAAAGCTTAGTAGGTGATGCCCTGAGCCATCATGGCGGTAGCGACCTTCAGGAAGCCGGC
>OGZK01003795.1_pt1 | contig 11400 bp, 11 predicted proteins | sample 1576791 | NCBI WGS metagenome assembly OGZK01 (sample SAMEA3541556, study PRJEB24748) | human gut metagenome | biome: human gut; feature: human-associated habitat; material: faeces | place: China | collected 2012
GAGCTGCTGCTCGCCGAGATCCGCGACCTTTTGAAGGAGCAGAGCAAATGAACGAGCTTCTCTTGCAGGGCCTCAGCGAGCTGGGGCTGGATGTAAGCCGGGCGGAAACGCTCGAGCGCTTCTCCTCCCTGCTGCTGGAAAAGAACGAGGTGATGAACCTCACGGCCATCACAGAGCCCGACGCCGTCGCGCAGCTCCACCTGCTCGACAGCGCGGCGCTGCTGCCATTTGTCGATCTGACGGGTAAAACCGTCGTCGACGTCGGCACCGGCGCGGGCTTTCCCGGGATGCCGCTGCGCATTTTAAAAGACGACTTCTACCTCACGCTGCTCGACTCGCTCGGCAAGCGCGTCAACTGGCTGCAAGAGATCTGTGACGAGCTGCAATTAAAGCGCGTCGCCTGCGTCCACGCGCGAGCGGAGGAATTCGCCATGCAGCACCGCGAGCAGTTCGACATCGCCACCTCGCGCGCCGTCGCGCAGCTTTCGATCTTATCCGAGCTGTGCCTGCCGCTCATCAAGGTCGGCGGACAGTTCGCCGCCATGAAGAGCGTCGACACCGAAGACGAGATCGCCGCGGCGAAGAGCGCCATCAAGACGCTCGGCGGCCACATCGTCAAGGTCGAGGACTACACCATCCCGACGAGCAACGTCGTCCACCGCCTTGTCATCGTCGAAAAGGTCTCCCCTACCCCGCGCGCCTATCCGCGCGCCTTCGCCAAGATCAAAAAAGCCCCGCTGTAACGCATCAAATTCACAAAAAGGAGGTACGAGCCTTGTCTCAGGTCATCGCCGTCGTGTCCGGCAAGGGCGGCACGGGAAAAACTTCGTTCACGACGCTCACCGGCATGGCGCTCGCGCAGCTCGGCAAAAAAACGCTGCTGCTCGACTGCGACATCGGCCTGCGCAATCTCGACCTCTACCTCGGCGTATCGGATCGCGCGCTCATGGACTTCACCGACGTGATCGCCGGACGCACGACACTCGCTCAGGCCGTCGTGCGCCACCCGCTCTACCCGAACCTGTATCTGCTCACCGCGCCCGTCAGCTTCGGCGTGCGCCTGCCGAGCAAGCGCGAGATGCAGCGGCTTATCGACGAGATCCGCCGCCATTTCGACTTCTGCCTCATCGACGCCGCCGCCGGCATCGGCGAAGCCTTCGCGCTTGCCACCTGCTGCGCCGACCGCGCCGTGGTCGTCACCACGAACGACCCCTCGAGCCTGCGCGACGCGCAGCGCACCGTGATGGAGCTGCACCGCTTCCCAAGCGGATACCTGCACCTTGTCGTCAACCGCGTGCGGCGCAAGCTCTTACAGTCCCTCCACACCACGATCGACGACGCCATCGACGCCGCGGGTCTTCCGCTGCTCGGCGTCATTCCGGAGGACGAGAATGTCCCCGCCGTTTTGGGGCGCGGACTTTCCCAGCGCCTCAAGTATCGCTCCGGCGCGCTCTGCGCCTGCGAAAACATCGCACGCCGCCTGTGCGGCGAACGCGTGCGTCTGATGCGGCTGTAGCGCCGGTTCACAAAGGCAAACACGCTTTTCCCGCAAACATCTTTTCAAAGCCTGCTTGCCCTTGTCAACCGATGAAAGTGCCGCTACAATAGAAAAATTCACATCAGAAAGGATTGTGACACTACATGAACATCGCTCTCATGGCACACGACAACAAAAAGGAACTGATGGTCCAGTTCTGCACGGCTTACGCCGGCATTCTGTCCCGTCACACTCTCTGCGCCACCAGCGTAACCGGTAAGATGGTCAGCGAAGCGAGCGGCCTTCCGATCCACCTGTTCATGGCGCGCATCCACGGCGGCGCCGAGCAGATCGGCGCGCGCATCTCCTACAACGAGATCGATATGGTCCTCTTCTTCTGCGACCCCGCCAACCCGCAGTATAACGACAGCCTGACCTATATCACCAAGCTCTGCGACCAGAACAACATCCCCTTTGCCACCAACCTCGCCACCGCTGAAATGCTCATCATGGGCCTTGCCCGCGGCGACCTCGACTGGCGCGATATCGTCAACCCGAAGACGAAGCCCTTCACCACCTGAGCACAAAATCAGGCGATTTTCAATACAGTTAGTAATTTCCAATTTATAATATACAAACAGGAGTAGATTTTACCATGATGCAATCCCGTACACACAACTGCGGCGAGCTTCGCGCGCAGCATGCCGGTGAGCACGTCAAGCTCGTCGGCTGGATGGAGAACGTCCGCGAAGTCGGCGGCAGCCTCGCCTTTGTGGTGCTGCGCGACTTCTACGGCACGACGCAGATCGTCGTCGAGACGAGCGAGCTGCTCGCCCAGATCAAGGGCTACAACAAAGAGAGCACCATCTCCGTCGAGGGCACCGTGCGCGAGCGCGCAAGCAAGAACCCCAATCAGCCCACCGGCGACATTGAGGTCGTTCCCGAGAAGATCGAGCTGCTCGGCCGCTGCCGCTACAACTCCCTGCCGTTCGAGATCAACCGCAGCCGCGAGGCCGACGAGACCCAGCGCCTCAAGTACCGCTATCTTGACCTGCGCAATCCCGCCGTCAAGAAGAACATCATCCTGCGCTGCAACGTCATCGCCGCGCTGCGCAAGGCCATGATGGAGCACGACTTCCTCGAGATCACCACCCCGATCCTGACGGCCTCCTCCCCCGAGGGCGCGCGTGACTACCTCGTCCCCGCCCGCAAGCACCCCGGCAAGTTCTACGCCCTGCCGCAGGCCCCGCAGCAGTTCAAGCAGCTGCTGATGACCTCCGGCTTTGACCGTTACTTCCAGATCGCGCCGTGCTTCCGCGATGAGGACGCGCGCGGCGACCGCAGCCCCGGCGAGTTCTATCAGCTCGATATGGAGATGGCGTTCGCCTCTCAGGAAGACGTCTTCGCCGTCTGCGAGGATGTCCTGCCCCCGATCTTCGCGAAGTTCGGCACGTATGACATCGCATCTCAGCCCCCGTTCCGCCGCATCAAGTACCTCGACGCGCTCGAGATTTACGGCAGTGATAAGCCGGACCTGCGCATCGACCTGACCGCGACGAACGTCTCCTCCCTCTTCGAGGGAAGCAGCTTTGAGGTCCTTGCGGACAAGACCGTCAAGGCCGTCGCCATCTCCAACTGCTCGCTCACGCGCAAGCAGATCGACAAGCTCCTGACCGACTGCGAGGTGCAGGCAGGCGCGAAGGGCTACTGGTTCAAGGTCGACGAAAAGGGCGACCTCGCCGGCGGCATCGCAAAGTTTGTCGACAAGGAAGCTGCTTCCAAGCTCCTGCCGCTCGAGCCTAACACGCTCGTGCTCGTCGCGGGCGGCGAGCTGGCCACCAAGCTCGTCGGCGTGATGATCAAGACTTTCGGCCCCGCGTGCGAGGGTCACATGGACAAGGAGCGCTACGAGTTCTGCTGGATCGTCGACTTCCCGATGTATGAGATCGGCGACGAGAGCGGCGAGCTCGAGTTCTGCCACAACCCGTTCTCCATGCCCGCCGGCGGCCTCGACGTGCTGCTCAAGGCCGAGCGCGGTGAGATCGACCCGCTCACCATCACCGCCGACCAGTACGACCTCGTCTGCAACGGCGTGGAGCTCTCTTCCGGCGCGGTCCGTAACCACGACCCTGAGATCATGATCAAGGCCTTCGAGCTCGTCCGCCTCGGCGAAGAGGACGTGAAGGCCAAGTTCCCCGCCATGTACAACGCCTTCTGCTACGGCGCGCCCCCGCACGCCGGTATCGCCCCGGGCGTCGACCGCATGGTCATGCTGCTCGCCGGTGAAGATTCCATCCGCGAGATCATTCCCTTCCCGATGAACAAGAACGCCCAGGATATCATGATGGGCGCGCCCAGCGAGGTGACGCAGAAGCAGCTCGATGAGCTGCATATTGCCGTCACGGCGCATGAGGAAGAATAATTCAGCTCTCACTGCGTGAGGGTGCAATGGTTCCCCTGCGCCGCGCAGGGGAACGGCAAAGGGGGGCTATTCTCTTTCCTCGGAAAGAGAATAGCCCCCCTTATACCCCCCCAAGAGAAAGGGGCGAGGGGCCTTCCCCCTCGACCCCGCACATTGGCAGTTTGTAGCTTGAAGAGCTGCACGCGCTGCGCAATCAGGTGCGGTGTACATGGCTTCGCCATGAATCCCTGCGAGTCGTTACGTCTTGCAACCGCGCCTTACTATCGTGAGGCGCGAGTGACGTTTGCTCGGCGACAGACTGCCTGCGGAATGCGGCATTGCTTCGCTCGCCGCATTGTGGAGACTGGCGGTAGACGGAAATTAGGCTGCACTGCTACGAGATCGGCAGAGCGGCACCCGCAAGGGGTGTGCCGCATCCGTAAGGCAGCAAAGCTGCCAACGGCTGCGCAACAGCGGATAATAGAAGCAGAGGCAGATCGTGTAGCAGTGCTAACGCGGCAACGCCGCGCGCAGGAAGTAGCATCGGCAAGCATTGCAGCTCTTCGAGCTGCTTGCTCGCAATGTCAAAGCCTTTCTCTTGGGGTTCCAAAGGGGATATTCTCTTTTGCGAAAGAGAATATCCCCTTTGCCCGCTCCCCTGCGGGTACGCAGGGATTCTCGGTTTGTCTTGACAAACAATTTCAGTCATGGTATGCTGACCACAACAAAAGGCAGCGAGAAAGAAGCCTTTTCTTTTCACCCGCTCAAGAGAGGGGACGGCCGGTGCAAGTCCCTGCGGAACGGAAAAGGCGGCGCTTTTGAGCCGCGCGGCGGAAATGCCGCGCCGGTCCCTCCGTTACAAGGGAACGAAGTGCCCCGCATCCAGCGGGGAATTCAGGTGGAACCACGGACAATGATTTGTTCGCCCTGAGCCTACTTTAATAGGCTCAGGGCGTTTTTTATCTCCTGAGCCAAATGTCGAAAGGAGAAATTCACCATGAAAAACACCGAAAAGACGATGGACAAGATCGTCGCGCTGTGCAAAAACCGCGGCTTTGTCTTCCCCGGCAGCGAGATCTACGGCGGCCTTGCCAACACCTGGGACTACGGCCCCCTCGGCGCAGAGCTCAAGAAGAACATCAAGAACGCCTGGTGGAAGAAGTTCGTGCAGGAGAATCCCTACAACGTCGGCCTTGACGCCGCGATCCTGATGAACCCGCAGACCTGGGTGGCGAGCGGCCATCTCGGCGGCTTCTCCGATCCTCTGATGGACTGCCGCGAGTGCCACGAGCGCTTCCGCGCCGACAAGGTCATTGAGGACTGGTGCGCCGAGACCGGCTTCGAGCTTCCCAAGCCCATCGACGCCTTCTCCCAGCAGGAGATGAAGGACTTTGTCGAAGAGCACAACATCCCCTGCCCCACCTGCGGCAAGCACAACTTCACCGATATCCGTCAGTTTAACCTCATGTTCAAGACGTTCCAGGGCGTGACCGAGGACGCAAAGAACACCGTCTACCTCCGCCCCGAGACCGCGCAGGGCATCTTCGTCAACTTCAATAACGTCCAGCGCACCACGCGCAAAAAGCTCCCGTTCGGCATCGGCCAGATCGGCAAGTCCTTCCGCAACGAGATCACGCCGGGCAACTTCATCTTCCGCGTGCGCGAGTTCGAGCAGATGGAGCTCGAGTTCTTCTGCAAGCCGGGCACCGACCTTGAGTGGTTCAACTACTGGCGCACGTTCTGCCACAACTGGCTGCTCTCCATCGGCCTGAAGGACGAGAACCTCCGCCTGCGCGACCACGATCCCGAGGAGCTGTGCTTCTACTCCAAGGCAACGACGGACTTCGAGTTCCTCTTCCCGTTCGGCTGGGGCGAGCTCTGGGGTGTTGCCGACCGCACGGACTACGACCTCACGCAGCATCAGAACACCAGCGGCGTGAAGATGGTCTATCGCGAGGGCGAGGGCAAGGACATGGTCGAATATGTCCCCTACGTCATCGAGCCGTCGCTCGGCGTGGAGCGCAGCGTGCTCGCGGTCCTGTGCGACGCCTACGATGAAGAGGTCGTCGGCCAGGACAAGAAGGGCAACGACGACGTGCGCGTCGTGCTGCACCTCCACCCCGCACTCGCCCCCTTCAAGGCCGCGATCCTGCCGCTTTCCAAGAAGGACGTGCTCGCCGGTCCCGCGATGGAGCTCTACAACGAGCTTTCCAAGGAATTCATGGTCGACTACGACGAGACCGGCTCGATCGGCAAGCGCTACCGCCGCGAGGACGAGATCGGCACGCCGTACTGCATCACGTTCGACTTCGACACCGTCGGCGACGAGGCCAACGGCATCGCGGCCGACCACTGCGTCACCATCCGCGAGCGCGACAGCATGGAGCAGGTCCGTATCCCCATCGATCAGGTCAAGGACTTCCTGCGCGAAAAGTGCGCGTTCTGAGAAAAGTTTTCCACAGAATAGCAAGAAGGACAGCTCTCTTTCGAGAGCTGTCCTTTGTTCTTTATTTTTCGATCTTCCGGCTCACCAAAAATCCGGCTTCATCCTTTATGATCTCATATTCCTTAGCCATCGAATTTTCAGACCCGACCACGCAGTAGTCGCATCTGTCGGCGTTCCCGCAGGTGCCGCGGTGGAGCAAGGCGCCGTGAAGTTGGCTCATTCCCCAGTAGTCGGAATTGCAGAAAAGCGGCAGCACCTGCATCAGATCGTGCTTTTTCGCAAATTCCGCATTTGGGCACTGCGTAAAATGGTATCGCGCGGCACGTTTTTCTTGTCGTACGGCTCGGATACATTGCAGAAGCACACCGGATGCTGCGCGTACAGCTTGCGGTCCCTTTTCCCACTCCTTGGAAGACCTTGTCGATCAACCACATGTCAAAGCTGCGGTTCAAGTCAAAAATCTTTCCCAGCTTTACAAATCCCGACATAAAAAGGCTCGTGACAAGCTCCTGCAATTCCTCTGCCGGCGGATGGTCCGGCAGCAGAGGGTACAGGGAGAAGATCACGATGCTGCCGCAGATTGCGAGGGTATGGCTGGTCTTTTTTCCACCGTAGTCAGGGAGTTCTTTGAGATATTCGCCATACTGGCAGCCGGCAAGAACCCCACAAAGCGGGAAACTTGTCCGGTTGCGTTTTTCCTGTCGAAATGATATACTTTGTTATTATGCTTTCAGAAAGGGGACGTCCCCAACATGCGTTTTTTCTCTTCTCTGGTGCGGCCTGACGAGTCGACGGGCGTGGTGATGCGCTGGGTACACCGCATCTGGGTCTTCTTCTGGCTCACGGTGCTGGGCGCTGGCATTGGCCTTCTCTCGCTCTACCTCACGGCACATTCCTACGCAAGCATCGACGCGACGGCACTCTTGCAGTCGTACTTCAAAATTCCGCTGCTCGTAGCGATGAACCTGCTTGCGCCGATCTTACTCGTCTACCTCGGCTTTTTCCTCTTTGCTCGTCCGTGGGCGGCGTACCTGCTCTCGGCGCTGCCGTTTTTCACGCTCGCGCTCGCGAGCTACTACAAGGTGCAGCTGCGCGGCGACCCCGTGCTCGCCACCGACCTGCGGCTCATCCGCACGGCGGGCGGCATCATGGGCAACTACACGTTCGAAATTTCCGCGCCCGTGATCGTCGTTCTTGAGGGCTTTGTGCTGATGCTTGTGCTCTCGTGCCTGATGCTCCGAAAAGAGCGCATGAGCCCGCGCTCCCGCCTTGCGGGCATCATGCTCATGCTCTCTGTCACGCTCGCGTGCTATTTTGAGTTCTACACCAGTTCATCTATCTACAAAGAGACCGCCAACAACGACCTCATTTCCCCGTGGTCGGCGGTCGAGGTCTACATCTCTCGCGGCACGACGTATCCGTTCCTGCACAGCGTGCAGGACATGTTCCCCGAGCCGCCGGAGGGCTACCGCGAGAGCGAGGCCAAGCAGAGCCTTGAGCAGTATGCGGACACCGACATTCCCGACGATCAGAAGATCACGGTCGTCGGCATCATGCTCGAGGCATTCTCCGACCTGTCCGACTTCCCCCAGTTAAATGAAATCTCCGCCGTGCGGAATCTCTACGAGCCGCTGCACGAGCTCGAGAGCCGCAGCGTCTCGGGCAACCTCCTCACGAATATCTTCGCCGGCGGCACGACAAACACCGAATGGGGCTTCCTCACGGGGTACAGCCAGCACGAGGAGTTCCGCGGCCCGATCAATTCCTACGTCCGCTACTTCAAGGATCAGGGCTACGACGCGCTCTACCGCCATCCCGGCTACTCGTGGTTCTACAACCGCAGCAACGTCAACGAATACCTTGGCTTTGACGAGTGCGTCTTTAACGAATCGGGCTTCGGCGACCTCATCTCCATCGAGGACGCGCTCTTCAAGTCCGACACCGTGCTCGTCGACTACCTCTTAAACGACATCGACTCGCGCACGGAGGACGATGACCCTCTCTTCCTCTTCTCCGTCTCGTACCAGAACCACGGGCCGTACAGCTCCGAGACCTACTGGGAGGAGTACGTCACGCCCGCCAAGACCGGCTGGTCGATGGAAAGCTGCTGCGTCATCAACAACTACCTGGCCGGCATCCGCAGCACGATCGAGCAGATGCGCCGCCTCACGCGCGAGCTGGAAGCGCGCGATGAGCCCGTCGTGCTCGTGCTCTTCGGCGACCACAAGCCGTGGATGGGCAACGGCAGCAGCGTCTACGCCGAAATGGGCGTTGACCTCGACGTGTCCACGCAGGAGGGCTTCTACAACTACTTCTCCACCCCCTACCTCATCTATGCCAACAAGGCCGCCAGGGAATCCCTCGGTCAGGACTTCCGCGGCGACGGCGGCGACATTTCCCCGTGCTTCCTGATGGACAAGCTCTTCTTCGAGTGCGGCTGGACGGGCGACGGCTTCATGCAGCTCCAGCGCGAGACGCGCGCCGTCACGCCGCTGATGCACGAGGACGGCTACCGCATGGTCGACGGTTCCATCACGCTCGACGTGCCCCCAGACGTCGCCGAGATCTGCCGCAGGTACCTCTGCTCGCAGTATTACCGCGAGCAGCACTTTATTTCCGAATCGTAAAAAGGAGAATCGCCATGAAATCTTTCAAAATCACCGCACTTTCCCTCGTCCTGGTTCTGCTTCTCGCCGCCTGCGGCGCGAAAAACGACACCCCCGATGAACCCGCCGTCGATCCGACGCCGGAACCTCCTATCGAGCAGCCGGTGGAAAAAACGCCCGATGAGCGCATCAACGACATCATTGCAGATATGAGCATCGAGGAAAAAGTCGGCCAACTCTTCTTCGTCCGCTGCCCCGAAACGGGCGCGGCGGAGGACGTCGAAACCTATCACCTCGGCGGCCTGCTGCTCTTCGGCAGGGACTATAAGGATGCAAACGGCGACTGGCTCACGGAGGACGACTTCACCGCGGCGCTCGCGTCTTATCAGGCCGCGGCGGCCATCCCGCTTTTCATCGGCAGCGATGAAGAGGGCGGCACGGTCACGCGCGCGAGCAAAAACCCGAACCTCTTCTCCGAACCTCTCCCCTCCCCGCAGGAGCTCTATGCCGCGGGCGGCCTCGACGGGCTGCTCGAACGAACGCTCAGCTACAACCAGAAGCTCAAAGCGTTCGGCGTCAACGTGAACTTCGCCCCCGTGTGCGATGTGTCGACGAATCCCGACAACTTCATCTACGCGCGCTCGTTCGGGCAGGACGCGCAGACGACCGCGGACTATATCTCAAGCGTCGTGCCCGTCTATGCGCAGTCCGGCGTCGCCTGCGTCTTAAAGCACTTCCCCGGCTACGGCAACAACGCCGACACGCACACGGGCATCGCGCTCGACGCGCGCCCGTACACCACGTTTGAAAAGTCCGACCTCGTCCCCTTTAAATCCGGCATCGCCGCGGGCGCGCCGTTCGTGCTCGTGAGCCACAACATCGTCGAGTGCATGGACGGCGCGTATCCCGCGTCCCTTTCGGCGAAGGTCCACACGCTGCTGCGCGACACGCTCGGCTTCACCGGCGTCATCGTGACGGACGATCTCGCGATGGATGCCGTCAAAGCCTACGCGCAGGACGGCAGCGCCGCCGTGCTGGCCATTCAGGCGGGCAACGACATGATCGTGACCACCGACTATCAGACGCAGATCCCGCAGGTGATCGCCGCCGTCCAGTCCGGCGAGATCGCCGAAAGCGATATTGACGCGCACGTTTTCCGCGTGCTGCACGAAAAACAGGCGCTCGGCCTGATCGACTAAAGGAGAACCCCATGGAAACAAGAAAACTCTACTATGAAGATCCCTTTCAGAAGGGCTTTGCCACCACCGTCGTCTCCTGCGACGAGGTGAAGGGCGGCTACGCCGTTGTCCTCGCGGAGACGGCCTTCTACCCCGAGGGCGGCGGCCAGCCGTATGACACCGGCGTTTTGGGCGAGGCGAACGTGCTCGAGGTCCACGAGAAAAACGGCGTCATCACGCACCTTTGTGACAAGCCCTTCGAGGTGGGAAAGAGCGTCTCCGGCAAGATCGACTGGGCGCGCCGCTTTGACCACATGCAGCAGCATTCGGGCGAGCACATCTGCTCGGGCCTCATCTGCGAGCGCTTCCACTGCGACAACGTCGGCTTCCACATGGGCGCGGACGTCGTCACGATCGACTTCAACGCCGACATTTCGTGGGATGAACTTATGGAGATTGAACAGCTCGCCAACCTGTACATCTATGAGGATCACCCCATCGACATCCAGTTCTATCGCGGCGCGGAGCTCGACAAGGTCGAGTACCGCAGCAAAAAGCCGCTCGAGGGCGACGTGCGCATCGTCTCCTTCCCCGGCGCGGACTGCTGCGCCTGCTGCGGCACGCACGTCGTGCGTTCCGGTCAGGTGGGACTCGTCAAGTTCCTCTCCGTGCAGAAGTTCCGCGACGGCGTTCGCATCGAGCTTCTTTCCGGCAAACGCGCGCACCGCTACCTTTCGGAGTGCTGGGCGCAGGACGTGCGCATCGCACAGGCCCTCTCCGTCAAGCCGAACGCGAGCTTTGCGGGCGTCGAGCGCGTGCTCGCTGAGCTTTCCGCGCTCAAGCAGCGCTGCGCAAAACTCGAAGAGTCCGTCTTCGCCCAGACCGCTGCGCAGTACGAAGGCAAGGGCGACGTGCTGCTCTTCGAGGACGAAATGTCCGGCGACAGCCTGCGCAAGCTCTGCGACGCGGTCACGAACCACTGCGGCGGCCGCTGCGCGGTCTTTGCCGGCGCGGACGGCGCGTACAAGTACGCCATCGGGCACATCGGCGGAGACCTTCGTGAGCTCACGAAAAAGATGAATGCCGAGCTGAACGGCCGCGGCGGCGGCAAGCCGAATTTTGTGCAAGGCAGCGTGGCCGCTGCACGCGGGGCGATCGAAGCATTTTTCGCAGAATAATTTGCAACGATTCCCGCACCAATGCGGGAGAAGTTTCCCCTGCACCGTGCAGGGGAGCGAGTCAAAGGGGCCATTCTCTTTCGCAAAAGAGAATGGCCCCTTTGGAACCCCAAG
>OGZK01003799.1_pt1 | contig 11390 bp, 10 predicted proteins | sample 1576791 | NCBI WGS metagenome assembly OGZK01 (sample SAMEA3541556, study PRJEB24748) | human gut metagenome | biome: human gut; feature: human-associated habitat; material: faeces | place: China | collected 2012
AAACGTCCTGTATCACTGCCTCTGACGCTTGAATATGAATAGCTACAACCTTCGTAGTGATAGAGTGATAGAGGATTTGCAGAAAACTTCGTATGCAGATCACGACCTTGGAAAATTTTGATACGGTTGCTCTGTTTTTCTTTTGAGAGCGGAGTAATAGTAAAAGATTATTCTTACTTTTGTCAAGAAATCCCGGTAACAATTATGGACGAAAAAGTGCTCGAAAAACTGAAAGTACTGGCTGAATCGGCCAAGTACGATGTATCTTGCGCTTCCAGCGGAACGTCGCGAAAGAACAAGAGCGGCGGGATCGGAAGTGCGGCAGGGTGGGGCATTTGTCATAGCTTTGCCGAGGATGGCCGTTGCATTTCTTTACTGAAGATTATGCTGACAAATTACTGCATGTTCGATTGCGCCTACTGCATCAATCGCCGCAGTAACGATATTCCCCGTGCCACATTGACGGTGACGGAACTGGTGAACCTCACGATCGAGTTTTACCGCCGTAACTATATCGAAGGGCTTTTCTTGAGTTCCGGTGTTGTGCGCAATGCCGATTACACGATGGAGCGCCTCGTCAGGGTGGTAAAAGACCTCCGGACAGTATACCGGTTTAACGGCTATATCCACTTGAAAAGTATTCCCGGCGCCAGCCAGGAACTAGTGAATGAAGCCGGACTCTATGCCGACCGTATGAGTGTGAATATCGAGATCCCGAACGAGAAGAGTCTTCAGCTATTGGCTCCTGAAAAGGATTTTCAGAGCGTCTTTCAGCCGATGCGTTATATTCAGCAAGGTGTTTTGCAGAGCGCTGAAGAGCGGAAACGTTTTCGCCATGCTCCGCGTTTTGTGCCTGCCGGGCAGAGCACGCAGATGATTGTCGGGGCGACACCCGATTCGGATAAGGATATCCTTCGTCTCTCATCCGCCCTCTATCAGCGTCCGACGATGAAGCGTGTCTATTATTCCGGTTTTATCCCTGTCAATGAATACGATAATCGGTTGCCGGCCTTGAAGCAACCGCCGTTGGTTCGGGAGAACCGTCTGTATCAGGCGGACTGGCTCTTGCGCTTCTATCAGTTCAAAGTGGATGAGATCGTGAACGATGCCTATCCTGACCTCGATCTGGAAGTCGATCCGAAGCTCGGTTGGGCGTTGTGCCATCCGGAGCAGTTCCCAGTCGATATCAATAAGGCGGATTACGAGATGCTTCTTCGCGTACCCGGTATCGGGGTGAAGTCGGCGAAATTGATCGTCGTCTCCCGCCGATATTCCCGTCTGGGGACAGGGCAATTGAAGAAGATGGGTGTCGTGATGAAGAAAGCCCAGTATTTCATTACATGCCACGAGTTGCCAGTCCGCACGATTAACGAAGTGTCACCTGAGGTGGTCCGTCAAATCCTTATCCGGAAAGCGGGACGTAAGAGTACCGACGACCGTCAGCTTATCCTCCAATTTAAGGAAGAATCATGACGGTATTCGTGTACGATAAAACCTTTGAAGGGCTGCTGACCGCTGTTTTTGATGCTTATTCACGTCGCAGCTTTCCCGATCTGCTGTTAGCAGAAGGAGAACCTTTTCCCTTGTTTTATGATGAGGCAGTGACGATCTGTACGGACGATGCCAAGGTGGATCGTGTTTGGAAAGGTTTGCAGAAGCGGCTTTCCGCTATGGCTTTGTCTGTGATTACCGTTACTTGGCTATCTGAACTGCCAGAAACGGACATGCTGCTTTTTCGCTATATCCGTAAGGCGATCGACGCTCCGCGTACGATCGAACTGAACTTTGGCGATCCCGATGTTCTCGAAGTCTCCAAGGTATGGAAAAAGGTGACGAACGAGCGCCTGCGTGTCATCCAGTTCCTTCGTTTCCAAAAAGCGGCGGACGGGACTTTCTTTGCTGCTGTCAAGCCAGTATATAATGTACTCCCTCTCACTCTTCCGCATCTGAAAGACCGTTTTGCCGACCAGTGCTGGTTGCTTTACGACCTGAAACGTGAGTACGGTTACTATTACGACTTGAAAGAAGCTACCGAAGTTCGTTTCGAAGAGAAAGAAGCCCACCTTCTTTCCGGCCTGCTCGGTGAGGAACTGATGGATGCCGATGAGAAACTTTTCCAGCAGATGTGGAAAACTTACTTCAAGTCTATTGCCATCAAGGAACGTCTCAATCCCAAGTTACACCGCCAGCATATGCCTGCCCGGTTCTGGAAGTATATGCCGGAAAAGTTGTAAGTCAGGATGCGTTACTCCTTCTTTTCGGTGGAAAAGATTATGCGTTTAGGACATTGTTCGAAATGCACAGTACGGACTGGCAAAACAATAGTGTACTTCTGTACTCCGGCAGCTCACCTATAGATGTCTTTACTTGTTTTGGAACTCTTCCTGCGAATAGATAGTCTTCCCCCGTTGACTGATAGTCCACTTTCCGTTTATGCGGCGTACATTCTTTGTATCGTCGTCCTCTACGTTCCAAGCATATCCACCGGATGGGAGTGAGCGCCTATCCAGTATCTCGTTTTTATCTCCCGAAGAGAAGAACAGTTCGACTTGGGTGGAATCCGGACTGAAAACGATGAAAGCAGACTGGCTGCCGTCGACAGCTTTCATCCGGATACCCTTTTCGAACACACGGATGCAATCTTGCTGCACTTCGCTCCATTGGTAGCCGGCCGAACCGATACAGCCGTGTTTGTCCCGGTCGCCGCCAACTATGTTTCTTCTTCCGGGGACAACCACAATCTTTTGCGCTTTCATCCCTGTCTTATATTTCCCGCTATGATATACGATGGCCGTATCATCGAGCAAGATACCATTCGTTACGACCCTTTCTGCATCCAACGTACTGAAAGAAAGTGTGTCACCCTCCTCGGAAACGACTGTAAGCGTATTTATGGTTGCATCGCAGATAACTCCTTTTACCATCGAAACTTTTGGTGAACAGGCAAAAGTAATGCCGGTACATAAAGCGATTGCCGCAAGATTCAATTTATTCATGTTTCTGTTCTTAATTGAAGTAGTACAGGAAGATTGCAACACCTTCCAGCGCTTTCTTCGGTTGGTCCTTGATCTCGATGGCAAACTTGATCTCAGCCTTGGCCACGCCGCGCAGATTTGTCAAAGTCTGTAGTTTGGCGATCAGGCGGATACTTTGTCCGGTCAATACGGGCTGTCCGAATTTCATCTTGTCCATGCCGTAATTAATCATCATCTTCAGGTTGTTCACCTCGATGATCTGGTTCCAGAGGTGAGGAAGGAGTGACAGCGTCAGGTAGCCGTGGGCAATTGTGCTGTGGAACGGGCTTTCCACTTTGGCGCGCTCGGGGTCTACGTGAATCCACTGGTGATCCAGTGTCGCATCGGCAAAAAGGTTGATGCGTTCTTGTGTCAGTTCTACATAATCTGAAATCCCTATTTGCTGGCCTACCAGCTTTTCAAAGTCTTCGTACGAGTTGATAACTACTTTTCCCATTATTTTTTTTGTTTAGTGATTTATGATCTTATACGTCCGCCGTCAGGTAACTGCGATCTGTTTTTATCGCCGGTTACAGGGGTGTCTCTGCAATTTTCGCAATAATTCCTGGAATAAACAAATATTTTGGCAAGATTGGACAATACGTAGGCGCAGACGGGATTATTACCGACTTTGCAACTTAACTCTGTTTATATTGTTGATTTTATATAGACGGAGTGAAGTTATAATCTTATTTAAGTCTTATGAGGAAGATAAAAAGAGTCATAGGGTACACGTTGGGGATCGCAATGGTGCTGATTGCCGCTATATTCCTGCTTAATCTTCATCTGACCAAACGCCTCGAACGGTATCTTCGGAAAGAACTGATCCATCGGACGGCCGAGGCTACGGATGGCTTTTATAGGCTTTCTTTCGATAATCTTTCTATCAGTTTCTTCAAAGGTGAACTGACGCTTGAGGGAATAAAGCTATGTCCCGACTCGGCGGTTTTCCGGGATTGGGAAAGAAAGGACAGCTTGCCGTCTGTCTATGTGACGGCTGAGGTCGGCATGGTCGATTTTAAAGGATTGAACCTTACGTGGCGTCGGAGTTACAAGCAGTTGCATTTTGACTCATTTGAAATTAGGAATCCTGATATACAGGTGTTTAATCCTTACTATTCGACGCGGGCGGAGGTGAAAGAAAGGAAGGAGGCGGAGACCAAGACTTTGTATGAAGTGGTTTCTCCTTATATTAATGTATTGACTGTCCGGATGCTGAATCTGGAGAACGCCAGTGTTTCCTATTCCGTGGAGAATCCTGTTTCTCCGATTGTCTATGCCCTGAATGATGTCAGTTTCCATGCGTATGGTTTTCGTTTGGATGAGAATTCGTCTGAGAGTGGGAAGTTGCTTTATTGTGATAATTTCGATTTCATTACTAAGCGGTCGCAGACGCTATTGACCAATAATGACTTTCGTCTGCAAACGGACCGGATCCTGCTGAGTACGGAAGATTCTATTATTTCTATCTCTAATATTACGCTTACACCCCAAGGTGAATTGTGGGGGGAACAGAAAAAGCGGCCGGACAGCTACCTGAATGCGTTGGTCAGGGCCATTGAAGTGAAAGGAATACAGTTCCGTCGTGAAAATGCGCTGAATTACCTCACGGCGCGCTCGTTAGATATCATTTCTTCGGATATACAAGCCTTTAATCTGGCGGGGGAAAGCCTGCCGTCTGCTAAAAAAACGGAGAAGAAAAGCCTGAATGAGGCGGAGGCGGATTCTCTGGTCCGTTCCCTGTCTCTTTATGAATTGATCTCGCCTGTCTTACATACGGTTTCTATTGGTACGGTCGGTATCGGGCAGGCAAAGTTGCAATACTCTTTTGCGGTTAAAGATAAGATCGAGGTGTATAAACTGGCGAACTTCGATTTTCAGGCAAACGATTTCCGGATAGATTCCGTATCGGAGGCTCAACGCGGGTTCTGGTATTCGCGTGGTTTCTCGTTTGAAGCGACTGGTATTGAGGGGCTGATGACGGCACGAAACCACCGGTTTACGGTGAAGCGCATGACATTGGACACGGAAAGCGGGGATTTCAACCTGGAACGAATCAGGTTATATCCCTTGTCGGTTTGCGGACAGAATGATTATATGGCAGGAAGCATTGATACGGTTGGAATCCGTGGTTTGTTATACGACAAGGGGATCAGTGCGCGGTTGCTGAAAATAGACCGCCCGAATCTGCGTTATGTGCTGTTTTCTTCCTTCAATAAGAAAGATGTGAAGTCGGTAAAGCCGGCAAACAGTCGTGTCGATGTGGAGTCGATCTTGAATCCTTTCCTCCGTTATTTCTCTGTTAAACGGTTGAGTCTGAATCATGCATATGTGACGATCGATGATAAAAGCATGTCCGATCCGGTTACTTATAAACTGAATGATTTTAATTTCTTTGCAACCGGCATTTGGGTGAACCGGCAGACGGGGAAGGGGAGTGGACTGTTTTTCGATTACGGAAATATGGGATTTAATTTTAGCCGGTTCGATAACTATTTGCCGGGAAAAGAATATCGTTTGTCTGTGCGGAAAGGGCAATTTTCGACCGTAAAAGGAATTCTGGAATTACAGGATATCAAACTGCTCCCACAAAATACGATGGAGAAGAAGGCAAAGACATATATCCGGTTTTCTTCACCGGGACTTCGTATAGGCGGGCTGAAACGGATACCTGAAAGGCTGGACCGGAATATTCGGGTAGCATCGTTCCGGGTAGATTCGCCTGATGTCCAAGTGCGCAGACCGGACGGAAGTGGCATGTCGGCTTCACTTAAAGACCTGGCATTGGAAGGGGTTTCCTGGGATAGCACTTTGTTGAAGTTGGGTTCGGTTCACATGGAAAGTCCTGTGGCGGATATTTATTCCGGTCATTTTCTCGATACTCTACAAAATCAAACGAAGTTAGGTTCGGTTGATTTATATACAGCTTTGGAGAAAGTTGCCGGACGAATCTTTTTAGGTCGCTTTAGCTTAAAGGATGCGAACATCCGTTATGCCTATTATGGGAAGAGCGATTCTTTGCAACATCAGAAGTTAGATACGACAAACCTGTTTATTGAGGGGCTGGCTGTTGATACTCGTCTCCGTACATATAAATTGGATGATATTCGTTTCTCTACCCGTAACCTGGAGCTTCCTCTGGATAACGGTTTTTACACGTTAAAGGTAGGTGCTGTGGATTTGACCGGATCAAGTGTAGTCATTGACCGTATTCGTCTTATATCTCCTTATCCTAAAATGCAGTTTGCTTATTTGCAGCCGCATCATAAAGATTGGTTTGATGTGAGTGTCGGGCAGGTTGCGCTGGCAGGTATCGATCTGTCCACTTATTTATCGGAGAAGGTACTTCGGATAGCCGATGTACAGGTATCGGATGCTGTATTACAGAATTTTAAGAATCAGAAAATACCGGTATCCCGGCGTATTGTTCCGATGATCTATACCGGATTACAGAAGGCTCCGGTTAAGCTGGATTTCCAAAGAGTGGGCATAAAGAACTTTTCCGTTGTTTACGAAGAGCTGGCAAAGAAGGGAACGGTGCCCGGAAAACTGTTTTTTACGGATATGAACGGAACGTTTACCGGTTTTACAAATATCGTCTCCCGTCCTGACCAATACATCGTGCTGGATGCTGATGGCAAGTTGATGGGGAAAGGGAACTTTACGGCTACTTGGAAGTTACCGGTCGATTCACTGAATGATCGTTTCTTGCTGAATGCCCACCTAGACAGTTTTGACCTTACGGCGTTGAACGAATTGCTGGTTCCCCTGGCTTCGGCGGAGGTACAAAGTGGATGGGTTCGAGAGATGGCTTTCAGTACGGAAGCATCCAGCAAAGGAGCTACAGTGGAGATGGTTTTTCTATATAATGGCTTAAAAGCTGCTTTACTGAAAGAAAAAAATGGTGTACTAACCGATAAGAAGTTTCTGACCGGTCTGGTCAACCGTGTATTAAAACAGAATAATCCGGATAAAACAGGAAAAGGTTTTAACAAACCGCGTCATTCGAGTGTTTCAATAATAAGGGATCCTTATCATTCCACTTTCAATTATTTGTGGCAGATATTAAGACCACCATTGATTGAATCGGTCGGTATGTCCAAAAAGAAGCAGGATACAGCCAAAGAAATTATGACTTTTTTTGCAAAAGTGAAGAACTTCTTCCGGGGAAAAAAGAACGTTTCAGGAAAAAATATTCCAGAAGGGGAAGGAAAGGATGTTTTATTATTGGAATTTGAACCTATAAATAATTAAGAATATGGATTACATTATAACTCATTATCCGGATAATAAACGTTTTGAAACACAGGTGGATGGCGCGGTAGCTTTTGTACAGTATCGTTTATCTGGGGATAAACTGGATATTATCCACACGATTGTTCCGCCCGCTATCGGAGGGAGAGGAATTGCTGCCGCTTTAGTAAAATACGCTTATGATTACGCGATCGAGAATGGTATGAAGCCGTCGGCAACCTGTAGCTATGCGGTCACTTGGTTGCATCGCCATCCCGACTATGCCGGATGAAGGCGTTCAGTCTTTGATCTCTATTCCCAGCATCCGTATCAGCTCCAATGCTTGTAAAGAGGAAACGGAAGATCCTCTCAGCTCGCTGTTGGCAAGATTTGTGATGCGGATACCGGATATTTCCGAGTTCGACAGGTCGATTCCTTTCAAGGATGTATGGTAAAACTCCGCTTCCATCAGGTTACAGGCATCGAATGAGACATTCGTCAATTGGCAGTCTTCTATTCCGGCTCCCTGCAGGTTGGATCGGGTAATTTGTATATATCGCATTTTACTCATTGATAGATTCATGTATTCTCCCCGGCACTCTTCAAAAGTGATATGATTGAATATCCCGTCCGACATATTGGTTCCCATTAATTTACAACCGATAAATTCTACCCGGTGAAATCCACAACCTGTTAGGTTTACATTCGACAGATCGCAATTTTTAAACATGACATCGCTAAATTGGGATTTCTGTATACAGCATGTTCCGAAGCTGCAATTGGAGAAAACACAAGACTGCACTGAAAGGTTACTTTTCTTTATTCCTTCTATACGCAAGCTTTTAAAGGAATACTCGATTAGGTCCTCATCGTTCTTTTCTAACACTGTCTGTATATTTGTACTTTCATGAAGAGCGTTTGCCAAACGGGGGTGTGTAATTCTCATATGCTGTCTGTTTTTATAAAAATGAGAGGATAAAAGTACATATTTTGTTCGTATGAATAAAAAACGAGGATATATCATTTGATATATCCTCGTTTTTGTAGTCGGGATGAGAAGACTCGAACTTCCGACCTCCACGTCCCGAACGTGGCGCGCTAGCCAACTGTGCTACATCCCGTTTTTGATTACGGCTGCAAAGGTACAACTAATTTTTAAACTGCAAATAGTTTTGCTGTTTTTTTTCGAAAAAAAATATACTTTTTTCTGTATCTTCCTTGAAATACATTTTCTTTGAATATTTTCCATTGAAACATTTGGAGTGTAATAAATAATGTTTACCTTTGCACTCGTTAAACAAAACAACGGTGCCATAGCTCAGTTGGTAGAGCAAAGGACTGAAAATCCTTGTGTCCCCGGTTCGATTCCTGGTGGCACCACTGAAAATCAAGCAGTTACAATTATTTGTGACTGCTTTTTTGTTTTTATGGCAAATGAGTTTGTTTGTGTTACATACGAAAATGCAAAACAGGATTAAATTTGATTATAGGGAAAGGAGAAGAAGCGGTTTAATTGTGTCATACTGCTAAAGAATGACATACTAAAACTATTTTATCTCCCGTTAATTCTTTACATTTGCCACAAAATTATAGCGATTATGACAGAATGCAAGGATGAACACATATTAAATTCCATTGATTACCCGGAGGATTTGCGCAAGTTGTCCCCCGATAAATTGGGAGAGGTATGTGCAGAGTTGCGTCAATATATAATAGATGTACTATCGGAGAATCCGGGACATCTTGGGGCAAGTCTCGGTACGGTAGAGCTGACGGTTGCACTACACTATGTTTTTAATACTCCCTATGATCGTATTGTATGGGATGTGGGGCATCAGGCGTATGGTCATAAAATACTGACTGGACGTCGAGAGGCTTTTCATACGCTCCGAAAATTTAAAGGAATCAGTGGATTTCCTAATCCTCTGGAAAGCCCTTATGACGCATTTGTTGCCGGACATGCTTCAAATTCCATTTCGGCGGCTATGGGTATGTCGGTCGCTTCTGCTCTAAAAGGAGAAAAAGACAGACACGTGATAGCCGTGATCGGCGATGGAGCCATGACGGGTGGGTTGGCGTTCGAAGGTCTGAATAATGCGTCGGCTAATCCAAACAACCTACTTATCATTCTCAATGATAATGATATGGCAATAGATCATGCGGTCGGTGGGTTGAGTCAGTATTTGGTGGATATCACAACCAGTCAGGCATATAATAAAATGCGTTATGATGTGTACCGCGGATTGCGGAAGATGAAACTGATCAATAATGACCGTCGGGGAAATATCCTTCGTTTTAACAATAGTCTGAAAGCATTGCTTACTCAACAACATAATCTGTTTGAGGGATTCAGCATCCGTTACTTTGGTCCGATCGACGGGCATGATGTCGGTTATATGATCAAGGTTCTGAATGATATAAAGGATATGGAAGGTCCGAAACTATTACATATCAAAACTAAAAAAGGCAAAGGATTCAAGCCTGCTGAAAAGTCGGCAACGGAATGGCATGCACCAGGGCTGTTCAATAAAGAAACAGGAGAACGGATCATTGTCCATAAGTTGAACGAACCTCAACTTTATCAGGATGTTTTCGGACATACCCTTGTCGAGCTGGCTGAACAGGACGAACGGATCGTGGGGGTCACTCCTGCTATGCCGACAGGTTGTTCTATGACTTATATGATGAAAGCGTTTCCGAAACGGGCGTTTGATGTCGGGATTGCCGAAGGGCATTCGGTAACTTTCTCTGCCGGACTTGCCAAAGAGGGAATGATCCCATTCTGCAATGTCTACTCTTCTTTCATGCAGCGGGCATACGATATGGTGATACACGATGTTGCACTTCAGAATCTTCATATGGTAATCTGTCTGGACCGTGCCGGTCTAGTAGGCGAAGACGGGGCGACCCATCACGGGGTGTTCGACCTCGCTTATCTGCGTCCAGTCCCGAACTTGGTTATTTCATCTCCTTTGAACGAACTGGATTTAAGGAATTTGATGTATACCGGGTATAAGGAATGTAACGGCCCTTTTGTGATCCGTTATCCACGCGGTAAGGGAGAGATGGCAGATTGGAGGAATGAGATGCATATCCTTCCGATCGGGAAAGGCAAGAAACTTCGTGATGGGGATGATATTGCGATCTTGTCACTTGGACCTATTGGCAACGAAGTGATAAAGGCCATAAAGGAGGTTGAAAGTGATGGTATATCGATTGCCCATTATGATATGATTTTTTTAAAACCGATGGATGAAGAACTGCTGCATGAAGTCGGTAAGAGGTTCAGTCGTGTCATCACTGTTGAAAACGGCGTAATCAAAGGTGGACTGGGCAGTGCTGTTTTGGAATTTATGGCTGATAACGGATATGCTCCTCAGGTAAAACGGATTGGTGTGCCGGATGAGTTTGTCGAACATGGATCGATTCCCGAACTGTATAAACTGTGTGGTATGGATGCCAAAAGTATTGCAGGAGAAATAAAAAAGATGGTTATCAGAGGATAATATATCCTTATAATTAATCTATTATATAAAATGAAAATTATTATAGCCGGAGCCGGTGAAGTAGGAACCCACCTGGCAAAAATGTTATCACAGGAGAAGCAGGATATTATCCTGATGGATCCGAATGAGGAACGTTTGAATTTCACGAATTCAAGCATGGAGATCCTTCCTATGGTGGGTAATCCGACATCCATTCGGGACCTGGAAGAAGCCGGTATCAGAAAGGCCGACCTGTTTGTCAGTGTCACGCCGGAAGAAACGACCAATGTGGCAGCCAGCATTCTGGCTTCTAAATTAGGAGCACATAAGACGTTGGCGCGTATCAACAATTACGAATATTTGCTCCCTAAAAACAAGGAACTGTTTGAAAAAATGGGGATCGATACTTTAAAAATCGCCAAAAAAGTGCATCCCGAACTAGAATCCAAAAGCCTTAGCGCTTTATGCGAACATTATAAAATAGAAAATAAGGCAGCCCACCGCGCTTATTTTGACGCGCTTGCAACTGCCAAATTATATCAGACGCTCTCCCATTATTTTGAACCTGACAATCCAAAGACGTTCAAACCGTCGCAGCTTACACCTGCTGCGGCATTTCCCGCAATGTCTTTTACTCCGATTCCAAATGTGTAATCGT
>OGZK01003805.1_pt1 | contig 11369 bp, 8 predicted proteins | sample 1576791 | NCBI WGS metagenome assembly OGZK01 (sample SAMEA3541556, study PRJEB24748) | human gut metagenome | biome: human gut; feature: human-associated habitat; material: faeces | place: China | collected 2012
AATTGGATTTTTAGTGAAGGGAGCTGTACGTTGGTACTGCCCCTTTGCTAAAAATCCAAAGTGCCCAACGTTTTGTCGCCGTATCCTTTAGGATATTAAGACAAAACTTTCAAATGTTATTGATATAAAAAATAAAGGAATTAGAAAAACGTAGATAAATACGTATTTCTAATTCCTTTTTTCGTAGTGGACACCCAGAAAGCGTAAGCTTTTTGGGAAAAAGAGAAAGTAACGAAGTGTTTATTATAAATTTCACAGAAATTTATTCAAACACGGAACTTTTTTTCGACGTGGGCACGGTTATGGCTGCTTATTCACAACCGATTAGTTCAGCAAGGTTGTCTGAAAATTCAGTAGGATTTTCAAGGTCGAGCCCTGCAATAAGTCTTGCTGATGAATAAAGAAGATTTGTATATTTCTTAAGTGTATCGTCATCTACACTCTTAAGCTTTTCAACAATTGGATGGTCTGCATTAACCTCAAGCACAAGCTGAGCCTTAACGCCTTGATTAGCGCCGGGCATAGAATTAAGTACCTTTTCCATTTCAAGCGAAACATAGCCTTCTGCTGAAAGGCAAACAGGGTGTGAGCCGAGTTTATTTGTAAGCTTAACTGCTGTTACCTTGCCGTCAAGTGCTTCTTTCATTTTATCAAGAAGCCCCTTAGCATCCTCGTTTTTCTTTGTCATTGCTTCTTTTTCGGCATCGGTACTTAAATCGAGGTCGTCCTTGCAAACGTTTACAAAGTGCTTGCCGTCGTATTCCATAAGCATTTGAATTGCAAATTCATCAACCTCGTCGGTAAAGTAAAGCACCTCATAGCCTTTTGCTTTAACAGCCTCAACCTGAGGAAGAAGCGCAATCTTTTGTTCATTATCGCCGCAAGCATAGTAAATGTCGTTTTGCGATTCTGCCATTCTGCCAATGTATTCCTTAAGTGTTGTCGGTTTTTCGTCAGCCGAGGTTTTAAACAAAAGCAAGTCCTTAAGACCGTCTTTTTCCATACCGTAGTTAGCATAAACACCGTATTTTAACTGCAAGCCAAAAGTTTTGAAGAATTTTTCATACTTTTCTCTGTCGTTTTTGAGCATTTTTGTAAGCTCATTTTTAATTTTCTTGTCAATTGCTTTAGCAATAATTTTAAGCTGATGGTCGTGCTGCAGCATTTCACGGCTGATATTAAGGCTTAAGTCTGCACTGTCTACAAGACCTTTTACAAAGCTAAAATAATCGGGCAAAAGGTCGGCACACTTATCCATAATAAGAACACCGTTTGAATAAAGCTGTAAGCCTTTTTCATATTCCTTTGAATAAAAATCGTAAGGCGGATTTTGCGGAATGTAAAGAAGTGCATCAAATGTAGCCTGACCCTCTGTTTTTGCGTGAATTACGTGCAGAGGATTGTTGTAATCCATAAACTTTTGCTTGTAAAATTCGTTATATTCCTCCGGCTTGATTTCGCTCTTATTCTTTCTCCAAAGCGGAACCATAGAATTAAGCGTTTCTTCGCTTACTTCTGTAATGTATTCACCCTCTTTGTCAGGGTCGGGAACCTGATGGCTCATTTCCATAACGATAGGGTAGCGAATGTAGTCGGAATACTTCTTTACAAGCTCATCAATTGTATATTGCTCAAGGTATTTAGAGTAGTCCTCGTTTTCCGTGTCCGCTTTAACGTAAAGAGTAATTTCACTTCCTGCGTTTTCCTTTTCACATTCTTCGATTGTGTATCCGTCAGCACCCGCTGAAACCCACTTGTGAGCGATGTCCTCGCCGAATGCTTTTGAAATAACCTCTACCTTATCAGCAACCATAAATGAAGAATAGAAGCCTACGCCGAATTGACCGATAACCGAAATATCGTCTGTCTTTTCGTTGTCTGCATTTTCTTTTTTGAAATTGAATGAGCCGCTCTTTGCGATTGTGCCGAGATTGTTTTCAAGCTCTTCGCCGGTCATACCGATGCCGTTATCGCTGATTTTAATAGTTCTGTTTTCCTTGTCAAGGTCAATATGGATTTTGAAATCTTCTCTTGCAAGCTTAACGCTGTCATCTGTAAGAGATTTGAAATATAACTTGTCTATAGCATCGCTTGCATTGGAAATAAGTTCACGTAAAAATATTTCCTTGTGAGTGTAAATTGAATTAATCATCATATCAAGCAGTTTTTTGGACTCTGCTTTGAATTGCTTTTTCCTCATATATATCACCCTTTGAATATTAATTAGCACTCGAAGTACCTGAGTGCTAATTAATATTATAGACCATTTTCTTTTATTGTCAATAGGTGTAATAAAATTTTTATAAAAAACAGAGCCGTAATAATTACGGCTCTGCAAAATCAAATATTATTTGGTTTTTATGGTTTTTACTTTGGACCATGAGGAATAAACCTTGATTGTTTTTCCTTGATATTTTACGTTTTTGTATGTGCGAATGCGAACGTAATATTTTTTCTTAGCTTTGAGCTTTTTAACAGTGGCTTTTGTGGTTTTCTGCTTAGAAATTGTAACTGTCTTTTTATTCTTTTTAAACTTCTTATCGGTTGCAAGCTGAATTTGGTATCCCTTGATTGTGCTTACTTTTTTCCACCTTACCGTTATTGCTTTTTTGCCCTTTGAAAGCTTTGAAATTGAAGCCTTTTTGTACTTGCTGTCAACCCAATTTCCGGATACCTTTTTCGCATTTTTTGTTGGCTTTGAAGCCTTTGTTGTAGTCGGTTTTGTGGTTGGCTGCGTTGATGAAGTTGCCGGTGGCTGTGCAGCCTGTGTTGTAGGAGCAGAAGTTGTTGTGGTAGTGGTTGTATAATTAGGATTTTTTACCTTATGGCAAACTAAACAAAATTCCTCATTATTGTCAAACACGTGATTATTGGTTTTTGCAAGTTCTTTTGTTTCCAAAGTTCTTTTGCAGATATCGCAAACAGTAGATAAAACACCTGCTTCGGCGCAAGTTGGCTCTTTTGTTATTATTTGAATTTCAGTACACATACGAAGTTTTGGGTGTTCCTTATACTGTTTATCGCTTGTTGCCGCAGATATGCTCGGACTCCAAACAGGTGCGTAGTGCGCATTATTCATATCACCGCCGGTATAAGGATAAGCGGCAAACGAAAAATTCGGAGCTTTTGCGCTGATTTCTTGAGCAGTTTCTCCATCCAATGCATAAATTATTTTTGAAACGCTGTTATTTCTTTTTAAAAATGTAATAGTGTAAATATATTTAAACGGGTATTTATGATTTAAAGCCCATTCCTGAGTTTTCGATTTGTCAAAACCGTAAAAAGTAACGTCATCTTTTCCGATAGGCAAAATTCCCTGTGCACTTATTTGACACGTTTGGTCATAAATAATTACGCTTTGCAATTTAACAGCCTTGCTGAAAGCATAGCTTTGAATCTCATCAATTCCGACATTTACAATAACTTTTCTGATTTTGTCGCCAATGTTTCCGTAATCGTAAGATGAAGCGCTGACAGTGCCTTTTCCGGTAAAGGTGAGCGTTCCGGTTGCCTCGTCAAAGCTTGATTTAACGCTTTGCTCCGCCCTTGCCGTAATGTTAAGCCCGGCACTCATAGTAAGAAGCATAACAAGGGATAAAAAGATTGATAATGCCTTTTTCACATAAACCACCCTTTATAATAAGTATATATTAATTATAACAAATAAAATAGTATTAATCAATATACATTTAATGTAAAAAATTAAATGTGAGATTATAAATAATAGGTTGCGAGAAAGTGAGATAAATCACGTTTTCTTGTGAGTGGAGCTGTACGTGTGTACTGCCCACTCGCAAAAAAACGGGAAGCGCCAAAAAGGTCAAGGACTCGATGTCCTTGACCTTTTTCTAATCCCTCCGAGTGCAACAAGTTGCACCCACCTCTCTTTACAATGGAGGCAAAGAGGTTTATTCATTTTACTTGGCGCGGTTTAGCCGCTTTATCACAGCCTATTTTTTTCTGCTTTCTGCTTTAAGTCGGAGCGACTTGTCAAGAATAGTCTTTCTCAAACGGATTGACTTAGGAGTTACCTCCAAAAGCTCATCGTCAGCCAAAAATTCCATACTCTGCTCAAGTGAAAGGGTAGTAGGCGGAACAAGCTTTAATGCCTCGTCAGAGCCGCTTGCACGTGTATTTGTAACATGCTTTTTCTTGCATACGTTGCAAACGATGTCCTCGTCTTTAGCGCACTCACCGACAATCATACCCTCATATACTTCAACACCCGGACCTACAAAAAGACGTCCTCTATCCTGAGTGTTCCAAAGACCGTAGCCTGTCGTAGTTCCTGTTTCGTGAACAACGATTGAGCCTCGATCTCTTGTTTCGATATCACCCTTGAATTCCTCATATCCGGCGAAAAGCTGGTTCATAATGCCGTTGCCGTTTGTATCGGTCAAAAATTCCGAACGGTAGCCGATAAGACCTCTTGACGGAATTTTAATTTCAAGGTGAGTCATTCCTGTTGAACGGGTATCCATATTCTCAATTTCGCCCTTGCGAGAGCAAAGCTTTTGCATAACGTTGCCGACGTATTCCTCAGGCACTTCGATAATAGCAAGCTCCATAGGTTCAAGCGTTCTGCCGTTTTCGTCCTTTTTAAGGATAACCTGCGGACGTGAAACCTGAAATTCGTAATTTTCTCTTCTCATAGTTTCAATAAGGATTGAAAGATGAAGCTCTCCTCTGCCCGATACCTTGAAAGTATCCATAGAGTCTGTTTCCTCAACTCTCATTGATACGTTCGTTTCAACTTCTTTGAAAAGTCTGTCACGAAGGTTACGGGAAGTTACATATTTGCCCTCCTTGCCTGCGAAAGGAGAATCGTTTACCATAAAGTTCATAGAAATTGTAGGCTCGTCAATTTTAACGAAAGGAAGCGGCTCAATGCAGTTAGGGTCGCATGCCGTTTCGCCGATATTGAGGTCGGCAATACCTGCCACGCAAACTATATCGCCAAATTCGGCATCGTCGCAGTCAACTCTTTTAAGACCTTCAAATTGATAAATCTTAGAGAATTTAACGTTTTCCTGAGTGCCGTCCTGCCTGCAAAGAACATAAGGAGTGTTTACCTTAATTGTACCTCTCTCAACTCTGCCGACGCCGATTCTGCCAACATAATCGTCATATTCAAGAGATGAGAAAAGGATTTGAGCAGGGCCGTTTGGGTCACCTGTCGGGGATGGTATGTATTTAAGAATAGCGTCAAGAAGCGGCCTCATATCGCCCTCTCTTACGTTAGGGTCAAGGCTTGAATAACCGTCCTTTGCAGAAGCGAAAACAACAGGGAAATCAATTTGATCATCATCTGCACCAAGCTCTATAAAGAGGTCAAGCACCTCGTCAATAACCTCCTGCGGTCTTGCACCGTCACGGTCGATTTTGTTTACAACTACAAGCGGGGTTTTCTTAAGGCCTAAAGCCTTTTTAAGAACGAAACGAGTCTGCGGCATACAACCCTCAAATGCGTCAACAACAAGAATTACGCCGTCAACCATTGTAAGTATACGCTCAACCTCGCCGCCGAAATCAGCGTGACCCGGAGTATCAACAATGTTGATTTTTGTATCTTTGTAGTGGATAGAAGTGTTTTTTGAAAGAATTGTAATTCCACGCTCTTTTTCAAGGTCGTTGGAGTCCATAACTCTTTCCTGCACTGCCTCATTATCACGGAAAATACCGCTTTGATGGAGCATTTCATCAACAAGGGTAGTCTTGCCGTGGTCAACGTGGGCAATAATAGCAATGTTTTTTATGTCTTTTCTTGTACTCAATTAAATCACCTTATTTCAAATTCTGCGTTATTTTGTAATTTTAAAGCTGTCACGCAGTGCAACCGTTCTGTTAAATACAGGCTTTTCGTCTGTTGAATCCTTATCCTTGCAGAAATATCCGTTTCTCATAAACTGATACTTAGCGCCGACTTCGCAGTTGCCAAGCGCTTTTTCAACATAGCCGCTTACAACCTTTAATGAGTCGGGGTTAAGGTTATCTTCAAATGAGCTTACGCCCTCCTCGTCGCTTGGGTTTGCAACGTTGAAAAGTCTTTCATAAAGTCTTACCTCGCAAGGCACATTTTCCTTAGCCGATACCCAATGTATTGTGCCTTTAACTTTTCTGCCGTCAGGGGAGTCACCGCCAAAGGTTTCAGGGTCGTAGGTTGCGTGAACACAGCAAACCTCGCCGTTTTCGTCAAGGTCATATCCTGTGCAAGTTACGTAATAAGCCTTGTAAAGTCTGACTTCGTTGCCGACAAAAAGACGTCTGTATTTCTTAATAGGCTCAACCATAAAGTCGTTTTTCTCAATCCAAAGCTCTTTGGTAAACGGAATCTTTCTTGTGCCGTATTCAGGGTGGTCAGGGTGATATTCGCACTCAATTTCCTCAACCTTGCCCTCAGGGAAATTATCAATAACAAGCTTAACAGGGTCAATAACAGCCATAGCTCTCGGTGAGTTAGTACCGAGATTATCTCTTACGCAAGCCTCAAGAAGCGCAAAATCAATAACGCTGTATGCCTTTGACACACCTATTCTTTCACAAAAATCACGAATAGCGGCAGCAGGATATCCTCTTCTTCTCATACCGCTGATTGTTGCCATTCTTGGGTCGTCCCAGCCGGAAACAATATTGTCCTGAACAAGCTTTAAGCACTTTCTCTTTGAGGTGAGTGTGTAGTTAAGATTCATTCTTGCAAATTCAATCTGCCTTGGCTTTTCACCCTCAATAAGTTCGTCTACAAACCAATTGTAAAGCGGTCTGTGATTTTCAAATTCAAGCGAACAAAGCGAATGGGTTACACCCTCATAAGCGTCTGAAAGCGGATGCGCAAAGTCATACATAGGATATACGCACCATTTGTCGCCTGTTCTGTGGTGGTGAGCATACATAATTCTGTAAATAATAGGGTCACGCATATTGAGGTTAGGAGATGCCATATCGATTTTTGCCCTAAGCACCATTTTTCCCTCTTCAAATTCACCCTTTGTCATTCTGTCAAACAGGTCAAGGTTTTCATCAATGCTTCTGTCACGGTAAGGTGAATTTTTACCCGGCTCGGTAAGCGTGCCTCTGTATTCTCTCATCTGCTCAGGTGAAAGCTCACAAACGTAAGCCTTGCCCTTTTTGATAAGCTTGATTGCACATTCATATAAGAAATCAAAATAATCCGACGCATAGTAGAGATTGTCCCAATCAAAGCCGAGCCATTTGATATCCTCTTTTATGGCGTCAACATATTCAGTATCCTCTTTAATCGGATTTGTATCGTCAAGTCGGAGATTGCATTTGCCTTTGTATTTTTCTTTTACGCCGAAATTGATGCAAATTGCCTTAGCATGACCGATATGAAGATATCCGTTTGGCTCAGGAGGAAAACGTGTTTGAATTTTTGAATATTTGCCTTCGGCTAAATCCTCGTCAATAAAATCATGAATGAAATTTGACGGTGCTTTTACTTCTTCGTTCTTTTCTGCTTCTGCCATTATTTATTCTCCTTGTAATATTCAAGTGCTTTTGTAAGTCTTTCTTTAACTCTCTTTTCGCCTAAAAGAGCGGTGATAGAGAAAAGGTCAGGAGTGTTAGTTCTGCCTGTTAAAGCAACACGTATAATTGTTGATACGTCACCAACGTGACCTTTGAAATTGTCAGGATTTTGCTTGTATTCCTTAACGTTGGGAGTGCAGCCGCACGGCTCGCAAATTGATTTAATTCTTGAAAACCAAGCGTCCTTGTCATCGTTTAAATTAACTTCGTCAATGTATTTTTCAAGAACGTTCTTTGCAAGTTCATTTGTTGCATTGCCGCAAAGCTCATAGCAAGGGGTAAACGTTTCATCATACATATAACTGATATAATCCGGAATATCGGACCATTTTGCGAGGTCCTTTCTCGGCTTCTTGTTTTCTCGGTCGATATTAAGAATATCCTTTGCATATTGCTCGTCCTTAGCATAAAGAGCTGCAAGCTTTTCGTCATATTCCTTTGCCCAAGCATTTGATAATTCAAATACTTCTTCGGCGCTCATTTTGCTTATAACGTTTTTGGAAATATCGGTAAGCTTAACAAAGTCAAACAATGCACCCGACGCACTCATCTTTTTAAGATTGAACGGAAAATCATAAATGCTTGCGCTTTGATTTGCCCTTCTCCAATCCTCAAAGTTAGAGTTCAAAATTGTCATCATATATTCGTTTACCGAAGCGGCAGGGTAGCCAACCTCAGAATAATACGAAACAGCAGCCTCAGGGTCTTTTCTTTTCGAAAGCTTGCGCTTACCGCCGTTTTCCTCCTTCATAATCGGAGCAACGTGGGCATATTTAACAGGCTTGAAGCCAAGTACCTTAAAAAGCTGAAGGTGAAGAGGAACGGACGCAATCCATTCGTCGCCTCTTGTTACGTGTGTTGTCCTCATCAAATGGTCGTCAATCGCATGAGCAAAGTGATATGTCGGAATTCCGTCTGTTTTAAGAAGAACAACGTCAATAACATTTTCAGGCATTTCAATTTTGCCCTTGATCATATCGTCAAAATAACATTTTTTTTCGATATCGCCCGGCGATTTTAATCTTAATGTCCACGGCATACCGTTTTCAATGTTTTGCTTTATTTGCTCAAATGAAAGGTTACGGCACTTTGCATATTTGCCCCAATAACCCTTTATGTCATCATTTTCCTGCTGTTGCCTGATTTCGTCAATCTCCTCGGCAGTGCAAAAGCACGGATACGCAAGCCCTTGTTTAACAAGGCTTTTTGCATACGTTTGGTAAATTTCTTTTCTTGCGCTTTGGTAATAAGGTCCGTAATCGCCGATTTCATTTCCTTCGCCGATAACGCCTTCGTCAGCCTTAATTGTGTAAACCTCAAGACCTTTGAGCATAGCGTCAACAGCACCGTCAACTTTTCTTTTTTGGTCTGTATCCTCAACTCTTACAAAAAATACTCCGCCTGTGTTCTTAGCAGTAAGATAAGAAGCGAAGCAGGTGTAAAGATTTCCGAAATGGAGATATCCGGTAGGACTTGGTGCAAATCTTGTTACTCTTGCGCCCTCTTTAAGCTGCCTTGGCGGATATTTTTCCTCATAGTATTCAGGTGTTTTGTCTATGCTTGGAAAAAGCAAATCAGCAAGTTCGTCAAAATTCATCATTTTCTCACCCTTATGTATAAAATTCCAATTTAAAATTACATAATATTATTACATAAAATCTATAAATATTCAATATTAAATTATATATTTTTTATTATTTAGAATATTATTATTGAAAATAGACAGATTATGTGATAAATTAAACTATAATCTATATATTATTTTAGATTTTGGGGTTTTAAAATGGGTAAAAGAATAGCACTTTGGGATAATCTTAAGTTATTTTTGATTTTTTTGGTTGTGCTTGGGCATCTTTCGTTTGATTATTTTGATTCAAGCCAAATGTTTCGCACAATTTCAATGGTTATTTATACCTTCCATATGCCGGCATTTGTATTTATAAGCGGGCTTTTTTGTAAAAGGAGCGTTAACAGCGATTCTCCGCCGATTAAACGTTTTTTCTCTTTTATGATGCTTTATTTATTTTCAAGAATACTTAACTACATACCTAATATCATCTTCGGCGTGCACTCGTTTTTTGATGTGCTTTCTGCCAAGGACGAGCCGTGGTATATGATGGCAATGGCGCTTTGGTATATGGTTGCATGGGCAGTAAGAAAGATTGATTCAAAATATATATTTATTACAAGTATAGTATTCGGATGTTTTATCGGATATATGAAAGGCAATACCGATTTTCTTTGCATTATGAGAGTGATAACGTTCTTCCCGTTCTTCTATGCGGGTTGTGTGCTTGATTTGGATAAGGTCAATAAGGTTACTTCAACTAAGGGAGCAAGGATTTTTTCGGCAATATATTTTTTCGCTTTTGTACTCATAATTACGCTTACTGTTGACTACTCGCAGGAGCTTTTCCCGCTTTTAAGCGGACGAAGAAGATATTTTGCACTTGATGACAGCCTTGCCGATTTCGGTTGTCTTTTGCGTCTTGCATATTATGTTGTGGTCGGGCTGTTAATATTCTCTATTGTGTCTCTTTGTCCACGCAAAAAACTCAGAATTACTTCCGGCGGTAGGAAAACGCTTCAGATTTATATTTATCACCGTCCGATTTTATATATAATGGAAAATGCAGGTCTTTTTTATCTTATTCATCAAATTGGCGAAGGCTGGGAATGGGTAGCGATTATCCTTATCTTTGCGCTTACGGCACTTTTGTGTTTTGATTTTTGGCAAAAGCCGATTGATTTTATTATGAATCCAAAATTAAAGGAGAAAGAAAATGCAATTACCAAATGACCCTGTTATGCTTATGAGTGTTATTAATCTTAAGCTTCGTGATTTTTACTCAAACCTTGACGCTTTGTGTGAAGATATGAATGTTGATAAAGGCGAACTTTCAGAAAAGCTTTCCTCGGCAGGCTTTGAATATGACGAAGAGCATAATCAATTTATATAATATCTATGTATAATTTATTATTTCAGCCACAGTTTTTTTACTGCGGCTGAATTTTTTTTCAAAAAAGTATTGACTTTTTGAAAAATATGTGTATAATCTAAATTGTAATCGATACAAAATAACATTCGTTACAAATTAGCACGAAAGGAAGTGAGCGAATGCAGACTAAGGAAATAACAGAGCTTTTCAAGCAAAATGGTATTAAGGCAACGGCGCAAAGAATTGCTGTTTATAAATATCTTTATGAAAACAGGATTCACCCCGATGTTGATACCGTTTATAAAAATATGGTTAAGGATAATCCTTCTTTTTCAAAAACTACTGTTTATAACTGCTTGCAGGCGCTTACCGACAGCGGGCTGATTATTCCGGTTGTTATTGAGAGTGAAAAAATCAGATATGATGCCAATCCTAATTTTCATTCGCATTTTAAATGCAGATGCTGCGGAGGAATATTTGATTTCACTTGCAAAATCAGCAATGTTGAGGGCATTGACGGTTTTGATATCGAGCGCAGAGATGTATATTACAGCGGAATTTGCAAAGGCTGTAAAGGAAAAACAAAAAACTAAAATAATTTTAATTTAAAGGAGTAATTAATTATGGCTAAGAAGTATTATTGTCCGGTATGCGGATACGAAAGTGACGAACCTATCGATGTTTGCCCTGTTTGCGGTGCAAAGATGGCAGTAAGAGAAGAGGGCGAAACCTCTTGGGCTGCAGAGCATAAGGTAGGCATTATCGACGGTGTCAGCGAAGAAATCGTAAACGGTCTTCGTGAAAATTTCCAGGGCGAGTGCACCGAGGTTGGTATGTATCTTGCAATGGCAAGAGTAGCTCACAGAGAGGGCTATCCCGAAATCG
>OGZK01003806.1_pt1 | contig 11368 bp, 8 predicted proteins | sample 1576791 | NCBI WGS metagenome assembly OGZK01 (sample SAMEA3541556, study PRJEB24748) | human gut metagenome | biome: human gut; feature: human-associated habitat; material: faeces | place: China | collected 2012
TTGCCACTATGTACAGCCAGTATGATTTTATCATAATGTTTCAGTGTGTCCAGCACCGGCAGATCGCCCTGCCCGGTGGTGGAGGTGACCACCAGCACATACTTACCCGTGTAGGATTCCCAGTCGTTGACCTGCGGATCCTCATACACGGTAGCCTTGTGTCCCAGTCCGCTGAGGATCGCTTCCGCTTCTTCCGCGACCAGCAGCGAGTTGCCGTACATGGTGCCGACAAAAATTCCGACTTCCGCCATGCTATTATCTCCCTGGATTGACCTTATTCTCTTCATCCTGACCGCTGTCGTCGGCAAACTCAACCCTTTCATTTAGCGGGAGAAGCCCGCGCCAGCCAAACTGCGACAGCGCGCGCATCCAGACGTCACGGCCATAGGGGATCTCCCTGCGGATTAGGGCGTCCAGCTTCTCAAAGTCGACCTCCCGCTCACGAAGCTCAACAGTCTCCATACCGCAGCCGATATCGACGCCAACCATACCGGGCACGATCTTGTCCTGGATGGTCATGGTGGTACCGATGGTACAGCCCTTGCCAGCGTGGACATCGGGCATGATCCGGATCTTGCAGCCGGCAAACTCGGCCTGATCGCAAACGGTCTGGATCTGCTTGCGGGCTGCCTCCTCCAACTCGGGGGTGTAACAGACCGCAGTATTATATAAACCTTGAATCGTAATCATAACGATCTCCCTTTCCTTCATACTCTTTATTTTACGGTTCATCTCTGCCAACAGCAACACTTTTGTTGGGAAAGAAAAAGCAGGAGGCGATAACATACCTGCTATCACCTCCTGCGTCAGCTCTATTATGCCACGATCGCCGCGTAACGCTCGGAACCCAGAACATCCATCATGAAGGCATAGGGGGAAAGAATGCCGGCTTTCAGCATGGAGAAGATTCGGGGATTACAGCCGGATACCAGCGCAACGCCCTGGTCGTTGATCTTGACGGGCTGCTGCTGATTACGGCTTGCCACATTCCAGAACATCACCTCGGGCAGCTGGTAGCCATGTTCCTCGAAGAGCCGCTGCGCATACTCGAAGTTGGTCAAGGAGCAATCTTCAGTACAGTAGTCGAACTCCATATCGGAGATAATGAAGATCTTGGCAGGCATATCCTTCTGGGGCACACGGTTCTTCACGGCAGTCTTGAGGATCAACTCAAACACACGCTGGATATTGGTGTTGGCGACCTCGTTGAACTGGTGACAGTACCGCACCTTTTCGTAGATATCCTTGCCCTTAATCTCCACCAGCTTGGGATTCTCAGAGAATGTGATGAAGTGGTTTTGGAATGCGCCGGTGTTGAGCTCGGCATAGTAGATACCAAGAGACAGCGCCACAGTAGCGGGGATGGGATCAGCACCACCGTACATGGAGCCGGAGCCATCAATGACGACCAGAGCGTTCTCACCGCCAGTGAAATCCTCCTGTGTCTTCCATGTTGCGTCAATGGCCTTGCGCTCCTGATCGGAGATATCGCCGCGACCGAAGAAGGGCTTGATCATCTCATAGGGCGTCAGGGTGCCAGTGTGGAGCTGCTCCGTACCCTCGGCGACACGGCTCATGAATTCATCATAGCGGTCTCCATCATTTCGCATGAAGGCCTTACGATACTTGAACATGGCCTTGGAGGGCTGCTTGGAGTAATCGAAGGTGTAGTCTTTTTCGCGCAGGTTGTTCTCGATGATGCTGATCTTGGTGCGCAGGGCGCTCAGCGTTTTGCGGTACTGGGCGTCGTTCATACCCATCGCACGGGCAATTCGCTTCGCCTGCCGGATCACATCTTCGTTGGAGGCATTGACGGAGGGGAGCCACTTGGCCAGCAGGGACACGGACTCGCCGGCCTCCAGAGCGGCAAAGTCAGCTGCCAGCTGTTTTTTGATCAGATGCAGCACCTTGCCTTCGCATGTGGTGCCCATCAGGACCAGCAGGTCATCGTAGCGTCCATACTCTGCAATGTACTGGATGTTCTTCTCCAGGGATTGCGGCTCGTTGTCGGCCAGCCACTTCAGAATGGTACGGAAGACACGGCGCTCGCCGATACCGCCACGAATATCTCTCGCAAAGAACAGGGTCTTCATGGCCAGATCAGCGTCTTCGGCATAGGCGCGGAGGAAGCGATTCGTGATCTCCTCGTCACGCTCTCTGCGCAGGGCGCCGATCGTAGCGAACAGATCCAGACATTCAGACTGGGTGGAACGATATGTAACTGCGCCATTTTCCGTATGGGTCATATTTGCTTCTTTCTTTAGAAACTTCAGCATGGAAATCACTCCTCCGTGATGAATTGGTTATACAAGGCACCATCAGGGATTTGAACCCGAAAGTACGATTTCTAGTCGTAGTTGTTACCAAGAATTGCTGTTGGTGCCTTTCACAAGATGCCTGACATATCGCAAGTCCTAAGCCGCCAGTTGACCGGCGCCCTGACCTCTGCATCGGATCGGATTCAAGACCGTTGGGTGTTGCTGTGGGCATCTTTATTGATAAAACAAGGCACCATGTGAAGTGGGAATCGAACCCACGAACGACGGGTATGAACCGCCTGCTATAACCATCTTAGCTATTCAATCTTTGCTGTTGGTGCCTTTTTGTCTAAGGAGTGAATACATCATCCGGGTGGGGCTCGAACCCACGACACAGAGATTGGGGTCTCCCGTTCTACCATCTGAACTACCGGAGATGTATTCGACAAGACGCTGTCCTTTATCATCATAAAGGGGGTCTCACCCTTTGTCGGCCTGCCCCGAAAGCAGGTGCTCCTTCGTTGAGCTAATGTTAATAGATAATGCTGTTAGCGTCTTTTACAAAGCGCATTCTTTATTCCGGAGAGGTTACTACGCCAGACCAGAACAGCGTCTATGATTAAAAGTCATATGCATGGGTTTGCTGTATGCGCTTTTCGTGATTTAAGAATACTGCCTGTTCAGAGGAAAAACACGGAAAAAAAGTTGCGAACTCAAGAGCAACTACCTAAAAGTCTGCGAAAAATTGGTTCAAACCCATTCCAGACCGCAGTTGGCAAGGAGCTGTTCTTTCATTTGGACACCTCCTGTGGTAAAATGAGGCCATAAACTGCAGGAGGTGGATTTCGTGGCATATAGTGAGTTGGTCAAGAGTTTTGAGCGTATCCGGAGCTACATGCGCGAATTCTATGTCTATGGGTTTAAGAGTCGGGAAGAGTACAGCATCAAGAGTGCCCGCAGCTACGATAATGAGCGGCGAAGAATTGAGAGTTGGATCGGCGACTTTATGTCCTTCCATCAGGACACATCCGGCAAGAATGTATTCCTCTCGGTTGACAGCAGGCGGATCCCACACAACCCGCTCCACAAGGCTTTTAAAGCCAAAAGCTTTACCGATAAGGACATCACCCTCCACTTCTATGTGATGGACCTGCTGGCCGATGGCAGCGCGCTTTCTTCCAGAGAGATTGTCGATTGCATCAATGATGACTATCTCTCTCATTTCAGCGGCGCCTTCTCTCCAGACGAATCCACCGTGCGGAAAAAGCTCAAGGAATATGAGGCGCTTGGTCTGCTAAGCTCCGAGAAATGCGGTCGTGAGGTACTCTACCGGAGAACGGATGATAACACCGTTGATTTGAATACCTGGGCAGACGCCCTATCCTTTTTCTCCGAGGAGGATCCACTCGGGGTGATTGGCTCCTTCTTGATCGATAAATTGGAAAAACCTTCTGATAGCTTCCGATTCAAACATCACTACATGCTCCACGCCCTGGACAGTGATGTCCTCTGTGATCTGTTGGCGGTAATCGATGAAAAAAGAGCTGCGGAACTGACCGTCAGGAGCCTGCGGAGTGGCCGCGACTATCAAAGGACGGTTTGTCCTCTGAAGATCTATGTCAGCACCCAGTCCGGGCGCCAGTATCTGCTCGGCTACCATTACCGGGGGCGGCACTTATCTTTCTTCCGGTTGGATGCCATCAAAAAGGTCACGATTGGGAATGTCGAGAAACACTACAGCAAGTACTTAGGGTACCAGGAGAAGTTTGACCAGCACCTTTGGGGTGTCTCAACGGGTCCCGACCATAATTTGGATCATATTGAAATGACGGTCCATTTTGACCCGGGCGAGGAATTCGTGCTGCACCGCCTGGAGCGCGAGAAGCGCCATGGTACAGTCGAACTATTGGACTCACAGACTTGCAGGTTTTCAGCCGATGTCTATGATGCCTCAGAGATACTGCCCTGGCTGCGCACCTTCATCGGCCGCATTGTAGATCTCAAATGCTCCAGCCAGTATGTTTTGGATATGTTCCAAGAAGATTTGGCTCGGATGGACGCTCTGTACGGAGGTGGCAACGATGTTATTCAGTGAGATCTACGGAAGCTATTTCAATGTCGTCGCAGCTGTCCTTTCCGAAGCATCCGATGGGAAGTTGACAGATCGAAGAATGACCGAGCTTGTCCGGGAAAAGGCTTTCGCGGAAAGCGCGCTTGCAATTCCGGCAGCGCTGAAATCCGGAACCTGGCCTTTACTCGATCAGGAGTATCATTCCATACTTCACCACAAGCCAACCATGCCTTTGACAATGCTCCAAAAGAGATGGCTCAAAGCGCTGCTGTCTGATCCCAGAATCGCTCTGTTTGATCCGGACACGACCGGGCTGGAAGATGTTGATCCGCTGTATGCTCAGGACACCTTCATTCTCTTTGACCAGTACGCGGACGGAGATCCGTATGGGGATCCCGCCTACATAGCTTGCTTCCAAACAGCACTGAAGGCAATTCGAAAGAAGAGAAAACTGCGTATCCGGTTCCGTGGCCATACCGGCGCCCGCCATTCGATCGAGTGTATACCTTACCGCCTGGAATATTCCGCCAAGGACGATAAGTTCAGGTTACTGGCAACCGGCAAGCGACGGCTCAACACGATCAATATGGCTCGTGTGCGTTCATGCGAGTTGCTGGATGCCTATGATCCCAAATCCATCACGCTGCCTCAGGAAAATTCCGAAGAGCTTGTAATGCTGCTTCATGACGAGCGCAACGGGCTGGAACGTGTGCTGCTACACTTCTCCCATTTTGAAAAAGAGACTCAGAAGTTGGCCGATCGGCTCTATCAGATCAGGCTCCGTTACGACAAGGACGATGAGACCGAGCTGCTTATTAGGGTGCTGTCCTTCGGCCCGGTGCTGGAAGTCATTGAACCAAGCGCTTTTGTCACGCTGATGAGAAAGCGGATTGCCGTTCAGAAACAGCGCTTCTGCCAATAATTCTCCTAAGCACAGAAAAAACCATCATTCGTCAGAAAGGCTGCACGAGAAATGACTGATAACGAAACCAATTTGACCTTACTGAATGTGAATCAGATTGTGAGCCTATTGTCCCGGGCCTATATCAAGCTCATCAAAAACGGTACCCCACTAAAATCTTTTCCCTCCGTGATGCTGTGGGGGCCTCCGGGTATCGGCAAATCCCAGGGTGTTCGTGAGATAGCGTGCAACATCCAGGCTAAGACCGGAAAAAAGGTTTCCATCACAGATGTACGCCTGTTGCTATTCAACCCGGTAGATCTCAGAGGCATCCCGACGACCAACGCGGATAAAACCCTATCGGTGTGGCTGAAGCCTCAGATTTTCCAGATGGATGAAAGTGAAGATGTGATCAACATCCTCTTCCTAGACGAGATCACCGCCGCACCGCAGTCAGTGCAGGCCGCTGCCTATCAGATCACGCTGGATCGCGTTATTGGTGAGCATAAGCTGCCGGAGAACTGTATCGTCATTGCCGCTGGCAACCGCGTTACCGATAAATCCGTTGCCTATAATATGCCACGCGCATTAGCCAACCGTCTCTTGCACATTACTGTGAAGGGCGATCCTGACTCCTGGCACGACTGGGCTGTCAAATCAGGCATTCACCGCTTTGTCACCAGTTTTCTGGAGTATAACCCAACCGCTCTCATGCGCTCCGATAGCCCTGAATCCACCTTGGCTTTTCCAACACCTCGTTCCTGGGAGATGGTCAGCAACATCCTTACCAATATCTCAGAAAACATGGACGCAATTCAGCCTTTGATATCCGGCTGTATCGGGGCAAGCGTAACTTACAATTTTGCGAAATGGTGCACTCTGTTTTCAAACCTGCCTTCAATCGAAGACATCTTCGCCGGGAAAAAGACTGCTGTTGAGAAGTCTCCGGAAATGCAGGAGGCCCTTAGGGCTGAGATGGTCGCCTATGCGCGTCAGCATCCGGGAAAGGAGCTCATCAACAACTCTATAGTATTCGCTTGTGATCTTCCTTGGACTTTCCGCACCAACCTCCTCCATGATTATCAGCTCATCCCTAAGCTCCGCCCCATTCTTGCAGAAAACGCAATATACCTGGATGCGGTTAAGGCAGGCATGAAATGACTGATAAGCGAATCAATAAGCTCAAAAGAAAACTCCAGGAGGCCCGGTATCGGCTTCTGACACGGGAGCCGGAGTTGGCGGCGCCGCTGGTAGAGATGTTGTTTGTCACCAATGTGGATGTGCGCCGGATGTCAACAAACGGGAGTTGCATCTACTTTGACGCGAGCTGGTTGGAAAAGCTCGACGACAACAGCTTGGATTTTGCGCTCTGCCACCAGCTCATGCATATCCGGTTAGGGCATCTCTCACGCCCGCAGTTTTATAAAGGTGACCGTTTTCACTTTGCCTGCAATATCGTTGTCAACTCCTCGCTTATCCGGTATGACTTCACGGATGACAAGCTCCCTGGAATCGGCGAGATCCACCATGAGACTTTTTATCCCAAAGTTGAAGGCTGCGAGTTGACGCCTTACGAGGCATTTCAGATGACACCTTTGGATCCTTCCACGTTGAGTGATGCGCAGCGCCGCAATCTCCTGCTGGATTCAGATGAGTGGTGGGATAGGCCGAACGCCCGCACCGAGGATGGGGTCCTGATTCTCAGCCCGGATGACCCTGATCCCGATGACCTAATTCCATCTGAGCGCATTCGAGGAATCATCGAGCGAGTGTGCAAAGGGTTCCGCAAGCAGGAGATGCCTGAAGTATATCGCCCGGAAGCAGATGATGATGACGAACTGGACGATCTCATCTTCGAGTATACAACACGCCCGAGTGCGAATCTCAAAGAGGCAATTCGGGAAATCCGGGGTTCAAAGGACCGCGATGCAGAAAACTATGACAGTAGCACCCTTTGTGAGCGCGTCCTTCACCGATCGAAAATCACGACTCACGATTGGCAATCTCTCTTGAACCACTTTATCATGGACGAAACAAGGGACTACAGCTTTACCCCTCCCGATCGCAGGCTGCAGGACCTGGACTTCTTTCTGCCGGATTACAACGAGTCTGAAACGCCCAGGCTCAATGTTTTGTTCATGGTTGATATCTCTGCCTCTTTGAAAGATCAGGAAGTGGCCATGGCCGCCGCCGAGATCTGCGCAGCTATTGAGCAATTCGGCGGGATGCTTAGCGGCTCCATCGGTTTCTTTGATTCGGAAGTCCGACGGGTAGTTCCCATTACCAGTGCGGAAAACCTGCTGCAACTGAAGCCATATAGCGGAGGCGGGACAAGTTTCCAGTGCATTTTTGATTATGTTCGGGAACATATGTCTGACAATGTTCCTTCAGAAATCGTCATCATGACAGATGGGAAAAGCGATTTCCCGGAATATGAGGCCTCATCCGGCATACCTGTGCTCTGGCTGCTCACCAATAACCGTGTTAGGATCCCCTGGGGGCAGGCGGCGTACTTCCGAAAATAGGAGGTATTTGTGCATACACAGGAACAACGTATTAGTCAAAATGCATTGACTTGCCAATTCCGGCCATTAACGGTACAATATGAGCACAGAATCATCACCATGGAGGTATTGCAATGGCAACGGATAGCACCCTTCAAAAAATAGCCGATAATCTTCTCGCGCAATTCGACAAGACTCTACTTGATAATTCAACAGATTTTTCTTCTTGCGACCAAATATTGAACGCAGCTCCCTCTGAACACAAAGGTGGGTTGGAGTCCCTTTACTGTGATCTACTTTTGGACGCACTTATTTCGGGTTACTACAGGTATTCCGAGATGGACACCAAGCAGTTGGTCGATGACCCACTATATACAAAATTCAAGAAAATGGTATATGGACTCGATAGATCGGATCCATACAATTTGCTGTACTACGCCATTATTGATTTGGTATCCGGAAAGAAAGAGAATGTTCTTCAGTACTTGTCGGCTTACCTAGATGAAAAAATCAAAAGCCTCAAAACAGAGTCTGGGATATTCACAGCTGAGGATTTCACATACATTCTGGTGGTTCCACTGAAAGAGGGCTTTCCCGGTATGTGGAGCGCCATAGGAAGAATGCTGGATAGAGACGATGTTGAAGCAGGAATCCCTGAAATGTGTGCTGCTCTGGATCACCTGTATTATGACTCTAAGAATGAGAGCATCATCGAGTCACTTACCCAGGTCTTACAGTGTAATCCGAAGATCCTGTTAGCAAAAGAACTCCTCGGATATACCTACTACAATATGCAGATGTTGGGAAATGCACTCTCATATTTTGAGCAATTTGAAGATGGAAAACCCACATCTCGCATTTTCCTTGAGGGCACCGTCTACTTCTGGATGGCATGGTGCTACGGAAAGAAAAAGGACTGTCTCAAGGAAGAAGAATACTATCGGAAGTCACTTGAGGCTCTTCCTGTCGGCGAAAATACCCTAAATAATCTAGGGTACTCGCTGTATAAACAGAGGAAATTCAAAGAAGCCCAAAGCGTATTTGAAGACTGCCTGCGGCAGAATCGAGATGTGCGCTATGCCGCAAATAATCTCGTGCGAACCCTTCTCGCCCAAGGCAAGAATGGAGAGGCTCAGAGAGTCATCCAAGAGCATGAGCGTTTTGTCTCAAAGGATTTGAAGAAGAGGGCTGAAAAGCCAGTTGGCAAAGTAAAAATCGCTGTCCCAGAGCCTGCCGTTACTGATGTTGAGGCGGAAACGATCGTAGACATCGGCGTAAAAAAACAGCAATTCTCCAGCGAAAAGCTTCTCGAAGATGAACTGGTGCAGCGGATGGAAATTGGCATTCCTGTATTTGGGATGCCGCTCCGTATATATCAGAAGCGAGGTGTCTATGGCAGGCAATTTGTTTTGAGGAATGGCAGGCTTGATATCCTTGGGATTGATACCGCTGGAGACCTGTATGTTATCGAGTTGAAAAAGGACTCTGGCTATGATGACGCTTATGCACAAACGCGAGAGTATATCGATTGGATTGAGGAAGATGTTGCAGTCAAAGGACAGCGTGTATTTGGCATAATATGTTTGAATGATCCGACAAAAGATCTCATTGAAAAAGTCAAGGCTGACGATCAGATGCGGCTATTTGAGTACTCCATTTCCTATTCAGAGATTATCTAACGAAGAAGGCATGTATCCAGCAAGACCGTCCGATCAACTAGACAATCCTCGTTTCCTTGAATGAAATATGTTTTATTCCTCTAATCGGTACGGATAAAGGCAAAGAAGTGATGAAGAATCTTTTCAAAGAGCAGCTTAAACGCCAGAAAAAGTAACGTCAAAAGGCATACTTTTTGACGGACTGAACTGAACATGAAAAGCACGCCCCAAGAGTGCGCCAAAACATCGGCGTTCACTTTTGGGGCGTGTCATTTTCGCTTCATACATTTTGGGTCAGCGGGGGCAACGAGGAGCTTCCCACTAGCCCTCAGCTTTTGTAAAGATTATTTTGTTATCAACGACTTCGAAAAGCAACTCATCTCCGTCATTAAGATCCAATGCATTTCGCACCCATTTTGCAATATGGATCTGCCCATCACTAAACATAGTTGTAACATACGAATTAAGGCTCTCTCTAGTTACTCCTGGGATCAAGCCATCATCAATAGCGCTGTAAATCGTTGCTCGAGCTTTTGGGGCAGTGCTCCACTTTTCTTCTTGCAATCTATCAATAATTCTTGCTGGGCTTAATTTTTCTTCTAGGATTAGCCTTGCAATGTGCTGAGCCAGCTCAGGAGAAATAGAGCAAATTGCCGGTCGTCCCTTTTCGGATAAATGACCTCTGTATTGTTCCTCAGCATGGCCCGGATCATAGATTCCATTGATGGAGCCTCGATCTATTTCCCGATAAATCGTTGCGTTATGGATGCCTAATGCACGAGCGATATCCACTTTCTTAGTGCCTTTGTCTAACAATTCTTTTATCCTTAGTCTTTGCTCATATGATAGGTGACTGTATGTTCTTGGCATGCATCGCGCCCCCAACATTTATTCTCATTATTATTCTATAATCCTGTTCTTCCCGTGCGATGAACAATTTAGGGCAAATCTTATTTCGGAGTGCAGGCACCACCCTGCATGGGCAGCTTGTTGACACCCTTGTAGTCCACGAACTTGCTGGCAGATGGTTTTGCAGCCGGCACTTTCTGTACGGTGCTGCCCATCATTGCCTTCATCTTTTCGATCTTCTTATCGAGTTTAGGGGTAGGTTGTCCATTCCGGGTTGCCTGCGCCTTGGCCTGCGTGAGCCGCTGGTATTGTTGTTTCAGAGAGAGTTCCTGCTTTGCCATGCTGTGCTCCTTTCTATTACAAGACCCCTATTTTCTTTATAATATCAAATAATGTGCTTTTCTTCAAGCAATGCCCAGTTTCTTATAATACTCCTTATGAGAAAATCGGCGATGAAGTGCGGTCGCTGGCGGATGAGGTGCCGTTCGACATCCCCGATTCGTGGGAATGGGTGCGTATTCGTTCATTGGGTGAGATTGTGCGCGGAAGCGGTATTAAACGGAATGAAACAGTCCCGCAGGGATGTCCATGCGTCCGATATGGAGAGCTTTATACAACCTATCAGACATCGTTCACTGCTGCCACTTCATTCATCTCTGCCGAACTCGATGAAAAATGCAAACATTTTTCCTATGGTGATGTGCTTATGACACTCACCGGCGAGAATAAGCCGGATATTGCCAAAGCAGTAGCGTATTTAGGAGCTAATCCAGTTGCCGCTGGCGGTGATCTTGCCTTTTGGACACGGCACGGAATGAATCCGCTATTTCTTTCCTATATTATGGCCTCGCCGTATATTATCAGCCGTAAGGTTGCATTAGCGACTGGGGATATAATCGTTCACATCTCCGGAGATAAACTTGGAACAATTCTTCTCCCTGTTCCGCCGCTTGCAGAACAAGAAAAGATTGTAGCACGAATTCAGAATCTTGAATTAGTTATCAAGGATTATGCCCAAAAAGCCACTATGCTACAGGCTCTGGAAGGTACCTTCCCAGAAGCCCTCAAAAAGTCGATACTGCAAGAAGCCGTCCAGGGCAAGCTGGTACCTCAAGACCCGTCTGACG
>OGZK01003810.1_pt1 | contig 11354 bp, 9 predicted proteins | sample 1576791 | NCBI WGS metagenome assembly OGZK01 (sample SAMEA3541556, study PRJEB24748) | human gut metagenome | biome: human gut; feature: human-associated habitat; material: faeces | place: China | collected 2012
AACAGTACAAGTATTACATGGTGTTTGAGACCAAGCAGCCGGACTATCCGGGAGCATATTCTCTGGAACGGTTTATGGAGATTGTACAAGGCTTATAAAATCACTTTTTTAGGTAAGGATGTATAAAGGAGAATGTTCTGTGGAAATTCTTAATGTGCGAAATTCTCATGAGCACGGAAAAATGCTTGAACTGTGTTTTAATCTGTGCCAAAAGTATGCCCTTATCCCTGTAATAGGGTCAGGTTTCTCGTTTGGGAGCCCGACTGATAATAATGGCACTATACCATCAGTCAGTGAGCTTACTAAATTCCTTTTTAAATATATTTCTGCTTATTCTAACTATAGTCCAGAAGATCTTATTGACATACAAAAAGAGAGTCTACCAGACTTATCTAATAGTTTCTGGGATATTTATAGCCGAATTCCCGAAAAGAAGCTCGAAGAATTTTATGAATACATTAATAAGAATTTTCAGAATATATCTTTTTGGAAAGACTTTCAATCTGAATTTTTGGAAATCCGATGGCCATATTTATTTACCTTAAACTACGATTCTCTTATTGAAAACTACAGTCCGAATTACTATCCAATTATTCCTTATGAGAAAATCAATCATTACTATGCAAGAACTAAAACAAAGGTATACAAACTGCATGGAGACGCAGGAAAATACTTGTCCACAGGTGATAATAAGTATTTTATCTTGAGCAGAGATCAGTATGTCAAAAGCATGATGGACGATTCCAATAAAGATATGCTTAACGAGTTATTGACGGCATTTTCTTCAAAAAGTATTCTCTTTTTTGGATGTGGATTGTCAGAAGAACTGGACTTGCTTTACTCTTCTCAACTAAGTGTAAAAGAACGGGCCGAGGACATAGATACAACACAACAAGCTATTATATATATAAGTTTTGAGTCGGAAGATTCTGTCGAAAAGCCCTTTTCTCAAAGAATGGAAGACCGTTTGGCGCGGTATGGAATTACCACAGTCTTTAGGTTTTTTTCAGAAGAAGATTCTAAAAACTTTTTTCATGAACTAAGGGAGGCTACATCCAAACTATCCAAACCTGGAATTGAGGACTTTTTAGAAAAATACTCATCCATGCAATTCAATGTATTGAAGAAAGATGATATACGGTGCCGTGATTTTTTGCTACAAGAAAATCTAGTATGGAAATCTATTAACTCTCATATCATAACCATGCCAGGCTACTATATCACAAGGTCTCTTTTTAAAGATGCTGTAGATAGTATACCTAATGAACCGCTTTGTTTTATTTCCGGAAATTTCTTTAGCGGAAAAACAATTTTTTTATTAGATATAGCTCACTTTTTTACCACAAAAAAAGTCTATATTTTCCCAGCAGGTACAACAATAACGGAAGAGCAATTAGACGCACTTGTTCAGAAAGAAAACGCTTTGCATTGTTTTGATTCAAAATCGTTAACAACTGCACAAATCAAAAAAGTCTCCAGTGAATTGGTTCTAGATGGCATCAAGAAAAAAGGGTCAAATATTCTTATTGTTATTGACAAATCGGATGCACCTATGTATAAGTATATCTTTGAAGCTAGGAATGCATCTAGAAAGTTTACGATATTTTCTCTTGATAGCCAATTTGACAAGTCCGAAAAAGCAAAATTCAATCAGAAAGTAGGAGCTATCAGCTTATCTCCGTATGAAAAAAATCAAACCGTTTTAGATTATATTGTTAATAACGAAAAAAAGATTTCGGGGATTCCTAGTTCTCAAAGGTTGTTTCTTGAACCGCAAAAAGAGTTGTTGGCTCAAGATGTCCAAAAACGCATTAAGGCATTGGTTATGCTGGCTACCGAAATAAGGATTCCGGCCAATCGCGCTATACAATTTGGAATTGACGGAGCTATCAACGGCATCATAAAGTGTTGTGATCCTTCTGGTGGAGCAGCTGTTATCGAAAAAGATTATTCTGTCTATAATGGTAATTCTTCTGGATATGAATTTGTTTGCAATTCAAAATATTGGATTATAAGGGCATTATCAACATATGCAAAATCTGACCCTAATAGTATAGAAATAATTGCAAATGCATACTTAAGTATAATCAAAGATTATCGCTCTATTTATATCGGCAACGATGTTGCGTTCTATCAAAACTGTGAGCCTTACTACTTTTTTGATCATATCCAAACGCTGTTTAATGCGCGCTGGTTCCCCAATTCCTCGAAACTAATGAACGCAATTTACGATAAGCTTTTATCTGAATTGTCAAACAGTTATCAGTTCTTGCATCAAAAAGCAAAAGGCAAACTTATTATCGCTCAGGTTCAAGTCAAAAATAGGAATCGGTATATGGCGAACAGAACATTAACTGAGGCTGTTTACAATATTACTAGAGCACAAGATCTTGCAAGCCAGTATCCTGATGCCAAAAACATAGACGAAACTCTGTTGCATATGGCATACACCAAAGGGAGAATATTTATAGAATTTAGCTGTATTTCTGACAAATATATCCCTAAAGCGGTCAATGCTTGCTACGAGCTATACGAACTGCAAGCGCGTTCAAAACACGATATTTATGATTTTATGACTGCAAAAGGTAATGATGAGGGGGCATTTAATACCTTCAAGAATAAACTCATGAATAGACGCTGCTTAGACAGATGTACAGGCTTAGATTATAATCAAGCAAGTTCTTTACTACAGCGGTGGACAGGTAAAAGAATTCAAATCATGAAGCGCGACAGCAGTAAAATGCCCCGCAAGAAATAAGTAGCAATTCAATTTACTCTTTTAGGAAATCCCTCAGCTTTAAAGCAAAACGAACGATTGCATTATAGGCAATCGTTCGTTTTGTTATCTGCGCATAAAATCGTTTTCACAACATTTGAAAATGCTTTAGTGCCTCCATAATTGCCGCTTCCTTTTCTGGCGGGCACTGTGGCACTTTTGCATCTTCCTTCTTTGGTAGGTTATAATTCTGTCCCACATCCAGCCCGCACTTCCGCTTGACTTGGGAGATATACAGGCTGGACACCTTCAAACCGTACTTCTCCAGCACGTAGGCTTTGATCTCGTCATAGGTAGCCTTGCTCTCCGCAGCAGTCACATCCAGTTCATCCATGCTGACGTCCACTTCGATGTGCCGCTCAACATTGAGTTTGGACAAAAGGAGAACGGCTTCGCAATGCCTCGTTCGTGGAAAAAGGTCCACCGGCTGCACCTTCTCCGCGTGATACCCATGCTCTTCGAGCCATGCGGCATCTCTTGCGGCGGTGGAGGGGTTGCAGCTGACATAGACCACCCGGCGGGGGGACATCTGGATGACGGCGGAAAGGGTCGTCTCGTCGCAGCCCTTGCGGGGCGGGTCGAGCATGATGACATCAGGCCGCAGGCCCTCAGCGGCGAGGCGGGCCGCAGCCTGACCGGCGTCGGCGCAGAAGAAGCGGCTCTTGGCGGCGACGGCGTCGCCCATCCGGGCGGCGTTGGCCTTGGCGCTGTCAATGGCCTCAGGCACGATCTCCACGCCGATGAGCTCCCGGCAGCGGTCGGCCATGGAGAGACCGATGGTACCCATGCCGCAGTAGAGGTCGAGCAGAACGTCTGAGGGTTCCAGCTGGGCGTACTCGGCAGCGATGCCGTAGAGCCGCTCAGCGGCCAGTGTGTTGACCTGATAGAAGGAGAGGGGGCCGAGTCGGACCGGCACACCGCAAAGAGTATCCTCGATGTAGCCCGGGCCGTAGAGCGAGACGGTCTCTTCACCCAAGATGACATTGGTCTTCTTGGCGTTGACGTTGATGAGGATGGACGCAATATCGCTGAACTGCTCCCGCAGCGCGGCCACGAGCTCCTCGCTGTGGGGAAACTTCGGGCGGGTGCAGACGAGGCAGACCATGATCTGGCCGCTGTGTGTACCCTGGCGCAGGAAGATATGCCGAACAAGGCCCTTGCCGCTCTCCTCGTCGTAGGGCTGGATGCCGTGGGCGGCGAAGAAGCTGCAGAGCGCGTTGCCGATGTCGTTCAGGACGCCGGGCTGTAATTTGCAATCGGGGCAGGGGACGATGCGGTGGGTGCGGCCGGCGTAAAAGCCGATGCAGGGCGCACCGTTTTTGTCGCGGCCCACCGGGAACTGTACCTTGTTGCGGTAGCGGTCCACCTCAGGGGAGGGAAGGGCATCCAGCACCGGCACATCCAGTCCGCCGATGCGGCGGAAGGCGTCGGCGACGCTCTCCTGTTTGGACCGCAGCTCGGCGGCGTAGTCCATGTGCCGCAGGCTGCACCCGCCGCAGGGGCCGGCGACAGCACAGTCCACCGGGATGCGGTCAGGCGAAGGAGTGAGCAGTTTGTCCAGGATGCCGAAGGCATACCGGCCGCAGTCCTTGACGATACGCACCTGAGCCTCATCGCCGGGGGCAGTACCCGGGACGAAGACGGCCTCGCCCTCCGGCGAGTGGGCAACGCCGCTGCCGTCGCTGGAAAGACGCTCGATGCGGAGGGTGAGAAGCTGGTTTTTCTGTAAGGGCATGGAATGATCTCTCCTTATGTCTCGTCAGGGGCGGGCTGGACGTCTGCGTCAGCCTGCGAAGTCATATACTTGCTGGGCGGCACACCTTTGGCGCGCTTGAACACCCGCGAAAAATAGAACTGGTCGAGGAAGCCCACCGATGCCGCCACCTCGGCGATGGACAGTGTGCCGCTGCGCAGCAGCTTGCAGGCTTCGTTGACCCGGTATTCGGTCAGATAGTCGATGGGGCTCTTGCCCACGTTGAGCATGAACACCCGGTACAGATGGCTCCGGGAGACGCCGACGCTCTTGGCGACATCGTCGATGGAGATGTCGTGGGAGTAGTTGAACTGGATGTACTTGATGGCGTTCAGGACATACTGGCTGGAAGAAGAGGTGCTGTGGGGGCGGCTCTCGCTGGTCTCCCGCATCAAGGCGGCGATGAACAGGTAGAGATAGCCCACCATCGCGGCCTCGTCCTGGGGCTGCAGGCCGCGGGAAGAGTAGATGCTGCTCAGGGCCGCCCGCATCCCCTCCAGGTCCTGGGTGTGGTGGACGGGAGCAGCGTCGGTGAAAGGCAGCTGCGCCGCAAGCTTGTGGGCGCAGGCACCGTTGAAGCCGACCCAGCTGTATTCCCACGGCTGGGCCTCGTCGGCAGTATAGCGGATGAGCTGGCTGGGGCGGGCAAAGAACAGATCGCCCGGCACGACCTCGTAGGTGCGCCCGCCGACCTCGAACACGCCCTTGCCCGAGACGACCAGATGGATGAGGTAGTGGTCCCGGATGCCGGGACCCCAGGTCTGCCCCGGAGCACAGCGCTCCAGACCGCAGTTGAAGATGGACAGCTCGATGTTGTTGGTGTAGTTCTGCTTGAACGACTGCTTGTAGACGTCTGCCATTGCGGTTCCCTCCTGCCTGTTGGCTCTATAGCCTGAGTATACCACATCTGCCCCCGCAAATTCAACAAAAGTACATCTTATTCTTTGGGCTGGACACCGAAAATTACTTTTTTTGCGGGTTGAAATTGAAAAATGGCAGCGGATGCATTACAATAGCGGTAACAAACCGAACATTGCAGAGAGTGCAGGGAGGGGTTCTGGATGGCAACCAGCAGGCAGCTCAGAGAACAGATCGCAGCGGGGAGGTGGGACGCCGCGCTGGCCGCGCTTTACGGCGGCAGCGAAGAGGTCCTGGCCCGCCAGCGCAGCCGTTATGGTGCGGCCCTTGAGCAGTTTGAGCTCTACTATGGGCCGGGGCGGCAGGTGCAGGTCTATTCGGCCCCGGGCCGCACAGAGCTTGGCGGCAACCACACCGACCACCAGCACGGTTACGGCCTTGCGGGTGCGGTCACGCTGGACCTTGTGGCGGTGGCGTCCCGGAACGAGGATGGTTTCATCCGGGTCAAGTCCCGTGGCTTCAACAAGCTGGACGTCATTGATTTGACCGAAGCGGAGCCGCAGCAGGGGGAGAGCACCCACTCGGCCAGCCTCATCCGGGGCATCGCAGAGGGCTTCCGGGCAAAGGGCTGCGATGTGGGCGGCTTTGATGCCTACACGGCCAGCGATGTGCTGCGGGGCTCGGGACTGTCCAGCTCAGCAGCCTTTGAGATGGGCGTGGCCATTATCCTCAACACGGAATATGGCTGCGGCCTGGACGCCCCTGCGCTGGCCCGCATCTGCCAGTTTGCGGAGAATACCTACTTCGGCAAGCCCAGCGGCCTGCTGGACCAGCTGACCAGCGCCGTGGGCGGTGTGCTCTTTGCGGATTTTGCCGACCCGACGGCACCAAAGATCGAGAAGATACATGCCGACGGCGTCCTGCCCGAGGGCATGACCCTCTGCGTCACCGATACCCGCGCCAGCCACAGCGAGCTGACCGGCGAGTTCGCGGCCATCCGGAACGAGATGGAGGCCGTGGCGGCCTGTCTGGGCGGCAGGGTGCTGGGCGAGGTGGAGGAGAAACACTTCTGGCAGGAGCTGCCCCGCCTGCGGGAACAATGCGGCGACCGCGCCGTGCTGCGTGCCATCCACTATTTTGAGGAAAATGCCCGTACCCTTGCCCAGAGAGATGCTCTTGTGGCAGGAGACTTTGCCGCCTTTGCCCGGCTGGTGGAGAAGAGCGGCCACTCGTCCTTTGAGTGCTGCCAGAATGTCTACTGTGCTTCTTCGCCGAAGCATCAGGGGCTGTCGGCGGCGCTGGCCATCAGCCAGAGCATCCTTGCAGGCACCGGCGGTGCATGGCGGATGCAGGGCGGCGGCTTTGCCGGAACGATCCAGGCTTTTGTACCGGATGCGCTGATAAAGCGCTACTGCGCTGCGATGAAGGCGCTGTTCGGTCCGGGCTGCTGCTATCTGCTCTCGCTGCGGGAACAGGGAGCCGTGCGGGTCATGTAAAACACAAAAAGAATACCCTGCGGCATGGTGAGGATCCACCGCCGCAGGGCATTCTTTTGTTTTTGGAAAGGTCAGCCGCGCTGAGACTTTGCGTCTGCACGCAGAGCGCTCATATCGTTTTTGTAGGTCTGAAGGTCTTCTGCAGCTTTGCTCGGGCCGCCGAAGATGAAGGTGTGGACGCCTTCCACGACATTGAAGCCGGCCTTGACCACATTGAACAGCAGCTTCGGAATGAACGAGATGGAGAGAGAGAGCAGTCCACCTCTGAAGAAGAAATCAGTGAAACGGAGATGGTCCGTAAATGAGGTCCATGCGTCACGAAATGCGCCGCCGCCGCCAAGAAGGGCTTTTTCTCCGTCCGGTACAACAGCATAGGAAGAAGGCATCTGGATGCGTTTCATAAACGACTCCTTTCTATCACTCCGTCAAATCAAACAGACTCAGGCAGCTGCAGCCACGATGGGGTCGGTGATGCCGGCATCCTGCTGCTGGGACGCGGCAATATTTGCCTTGGTCTGGGCGTAAGCATTCTTGAGCTCGATGAAGATGGACTTGATCGTGTTATAGATCTGGATAGCCTGCATTGCGCCGTACCAGCCAGCGAGAGCGCCGACCGCCACAGTGGCAGCTTTTCCGGCCTTGTTCTGGCCATCCCAGTAATAGGAGACCGACTGGGACAGAGTCAGACCATCCTTGTGCATCAGGATGAGGCCGCCAACGGCTGCGCCGAGGGCGGCTTTGCCCATCAGCTGGCTAAAGTTGATCGTGAAGTTGACCACAGACTGAAGCAGGGCCTCGGGATGGAATTCGATGAGATAAGAGCCTATCTGGATGGCACCGCCATCAATATAGGTCATTTCGTCAGCAGAGATGGCAGTGTAGGAAGCCGGCATCAGCGGACTCTGATATGTAAGTTCCATAGTGGGAATGCTCCTTTCGCACATGTGCTCCGTCCACAGACGGAGACTAAGTTACCTGAATTATAGCATAACTGCCCAAAAACAACAAGAGAGCGAAAAAACATAATCGGAACGGGATTTGGGGCTCCAAAACGGAAAATCCGGGAGAAACAAACGAAAAAACGATAAAATATAAAGAGCAAAGCGGGCCGGAGGCTCCGAAAAAATGTTGTGTGAAATTTGAAGAAAAACGCGAAAACAGCAGCGCCCCGGCTGCTGTCCGGTGAGGGGACGGCAGGCAGGGCGCTGCTGCTATCAGGATGAATCGGAGAAAAATGGGGGAAAGCTTAAAGTTCTTCGCCCGGCACACGGTGGTACAGCGCGGTCAGCTCAGCGATGTGAGCGCTGAGGGCCGGGGTGAGCGGCTGGGTGAGCCGCCACTGCCAGTTGGCACCCTGGGTGCTGGGGGTGTTGATGCGGGCCTCAGCGTCCAGATGGAGCCAGTCGGCCAGCGGGATGACAGCCATGTCCGACACGCAGGAAAGGCAGGCGCATATCATGGACTCAGTGAGGTCTTCAGGTGCGCAGCGCAGGTAGCGGCAGGCATAGGCCACATCCTCGGCGCTGGCGCTCTGACGCCAGCCCTCGGTGGTCACGTTGTCGTGGGTGCCGGTGTAGACCACACTGTTGCGGGGGTAGGTGTAGGGCAGGTAGTTGCCCGGCTCGCGGCTGTCGAAGGCGAACTGCATGATCTTCATGCCCGGGTAGCCGCTTGCGGCCAGCATGGCCTTGACCTCGGGGGTCAGATAGCCCAGATCCTCGGCGATGATGCCGCCCTCGCCCAGAGCCTTGTGCATGGCGTCGATGAAGGCGCGGTCAGGGCCTTTCTCCCAGTGACCGCCCGCAGCGGTCTTGTTCCCGGCGGGGATGGAGTAGTAGCTCTCGAAGCCCCGGAAATGGTCGATGCGGACGACGTCGTAGATGGAAGTGGCGTGTTTGATGCGCTGCTTCCACCAGCGGAAGTCTTCGGCCTCGTGGCGGGGCCAGTCGTAGAGCGGGTTGCCCCAGAGCTGACCGTCGGCGGCAAAGGCGTCGGGCGGACATCCGGCAACGCTGGTCAGGTGGACGGCGCCGTCGGTCTGGAACAGCTCCGGGCGGGTCCAGAGGTCGCTGGAATCGGGGCTGACGTAGATGGGGATGTCGCCCACCAGCTGGATGCCGTGGCTGTTGGCGTAGGTCTTGAGGGCGTTCCACTGGGTGTAGAAGAAGAACTGCACGGCCTTGTAGTAGTCCACCTCATTGGCCAGCCGCTCCTTGGCAGCGGCGAGGGCCGCAGGCTCCCGGGTGCGCAGGTCGTCGGGCCAGTCGGAGAGACCGGCCTGCTCCTGCTCGGCCTTAACGGCCATGAAGAGGGCATAGTCCTCGAGCCAGCCGCTCTGGGCCTCACAGAAAGCCTCATAGGCCGGAGTGGGGGAAGCCAGCAGGCGGTCAGCCGCTTTATGGAGCACCACGGGCCGCTGCTGGTAGAGCGCACCGTAATCGACGGGCCCCACCGGCTGGGGCGCGGGCAGCTCAGCCTCGGTGAGGAGGCCGTCCGCAGCCAACAGACGGAAATCGATAAAGTAAGGGTTGCCGGCAAAGGCAGAAAAGCTCTGGTAGGGGCTGTCCCCGTAGCCCGTAGGGCCGATGGGGAGTATCTGCCAGTAGGTCTGCTTTGCAGCCGCAAGGAAATCGACGAAGGCAAAGGCTTCGTTTCCCAGCGTGCCGATGCCGTAAGGACCCGGCAGGCTGAAGACGGGCATCAGAATGCCGCTTGCACGCATGGCTGGAACCTCCTTGTTTTAACCCTTGACAGCGCCTGCCACGACACCCTCAATGATGTACTTCTGGCAGGTCATGTAAAGGATGATGATGGGGATGATGGCGATGATGATGCAGGCCATCATGGGGGCCAGCTCGACGCGGCCATAGCCGCCGCGGAAATACTGGATGGCCATGGGAATGGTGCGGTACTTCTTGATGTCCAGCACCAGCGTGGGCAGCAGGTAGTCGTTCCAGACCCACATCGTCTCAAGGATGGCGGTGGAGATCATGGTGGGCTTGAGGATGGGGAAGACGACCTTGAAGAAAATCTGGATCGGGTTGCAGCCGTCGATCATGGCAGCCTCTTCGATTTCGATGGGGACGCTCTTCATGAAGCCGGTGAACATGAACACGGCCAGACCGGCACCGAAGCCCAGATAGATGATGCAGATGTTCCAGGGGGTGTTCAGCTTGAGGGTGTCGGCGGTCTTGGACAGGGTGAACATGACCATCTGGAAGGGGACGACCATGGAGAAGACGATGAGCAGATTCATGAACTTGCTCAGCTTGTTGTTCACGCGGGTAAGGTACCAGCCGGTCATGGAGCAGCACAGCAGGATGAGGGCCACGCTGGACACGGTGATGAGGAGGCTGTAGCCAAGGCTGGACAGAAAGCCCATCTTGGTGACGCCGTAGATGTAGTTGCTAAGGCCCGCAAAGGTCTCAGCCGTAGGCAGCTTGAAGACGGTGGAAGTGGTGAAGGTGCCTTCCATTTTCAGGCTGTTCAGGAAAATCAGGACGATGGGGTAGATCCAGAGCAGGCACAGCAGGCTCATGATGACAGTGAGGATGTTGTCCCACATTTTTTTATCTTTCGGCATTACTGCTGCACCTCCTTGGAGCGGGTGAACTTGAGCTGGATGAGCGAGATGATCACGACGATGAGGAAGAACACCGCGGCCTTTGCCTGACCGATGCCCTTCCACTGAGCACCAGAGCGGCCATAGAAGGTGTTGTAGATATTCAGGGCCAGCATCTCACTGGCGTTGGCAGGCTCACCGGCGGTCAGGGCCACGTTCTGGTCGAACAGCTTGAAGCTGTTGGTCAGAGTGAGGAAGGTGCAGATGGTGACGCTGGGCATGACCATCGGGATCTTGATCTTGAACAGGATCTCACGGTCGTTTGCGCCGTCGATCTTCGCAGCCTCAATGAGGTCGCCGGGGACGCTCTGCAGGCCCGCGACGTAGATGATCATCATGTAGCCGATCTGCTGCCAGCACATCAGGATGACCAGACCGACGAAACCGGCCTTGGCGTCCAGCGCCAGCAGAGGCCTCTGCAGGTTGGCCAGCACACCGTTGAGCAGGATCTGCCAGATGTAGCCCAGCAGGATGCCGCCGATAAGGTTCGGCATGAAGTAGACGGTGCGGAAGAGGTTGGTGCCGCGGATGCCGCGGGTGAGCACCAGCGCGATGGCGAAGGCACAAACATTGATGAGAACGGTGGACACCACGGTGAACGCCGCCGTAAAGCTGAAGGCGTGGAGGAAGGTCTCGTCCGAAAAGACGTTGATGTAGTTCTGCAGGCCCACGAAGGTGGTCTTGCTCACAGTGGTGAAACGCTGGAAGGAAAGATAGATGCCCCAGATGAAGGGCCAGATGAAGCCGATGATGAACGCCAGCAGGGTGGGCAGTACGAACACCGGCCAATATTTACTGATGGCCTTTTGCATGATGTACCTCCTGAAAAAGAAGGCACGATGGGCATGC
>OGZK01003817.1_pt1 | contig 11322 bp, 9 predicted proteins | sample 1576791 | NCBI WGS metagenome assembly OGZK01 (sample SAMEA3541556, study PRJEB24748) | human gut metagenome | biome: human gut; feature: human-associated habitat; material: faeces | place: China | collected 2012
ACATCTGCCGCCAGAGAACCGTTGGGATAGACTCTCTTATATTCCTCTTCAAACCAGACACCACGGATCTTGCTGTTCTCCAGTGCTGCCGCCTGGAATCCGCTGATCTGGTCATAAGTCATCCTCCGAAGAGGCACATACCAGGAAGATTCGGGGTGAGACGTTACATACTGCCGCACTGCCGTCATGTCCAGATCCGGAAAATTTGCACCCAATGCTTCCATGGTGGGTTCCAGATAATCCTCCCGATCCAGCATTACCCTGGCATCGATGACCAGATTATATACTTTCTCGCTGACCGCCAGCTTGGTTCCTTTGGCGTCCACAATATCGCCGCGCCGGAAAGGTAATGTTATGGAATCATATTTCTGCTGAGACAGCACCTGTTTCTCGTAAGCTGCACCATCTGCTTTCACGATCCATGTAAGACGCACCGATAAAAGAATAAATGCCAAAATGATCAGTGCATAAAGACACAGGAGCTTTTTCTGCATTTTTACGGAAAATTTTTTAGGTTTCTGTTCTTTCACACTTCGGGCCTCCCGGGCTTAGTTCTGACTGTTATCAGCCTGACGCATATAGTCATTGCTGTCGCTCTCATAAGGGATTACCTGTCCCTCGGTTGCATAGGTCATTCCCAGTTCGCCGATGGCAATCCTCTTGATCTCTTCCAGGTTGATATTACTGGTAATGCGACTGTATTCTTCATCATTTGCCAGCTTCAGAGAGTTCAACTCGCTCTCCATTCTGGATACTTCCGTGATCCTGGCAGTCAGTTCTGACTGCATCTGAATATAGTTCACCAAAAAAAATGCACATGCCACCAGTGCCACCATCAGAAAAGTCACATAGCCGATGCTCATATGTCTTGCTTTTTCTCTGTTTTTTCTCGTCTCGTGAGACAGCTGTCTCCGGGGCTCTTCCATCTGCCTGCGGATCTGTAAGTCTCTTGCTGTATTATCATATATGTAAGGAGTATTGCTTACTCTTCTTCTCTGTGCCATACTCTTTCTCCCCACTTTCACTACTAAAGTCTTTTATTTTTTCTCAAATACCCTGAGCTTTGCACTCTTGGATCTGCTGTTTACTTCCAGTTCTTCCACACTGGGAAGAATGGGTTTTCTGGTGATCACCTTTCCCTTGGAGACCTTACCGCATACGCACACCGGAAATTCCGGCGGACAGGTGCAGGGATTCTCATTCCTGCGGAATGCGTTCTTCACGATCCGGTCCTCCAGGGAATGGAAGGTAATAATGCAGAACCTTCCGCCGGGATTCAACAGATCGATCAGCTCGTCCAGCGCCTTTTTCAGTACTTCCAGTTCCTGATTACATTCGATACGGATTGCCTGGAAAGTCTGCTTCGAAGGATGTCCGTTCTGTCGCATCTTTGCCGGGACTGCGGCTTTGATGATCTCATTTAATTCAAAGGTGGTCTCAATGGGCTTGTCTGCCCTGTTTTTCACAATGTGTTTCGCTATATTCTTGGCAAAAGGATCTTCACCGTAATCCCGGATGATGTGATACAGTTCCATCTCGGAATAATTGTTGACGATATCTCTCGCTGTCAGGGTCTGCCTGCGATCCATCCGCATGTCAAGAGGGGCATCAAACCGATAGGAAAATCCTCGGTCTTCGGTATCCAGCTGATAGGAAGATACTCCCAGATCCAGCACGATTCCGTCCACGCCGGTGACACCATATTCTCTGAGGGCCTCCACTGCATTCACATAATTGTTGCGGATTACGGTCACTTTATCTCCAAACGGCTGCAATCTTGCGGATGCTGCTGCGATTGCTGCATCATCCTGATCAATGCCGTAGAAATGTCCGTTTTTCAGGCGGCTGCATACTTCGTAGGCATGTCCTCCTCCACCTAAAGTTCCGTCCACATAGATGCCGTCCGGGTTAATATTCAGTTGTTCAATGGTCTCATGCAGCATCACAGAATAATGATTGAATTCCACGACGGTCATCCTTTCTCGGTCACGTTTTTCACCCGTTAAATGGTCAGTCCCAGTCCTTCCATGGCGCTGGTGATCTCATCCATATCGGTATCGGAGTTCATATTCTCCCATTTATCCTTGCTCCAGATCTCCACACGGCTGCCGACGCCGACCAGTACCACGTCCTTTTCCAGTCCAGCGAATTCTCGCAAGTGTGCCGGCAACAGGATTCTTCCCTGCTTGTCCACTTCTACCGTAGCTGCACCGGCCAGGAAGAAACGGGCAAATTGTCTTGCTTCTTTATTGATCAGAGGTAATGAGGTCAGCTTCTGTTCAAAAGCATTCCAGTCATCGTTGGCATACACAAATAAGCAGCCATCCATTCCCTTGGAAATCACAAATTCCTCTCCTAAGACTTCTCGGAATTTCGCCGGAATGATCAACCTGCCTTTCGTATCTAACGTATGGTTGTACTCGCTCATAAACATCGCACTCACCACCATTCATCCAAAAGGGGACTGCCACGAAAAGGAGGTCATTTTTCTAAAAATCTACCACTTTGTGGCACTTACCTCCACTTTCTCCCACTTTTATTATGATTTTATACTAAAATAGGGTATTTTACAAGAGAAATCAAGTAGCTTTTTTCGACAGCACCACGTAAAAAAGCGCCTTGTCATACGGCAAAGGCGCTTTTTGCTACAATATCTGGTATAAAAATAAGAGCAAACACAATATCTATGTATTTGCTCCTGTTTCGATATTCTTAATAAATTTTTAAATATTTTTAATATTTTTCCACCTTCGGCTGTTTTTTCAGGCGGAGACGCACAATAACATCCGTTACCACTGCAAAAATCACCATACACAGGGATAATACCTGTGATACGGCGAGGGTCGTTCCGGGGATAAACAGGGTATCTGTCCGGATACCCTCGATCCAGAATCTACCCAGTCCGTAGCCGCCGAAGTACAGCAGACAGATCTCACCCTCAAACTTTTTGTGCTTGCGGTACACCAGCATAATGATCAGGATCATCAGATTCCACAGGCTCTCGTAGAGGAAAGTGGGATGTACCTGAATGTAATTAGTCCCATCGATAATGTGAGCTGCTACATTCTCAGAAATATCCCGGCTGCGCACAGCTTCGATAGGAAGCCGCATGGCCAGAAAATTGTCCGTATAGTCCCCGAATACTTCACGGTTCATAAAGTTACCCCAGCGGCCGATGATCTGTCCCAGGATCAACCCCGGCACACACAGATCTCCCAGCCGGAACGGGTTGATCTTCTTGATTCTGCAATAAATGAACAGTGTCAGGAATGCTCCGATCACACCGCCGTAGATCGCCATACCGCCGTTACGGGTATTGAAGATGCTTAACAGATTGTCCTTGTAATAGTCCCAGGCAAAGACCACGTAATAGATTCTGGCTCCGATCACGGAAAAGATCACGGCATAAATGGCGAAATCCCAGATCGTATCCGGATTTTCTCCTGTCACCTTTGCCTGATGCACCGCCATCAGAATGCCTGCCAGTACCCCGATTCCGATGATCAGGCCGTAAAAGGCGATTTCGAAACCGAATACGGAAAAGCTTCTGGGAACATTCTCCAGGTAAATGCCTAAATGGGGAAATGCAATATCTCCTGCATTCATCATAATATTTATTTCCTTTCTTGGTACTATCCGGCTTCTGCGCGCTTCGCGCTCCCGAATCCGGCACATACATTCGCATTCCGGGCTATCGCCCTACCTGCTCATGTATGTTTGATCCGCTAATAGACAGATTACTCTGCCTGCAAGCAGTCTCGTAATCTGTCTATTGCGGATCTTAGTATTACACGTTGAATCTAAATAGGATCACATCGCCGTCCTGCACTACATAATCCTTACCTTCCATGCCGACCAGACCCTTTTCACGGGCAGCGGCCAGAGAGCCCTGCTCCAGCAGATCCTTGTAGTTTACTACTTCTGCCTTGATGAAGCCTCTCTCGAAATCGGAGTGGATCTTGCCGGCTGCCTGAGGTGCCTTGGTGCCAATCTTGATGGTCCATGCTCTGGTCTCATCCTCTCCTGCAGTCAGGAAGCTCATCAGACCTAAGATATGATAACTTGCCTTAATCAGTTTCTCCAGACCGGATTCCTTTAATCCCAGATCGTCTAAGAACATTGCCTTCTCATCATCATCCAGCTCGGAGATCTCTTCCTCGATCTGTGCACAGATCACGAATACCTCACTGTGTTCACCGGCTGCGAACTCTCTTACTTTTGCCACCATCTCATTGGATGCGCCGTCATCTGCCAGATCATCCTCGGCTACATTGGCTGCATAGATCACAGGCTTATAAGTCAACAGATTGTATTCCTTTAACAGAGCCAGTTCATCCTCATCGGTAACATCCAGGCTCTTTGCCATCTTACCGCTCTCCAGATGCTCCTTGATACGCTCAAGCAGTGCCAGCTCCTTGGCATAGGTCTTGTCCATTCTGGCTGCCTTGACTACCTTGGACAGTCTTCTCTCCAGTACTTCCAGATCTGCGAAGATCAGCTCCAGATTGATGGTCTCGATATCACGCAGAGGGTTCACGCTGCCGTCCACATGGATGACATTAGGATCCTCGAAACATCTTACCACATGTACGATAGCATCCACTTCACGGATATTGCTTAAGAACTGGTTGCCCAGTCCCTCACCCTTGGAGGCACCCTTTACCAGACCTGCGATATCCACGAATTCAATCACTGCGGGAGTTACCTTCTTGGAATGATACATCTCGCCCAGTGCTTTCAGTCTGTCATCCGGAACTGTTACCACACCCACGTTAGGGTCGATGGTACAGAAGGGATAGTTGGCGGATTCTGCTCCCGCCTTGGTCAGGGAATTGAAAAGTGTGCTCTTTCCCACGTTGGGAAGACCTACGATACCCAGCTTCATTTTATCTTTACCCGTTCAAAAATCCCTCTATAAACGGAATTTTTGCCTTTCTGTTTATTAGTTGAACAATATAATCTAAAATTATAGCATAATATGTGTTTTTTTCAAACACCTAAATACTTTTCTTTCGAAATAAAAATATGCTATAATATGCAATATCATAAACCAAAGAGGAAAAATTAATGAAAAGAATACATTATTTTGATTTGCTTAGATGTACCTGCTTTTGCTTCATTATTTTTTATCATCTGCTCTTTCAGCTCTATCTCTCCGGAATCTGTCCTGTAGAGAGACTCAATCCTCTGTTTTCCAACAGCAATATGCATCTGGCAACCCTGGGTGTTGCTGTATTTTTCATGTTATCCGGTGCCAGTCTCTCCTATACCGCGAAGGAGAACTTCAGCCTCGCAAAATATTATAAGAAAAGATTTCTGCGCATCCTGATTCCCTTTTATATTCTTTACATTGTTTATTTCCTGTTTCTCCTTTTCCAGAGCCATTCCGTCCACAATATTTTTCCTGAAGGAATTCCTGCGTGGAGAATTGTTTTTACTTTTCTTGGAATGGATTCCTGGGTCAGCATGCACGGGATCAGCACCTTTTCCCTTACCATCGGAGAATGGTTTCTGGGATGTCTTATTCTGTTGTATCTGATCTTTCCATTGCTTCGATTTTTTATGATAAAAAATGAAAAGTTCTTTTTTATCATCGCTACCGGGATTTATTTGATTGTTTTATTTCATTACGATTTCTCCGTCCCCATCCATATGAACTTCTTCCTGAAGGGCTACGAGTTCGTAATCGGTATGATGATTGGTTATTATCATGAAAAATTCAATCCTAAATGGATTTTCTTATCCCTGCCGGTGGTGATTTTCTTTGTTCTGTGCCCTTTTGCACTTCCCATCAGCACCGGTTTGAAAATAACGATACTGGCCGTTGCCTTCTGGATTTCCGCTGCATGCCTGGAACCGGTTCTCGAAAAAGGAAACGGCCGATTTCTCCGTACGATAAGTAACTACTCTTATGAAGTATTTCTGGTCCACCATATCATTATCTATTTTATCACTCCGAGGGCTATTCCCTATATGCGCGGTATGGTGGGTGTTTTAGGTTTGTTTCTCGTTGAATTGCTGCTGATGGCAGTGCTGGGATTTCTTTTGAAGTCCATCTCCGATCAATGCATTGCCGCTTTGTCCAATCTTACTGCTGTTGAAAATAAACGTTAATCCCCTGCAGTAATCCTTCCGCCAGTTGATCCAGTATAGCATCGCTGTGATCGGAATATGCATTTCCCAGTTCCATATCCACGGAAGGGATCGTACTATAAGAAGTCTGGGTCAGGTCAATGCTCATGTTTCCTTTTCCATAGATCGTTGCTCCCTGTCCCCGCAGCCCTTCCACCAGATCCGCTCCCAGAGCATCGTGCTGCTGCCAGTGGGATGCCACCGGTTCCATACTCTTCAGTACTTCCGGCACAGAGATGTAAAAGCATCCCTTGTCGTAATTCTTGCCGTCACCGCTGTCCCAGTGCAGTGCAATATGGCAGTCTGCCACGTTATTGCAGATCACGGTCCTGGCCACATTGTCCAACTGCACATCCTCTCCGTCCCTGAGCATCAGTACATCATAGCCGGAGGCCAACAGTTTGTCCCGCAGGATCTGTGCCATCTGCAAAGTAACCGTTCGCTCCGGTGTCCCGTCCTGAAATGTCATGCCTCCGGACACTGCCGCAGCTTCTGTAGCTCCCGCTGCCGTACTGCCTCCCGTAGTCTTGGCCGAACCGTCCGGATGGCACAACGTCTTTACTTTGGCCCCACTGGCGGTGCCATGTCCCGCATTCACTCCGATAATGATTCCCTTTCGTCCACACTCCTCCGGTGCCCGGTACAATACCGCCGCCCCGGTATTGATCTTCGAATGATCCGCATATTCCCAGTCCGGATCCAGAGTGATCTGTTGTAAGTCGGTATATTCCACCGGCTGGTTCTGTATAGCCTCCGGCTGACCGGCTACCGTTTCTGTCTGACTGCCTGCGGCCTCTGTCGGCATACCGCTTTGCGACACCGCAACCTCTCCCCCGGGAACTTTGTCGGTCCCCGAAGTCACCATTTCATGTTCTGCACTATTCGCCGCCCCTTGCGGCACAGACGTTTCCTCCAGCGTTTCTCTACCGAATTCCTCTGCGTTTTTCTCATTTTCTGTTGTCTCCGCGGATGCTACTACGCTCTCGGGAACCACAGGATCCACGTTTTCCATAGTTTCCACGCTCTCCGTCCCCTCAGTCCCTTTCTGTGCACCACAGGCTGTCATACTTACTGCAAGCGCCAGACCGGCCACTACCGCCGCTATCCCATATTGTTTTCTATGAAGCATTTCCTTATTACTCATTACTCCTCCGATATGAAAAGAACCACAGCTGTGGTTTCAGCTATGGTTCTTCTGTTCTCTCTATTACGATCTTGGGAAAACATCCTCCGATTAACCGCGCAGTTTGAAGTGCTCTAACAACTCGTTCAAAGTAGTAGCGGAAGCGGAAAGCTCCTCGCTGGTAGCGGAAGTCTCCTCTGCTGCTGCGGAGTTGGACTGGATAACATCGTTGATGTCCTCCACACCCTTCTTGATGTTGTTGACAGATACTGCCTGTCTGTCGGATGCAGTACGGATATTAGCAACCTCCTGGATGATCTGATCCAGTTCGGTCATAACCTTCTGCATTGCTTCGTTGGTCTCCCTGGTAACCCTGTTACCCACTCCTACTTCGTTCATGGATTCTTCGATCAGCTTCTTAGACTCTACTGCGGAATTTGCACTCTCTTCTGCCAGCTGTCTGATCTGGTCAGCCACGACTGCGAAACCTCTTCCGGCTTCCCCTGCTCTTGCTGCCTCAATGGAAGCATTCAAAGACAGCAGATTGGTCTGGGATGCAATATTCTCGATATCTGCGATGATCTTCTCGATATTCTGGGTCGTGGTATCGATTTTCTTCATGGCATCTACCAGCTCATCCATCTTCTGCTGGCTGTTGGCTGCCTCGATACCTACCTGTTTTGCCTTATCGTGAACGATATCGGTAGACTTGGTGTTCTCCATTACCTGATTCGTTACTTCTTCTACGGTAGCCACCAGTTCTTCAACAGCTGCAGCCTGACTGGTAGCACCTTCTGCAATATCCTGTGCACTGACAGCCAGCTGATTGCTTCCGGCAGACACCTGTTCGGAAGATCCCTGAATACCGTGCATAGTCTCACTGACCTTGTTCACCATATCATCCAGTTCATCCAGTACATTGCGGAGCTGTCCTACATACGCATCGGGGCAGTTGCTATGTACATCAAAATTACCCTCAGCAAAATGCTCTACAATATCCTGCAGATCTGATACAACCTTTTTCAAAATACCGGCTGCGGTCTCAAAACTGTCGGATAAGCGTCCCAGCTCATCCTCGGACTCATAAGGAGTGCCGATCTCAAAGTCACCGGAAGCAATCTTCTCAGATGCCACTACCAGACTTTCAATAGGCTCTACCAACATTTTGGCAAGCATCTTTGACATAGCTGCATTAAATGCAATAGCTAATACAACTATGATCACAACAATTACGCTTCCCACATAGTTTTTTGACTGTATCAATCCCACAACTGACACCAGTGCCAGCACCACATATAAAACGTCCATAATGCGGAACACAAAAGAAAGCTTATTTTTAATCGGTTTCTCCCTTAGCATTTCTTCCAGTTTTTTCATTTGTTTCCTGCTCCTTCCGTTAATTAACCTACATACATTTTATTTTAATTTCCTCTGGTTGTTTCGTCAAGATTTCTCTGCTTAAAATTATGTAAAAATCATGTATGGGATGACTGGCTCATCTCCAGAAGCTTATCCCGCATTTCATTTTCGATCCGCTGTAAGTCTTCCTCTGCGCTCTGTCTTCTGGCACGGCCTTCCTCCTGGATCTTCATGACTTCATCCAGTGTGGTCATCAGTGTCTGGTTCGTGGTCTTGAGGGTCTCGATATCCACAATACCTCTCTCAGATTCCTTCGCTGTCTCCACGGATGCCACTTTCAGTGCTTCTGCATTTTTCTTCAACAGTTCATTGGTCATATCCGATACTGCACGCTGTGCCTTGGCTGCATCGGTGGCATGATCCAGACCGATGGCAATGACCATCTGGCTCTTCCACAGAGGGATCGTATTCACCAGTGTGGACTGGATCTTCTCGGACATAGCGATATCATTGGACTGGATCAGTCGGATCTGGGGTGCCATCTGCAGAGAAATGGCTCTGGTAAGTTCCAGATCATAGATCTTCTTCTCGAATCTCTCACACATTGCTGCAAAATCCTTCGCAGCCTGCGTATCCTCCGGCAGTCCGCTCTTCTGTGCTTTTTCCAGAAGTTCCGGCAGTTCCACGTTTTTCGCCTGTGTCAGTTTCTTTTTACCTGCCAGAATGTACATGGACAGTTCTTTAAAATAATTCAGATTCAGCTGATACAGCTTGTCCAGTACCGCCACATCTTTTAGCAGCACCACCTGATGATTTCCCATGGCATCACAGATCTTGCTGATGTTCACTTCCGCTTTATCATACTTTGCTTTCAGATTATTCAGCTTATCCCCGCTCTTTTTAAACAAGCCGAAGAATCCCTTGTCTTCCTCTGTATCAAAATCCCTGAGCTGTGCCACTACATCCGTCAACAGCTGTCCAACCTCGCCCATATCCTTGGTCCGGACATTGCTAAGTGCTGTCTCAGAGAAATCTGCGATCTTTTTCTGACTCCCCGCACCGTACTGCAATACCGCCTGGGTATTGGTCAGATCGATCTGTCCCGCAAAATCATCTACCATTTTCTGTTCTTCCGGTGTCAGTTCCATCTCCGGAACAGCCTGCTCCTCTACCAGTTCCTCCGGCTTCTTCTCCACGATCTCTGCTTTTGCCTCCGCAAAGGGATCCAGTGTAAGGGTAGGTGCCTCTTTTGTTGCTGCATCCAGATCCATATTCATACTTATAACCCCGCCTTTCCATACTCTCTCATGATTTTTTATTTACCATCAGCATTGCTTTCCTGCTGTCATACACTTTTTTCTCTTACAAAATCCGATTCCGTCAGCCCTTCCCTGGCCAACATCGTCTGCAATACCTGTGCATCCGCCGATGCATCAAAGGCTGCATCCCGGAACAGATTGTTCAGCAATGTAACAAATGCCTGATTGATCATATCCAGTGTCTTTTCGATTTCTTTTTTGGCATCGAGAATATCGTCTCCCGGGCTGCTGATCTCGTCAAATTCCGCATACTGCTCCACCAGTTTCAACATAGTAGGCAGGTAATAATCCATCAGTTTATGCATCCGGTGCATCTGCTCCGGATGCTCCTGCACTCGGTCAAAGATCTCCTTCAACAGATTTTCCAGCCGGTACAGCTTCTCAGAGATAGCTTCTCCTTCGATCCTGTCATTCAGATCCCGCAGATGACGGATGTATTCCATTCCTTCTGCCACAATACTGTGCAATTCCTGCTCTCTGCGGTTCTGATCCGTATCCTGTGTATCGGTGCCCGCTGTATTCTGTTCCTTCTCCTGCTCACTGATCTTCTTCTGCTCCAGATAGGCTTTCTCCGTCTCCAGATACTGACGGTAGATCACATTATTGAGCATAAAGCAGGTCTCTTTATCATCCAGATGTCCGTCCGGAAACATTCCGGCTTTTAACATCTTACGAAGATCCCTTCTGACATAGCGGACACTTTTTCCGGTATAGCGAGCCATTTCGTTGATCACACCATACATTTTGGTGCCGCACAGTTCCAGATATTTCTCCGCACGTTTTAATCTTCTACGCTGTCCGTTGCCATAAGAGATCATCTCTAAAAATACCAGAGACAATACCCCCGGAAGGAGCGCCGCACTCAGAGATGCTGCCTGAAAAGCTGCCAGTAACAGCTGTACCAGAAGTCCCAGTCCGCTGAACCCCAGTCCGATCCCGCCGAACACAGTGCACAATGTTCCGGACACGTTTCCCTTCTTTTCCATTTTGACCAGAGAAGTCATTTCTGCCGCAGTAGCTTTTCTGGGTGTCACCGGCTGTGCCTGATTCCGTGCACGGTTCTGCTCTGCCTGAGCCTTCCGTTGTTCTTCCCACTGCTTTTCCCGCTCTCTGCGCTGCCGGTGCCATTCTTCGTTCTGCCTGCGGCGCTCCTCCTGCTGTTTTACCCGTTGCTGCCGTTCTGCCTGGATCTCTGCCTCAGTCTTGACTTCCTCCCGCCTTTTATCCTGCCAGCTGCGCTGGGAATTCCACACCTTTTTTTCCGTGGCTTCCCTGGACAGATTTGCCTGGAAATCCGCCTCCCGCAAGGCATCGTTGACCGTATCCGTCACCAGCGTGTTCAACGCATGAAAATCTCCGGTCTTCATCGCTTCCGCAATGGTTTCTTTG